>Ga0075434_100001081_pt1 | contig 22315 bp, 24 predicted proteins | sample RhiMethybrSRZTD3_FD_75298 | JGI IMG/M metagenome (GOLD analysis project Ga0075434, IMG submission 75298) | Populus rhizosphere microbial communities from Tennessee, USA - Rhizosphere MetaG P. TD hybrid SRZTD3 | ecosystem: Host-associated > Plants > Roots > Rhizosphere > Soil | place: USA... | reverse complement strand
TGAAGCGGGCGCTCGCCCTCTTCCTCTTCGTCGTTTCGTCCGCCGCGCTCGCGGCGCCTGCCGAGCTCCGCACCGTCCTCGCCGCGCTCGAACCCTCGCAGCCGGGAAGGATCAACATGTACCTGCTCGCCGTGGCGGGTGACGGCTCGCAGGAAGTGTTCCGCCGCGAGGTCGAGTTCGTGCGCAGCCAGTTCGACCGCGATTTCGGCACCCGCGGTCGCTCGGTCGCGCTGGTCAATACCCGCAGCACCGCGTCGACCGCGCCGCCGGCTACAGTGGCCACCATCCGCGAGGCGCTCATGGGCATTGCCGCGCGCATGGATCGCGACAACGACATCCTGTTCCTGTTCATGACCAGCCACGGCGGCAAGGACCACGAGTTCAAGCTGAGCCAGAACGCGACGGCGCTGCCCGGCCTGAAGCCGCGCGAGCTCGCCGAGATGCTCGACGACTCGCGCATCCGCTGGAAGGTGGTGCTGGTCTCGGCGTGCTACTCCGGCGGTTTCATCGCCCCGCTGAAGGACGCCACCACCATGGTGATCACCGCGGCGCGCGCCGACCGCACCTCCTTCGGCTGTGAGGACGAGAACGACTTCACCTACTTCGGCCGCGCCTTCTTCAAGGAGGCGCTGCCCGGGAGCGGCTCGTTCTTCGAAGCCTTCGGCAAGGCGAAGTCGCTGGTCGACGAGTGGGAGAAGAATGACAAGACATCGAAGGCGGAACGCTCGCTGCCGCAGATCCACAGTCCGGTGCCGCTCTCGGAGCATCTGAAGAAATGGTGGGCGCAGCCAAAGCATTGACGGCCTTTCTTGCCGCCGCGCTGTTCACGCACGCGTCGGCGCAAGGCTATCCAGCGAAGCCGGTGCGCGTCATCGTCGGCTTCTCGCCGGGAGGCGTCACGGACATCATTGCCCGCACCATTTGCGGCAAGCTCGCGGAGCTCTGGGGACAGCCGGTCGTGGTCGAGAACCGGCCCGGCGCCGGCGGCTCGATCGCCGCGCAGACGGTGGCGCGCTCGCCCGCCGACGGCTACCTGCTGCTGGTGCATTCTTCCGGCTATGCGATCAACGCCGCGCTCAACCCGAGCCTGGCGTACGACCCGCGCAAGGACCTGGTCGACGTCGCGCCGCTCGGCTCGCAGCCGATGCTGCTCGTCGTCTCGCCCGCCTCGGGCATCGGCTCGGTGCGCGAGCTGATCGCCGCGGCGAAGGCGAAGCCCGGCGCGCTCGCCTACGGCTCGGCGGGCATCGGCAGCGGCGCTCACCTCAACGGCGAGAAATTCCGCATCGCCGCGTCGGTCGACGTGCTGCACGTGCCTTACAAGGGCGGCGCCGAGGCGATCCAGGACACGATCGCGCAGCGCCTCGCCTTCACCTTCAACACCGTGACACTCGCGCTGCCGCACATCCGCGACGGCAAGCTGCGCGCCCTCGGCGTGAGCAGCGCGCGGCGCTCGGCGCTCCTTCCCGACGTGCCGACCATCGCCGAGGCGGGCGTTCCCGGCTTCGAGTTTTCGTTCTGGAACGGCCTGTGGGCGCCGGCGGGCACGCCGCCGCCGGTCGTCGAGCGCATCGCGCGCGACGTGAGGCGCGCGATGGGCCAGCCCGACGTGCGCGAGCGCTTCGCCAATCTCGGCGCCGAGCCGATGGACATGACGCCGGCCCAGTTCTCGCGTTTCGTGCAGAGCGAGATCGAGGACGCTTCCCGGATAGCGAAACAGGCGGGCATCAAACTGCAATAACGGGACCGTTTTTTGCATCCGGTTGGAGCATGTCCCGCCACCAATCCTATTGGGCCGCGACCTCGGCGATGCCCGAATTCGCTCCCCTCGAAAGCAACGTGCACGTCGACGTGTGCATCGTCGGCGCCGGCATCGCCGGGCTCAGCACCGCTTACCTGCTGACGCAGGCCGGCAAGTCGGTCGCCGTGCTCGACGACGGCCCGGTGGCCGGCGGCATGACGCAGATGAGCACCGGCCACCTGGTCAACATGCACGACGACCGCTATCTCGAGGTCGAGAAGCTGCATGGGCGCGAAGGCGCCCGCCTCGCGGCGGAGAGCCACACGGCGGCGATCGGGCGCATCGAGGCGATCGTGCGCAAGGAAAGCATCGAGTGCGACTTCGCGCGCCTCGACGGATATCTCTTCCTTGCCGAGGGCGACGGCGCCGGCACGCTCGATCACGAGCTCGGCGCCGCGCATCGCGCCGGCCTGGGCGCCGTGCGGCGCGCCGAGAGCGCGCCGTTCGCCAGCTGGAGCACCGGCCCGTGCCTCGTCTTTCCCGACCAGGGGCAGATCGATCCCGTCAAGTACCTGACCGGCCTCGCGCGCGCGATCGAGCGCGCCGGCGGGCGGATCTATTGCAACAGCCACGCGGACCATGTCGAAGGCGGCGTGCCGGGAGTGGTGCATGTCGGCCGCCGCGTGATTACCGGCGACGCGATCGTCGTCGCGACCAACGTGCCGATCAACGATCGCCTCGCGATCCATCCCAAGCAGGCGCCCTACATGACCTACGTCATCGCCGCGCGCGTGCCGCGCGGCTCGGTGCCGAAGGCTCTCGCCTGGGACACGGGCGATCCGTACCACTACATCCGCCTCCAGCCATTGGACGATGCGGACCTGTTGATCATCGGCGGAGAGGACCACAAGACCGGCCAGGTGCACGACGCGACCGAGCGCCACGCGCGCCTCGAGCGCTGGGCACGCGAGCGCTTCCCGATGATGGGCCCGGTCGAGTACGCCTGGGGCGGCCAGGTGATGGAGAGCATGGATTACCTCGCCTTCATCGGCCGCAACCCGATGGACCACGACAACATCTTCGTCGTGACCGGCGACTCGGGCATGGGCCTGACGCACGGCATGGTCGCCGGCCTGCTGATCACGGACTTGATCTTCGAGCGCCGCAACCCCTGGACCATGCTCTACGACCCGTCACGCGTGCGGGTGCGCGCCGCCGCGGAATTCGCGCGCGAGAACTCGAACATGGCGCTGCAATACACCGACTGGCTGACCGGCGGAGACGTCGAATCCGTGAACGACATTCCGGCCGAAGGCGGCGCGATCATGCGCCGCGGGCTGGAGAAGGTCGCCGTCTACCGGGATGCCGAGGGTGCACTGCACGAGCATTCGGCGGTCTGCACCCACCTCGGCTGCATCGTGCACTGGAACGCGTCGGAGAAGACCTGGGACTGCCCCTGCCACGGCTCGCGCTATGACCCGCACGGCCAGGTGATCAACGGCCCGGCAAACCGCCCGCTCGCGCTACTGGAGCGCCCGCAGCACAAGCGAGCCGCCTGAGGCGAGCAGCAGGGCCGCGACCACACGCATCAGGGCTTCCCTGGAGGTCCTGAGGAAGATCCTTCTTCCCACCGCGACGCCGGCCAGCGCCGCCGGCACGGCCAGCGCCGCCGCGAGCCACACCTGCGGATCGAGCAGCAGCCCGGTGAGGAAGAACGCGATCACGCGCAGCGAGATGCTGGTCATGGTGATGAGGCCCAGCGTGGCGCGGAATTCCTCCTTGGAGAGGCCGCGCTGCGAGAGATAGATCACGTACGGCGGCCCGCCCGCGCCGAACAACGCGCTGGTCACGCCGCCGACGAACCCCGCCAGCCACGACCAGCCCTGCGAGATGACGCGGCGCGAAGCGTGCGGGAAAAGCGCGTAAACCGCGTAAGCGATGACGAAGGCGCCGAGCAGCAGCATGCCAGCCGCGCGCGGCAGGCTGACGAGCACCGTGACGCCGGCCACGGTGCCCGCGAGAATCATCGGCACGAGCCGCAGGTATTCGCCGCGCACCGCATTCTTCGGCTTCTCCAGCCCGACGCTGAACGAGTTGGCGATGTCGGCCAGCGCGAACAGCGCGAGCGCGAACTTGAGCGGCACGATATGGGTTGCCAGCGGCATGGCGACCAGCGCCGCGCCGAAGCCGGTAGCGCCGAAGACGATCGAGCCGAGGAAGGCGATCGCCGCGAGGGTCGCGTAGTCAGCCGGCAAGGATCAGCTCCTCGGCGGTGCAGCGGTTCATGTCCCGCAGGCGGTTCACGTAACGCGCAAAGGGGAGGCCGAAGCGGCGCTCAAGATCTATGGCTTTCTCTCTTAAAAGATCCCATCGGATGCGCGGCGGAACTCCCCGCAGCGCGAAAACCAGGATGTTGGGATCGTAAAGCGCCGGCATGGCGAGCACCGCGCCGCCGAAGGCGCGCTCCAGGCGCTGCAGCGTGACGTCGAACTTCGGGTCGTCGTCCATGAAGTTCACCACCAGCGCCCCGGGCTCGCCCAGGGCGAGGAAAGCGCCGTCGTAGAACTCGCGGCTGGCGAGGCGCGGCACGTGCAGCTCGTCCTCGAACGCGTCGAGCATCAGCACGTCGCAGCATTCGGGCGCGAGCGCTTCGACCCCGTCGCCGATCTCGACCGACAGCCGGCCATCGTTGCCGGGCAAGGCGAAGTGCTGCCGGGCCGCGGCAACGACCGCGGCGTCGAGCTCGACAACCCGTACGGAGGTCTTCCTTAGATTCCGGTAAAAGAACTTCGCGAGGGATCCTCCGCCCAGGCCGATCATCAGCGCGCGGCGCGGCTCGGGATGGAACAGCAGGAAGGCCATCATGCAGCGCGTGTAATCGAGCGCCAGCGCCCAGGGGTCGTCGATCCGCATCGCGCTCTGGATCGCCTCGCCGCCGACATGCATCGTCCGCACGCCGCGCGCGTTGGTCACCGCGACTTGGTCGCTCTTCGCCTTCTTCAACCTAGGTGAGCGCTCCCCGGGCGGTAATCGGCCACAGCGCCTCGACCACGCCGCGCCGCACGCAAACATACCAGTCGTAGAGGTTGATCGTCGGGTCGCAATGGCCCGGGACGAGCTCGAGCTTCTCGCCGAGCGCGGGCAGCGGCCCTCCCTCGATCCAGCCGTGCTCGTCGGACGCCTTGGTGTATTTCAAATGATCTTTTTTCCAAACCGAAGGCATTCCGGAGTCCACGCTGGAAGCCTTGAGGCCGGCGTCGACGATCGCCCGGTCCGAAGCGCGGCTCATCACCGTCGTAAGGACGAAGAGCGCATGCTCGAAGCGCGGCAGCGGCGCCGCCCACTCGTTCTTCGCATAGTCGACGTCCATGAAGGCGTAGGAGCCGGGCTGGATCTCGTCCCAGGCGCCGGCCTCGACTTCGAGCATGAAGGTACCGCTGCCCGCGCCGGTGACGATCGGACATGCGATCTTGTTTTTTTCCAATAATTTTTTGGTATGAAAAACATGCTGGGCAGCGGTCTCGATCGCCGCGTGGCGCTCCTCCATGGAGCGCATGTGCTGCGCGCGGCCGTGGTAGGCCTGCAAGCCTGCAAACCGATGGTGCCTGGTGATCTGCTTTGCCAGCGCAACCACGGGTTCGCCAGGCTCGACGCCGCAGCGGCGCATCCCGACCTCGAGCTCGATGTACACGTCGAGGTCGCCCTTCAATTCGCTCAGGGTCGCGGCGTTGTCGATGCACACGCCGACCTTGGCGCGACGCGAAAGGGCCGCGAGGCGCCCGAGCTTCTGCGCGCCGACCACTTCGTTCGTCACCAGCACGTCGGTGATGCCGCCGTCGACCATCGCCTCGGCCTCGGACACCTTCTGGCAGCACATGCCGACCGCGCCGAGGGCCATCTGGCGCTTCGCGACTTCCGGGCACTTGTGGGTCTTGGCGTGCGGGCGGACGCGCACCCGGTCTTTCACGCTTTTCGCCAGGGTCAGAAGATTCTTTTCAAAAGAATCCAGATCCAGAATGAGCGCGGGAGTATCGACGTCCTCCAGCCGGTCGCCGATCTTCGCCGGGGCGCGCATCGCTACGCGGCCGCCGCCTTCCGCGCGCGCTGGCGCAGCGCGTACCAGGCGATCGCGATCGCGACGATGGCGACGAGCGGCAGCGCGATCATGTTGACCCGCGCCCAGCCGCCGGTGGTGACCGTCAGGCCGGAGGTGAAGGACGAGATCGCCATCATGATGAAGATCGCCTGGTCGTTGGTGCCCTGCGCCTTGGCGCGCTCCTCGGGACGGTAGGTCTCGGTGAGCAGCGTCGTGCCGCCAATGTAGAGGAAATTCCAGCCGACGCCGAGCACCACCAGCGACCACCAGAACTGCGCCACGGTGATGCCGGAAAGGGCGATGCCGATCGCCCCCATGTTGAGCAGTGCGCCGCAGAAGAGGACCGGCAGCACGCCGATGCGCTTGATGAGCGGCCCGGTGACGAACGAGGGCGCGAACATGCCGACCACGTGCGAGGAAATGATGAACGCCGCGGCGCCGTAGGGATGGCCGCAGGCCTGCATGGCGATCGGCGTCGAGGTCATCAGGAAGTTCATGACGCCATAGCCGATCGCGCCCGCCAGTACCGCGACGATGAACTTCGGCTGCGCGGCGATCTCCGACAGCGGCCGGCCCGACGACGCCGCCTCGGCGGCGCTCGGCGACGGGATGCGGATGTAGCGCAGCAGGATCAGCGTCGCGACGATGAAAACGATCAGGAACAGGTAGGCGCCGAGGAAGCGCGTCCCCGCCAGGTCGACGGTGAACCGGCTCAGGTTGGGGCCGAGGATCCCGCCGACCAGTCCCCCGGCGAGAACGAGCGAGATCGCGACCGGCTTGAAGTCGCCGCTCGCCGCGTCCGCGGCGGCGAAGCGGTAGTACTGCCCGTAGGCGTTGTAGACACCCCAGATCAGGGTGCCGAGGCAGAGCAGCCAGAAGCTCTGCAGCCAGATGGCGCTGCCGCAGATCAGCGCGCCGGCGAATCCCCATGTCGTGCCGAGGGTGAAGCCGCGCTGCCGGCCGACGCGTTTCATATGCAGCGACGCGGGCATGGTGCCGATCGCGCCGCCGAGAATCCAGCAGGTCACCGGCAGCGTGGCGAGCCCGATGTACGGAGCGAGCGCTAACCCCGCGAGCCCGTTGATGGCGATCAGCGTCGAGTTGTTGGTGAACAGCATCGCCTGGCAGGCTGCGAGCAGCCCGACGTTGCGCTTGGTACTGTTCGTATATACAGTATCGGTCATGGAATCGAAGCAGGACTCCCGCTATCTTCGGGGAGCGCGCTCATTCGTGCAGGGCCGTTTCGAAACCGCCTTGCGCGAGCCTTTCGACGACGGCTGGGCGCCCGAGGAAAAGGAAGAGCACCCGCTCGAGACGCAAGTCACCGAGGAGCGCGCGCGCTCGATCCTCTCCCACAACGACTCGCCCGACGTCGGCTTCAGCCAGTCGATCAATCCCTACCGCGGCTGCGAGCACGGCTGCATCTACTGCTACGCGCGGCCGAGCCACGCCTACCTCGAGCTCTCGCCAGGGCTCGATTTCGAGACCAAGCTGTATGCCAAGACCAACGCGCCGGAACTGCTGCGCGCCGAGCTCGCGAAACCGGGCTACAAGCCGAGTCCGATCGCGCTCGGCGCGAACACCGACTGCTACCAGCCGATCGAGCGCAAATACAAGATCACGCGCGGCATCCTCGAGGTGCTCGCCGAGTTCCAGCATCCGCTGACGATCGTCACCAAGTCCGCCCTGATCGAGCGCGACCTCGACCTCCTCGCGCCGATGGCGAAGCAGAACCTGGTGAAGGTCTTCGTTTCGATCGGCAGCCTGGACCGCCAGCTTGCGCGCAAGCTCGAGCCGAGAGCGGCGAGCCCCCAGCGAAGAATGGACGTCGTGAAAACGCTCAATGCCGGCGGTGTTCCCTGCGGCGTGATGGTCGCGGCGCTGATCCCGGCTCTGAACGACAAGACCATGGAGCACGTTCTCGAGGCTGCGGCCGCAGCCGGCGCCAAGGAGGCTGCGTATGTGATCATGCGCCTGCCGAACGAGCTCAAGGTCCTTTTCAAGGAGTGGCTCGCGACGCACTACCCGGACCGGGCTGAGCACGTGATCAGCATCGTCCACCAGATGCGCGGCGGCAGGGACAACGATCCGAACTTCGGCACGCGCATGAGCGGCACCGGCAAGTTCGCCGAGCTGATCGAGAAGCGCTTCGACATCGCTTGCAAGCGGTTCGGGCTGAACGACCATGGTGCGGGTCGCAAGCGACCAGAACTCGACTGCAGCCTGTTTCGCGTTCCCGGCGCCGGTGGTCAAATGGCGCTGTTCTGAAGCGGAAAGTCCTTCTTTTCTTCGGGTGGGGCTGGGCGGCGGCGATCGTCTGGCTCTCCCTCGCCCCCATCCAGCAGCCGGTCGCGGTCGAGCATGGCGACAAACTCGAGCATTTTGCGGCGTATGGCCTGCTGATGTCGGTTTTCTGCCTGATCTACGACCAATGGCGAACCCGGCTGGCCTACGCCGCCGGATTTATCGCCATGGGGATCGCGATCGAGTTCTTGCAGGGCATGACCAGCTACCGGACCTTCGACCCGCTCGACATGCTCGCCAATGCAATCGGCGTGTTGTTCGTTCTCGCCGGGGCGGTGCTGTTGTCTAGAATGCCGGCACGATGAACGGAGAGCCTCGCATCCGAAGGCTCGCGGCGATCCTCGCCGCGGACGTCGTCGGCTTCAGCCGCATGATGGGCGCCGACGAGGAAGGCACCCTCACGCGCCTGAAGCGACTGCGCTCCGAGGTCGTCGATCCTGCGATCGCGGAGTCCCGAGGCCGCATCTTCAAGACCACCGGCGACGGAGTGCTCGTCGAGTTCCCGAGCGTGGTCGACGCCGTGCAATGCGCAGCGAAAGTGCAGGCGGCATTGGGGGCTTGGACCGCGGACGCACCCGAAGAGCAGCGCCTCATCCTGCGCGTCGGTGTCAACCTCGGCGACGTGCTCGTCGAAGGCGACGACCTGTATGGCGACGGCGTCAACGTCGCCGCCCGCCTGGAGGGTATCTGCGATGCCGGCGGCGTATTCATCTCCGGCAGCGCCTACGAGCAGGTCGCGGACAAGGTCAGGCTCGGCTTCGAGGACCTCGGCGAACGCTCGGTGAAGAACATCGCGCGGCCGGTGCGCGTCTATCGGCTGGTCATCGACGGGCAGGCACCCGCATCGCGCGCGGCCACGCCGCAGGCGGTCGCGGCCCCGGATCGGCCGTCGATCGCCGTCCTGCCCTTCCAGAACATGAGCGGCGACGCCGAACAGGAGTACTTCAGCGACGGCATCACCGAGGACATCATCACCGATCTCTCCAAGCTCTCGGGACTGCTGGTCATCGCCCGCAACTCGACCTTCACCTACAAGGGCAAGCCCGCGGACGTGCGCGAGGTCGGCAAGAGTTTCGGCGTGAGCCACGTCCTCGAAGGCAGCGTGCGGCGCGCCGGCGGCCGGGTGCGGATCACGGCGCAGCTCCTCGAGGCCGGCAGCGCCCACCACGTCTGGGCGGAGCGCTACGACCGCGGCCTGGAAGATATCTTCGCCGTGCAGGACGAGATCACGCGCGAGATCGTCGCTGCGCTGCACGTCAAGCTGGTGCGCGGCGAGCAGGCGAGCGTCTGGCGGCAGCTGCTGCGTATGCCCGAGGCGCTCGACGCGTACTACAAGGGCATCGACCGGATGAACCGCGCGACCCGGGAAGCCAACGACGAGGCCGCGCGCTGCTTCGAGCTGGTGGTGAAGCTCGAGCCCGACTCGCCGCTCGGTCATCTGGGCCTCGCCTGGACCAAGCTCAGCGCCTTCCGCTACGGCTGGGGCGAGGCGAACGCCCTCGCGCAGGCGGCGCAACTCGCGCGCAAGGCCCTGGAGCTGGACGAAAGCTGCGCCGACGCGCATGCCCTGCTCGGTTACTACCACCTGCTCGCCGGGCAACACGACCAGGCGATCGCGGAGGGCGAGCGCTCGGTCGCCCTGAGCCCCAACCACGCCGACAACGCCGCCAACCTCGCCTGCTCGCTGGTTTTATCCGGACGCCCTGCCGATGCGGTAACGCACATGCGCAAGGCGATGCGCCTCAGCCCGGTGTATCCGACCTGGTATCTCAACATCCTCGGCTTCTCGCACTACCTCCTCGGACAGCACGACGAGGCCGAGCGGGCGCTCGCCGCCGCGTTACAGCGCGAGCCCGGCTACGCCGACTGCCGGCTGATGCTCGCGGCTGCGCATCACGCGCGCGGCAGGCTCGACGACGCCCGGCGCGAAGCGGCCGCCGTGCGCACCCACGATCCGGCCTTCAAGTTGAGCAGCCTGGAAGCCCGCCTGTCGATCGTGAAGGACCACGGCCTGCTCGCCGCCTTCATCGCGCTGCTGCGCGAGCTGGGCCTGGACTAGCGTTGGCCGAGTCGATCGCCGAGCAGCTCGCGAGCGCGGTCGCGTCGCTGCGCGAGCCCCCGCGCGAGGTGCGCGAGACCGCGGAGAAGCTGCTCGTCGACATCGCCGGCCTGTGCGTCGCGGCACGCAATACGGACTATGTGAAGAGCGCGCTCGCTGCCTGGGAGGCGGACGGCGCGTGCAGCGCGATCGGCCACGGGCGGGCGCTCGACTCGGCTGGCGCTGCGTTCGTCAACGGCACCGCTGCGCATGGCGAGGACTTCGACGACACCTTCGAGGGCGGCCCGGTGCACGCCGGCGCAGTGATCGTTCCCGCGATCCTCGCCGTCGCCGAGCGTGAAAAGATTCCGGGCAGGGACGCGCTGCGCGGCATCGCCGTCGGCGTCGAGGTCACCTGCCGCGCGAGCCTGGTCGCGCCGAAGCTAATCCACAAGGCAGGCTTCCATCCGACCGCCGTTCTCGGCGCGATGGGTGCTGCGGCCGGGGTTTCTACGGCTCTCTCCCTCTCCAAGGCGCAATTTGTGAATGCACTTGGCATCGCCGGCTCGATGGCCTCGGGAATCATCGAGTACCTCGCCGAGGGCACCTGGACCAAGCGCCTGCATCCCGGCTGGGCCGCGCAGTCGGGCATTCGCGCGGCGGACCTCGCTCGCGCGGGCTTCATCGGCCCGCGCACCGTATTCGAAGGCACGCACGGCCTCTACCACGGCTTCGCCAATACCACGCAGGGCGACTGGGCGAAGCTCGTCGACGGCTTCGGCAAGCGCTGGCTCGCCGCGAGCGTCGCGTTCAAGCTCTATGCCTGCGGCACGATGACCCACCCGTACATCGACTGCGCCGCCCGTCTCGGCAAGAAAATCGACCCTGCGGATATCGAGGAAATCGTCTGCGAGGTGGCGGAGGGCACCGTGCACCGGCTCTGGGAGCCGCTCGCCGCCAAGCAGGCGCCGCCCAACGCCTATGCCGCCAAGTTCAGCCAGCCGTACTGCATCGCCGCCGGCTTCGTCCTCGGTCACGCCGGGCTCGAGGCGTTCACCGAGGAGCGGGTGCGCGATCCCAGGCTGCGCGCGCTCGCGGCGAAGGTGCGCTACGAGATCGATCCCGGCAACCCCTATCCCGACGAATTCACCGGGCACGTTCGGGTGAAATTGAAGAACGCAAAAGTTCTCGAGGAGCGCCAGCCGCATATCCGCGGCGGCACGCACGAGCCGCTGTCGCGCGCCGACGTCGAGGAGAAGTTCCGCCTGAACTGCGCCTATGGCGGCTGGCCGGCCGACCGGGCCGGGGAATTCCTTGAGTGGGCTAAAACCGCCTTTGAGCGGCCGATCGACCTGAGACCGTTCAGGTCCTGAAGAAGTCGATCAGCGCGTCGAGCGTCTGGTCCGGCGCCTCGGTCATCAGCGTGTGGCCGGAGAAATCGACCAGCACGGTCCTGCCACCCTTGATCTTCTCCTGCAAGGAGCCTGCGTTTTTCGGCGGGGTCATGACGTCGCGCCTGCCGAGCACGAAGAGCGCCGGGCAGGTCACCTCGCCCTCGAACACGTAGTCGTTGCAGGCCTTGAGGTCGTTGTAGAGCACGCCGGGGGCGAGGCGCTCGAGGCGCGCCAGGGTATCGCCGTAGGTCCACACGCCGGGCGTGGCATCGCGGCCGAGCGGCGCCTGTGCCGCGTGGCCCCAGATGGTGTGCATGTCAAAAGCGTCGTAGTCGTCGCGCTTGGCGGCGTCGAGGAAGGCCGGGCCGACCTTCATCGGGTAAGCGACGCCGATCATGGCGATGCGATCCACGCGCGACGGGGCCCTTGCCGCACATTCCATCGCCACCAGCGCGCCCATCGAGTGGCCGACGATGGAGAACTTCTGCGCCGCGACTTCCTTGAACAGCCACTCCGCCATGCCGCTGACCGACGAAATTGGCGAGCCCGGCGTGCGACCGTGGCCGGGAAGGTCGACCGCCAGCACGTTCCACCCGTGGTAGCCAAAGTAACGGCTCTGCAGGAGGAACGACGAATGGTCGAGGCCCGCGCCGTGGACGAAGACGACAGTCGGCTTCGCCCTGTCGAAGGCGTGGCCTGCGGTGTAGGCGAACATCACCTCTGGGAAGCTTTCAGGGCGCGGTCGAGATCGTCGATCAGGTCCTGGGCGTCCTCGAGGCCGATCGACAGACGTACCGTGCCGGCAGTGATGCCGGCGCGCTTCAGGTCCTCGTCGCTCATGCGGTAGTGCGTGGTGGTCGCCGGGTGGATGACGAGCGACTTGGCGTCGCCGACGTTGGCGAGGTGCGAGAAGACGCGCAGCGACTCGATGAACTTCTTCCCGGCGGGCCGGCCGCCCTTGATCTCGAAGGAAAACACCGCGCCGCAGCCGAGCGGCAGCAGCTTCTTCGCCAGCTCGTGGTCGGGATGGTCCGCCAACTCGGGATAAATGACTTTCGCAACCCCGGGATGCGAAGAAAGAAATTGCACAACCTTTCTCGTGCTCTCCACATGTCTTGGCATGCGCAAGTGCAGCGTTTCCACTCCCTGCAGGATCTGGAACGCGGTCATCGGCGCCATGCAGGCGCCGAAGTCGCGCAGGCCCTCGCGCCGCGCGCGCAGCAGGAACGCCCGCGTGCCCGACTCCTCCTCGAAATCCATGCCGTGGAAGCCTTCGTAGGGCGCGGTCAGCGTCGCGAACTTGCCCGAGGCCTCCCAGTCGAAGCGGCCGGAATCGACCAGCACGCCGGCGATGGCGACACCGTGCCCGCCGAGGAACTTGGTCGCCGAGTGGTACAGCAGGTCGGCGCCGTGCGCGAAAGGTTTGAGGAGATACGGCGTGGTGAAGGTCGCGTCGACCAGGAGCGGTATTTTCGCCTCGTGAGCGATTGCTGCCACCGCGGAAATGTCGAGCACGTCGAGGCCCGGATTGCCGAGCGTCTCACCGAACAGCAGCTTGGTGTTGCTCTTTATCGCATCACGAAAATTCTGCGGGTTTCGGGGCGAGACAAACGTCGTCTCGATGCCAAATCTCTTCAGCGTGTAGCCGAGCAGATTGTGCGAGCCGCCATAGAGCGCGGTCGAGGCGACGATATGGTCGCCCGTGCCCATGAGAGTAGCGATGGCGAGGTGCAGAGCCGCCTGCCCCGACGCGGTGGCGATTGCGCCGACGCCGCCTTCGAGCGCGGCAACGCGCTCCTCCAGCACCGCAACCGTCGGATTGGAGATGCGCGAATAGACGTGCCCCGCGCGCTCCATGTTGAACAGCGATGCCGCGTGCTCCGTGTCGCGGAACACGTAGGAGGTCGTCTGATAGATGGGGACCGCGCGGCTGCCCGTCGCGGGATCTGGCGACTGGCCCGCGTGCAGGGCCAGCGTGTCAAAACCAGGGTACTTCGGCTTGCTCACAAATAGGAAAAAGGGGCTCAAGCCCCTTTGCTCAATGCAGGTTTTTCCTGGAGGGCTTGGTGTAGCTCTCGAACGCGCGCTCGGGCTTCTTCGGCTGCGCCGCCTTTTCCTTCCACTCGCGATCGAAGAGATCGTTCACCAGGGCGGTCGCTTCGGCGACGCGCTCCTTGTCGAACTGCCGGCCGAGGATCGCCGCCACGTCCTCGAGCATGCAGCGGCGCTGCGCCTCGTGGATCGCCTGCGCCGTCGGGCCGACGAACAGCAGCCGCGACTCCTGCTCGCCGTTCTCGTGGTAGACGGTGAGGTCGACCTCGACCGCCTCGTAGCACAGCGGGCCGAGGCTGCCGAGCGCTGCTTCGAGCGCGCCGTCGAAACTGCGGCCGATCTCGCCCGTCCAGCAGACGGTGAACAGCAGCTCCTTCTCGTCGTACTTGAAGCCCGGCTCGTCGGGCTCGAGGCTCTTCACGTCGGCGAGCCCGTCCGCGTCGAGGTAATCGAGCACCGGCATCAGAGCCTGCTCGATCTGCCGGCGGGAGACACCTTCGAGAATGGGAATGTCGGCGTGCAGGTGAACTTCGTGGCGCATCCGAGAATTCTACCCCCTAAAATCGTCCGCATGCGCCCCGACTACGACGGCGGAAGCCTGGTGAATCTGATGGCTTCGATCACGTTGTCGCGAGGCGGCAAAGCGCTTCACGCGCCGCTGAGAAATTTCGATTCGTCGGACGCAAGGAACGTCGTGCTGCTCATCGTCGACGGCCTCGGCGATCGCCTGCTGATGAAGCGCGGCGCGGGCGGCGAGCTCGCGCGCCGCAGGCGGGGCGCGATCACCTCCGTTTTCCCTTCGACCACCGCGACCGCGATCACCACCTCGTACACCGGCTGCACGCCGCTCGAGCACGGGCTCACCGGCTGGTTCACTTATTTCTCCGAAGCGGGCTGTGTCGCGGCGGCGCTGCCGTTTCGCAGCCGCGGCGACAATCTGCCGCTTCAGCAAAGACTCTCGCCGGAAAAAGCGTACACCGCAGCTTCGCTGTTCGAGTCGCTGCCGGCGCGCTCGATCGTGGTCACCGACGAGCGCATCGCCGGCTCCGCATACAACGTGCGCCACTGCCGCGGCGCCGAGGTGCGCGCCTACAAGAGCGTCGACGAGCTCGTCTCCCATATCGAGGCGGCGGTGAAGTCCGGCAACGAACGCAAGCTCGTCTACGCCTACTGGCCGGACTACGACGCCGCCTCGCACCAGTACGGCTGCGAGAGCGCCGAGGCGCTGGCCGCGCTGGCGAAGATCGACGCCGCATTCGGCCGGCTGGCGCACCGATTGTCCGGGACCGATTCGCTCGTCATCGCCACGGCGGACCACGGCTTCCTCGACTGCCCGCGCGAGGATTGCCTCGAGCTCCCGCCTGCCCTCGCCTCGCTGCTCAGGTTTCCCCTGTGCGGTGAGCGGCGCGTGGCGTTTTGCTACGTGAATTCCCCCGATTTTCTGCAAAGGGCGCGCGACTGGCTCGGCGATAGAGCTGAGGTACGTCCGAGCCGCGAGCTCGCCGACGAAGGCTGGTTCGGCGGCGGCACGCCGCACCCGCGATTCGCCGAGCGCATCGGCGACGTGGCGATCGTCATGCGCGACGGCAACACGCTCAAGGACTGGCTGCCGGGCGAGCCGCGCCACCTGCACATCGGCAACCACGGCGGCAGCAGCGAAGCGGAAATGACCATCCCCCTCATCATGGAGAAAACATGAAAGCCAAAGTCAACGGCATCGAGATCAACTACGAGGTGGGCGGCAAGGAAGGCGCGCCCTGGCTGGTGCTGAGCCACTCGCTCGCCTGCACGGTGCGCATGTGGGACCCGCAGGTCGAGGCGTTCCAGTCGAGGTTCAGGATTCTCAACTACGACATGCGCGGCCACGGCGCGAGCTCGGCGCCGCAGGGGCCGTATACGCTGGAGATGCTTGCTGATGATGTTTTGGGTTTACTTTCCTTTCTAAAAATCAAAACCGCGGTTTACTGCGGCCTCTCCATCGGCGGCATGATCGGCCAGACCCTCGCGCTCAAGGCGCCGGGCTCCTTCAGCAAGATGGTGCTGGCGGACACGACGCACACCCAGCCGCCCGAGGCGCTGAAACAGTGGGAAGAGCGCATCAACATCGCGAAGACCAAGGGCATGGCGGCGCTGGTCGACTCGACGATGGAGCGCTGGTTCACCGCGCCGAACCGGAGCACGCCCGCGGCGAAGAAGATCGCGGCGCTGATCGCCGCGACGCCGGCGGCCGGCTACATCGGTTGCGGCCAGGCGATCATGAAGCTCAACACCACGGCGCGCCTCAAGGACATCAAGCTGCCGGTGCTGGCGATCACCGGCGAGCAGGACGGCGCGGCGCCGGGCACGAAATACATCGGCGAGCATGTTCCGGGGGCGAAATACGTCGGCATCCCCAACGCGGCGCACATCGCCAACGTCGAGCAGGCCGAAGCCTTCAATCGCGCTCTGCGGGAGTTCCTTTGAGCCCCTGCCAGCGCTTGAGCTTCGAGGTGTGCACGCCGAAGAGGTCGAGCACGCGCGCGACGCTGTGCGACACGAGGTCATCGAGCGACTTCGGCGCCGCGTAGAAGGCCGGCACCGGCGGGAAAATGATCCCGCCCATCTCCGTAACCTGCACCATGTTGCGCAGGTGCGCGAGATTGAGCGGCGTCTCGCGCGGCATGAGCACCAACCGGCGCCTTTCCTTCAGCACCACGTCGGCGGCGCGCGACACGAGATCGTCGGCGTGCGCGTGGGCCACGGCCGCCAGCGTCTTCATCGAGCAGGGCGCGATCACCATGCCTTCGGTGACATACGAGCCGCTGGCGATGGTCGCGGCGATGTCCTTCGGGTGATACGCGACCGTCGCGAGGCGCTCGACGTCCTTCCTCTTCAGCTTGAGCTCGTGCCAGACGTTGAGCACGCCGGCGTCGGTGAGCACGAGATGGCTCTCCCAGCCGGAAATGCTCTTCAGCGCGCGGAGGAGCGCAATGCCGTAAACGGCGCCCGTGGCGCCGGTGATGCCGACGATCAGCCGCTTCTTCAGGCGGGCCTAGCCGCCCTTCTTGTAGACGATCACTTTCGCCTCGTTGTCGCAGTTGCCGACGACCTTGCCGTCGACTTGCGCTCCCTTGTCGACGATCGTGAGGGTGAACTTATCGACCCCGTTCTTCTTGATCTTCTCTTCGATCTTGGCCTTCACCTCTTCGCATCCCGCCCACGCCACGCTCGAGAGCACGAGCGACAGACCCGCAACCAGCGCCGTTATCAGTCTCACCATGACTTCCCCCTTGTCGAGTGTTCCCAGTTCCGCCCATCGAAGGGCTCGAACTCCATGTGCGTCACCGTTCCCGGGTCGAGGCAGCGCGCGTTGACGCTGATCCCGTCGGGATGCGACCGCGGCACATAGAATGACTTGATTCCGCACACTTTGCAAAACAGGTGCTGCGCGGCGCCGGTGTTGAAGCGGTAGTTGGTGAGGAATTCCTCACCCTGCACGAGCTTGAAGCGTTCCCTGGGGACAATCAGGTGCTGGTAGCCGGTCCGGACGCAGATCGAACAGTTGCAGTCCGTGACCGTGATCTCGGCGGGTGCCTCGACCTCGAACCGCACGCGGCCGCAGTGGCAGCCGCCGCGATGGATCACGCGAGGCGCTGCAGCATCCAGTAGACCGCGACCGAGCCGCCCGCGAGGGTGAGCATCAGCGCCACTCGGCCGTAGCGCCGGAAGGTGCCGTTGGGACGGAAGTAAAGGCTGCGGATCAGGTCGTCGCGGCCACCGCCCCACATCCAGTCCGGGCCGGCCTTGTTGACGACTTGCGGATTGAACAGCCCGAAGACAAACGACAAGAACGTCCCAACGAAAACACCCAGCACCGAGAATCCCTCCCAACGTGTAGTGGGAGATTATAGTTAGCTATCGCGATTTCGTCGCTGTCTTGGACCCACGACAGGAGTGTAAGAAATGCTCGAGACCACCATCGCCGGCAGCCTGCCGAAACCCGCCTGGCTCGCCGAAACCAACAAGCTCTGGCCGGCATGGCGGGCGAGCGGCGAGGAGCTCGCGCAGGCGAAGCGCGACGCGACGCTGCTATGGCTGAAGGAGCAGGAAGACGCCGGCATCGACATCGTCAGCGACGGCGAGCAGTCGCGGCAGCACTTCGTGCACGGCTTCCTCGAGCGGGTCGAGGGCATCGACTTCGAGCACAAGGTCAAGATGGGCATCCGCGACAACCGCTACGACGCGATGGTGCCGCAGGTCGTCGGGCCGCTGCGCCTGAAGGGGCGCGTGCACCAGGCCGAAGCCCTGGTCATGAGAAGTCATTCGAAAGGCAGGATCAAGATCACCATGCCCGGGCCGATGACCATCGTCGACACCATCGCCGACCGGCACTACGGCGACAAGGTGAAGCTGGCGATGGCCTTCGCCGAGCTCCTCAACCAGGAGGCGCGGGCGCTCGAGAAGGACGGGGTCGACGTCGTGCAGTTCGACGAGCCGGCGTTCAACGTCTATATGAAGGACGTGACGCGCTGGGGCATCGACGCGCTGCAGGCCGCCGCCAAGGGCCTGAAGTGCACCACCTGCGTCCACATCTGCTACGGCTACGGCATCCAGGCCAACATCGACTGGAAGAAGACCCTCGGCGAATCGTGGCGGCAGTACGAGCAGATCTTCCCTGCCCTCGCCAAGAGCAAGATCGATCAGGTGTCCCTGGAGTGCATCCACTCCAGAGTGCCGGTCGAATTCCTGAAGTTGCTGAAAGGCAAGGACGTGCTGCTCGGCGTGATCGACGTGGCCAGCGACAAGGTGGAAACGCCCGCTGAGGTTGCCGACGTCATCCGCACCGCGTCGAAGTACGTACCGCTGAAGCACATCTTTCCCTGCACCAACTGCGGCATGGCGCCGATGCGGCGCGACATTGCGGCGGCGAAGCTCAAGGCGCTCGGCGCAGGCGCCGCCCTGGCCAGAAAAAAGATCAAGCGATGAAAAAGCGGAGCGAGGATTCCGACGACATCGAACGCGCCGTCTACGACGGCATGCAGGACTTACGAGTGCCGCGTCAGGCCGGTTCGCGAAAAGGCTCGGGTGCCGCCTCGAACTCGCGCAAGGCTTCGGCGAGGCGCGTGAGACGCGCCCGCTCCTCGAGCAAGCCGCCGAGCTGAGCGTCGCAGCGCGCGATCGGCCCCGGGTAGCGGCTGATCTCGGCGTTCAGCTCGTCGATCCGCTGCTTCAACTCACGCTCCAGCCTCGAAGAAAGTACTCTCAGCTCGTCCATGCCTGAATCGTACACCCACGTGACCCGCGCGATGGTGGCCAGCCCGCATGCCGCGGCATCAGCGTCTGGAGCGGAAGTGCTGCGCGCCGGCGGCTCGGCGGTGGACGCGGCGCTCGCCGCCGCGGCTACCCTCGGCGTCGTCTACCCGCACATGTGCGGCATCGGCGGGGATGCCTTCTGGCTCATCTATGACGCCGCGGCGCGCAAGGTCTCGTACCTCGATGGCGGCGGCCGCGCCGCGCGCAGCGCGACGCTCGAGCGCTTCTCCGGCCAGACGGAAATCCCCTTCCGCGGCCTCGTCCCCGCGACCCTGACGACACCGGGCGCGGTCGCCAGCTTCTGCGCCGCGCACGAGCGCTACGGCAGGCTGCCGCTCGCGCGGTGCCTGCGCGACGCGATCCGCTTCGCTCGCGAAGGCCATGAGCCGACCGCGCGCCTCGCACGCTGGATTTCCGAGACTGCGCCCGAGCTTGCGCGTGATCCCGCCTCTGCCGCATTGTTTCTGGCGCAAAAACAGAAACTGAGGAACCCGCGGCTCGCCGACACGCTCGAGGCGATCGCCGCGCAAGGCCGCGCCGGGTTCTACGAAGGCAGGATCGCCCGGTCGCTCGCCGGGCTGGGAGGGTTCTTTACCGAGGGGGACCTCGCTGCGCAGCAGGCGTCTTGGGGCGAACCGATCCGCGGCAGCTATCGCGGCGTCACGATCTACGAGACACCGGCGCCGACGCAGGGCTTCACCGTGCTCGAGATGCTCAACATGCTCGAGCCGTTCGAGCTCCACAAGCTCGAATTCCTCGGGCCCGATCACGTCCACCTGCTGGTGCAGGCGAAGCAGATCGCCTACAACGATCGCGACCGCTGGCTTGGCGACCCGCGCTTCATCGACGTCCCCATGGAGAAACTGCTGTCGAAATCGTATGCGGACGAGCGCCGGCGCCTGATCGATCCGGCGCGCGCCCTCGCGTGGGACAAGGTGCCCTCGGAAGGCAGCCTCACCGGAGACACGGTCTACGTCGCGGCGGTCGATGCAGGCGGCAACGCCGCGTCACTGATCTTCAGCCTGTACGGGGTATTCGGTTCGTGCGTCACTTCAGGCGAGACGGGCGTCGTGCTGCAGAACCGCAGCGCGTACTTCTCGCTCGACCCGAAGCATCCCAACCGCCTGCAGCCTGGCAAGGTGCCCCTGCACACGCTCATCGCCTCACTGGCGTTCAAGGAAGATCGCCTTTGGGCGGTGCTCGGCTGCATGGGCGCCGACGGCCAGCCGCAGATCCACGTGCAGACCTACGTGGCGATGATCGACTTCGGTGCCGATATCCAGAGCGCGCTCGCCATGCCGCGCTGGCTTTCGGGGCGCTTCGCGCTCGGCGAGGCGCGCGACACGCTGCACATCGAGGCTCGCTACCCGCGCGCCACCATCGACGAGCTCGAGCGCCGCGGCCACATCCTCGATCGCTGGGGCGACTGGAACGAGCTCGCCGGCCACGCCAACGGCATCACCGTCGGCGACGACGGCACCCTCGCCGGCGGTTATGATCCGCGCAGTGACGGCGCTGCTTTACCTGGCTGAACGCGCGCGCTACTGCTTGACCGCGACCTTCGCCTCGTAGTCGGCGATCGCCTTTTTCAGGTCGCGGAATTCGCTGCAGCTGAAGAGGCAGAGCTTGTCGAGCTGCGCGAGATGCTCCTTCGCCTTGGGCAGATTGCCGACCATGAGGTAGGCCTCGCCGAGGTACTCGTGCGCCTGCTTGTGCTTGGGATCGATGCGCAACGCCTCGTTGTAGTGCTGGAATACCTTGCTCATGTCCGGATCCGGGCCCTTGCGGATCGAATAGGCGAGCAGGTTGTGGTAGTCGGCGTTGTTCGGGGTCTTCTGCAGGCCTTCCTCGAGAACCGCCGCGGCGCCTTTCCAATCCTGCTTCTCGCTCGCCAGCGTGTAGCGGTCGAGGACGGCGTCCTTCTTGCGCTCGGGCGGCGGCGGCGGATCGCCGGCGGCAGCGGCGAGCCCCGAGATGAGCGAAAGCGATAAGATGGTCAGCACGAATTTCAGTTTCATGACAGCAATCTCCCGTTCTGGACTTCGCAGTCTACTACTTGCCTGTGCGCTAACAGCAGCGGCGGCGCCGGCATTCCCGGAACCGCCGAAATCTCGCGGCGAAGCGCTGAAGTCGCTCGCGAGCGCCGACGCCGCGACCCGCGCCGAGGCGGTCGTCTGGCTCGCCAACCGCGGCGCCATGGCGGACGCGCAGCTGCTCCATCAGCGGCTGCGCGACGAGAGCGGGCTGGTGCGCAGCTACGCCGAGCAGGGCCTGTGGCTGCTCTGGAGCCGCTCGGGCGACGCCGGTATCGATGCCCTGATGGCGAAGGGCGGCGAGGAGATGCAGGCCGGGCGCCTCGACGAGGCGATCCAGACCTTTTCGCAGGTGATCCAGACAAAACCCGATTTCGCCGAAGGCTGGAACAAGCGCGCCACCGCCTACTACCTCGCCGCGGAATACCAGCGCTCGCTCGCCGACTGTGACGAAGTTCTCAAACGCAACCCGGGCCACTTCGGCGCGCTGTCGGGCGCGGGGCAGATCCACTTCGCGCTCGAGAACTACGAGCTCGCGCTGGTCTGGTTCCGGCGCGCGCTGGAAGTGAACCCCAACATGATCGGCGTCGAGATCAACATCCATCGCACCCAGGAGCGGCTGCAGGAGAAGCGGGGCCGCCGCACTTAGCGCAACGCAAAAATGAGGAGATGAGCATGGACAAGCGTACCTTTCTGAAGACCATCGCGGTTGGCGCGGTCGCGCCCAGGCTTGCCGCTGCGGCGAGCGCGCGCGGCTACGATCCCGCGGCGAGATTCGCAGTCAAGGTGAGCGAGGTCGAATACCGGCGCACCACGAAGGGACGCCCGCTGCTCGCCCGGATCTACCAGCCGGAGGGCAAGGGCCCGTTCCCGGTCGTCCTCGACCTGCACGGCGGCGCCTGGCAGCGCAAGGACCGCAAGGCGGAAGAGCCGATGGACCGCGCCATCGCCTCGAGCGGCGTGCTGGTGGTCGCGATCGACATGACGCTTTCCGGCGAAGCGCCCTACCCCGCCTGCATCCAGGACGCGAGCTACGGCGTGCGCTGGCTGAAGTCCCGCGCGGCGGAGTGGAACGGCGATGCGTCGACGCTCGGGCTCTACGGCAGCTCGAGCGGCGGCCATGTCGCCGAGCTGCTCGCCATGCGGCCGAACGACAAGCGCTACAACGCCATTCCCCTAGAGGCGGCGCCGAACCTCGACATCAGCGTCGCCTACGTCGCAACGCGCTCGCCGATCAGCAACCCGTTCACCCGCTGGCAGCAAGCCGAGCGCAAGCCCAACCCGAACCTGGTCAAGGCGAGCAAGACCTTCTTCCAGCCGTGGGAATCGATCCACGAAGGCAGCCCGCAGGAGATTCTCGATCGC
>Ga0075434_100001079_pt1 | contig 22322 bp, 22 predicted proteins | sample RhiMethybrSRZTD3_FD_75298 | JGI IMG/M metagenome (GOLD analysis project Ga0075434, IMG submission 75298) | Populus rhizosphere microbial communities from Tennessee, USA - Rhizosphere MetaG P. TD hybrid SRZTD3 | ecosystem: Host-associated > Plants > Roots > Rhizosphere > Soil | place: USA... | reverse complement strand
ACGAATGGCTCGACGTCATGCGCCACGCGCACCGGGCGGGGCTGCGGACGACCGCGACGATGATGTATGGGACCGTCGAGACGCCTGAGGAGCGCCTGGAGCATCTCTTCCGGCTTCGCGATCTGCAGGACGAGACCGGCGGCTTCACCGCGTTCATCACGTGGAGCTATCAGCCGGAGCACACCGAGCTTGGCGGCTCGGAAGCCACCGGCGTCGACTACCTGCGAACGCTGGCGACCGCGCGCCTGGTGCTCGACAACTTCGACAACCTTCAGGCCTCGTGGGTCACGCAGGGCGGGAAGGTGGGGCAGCTCAGTCTCGCGTTCGGCGCGAACGATATGGGCAGCGTCATGATCGAAGAAAACGTCGTCCGTGCCGCCGGGGCCGCGTATTGCATGGACGAGATCGAGATCGTCCGCAACGTCGAGAACGCTGGATTCATTCCCAAGCGGCGGAACATGCACTACGAGCTGCTCGGCGATCCGATCTTCCGCGAGCGCAGCGTGCCGCGGATGCTGGAGCTCGCGGTTGCGCGCGCCGATGGGGACACGTCACGTCCGCCGGAGATCGCCCGCTACGCCGCGCGCAGCGCCGCCGAAAAGAAAGCGCGGCTGACCGGCCATTGATCCGCCATCGCGCGGCGTGGGTCCTTCCGATTGCAGGTCCACCCGTCCGGAACGGCTGGGTGCTCACCTCGGACGGGCGCGTTCGCGCGTTCGGCGCCGAGTCGGAGCCGCCGATCGTCACCGATCGCGCGGCCGAAACGGTCGATCATGGTGACGCGGTCATTCTTCCGGGGCTCGTCAACGCGCACACCCACCTCGAACTGTCCTGGATGCGCAATCGGGTGCCGCCCGGTGACTCGATGCCTGCATGGGCCGCGCGGTTGCTGGCGCTGCGGCGCACCATCAGCAGCGAGCCGGCCGAACCGATTCATGATGCGGTGCGCGAGATGCGCGCTGGGGGAACGTCGCTCGTCGGCGACGTCACGAACACGCTCGCCGCCTACGACGTGCTCGCTGACAGCGCGCTCGCGGGTGCCGTCTTTCGCGAGCTGCTCGGGTTCAACATGCGCGATCCCGCGCAGGCGATCGCGACCACGCAGGCGCAGCTGGACGCGCTGCCCCCGATCGAGCGGCTCAGGCCGTCAATCGTGCCGCACGCGCCATATTCGGTCTCGCCGGAGTTGTTCCGCGCGATCGCGCGCGCTGCCGGCGACAAGCCGGTCAGCGTGCATCTCGCGGAGTCCCCGGACGAACTTCGATTCTTGCAGGACGGGACGGGCGCCTGGCGTGAGCTGCTTGGGCAGCTCGGTGTCTGGAACGATGCCTGGCGGCCCCCCGCATGCGGGCCGGTCGAATATCTGGAGCAGCTCGGGCTCGTGACCAGCCATCTGCTGGCGGTTCACTGCGCACACGTTGAGGACGACGACCTCGCACGTCTCGCACGGGCGGGCTCGACGATCGTCGCCTGCCCGCGCAGCAATAAATGGACGGGCGCGGGAACGCCGCCGATCGAGCGGTTCTTTGCGTCGGGCGCCCGCGTCGCAATCGGCACCGACAGCCTGGCGAGCGTCGAGGATCTGAACATGTTTGCCGAGATGGCGGAGGTCCGGCGTCTGGCGCCTGCCGTGCCGGCCTCCCGCATCATCGCCGCCGCGACTGTCGAGGGCGCGGCCGCACTCGGCTTCGCCGAGGGGTTCGGCACGATCGAGCCGGGAAAACGGGCCGATCTGATCGCCGTGCGCGTCAGGCCCGGTCTCGAGGATGTGGAAGAATATCTGGTAAGCGGTATCGAGCCAGACCGCATACGCTGGCTCGACACCGCGTGAATTGCTGATTGTTGATTGCTGATTGTTGATTGAAGAGCGTTGTCGGAAGAATCAACAATCCTGCAATCAATCAGCAATCAGCAATCGCAAATCAGCAATTTGCCGGCACAGACATGACCCGTCTTCGCATTTACGCCTCGTTCGTGCGCTTCAGCCATTCGGTGTTCGCGCTGCCGTTCGCGCTCACCGGAGCGCTGCTCGCGCTGCACAAGACGGCGACGTGGAGCGCGTCATCGGTCGCATGGCGGATCGGCTGGATCGTCGTCGCGATGGTTGCGGCGCGGAGCGCGGCGATGGGATTCAACCGGCTGGCCGACGCGTCGCATGACGCGCTGAACCCCAGGACATCGATGCGCGAGCTGCCGCGCGGGTTGATGACGCGCGGGGAGGCGCGCCTCTTCGTCGTGGCGGCGTCCGCCGCGTTCATCCTTGCCGCGTGGAAGCTCGGCACGATCTGCTTCGTGCTGTCCCCCGTGGCGCTGGCGATCGTGTTCTGGTATTCGCTGGCGAAGCGGTTCACGTCGTACACGCAGCTCTTTCTGGGGCTGGCGATGGCGGTCGCGCCGGTTGGCGGCTGGCTCGCCGCAGGCGGCCGCGGGGGATGGGAGCCGTGGCTGCTCGGTCTGGCGATCGGCACGTGGGTCGGGGGGTTCGATGTGCTCTATGCATGCCAGGACCTCGAGTTCGATCGCGCGCACGGTCTCCGCTCGATCCCGGTTCGCTTCGGCGTGGCGCGTTCGCTCGCAATCTCCCGCGCCATGCACGTCATCACCATCTTCGCGCTCGCGCTTCTTGGCCCTCTCGCGAACCTCGGTCGGGTCTATCTCGCCGGCGTGCTCGGTGTCGGCGCTCTGCTCGCGTACGAGCAGTCGCTGGTCAGCGAGCACGATCTGTCGCAGGTCAAGCGCGCCTTCGATCTCAACGGCTACGTCGGCATTCTGTATCTGCTGACGACGGCGGCGGCGATGTATGTCCACTGAGGGCGGGCGGCGGGCGTTCACCGTCGCGGTCACCGGGGCCAGCGGCGCGCTCTATGCGACTCGCACCATGGCGGCGCTCCTGGAGCGCGGCTGTCACCTCGAGCTTGTCGTCTCCGACTACGGAAAGCGTCTTCTTCGCGACGAGCTCGGCGATGCCGCGGCCGTCGACAAGCTGACGGACTTTCTGCTGTCGAAGTACGGCGAGGGCGTGCGGCGCGGTACGGTGACGTTGTACAGCAACAAAGATCTCGGAGCGAAGATCGCGAGCGGAAGTCAGGGGTGCGAAGGGATGATTGTCGTACCCTGCTCGATGAAGACCCTTGCCGGCATCGCGCACGGCCTGTCGCGCAACCTCGTGGAGCGCGCCGCCGACGTCATGCTCAAGGAACGGCGCACGTTGATCATTGTCCCGCGCGAGACGCCGATGAGCCTGCCGCAGTTGAAGAACATGGTCCTCTGCGCCGAAGCGGGCGCGATGGTGATGCCCGCGATGCCCGCGTTCTACCAGATGCCGAAGACGCTCGACGATCTCGCGAGCTTCATGGCGGGAAAGATTCTGAGCGCGCTCGGCTTCGCGCACGACCTGTATCCGGCGTGGGAATAAGGCCGGGATGCGGGATCCCAGCATCCGGGATCCGACGATTGGGGATTATTGATCGGGGATTGGAGATAGGGGATTGGGGATTGAGGTTTCGTCTCCGGACAAGTCTCCCTCCCGCATCGCGGGAATGTTCGACGCGATCGCCCCCCGCTACGATCTCCTCAATCACCTCCTGAGCGCCGGGCTCGATCGCGGCTGGCGCGATCGGGCGGTCGACGCGCTCGCGCTGCGCGAGCACGCGCGCGTCCTCGACGTGTGCACCGGCACGGCCGACCTGGCGATTACGGTCGCCGCGCGCGCCGGGGGCGCGTCCGTCATCGGCGTCGATTTCGCGGCGGAGATGCTGCGGCTTGGTCTCGCGAAGGTTCGACGCGCGTCGCTGCAGCACCGCATTCGCCTCGTCCGCGGCGACGCGGCCCTGATTCCCATCGCGGACGGCTCGTGCGACGCTGCGACGATCGGATTCGGCATCCGCAACGTCGCACAGCCCGAGCGCGCGCTCGCGGAAATCGCGCGCGTGTTGAAGCCGGGCGGCCGCCTCGCCATTCTCGAGTTCGGCCAGCCTCGAATGCCCGGTATTCGATCGCTGTATGCGTGGTATTTCCGCTACGTCCTGCCATTCATCGGCCGGCTGGTCTCGAAGCACCAGACCGCCTACTCGTACCTTCCTGCCTCAGTCGGGACATTTCCGCCACCTACGGAATTTGCAGCGATGCTGTCCGCCACAGGTTTTTCACACGTCCGGGCCGTCCCGCTGACGTTTGGCATCGTCTATCTGTTCGTAGCTACCCGTGGCGACAAGCGAGAAGCGACAAGCGACAAGCTTGTCGCCTGTCGCTAACCGCCGCGCAGCGGAGGTATAATCGTAACTCCCTCATGTACTTCAACTTCGAGGATTATCGGCCCGACACGCCGACGCTTCCGCGGTCGCTGACGCGCCTCGAAGTCTTTCTGCTGACGATCGTCTGTTATCTCTGCATCGTCATTTTGCTTCTCGTCTGGCCGAAGCTGCCGTTCGTGCAGGAGTGGGAGCTCAAACATCAACAGGAGCTCGCGCGGCAGCAGGAGCAGGAGCTGGAGCGGCAGCGCGACCAGGCTCGCTTCGTCTTCGTCGCGCCGAGAGTGGATCTGCAGGCGCCCAAGCCGCCCCCGCGGGCGGATCTGTCGGATCTCGATCGCAAGGCGCAGACGGTCGAGCGCGCGGAGAAACCGACGAACAACATGCCGTTCTCGCGCGGCAACACATTCGAGCGGATGGAAGGCGCGCCGCCGCAGCCGAAGACTCCGGACTCCGCGCAGCCGCAGCAGCAGGCGGCCAACGATCAACGCCAGGGCATGACGCTGCCCGAAGCGCCGAACGCGCAGGAACCGCGCGCGGTCGAAGTGCCGCCGCAGCCGCGCGGACCGTCGGCGGGCGTGCTCGCCGACGCGATCCGCAACGTCCAGAAATATGCGCCGCGCGATTCGTACGTGAACCTGCAGGGGGGCGCCGATCAGAACTTCGCCCCGTCCATCCAGTTCGATTCGAAGGGGGTCGACTTCGGTCCGTGGCTGCGCCGCTTCATCGCCCAGATCCGCCGAAACTGGATCGTGCCGATGGCGGCGATGATGCTGAAGGGCCACGTGTCGATCAGCTTCTACGTCGACAAGGCGACCGGCCGGATCTACGAGTTGAAGGTGATTCGCCCCTCCGACGTCGACGCGTTCAACAACTCGGCCTACGGTGCGCTGGCTGCGTCCAATCCCACCTCTCCGTTGCCGCCGGAGTATCCGGACGACCGCGCGTTCTTCACCGTTACCTTCTATTACAACGAAAACCCTGACCGATGATGCGGCCGACGCGGACGCAGCAGATCGGTCTGCTGATGCTGCTCGCGGCGCTGGCGGCGCTTGCGCTCGTGCGCGCCATCGCGGGGCGGTAATGGCGCGGCCGCGGCTCGTCGCGATCGTCGGGCCGACCGCCACCGGCAAGAGCGCGCTCGGCATTGCGCTCGCGAAGCGCTTCGACGGCGAGGTCGTGAGCTGCGATTCCACGGCCGTGTATCGCCGCTTCGACATCGGCACCGACAAGGTGCCGATGAGCGCCCGCCAGGGCGTTCCGCACCACATGATCGACGTGGCGGAGCCGACCGAGGAATACTCGGCGGCGCGCTACGCGCGTGAGGCGGCCGCGGCGGTGCGGGACATCACGTCGCGAGGGACGCTCCCGATCCTCGTCGGGGGGACGGGCCTCTACTATCGGGCGCTCGTGCGAGGCTTCTTTCCTGGTCCTGCGCGCGACACGCGCATGCGCGCGAGGCTCGAGCGGATCGCCGATCGCAAAGGTGTCGAACGCCTGCACACGCTCCTTGCGCGGGTCGACCCGCCAGCGGCGGCGCGGATCCAGCCGCGGGATCGCAAGCGGCTCGTGCGAGCGCTGGAGGTGTACCTCCTGACCGGCCGGCCAATCACCGCACACTTCGCCGACACCGAATCGCCTCTGCCGGAGTACGACGTCATCACCTTCGCGCTGCGGATTCCGCCGGAGCTGACAGCAGCCAGGGTGGCGGCGCGCGTGCACGCACAGTTCGAGCAGGGGCTTCTCGACGAGATCCTCGGCATCCTCGCCGACGGGATTCCCGAGACCGCTCATCCCTTCACGGGCCTGGTCTATCGGCAGGCGCTCGAGCTCTTGCACGGCGTCAGGGACGAACCGGCGACGCGCGAACTGATCGCGCGCGAGAACAGGAAATACGCCCGGCGCCAGTTGATCTGGTTCAGGAAAGAGCCTAATCTACAGTGGATTCACGCCGCGGGCGATCGCGAGGAGACTCAGGAGGAGGTCGCCCGTGTCCTCGCGGCCATGGAGACTTGCCGCGATGCCACCAACCCGTGAGTCCAAGCCTGCCTCCGCCCAGCCAAACATCCAGGACGTGTTTCTGAACTACGCGCGGCGCGAGAAGCTGCCGGTGCAGATCCGCCTGATGGACGGGACCGACCTGGAAGGGCGGGTGAAGAACTTCGATCGGTTCGCCGTCATCGTCGAGCACAGCGGCGCCGATCACATGATCTTCAAGCACGCGATTGCCGCCATCCGTTCACCGCGGCCGATGAGCAATTACTACTCTTCGCACGAAGCCTGATTGGCCACGTCTTTTCCGGAACGCGTCATCCTCATCGTCCTCGACAGCGTCGGCTGTGGAGAGCTCCCGGATGCGCGGAACTACGGAGACGCGGGCAGCGACACACTCGGCAACATCGCGCGTCGGGTGCCGCTGTCGGTGCCCAACCTTCGCCGGCTCGGCCTGGCGCGCGTGGCATCGATCAATCGAGCCAGCCCGGAGCCGGAGCCGATCGCCGCGTACGGGCGGATGGCAGAGTCGTCGCCAGGCAAGGATTCCGTCACGGGGCACTGGGAGCTTGCCGGGCTGGTACTCGAGCGCCCCTTCCCGGTATTTCCGAACGGCTTCCCGCGAGAGCTCATCGACGAGTTCGAACGGCGCGTCGGCCGCGGCACGCTGGCAAACAAGGCCGCCAGCGGGACCGCCATCATCGAGGAGCTCGGCCAGGAACACATCCTGACCGGCAAGCCGATCGTCTACACGTCGGCCGACAGCGTCTTTCAGATTGCCGCGCACGAGGATGTCGTCTCGGTCGAAGAGTTGTATCGCTGGTGTGAGATTGCGTACGAGCTCGCGGGGAAGGGCATGGGCATCGGGCGCGTGATTGCGCGGCCGTTCGTGGGCGCGCCCGGCGCGTTCAAGCGGACCGCGAACCGGCGCGATTTCTCGCTGACGCCGTTTGCGCCGACGCTTCTCGATCGTCTCAAGACCGCGGGGCTGCCCGTCATCGCCATCGGAAAGATCGAAGATCTCTTCGCCGGCCGCGGGATCACGGCGGCGATTCACACGAAAAGCGACGATCACGGAATGGACGAAGTGGTGCGTGCGATGGGCGACACGCGCAACGGCCTGATCTTCGCGAACCTCGTCGACTTCGACACCGTGTACGGCCACCGCAACGACGTCAGCGGATATGCGCAGAACCTCGAGCGCTTCGACGCGCGCCTTGGCGAGCTGCTGCCCCGCATCGGCCCACGCGACCTGCTCGCCGTGACGGCGGATCACGGCAACGATCCGACGACGCCGAGCACCGATCACGCCAGGGAATACGTTCCGGTGTTCGTGATGGGCGCGCACGTGCGCCCTGGTGTGGATATCGGTACGCGCCAGACGTTCGCCGATCTCGGGCAGACGGTCGCCGAAGTGCTCCGGGTTGGCCAGCTCGCCCACGGCAAGAGCTTTTGGAAAGACATCTCCTCGAATTGACCGGCATCCGACAGCAGCTCGAGCAGCGTGAGCGGCAGATTCTGGCGCCGCAGGCGGCAAAGAGCGCTGAGACACGAGGGCGGCTTCGTCCCGAGCCCGAAGATCCCATCCGTCCCGCGTTCCAGCGCGATCGCGATCGCATCATTCACTGCAAGGCGTTCCGGCGGCTGAAACACAAGACGCAGGTGTTCTTCGCGCCCACCGGGGATCACTACCGCACCCGGCTGACCCACACGCTCGAGGTGTCGCAGATCGCGCGCAGCATCGCAAAAGTGCTGCAGCTGAACGAAGAGCTGACCGAGGCGATTGCCCTGGGACACGATCTGGGCCATACGCCGTTCGGCCACGCCGGCGAGCGCGTGCTGAACGATCTGATCCCCGGCGGCTTCAACCACTACGAGCAGAGCCTCCGCATCGTCGACGTCCTCGAGAACGATCGGGAGGGCCTCAACCTCACGTGGGAAGTGCGCGACGGGATCGCGCGGCACTCGAAAGGCAAGAGCGGCATGCCGGTGGGCGCCGATCCCGAGCACCGCGCCGCCACCATCGAAGGGCAGATCGCGCGCGTCGCCGACATCATCGCCTACGTGAATCACGACATCGACGATGCCGTGCGGGCGGGGCTTCTGAAGGAGGCCGACCTGCCGCGCGACCGCGTGGCGGTTCTTGGCGCGAGCTCCTCCGAACGCATCGGCCGGATGGTGAGCGACGTCGTGATGCAGAGCCTCGAGGCCGGGCTGACCGAGATTCGCATGAGCGGCCAGATCCTCGACGCCACCGTTGGACTCCGCAGTTTCCTGTTCGACGCGGTCTACGAGAACGACATCGCCACCGCGGAATTCAAGAAGGCCGGCGGGATCCTCGGCGGTCTGTGGGAAAAGGTGCGTGAGAGCCCGGCCGAGTTCCTGGATCAGCGCACGATCGGCGAGGAAGGCCTGGACGCGGCCGCCCGGGACTTCCTTGCGGGCATGACCGACCGTTACGCCGTCAGCCTGTACGAACAACTGTTCATTCCCAAGTCCTGGGTCGAAATCAAGGCATAGGACGCGCGGAGCGAAATAGCGCGTCAACCCGGGCCGGGTCCGGCGTGGATCTTGCCAGCGCGATCGCATGGACGACACGACAAAAACAGGTGAGGCGTGGCGGGACGAGTGGTGCCCTGTCTGCCGGGGAAACCGCCAGCACCATAAGGGCACCGACGGCAAGTGGCGCTGCGCCTACTGCCACACTGAGGCGGACGCGCATTCGGCACGGCGGCTGGACGGTGCGGAAAGCAACCAGCACAAGCAGCGTGTAACTGTGTCGAAGTAACGCTACTCAGCGGCGTCAGCCGACGGCGAGAATCCCAATGAAACCGTAGGCCCGCGGATGAGACTGGATGTGGAACCCGTACACTTGGTAAAATGACGGGTTGCCGCCCGCAGTTTCGGGCGCGCGTAGACCCATGCTCCTCGATCTCAGCAAGCTCCGCGGCCGGCGGGAGCACTTCGAGCGGACCTTCCAGCCCTCGGTGTTCGATCCCCAGGACGAGGATTACCGGATTGCCATTCCTGTCGAGCTGTCGATGGACGTCGAGACGGCCGGCGGTGATGCATTCCGCGTCACCGGCCGCGCGGTCACGCGCCTCGAGATGCCGTGCGGCCGCTGCCTCGAGTCTTTCGAGGTGCCGGTCGATGCCCGGTTCGAGCTGCGGTACGTGCCGCAGGTTCAGTCGGCCGCGGGGGGCGAGGAACACGAGATTCGTGAAGACGATCTGACGACCGCGTTTTACCGCGAGGGAACGCTCGACGTGGTGGAGATGCTGAGGGAGCAGTTTCAGCTCGCGCTCCCGATGAAGCCGCTCTGCACGGCATCGTGCCGCGGCCTGTGCCCCGAGTGCGGGACCAATTTGAATCGCGCCGAGTGCGGCTGCAAGCCATCGTGGGAAGATCCGCGGCTGGCTCCGCTCAAGGGGCTGTTGAATCGACACAAGGAGAACTAGACGTGCCAAATCCTAAGCGGCGGCATTCGAAGACGCGTACCGCCAAGCGCCGCACTCACGACGCGCTGAGCCCGGTGCCGGTGGGGACCTGTCCACAGTGTCGCGAAGCCAAGGCGCCGCACCAGGTCTGTCCACACTGCGGGTACTACAAGGGCCGTCAGGTCCGACCGGTTGAGGAATCGTAGGAAAGGTTCTGCAGGGCAGGATTGCGAATAGCGATTGATGCGATGGGGGGCGACGACGCCCCCGCGAGCATCATTGACGGCGCGCTCGTTGCGGCCCGGCATCTGCAGGTCGGACTGATTCTCGTCGGCGACGGCGCGGCCATCGAGCGGGAGCTGTCGCGCCATCCCGGCGCGGCGGCGCTCGACCTTCGCGTCGTCCACACACCCGAAGCGATCGGCATGGAGGAGCCCGCGACCGCGGCGCTGCGGCGCAAGCCGCGCGCGTCGATTCGCGTGGCGGCGGAGGCCGTCCGCTCAGGCGACGCCGTCGCGGTGTTCAGCGCCGGTCATACCGGCGCTTCCGTCATGGCGGCGCTCGCCGCGTTCGGCCGTCTTCCGGGGGTCGATCGTCCCGCACTGGCCACCATCATCCCGACGAGGCGTCAGCCAGCGGTGCTGCTCGACTCGGGCGCGACTGTCGAATGCCGCCCGCAGCACCTCGTGCAGTTTGCCGTCATGGGCGCCGCGTACGCGCATGTCGCGCTCGACTGCGCGTCGCCTCGGGTCGGTCTGCTCTCGGTCGGCGAGGAAGAGAGCAAGGGGAACGAGCTCACGCGCGAGGCGCATCAGCTGTTGAAGAGCGCGCCGGTCAATTTCGTCGGCAACGTCGAAGGGCGCCACGTTTACGCGGGCGACGCGGACGTGATCGTCTGCGACGGATTCACCGGGAATGTGACGCTCAAGACCAGCGAGGGCCTCGTCGAGACCGTGCAGACGCTCCTGCACGAGGAGCTGTCGGCGACATTCGGCACGCGCGTCGGCTACCTCTTGTCACGGCAGGCGTTTCGACGGTTCCGCAAGCGCGTCGATCCCGCGGAGTACGGTGGCGCGCCGCTCGTCGGGGTGAACGGCCTGTGCGTGGTTGGCCACGGCCGTTCGTCGGCCAAGGCGGTCCGCAACGCGGTGGCGATGGCCGCGCGCTTCGCGACCGAGCGGCTCGTGGAGAAACTGTCGCGCGACATTCTGGCAGCGGCGCACGAAAAGGGTGACTTCCGATGATGGCGTTTGTGTTCCCCGGCCAGGGGTCGCAGAAGGTCGGGATGGGGAAGTCGCTCGCGGCCGGGTTCGCGGAATGCCGTCACGCATTCGAGGAGGCGGACGCCGCGCTCGGCGTGCCGCTGAGCCGCCTCTGCTTCGAGGGTCCGGAGGATCAGCTGCTGCTGACCGAAAACACGCAGCCGGCGATCCTCGCGATGAGCGTTGCCGTGTGGCGGCTCGTCGACGCGCGCGGCATCCGTGCCGCGTTCGCCGCGGGGCACAGCCTCGGAGAGTATTCGGCGCACGTGGCCGCCGGTACGCTATCCTTCGCGGATGCCTTGCGCACGGTGCGCGCGAGAGGGCGCTACATGCAGGAGGCCGTTCCGCTCGGCGTCGGGGCGATGGCCGCGATCCTCGGTCTCGACAGTGAAACGGTCTCGCGCGCGTGCGCGGAAGTCGCCGACGAGCATCCCGGCCGGATCGTGACGCCCGCCAACCTCAACGCGCCTGGACAGGTCGTGATCGCCGGCCATGCCGATGCCGTGCAGATCGCCGGTGACCGCGCGAAGGCGCTTGGCGCGAAACGGGCCGTTTCGCTCGCCGTCAGCGCTCCGTTTCACTGCGCGCTGATGAAGCCCGCCGAGGATCGCCTGGCCCCGCAGCTTCGCGCGCTCTCCGCGTCGAGCCCGCGCATTCCAGTCGTCGCAAACGTCGACGCCGAGCCGAAGCGCGACGCGTCGTCCGCGATCGACGCGTTGATTCGACAGGTATCGTCGCCGGTGCGCTGGGAGGGAGTTGTCCGCCGTCTGATTGCCGAGGGTGTGACCACTTTCGTCGAGCTTGGGCCGGGCAAGGTCCTGAGCGGATTGATCAAGCAGATCGATCGCGGTGTCACGCTCCTGAACGTGGAGGATGAGTCGTCGCTCGAGAAGACGCTCGCCACGCTGAAGGAGTCCGCCTGACGGCGGTCAGGTCCGCCTGAAGGCGGACGCTACGGAATGTATGATTGATTTGTCGACGCGTGTCGCGCTGGTGACCGGCGCTTCGAGAGGAATCGGTCGCGCGATTGCGGAGCGGCTTGCGGCGCAGGGCGCGTTCGTCGTCGCCGCGGCGCGTCAGGAGAATGCCAGGCCGGTGGCCGAGGAGATCGTCGCGCGCGGCGGGAAAGCAGAGCCGGTCAGTCTCGATGTAACCGCCGCGGGGGCAGCCGAGGCGTTCATCGCCGGCGCGCTCGAGCGGCACGGCCGCATCGACATCCTCGTGAACAATGCGGGGATCACGCGCGATCAACTGATGCTGCGGATGAAGCGCGACGACTGGGACGCGGTGATCGCCACGAACCTGACGGCCGCCTACGCGCTCACCCAGGCGGCGCTGAAGCCGATGATCAAGCAGCGCGGCGGGCGGATCATCTGCATCAGTTCGGTCGTCGGGCAGAGCGGCAACGCGGGGCAGGCGAACTACGCCGCGTCGAAGGCCGGCCTGATCGGCTTCTCGAAGGCGGTCGCGCTCGAAGTGGCGTCGCGCGGCATCACGGTCAACGTCGTCGCGCCAGGGATGATCGAGACCGACATGACCCGCGCGGTCACCGGCGGTGCGCGGGAGGAATGGGCGTCGAAGATTCCGCTGCGGCGCCTGGGCACGCCCGACGACATTGCGTCGGCCGTCTGTTTCCTCGCCTCCGACGAGGCGTCGTATATTACGGGGCACGTGCTGGCCGTCAACGGCGGGATGTACACGTAGCGCGGCTTCCCGGCGGAAGACGCGGATGGAGGACTGAATGGCGGTTGCTGAAAAAGTGAAGGGCATCATCGTGGAGCAGCTCGGTGTCGACGAAGAGGAAGTCACGCCGGATGCGTCGTTCGTCGACGATCTCGGCGCCGACTCGCTGGACACCGTGGAGCTCGTGATGGCCTTCGAAGAGGAGTTCGGCATCGAGATCCCCGACGAGGACGCCGAGAAGATCACGCGCGTGAAGGAAGCGGTCGAGTACATCGAATCGCACAGCAAGAAGAAGTAACCACGGACCATCATCGGAGGGGGATTGAGCAGGCGGGTCGTCGTAACGGGTGTCGGCCTCGTGTCGCCACTCGCGATCGGGACCGGGGCGAACTGGGACGCGCTCTGCGCCGGGCGGAGCGGAATCGGGCCGATCACGCGGTTCGATGCCTCCCAGTACTCGGCGAGGATTGCGGGCGAAGTGAAGGGGTTCGACCCGTTGCAGTTCGTCGACAAGAAAGACGTCAAGAAGATGGACGTCTTCATCCAGCTGGCGATCGCCGCCTCGCAGTTTGCGATGGACGACGCGAAGCTGACCGTGAGCGCGGAGTGCGCCACCCGCACGGGGGTCTTCATCGCGTCGGGCATCGGCGGGTTCAGCACGATCGAGCGCGAGCACAAGGCGCTGCTCGAGGGGGGGCCGCGCCGCATCTCCCCGTTCTTCATACCGGCGGCCATCATCAACCTCGCGGCCGGCCAGGTGTCGATCCGGTTCGGCGCCAAGGGGCCGAACTCCGCCACCTGCACCGCGTGCTCGGCGTCCGCGCACGCGATCGGCGACGCGTTCGAGATCATCCGGCGGAACGACGCCGACGTGATGATCGCGGGCGGATCGGAGGCGGCAATCACGCCGATGGGCGTCGGCGGGTTCGCCGCGATGCGAGCGCTCTCGACGCGGAACGACGAGCCGCAGCGCGCGAGCCGACCGTTCGACAAGAACCGCGACGGCTTCATCATGGGCGAGGGCTCCGGGGTCGTGATTCTCGAGGAGCTGGAGTCTGCGAAGCGCCGCGGGGCATCGATCTATTGCGAGCTCGTCGGGTACGGCATGTCGGCCGACGCGTACCACATCACCGCGCCGTCGGAGGACGGCGACGGCGGCATGCGCGTGATGCGTGCGGCGCTGCAGCACGCCGGCGTCCGGCCTGAGCAGATCGATTACATCAATGCCCACGGCACGTCGACGCCGTTCAACGACAAGCTCGAGACGCTCGCGATCAAGCGGCTCTTCGGCGATCACGCGCGGAAGATCGCCATCTCGTCGACCAAGTCGATGACGGGACATCTGCTCGGCGCCGCCGGCGGTCTCGAGGCCGGCATCACCGCGCTCGCCATCCGCCATCAGGTCATCCCGCCGACCATCAACTACGAAACGCCGGATCCCGACTGCGATCTGGATTACGTGCCGAACACCAAGCGCGCGGCGAAGATCGACTATGCGCTCTCCAACTCGTTCGGCTTCGGCGGGACCAACGGGGCGCTGTTGTTCAAGCGGTACGATGAGTAGGGTCCGCCTGAAGGCGGACGCTACGGATATCGGATCCGTAGGACATCGGATCCGTAGTGTCCGCCTTTAGGCGGACCTGGGAATGACGACTCCATGAAAATCGCCGTCTGCATCAAACAGGTCGTCACGCGCGAGTGGCAGATCCGCGTCAACGACGCGAAGACCTGGATCCGCGACCAGGACGCCAGCTTCGAGCTCAACGAGCCGGACGCGTACGCGCTCGAGGAGGCGCTGCGGCTGAAAGAGAAGCACACCGGCGACGTGGTGGTGTGCAGCGCCGGACCGGCGCGGGCCGCGCAAGTGATCCGCGAAGCGCTCGCGCGAGGCGCGGACCGTGCGATCCACGTCGAGTCGGACGCGCTGGCCGCCGCCGATGCCTTTACAGTGGCGGACGCGCTGGCGGGCGCCATCCGCGACGAGAAATTCGATCTCGTGCTCACGGGGCTGCAGTCCGACGATCAGGGCTTCGGCCAGGTCGGCGTCGTCCTCGCCGAGAAGCTCGGCATGCCGCACGCGACGATCATCATGGAAGTCCAGGGAGGACAAGGCACGCTCCGCGTCAAGCGAGAGCTCGAAGGCGGCTGGTTCCAGTGGGTGACGCTGCCGCTGCCCGCGGTGCTGACGATCCAAAGCGGGATCAACCAGCTCCGTTACGCCACGCTCAAAGGGATCATGGCCGCCAAGAAGAAGGAGATTCGCAAGGTAACGCCGGCGCCGGCAGCCGAGCCCTCGCAGCGCATCCTGCGCGTCTACTTCCCCGAGAAAGGCAAGAAGACGCAGATCATCTCCGGCACGCCGGCTGAAGCGGCGCGCGAGCTGGTGAAGCACCTGCGCGAGGACGCGAGAGCGATCTGATGGTCCTCGTCTTAGCCGAACAGCGCGGCGGGAAGCTGAATCGCACGACGTGGGAAGCGGTGGCGGCGGCACAACAGGCGGGGACGCCAGTCAAAATCGTCGTGCCGGGTTCCGGCGCCGATACCGTCGCGGCCGAAATCGCCGCCGCGGACGCGGCGGAGGTGATCCTCGCCGAGGCGCCCGCTCTCGCGGACTACACCGCCGACGGCTATGTCGCCGCGCTCTCCGCCCTCATCGCGCAAGAGAAGCCGGATCTCGTGTTCCTGCCCCACACGTACCAGACGCGGGATTTTGCTCCGGCGCTCGCCGCACGCCTCGGACGGGCGCTCGTCACGGACGTCACCGCGATCAAGAAGGATGGCGGCGCGATCGTCTACGTGCGTCCGATGTTCCAGGGCAAGCTGAATGCGGACGTTTCCGCGACCGGCCCGGCGCCGCACCTGATCACGATTCAGATCGGCGCGTTCCGCGCCGACGCGGCGAAGCGGGGCGCATCGCCGGCAGCCACGCGCAAAGTGTCGTTGGCTGTCGAGGCGACGGCGATCCGCCAGAAGCCCGAGGCCCCGTTCAAAGAAGCGAAACAGGCGGTCGACCTGTCCCAGGCTGAGCGCATCGTTTCTGTCGGCCGCGGCATCAAAGGGCAGGAGCACCTGAAGGTGGCGCAGGATCTGGCGGCCGCGCTTGGCGCAGAGCTCGCGGCATCGCGGCCGATCTGCGACGCCGGCTGGCTGCCGATGGACCGCCAGATCGGCAGCTCCGGCCAGACCGTCGCGCCGAAGCTCTACGTCGCGCTCGGCATTTCAGGCGCCATACAACATCTCGTCGGGATGAAGGGATCGCGCACGATCGTTGCGATCAACAAGGATCCGGAGGCGCCGATGTTCGAGGTCGCCGATTACGGCATCGTCGGAGATCTGTTCGAGATCGTGCCGGCGATGATTGCGGAATTGAACAAATGATGGCGGCTGGCGGCTGGCGGGAATTGACAGGTAGGGCGGGGTCTTAAGACCCCGCTCTACAGGTAATCACTTGCCTCGCGAAACGCTCGAAGTTGACGTCCTGATCGTCGGCGGCGGACCCGCGGGGATGTCGGCGGCGCTCCGGCTGGCACAGCGGCAGAAAGAAAAAGGTGGCGAACCGCTCGCCATCGCCGTTCTCGAGAAGGCGCGGGAAGCTGGCGCCCACATGCTGTCCGGGGCCGTGCTCGACCCCTCGGCCCTCCGTCAGCTCGTTCCTGATTTCAAAGAGAAGGGCGCACCGCTCGCCGCCGAGGTTCACGCGGACCGCGTCTACTTCCTCACCAGCACGTCGAAGCTCAGATTTCCAATCACTCCGCCGCCGCTCCGGAACCACGGCAACTACATCATCTCGCTCAACCGGTTCGTGAAATGGCTCGCGGGCCTCGTGGAAGCGGAGGGGATCGACATCTTCACCGGCTTTCCGGCGGCCGAAGTGCTGTACGAGGGCAGCGCCGTTACCGGAGTCCGCACGGGCGACCGCGGCATCGGCAGGCACGGCGAGCGAAAGTCCACGTTCGAGCCCGGGGTCGACATCCGCGCGAAGGTCACCATTCTCGCCGACGGGGTCCGCGGCAACCTCACGAAGGCGCTCGTACGACGCCTGGCGCTCGACGAAGGTCGCGCGCCGCAGCTCTATGCGATCGGGATCAAGGAATTGTGGGAACTTCCCCCCGATCGGCTGTCGGCGGGAACGGTCATCCATACGATGGGCTACCCGCTCCGCATGGAGGAGTTCGGCGGCGCGTTCATCTATGCGATGCCGGATGGTCTCGTTTCGCTGGGGTTTGTCACGGGGCTCGACTACCGCGATCCGATGTTCGATCCGCACCTGGCGTTTCAGCGATTCAAGCAGCATCCGCTCGTCGCCTCGATGCTGCAGGGCGGGCAGATGGTGCGCTACGGCGCGAAGGCGCTTCCCGAAGGCGGATGGCACACGATCCCGAAGGTCTATACACATGGCGCGCTCATCGCGGGGGATGCTGGCGGGTTTCTGAATTCGATGCGCCTGAAAGGCATTCACCTCGCCATGCAGACGGGAATACTTGCCGCGGACGCCGCATTCGATGCGGTGCGAGCGGGTGATGCGTCGGAAGCGCGCCTGAAGGCGTACGCGGACGCGATCGAGCGCAGCGCGGTGCGGCGTGAGCTCTATCCCGTCCGCAACGTGCATCAGAGCTTCAGCTATGGACTACTGGCGGGGGTCGCCTATTCCGGCCTGTCGCTCGTCACCGGCGGGTGGTGGTATCGCGATCCGATGCCCGCGCATGCCGGCTACGAGCGCATGGCGAAGATCGCGGACTACTATCCGGCAGCGCGTCCCGATCCCGACGTGCCGGTTACACCCGTGAAAATCGACCGCCGACTGACGTTTGACAGGCTGACGAACGTCCACTATTCCGGCACACGGCATCCGGAGGATCAGCCGTCGCACCTGATCGTTCACGACGCGGAGATCTGCCGCACGCGCTGCCGCGCCGAGTACGGCAATCCGTGCACGCGATTCTGCCCCGCACAGGTGTACGAGATGGTGGACGCGGGGGATGGCACCAGGCGGCTGCAGATCAATGCTTCGAACTGCGTGCACTGCAAGACGTGCGACATCATGGATCCGTACCAGGTGATCGACTGGGTCCCCCCTGAAGGAGAAGGCGGACCTCACTACGAAGGCATGTAAGCGCCTGCATTAATGCAGAGAGAGCCGGTCCTCACGCGACGTCAGCGCATTGAAGCGGGCATCATCGCAGCCACGGCGTCCCCGGTCATCGCGTCGCTCGCCGCCACGCTGAGATGGAAGGTCGACGGCGCCGAGAACCTGGACGGCGTCATCCGCTCCGGGCGTCAGCCAATCATCACGATCTGGCACGGCCGCATCCTTCCGGGACTCTGCCACTTCCGCGACCGGCAGATCGTCGTGATCACGAGCCAGAACTTCGACGGCGAATGGATCGCGCGCATCCTGCATCGCTTCGGGTTCGAGACCGCGCGGGGATCCACGTCGCGCGGGGGCGCGCGGGCGCTCGTGCAGCTGCGTCAGGACCTTCGTGCGGGCCGTGCCGTCGCGTTCACGCTCGATGGTCCCCGGGGTCCGGCACGCGTGGCGCAGCCGGGCGCCGCGTGGCTCGCGGGCGCGACCGGCTGTCCGCTTCTGCCGCTTCATTTCGAGGCCGATCGGTTCTGGAGCCTGCGCAGCTGGGACCGCACGCAGATTCCAAAGCCGTTTTCGACGGTGGCGCTCGCGATCGGCGAGCCGCTGGACGTGCCGGGGACCGCCGAAGCGGTCGTGGAAGCCGCAAGACTGGCGCTGGAAGACAGGCTGCGTGGGCTGGAGCTGCGCGCGCGGGAATTGGCACACTCCTCGCTTTGATCGGGCCAGTTCCCCCAGCTCCAGGAATGATGAAGATCATCCGCCGCGCGATCTGCCTCGCCGCCAGGTTTTCCTACGATCTCCTGACGCACGCGTTCTAGGTTCGTTTTCGCACTTCATTCTTCTTCTCTTGATCAGCTCGGTCCGGGATCTGCCCGATCACACCTTTGTTCGCGCTTACGTAGTTATCTCCCGCTCCGAGAACTAAAGTCTTCCTCACGAGTGAATAAAGTTTTCATCGATATGCCCGAAACTCGCCGGATTTCGCGAAAACCGCGAATTCCTCAGATGGTACGGCGTTCGCCTACGAGGTGGCCGAAATACCCAAAGCCGAAGGCGGTGCCCGCGCCTTCTTAACCGATCGACGCTTCGAGACGTGCGCGACGGATGCGCGGGCGCTCGTGTCAGGAGAGGTACGCGCTGTGGCAATTCTCAAGGTTTCCCGATTCTGGTCGTCGCCGGCGCTTGCCCGGGCGGCGGCCCCCGCTGATGTCCTCGCCGTTCCGGCGGCCGCGGACGGGCTCGACTCATTCAGATCCGAAAACGATGATCCGGAGCCAGCGGCTCCGGCTGCTGCGGCGCCGAAGACGGCGAAGCAGCCTCTGCAGATCGCGTGGCTGCTGCCAGTGGCGATGTGGACACTCGTGGTGGCGATCAGCGCGGGGCTTGGCGCGACCGGTCTGCTCGGCTATCAGCGGCGCTTCGTGAGCCGCGCGACGAACGGGACCGTGACGCTCGTGACCGACCCGGCAGGCCTTGACGTGACCCTGGCCGGCCGCTCGCTCGGCAAGACGCCGCTGACGACGACGCTGCTGCCTGGCTCGTACGAGGTGCAACTGGGATCGGCGGCCACGGCGCGGAAGATTACGCTGAACGTCGCGGCGGGATCGTCGATCGTTCATCAGGTCGACTTCGTCGCAGGGCCGGAGCAAGTCCTGGCGGGCACAGGCGGCCTTCGAATCCAGACCGAGCCGGGGCACCTTCCGGTCAGTGTTGACGGCGTGGCGCACGGGTTCTCGCCGGTTTCCGTCGACGGCATCCAGCCGGGCAATCACGAGATCACGGTTCGAACCGCCGCCGGCTTCGTCAAGCGCACCGCGTCGGTGCAGTCGCACGAGACCGCATCGATGTTCATCGTGGCGACCGCGGCGCCCTCCGCAGACGCCGGCGCTGTTTCGGCGGGGTGGGTGACCGTCTCGTCGCCCGTCGCGCTCGACCTGCGCGAAGCGGGAAAGCTCATTGGGACGAGCGAAGCGAGCCGGCTCCTGCTTCCCGCCGGTGACCATGACATCGAGTTCGAGAACAAGCTCCTCGGCTTCACGGCCCGGCGCTCCATTCGCGTGGGCCCAGGCAAGACGACTCCCATCTCGATCGATCTTCCCAACGGCGTCGTGAGCATCAACGCGCTCCCGTGGGCCGAAGTGTGGATTGACGGCGAGCGCGTCGGGGAAACGCCAATTGGAAACCTGTCGCGTCAGATCGGCACTCACGAAGTTCTCTTCAGACACCCGCAGCTCGGGGAACGCCGCGAGACGGTGATCATCGGAGCGGGCAAGCCGGCGCGCATCGGCGTCGATCTCAGGAAGAAGTAGTCATGTTCACACGTTCAATGCACCCCATCACGCTGTCGGTCGTTCTTACCACGTGGGTCGTCGCATCGCCGCGCGTCGTGGCGCAGGACGCCCTGCAGACCGTCAAGGATCTCTATGCGTCGGCGGCCTACGAGGACGCGCTCACGGCCGTCGGGCAGCTTGGCGCAATCGCGCCGAGCATCGAGACGGCGCAATACCGCGTGTTCTGTCTCGTCGCGCTTGGACGGATGGTCGAAGCCGATCGCGCCGTCGAAACGCTGCTGACGGCCGAACCTGAGTACCACCCGGATCCGGCGCAGGCATCGCCGCGGATCGTCACGCTGTTCTCCAAGGTGCGGCATCGGATCGGCCCGGGCCTCGTCAAGCGGGCGTATCAGCAGGGACGGGCGGCGATGGATCGCCAGGATCGCGACGAAGCCGTCGAACAGTTCGAAGCGATGCTCCGGCTGGCTGACGATGCTGATGTGCGCGACGACGCGATGGTGACCGACCTCAAGGATCTCGGATCCGGGTTCCTGACCCTGAGTCGCGCGCTGCCGTCGCAGCCACGAACCGCCGCCGCCTCGAGCTCACCGGCGCCCACGACCGCCAGCGCGGCGCGAGCGGCTGTGATCACGCCCCCCGTCATCGTTCAGCAGAAGCTGCCACCTTGGATCGCGAACCCAATCAACAGGCGAGCGACGGAATTCCGCGGCTCGATCCGGGTTCAGATTTCAGCCGAAGGCAAGGTTGTTTCTGCCGAACTCGTGCAGTCCATTCACCCGGCCTACGACGCGATCCTCCTCCGCACCGCTCGCGGGTGGTTGTACGAGCCCGGACGCAAAGACGGTGTTCCGATCGCCATGGAAAAGACGGTCGACATCGTCGTGAGTCCGCCGGCCGGCAAGTAGAGCGTGCCCTAGGTCGGTTGACCTTTACCGGCACACACTCGCACCTCGTTCAACCAGGTACCGAAGGTGGTAGCCATTAGTTAATGGTTTGGTAGACATTAGTCTTCCAATCAGATGACTAATTTCCGACTAACGATCATGTTATCGGCAGGTTTTCATCTCCTGCGAAGAAGATCGGCCCGGATGGCGCCGCCGGCGCGGAGAAATGTCTCCGGTGCGATGGCGACTCCCTTGCACACTTGAGTTGCTGTTCCAAAACTGTAATGACTTTCAGCGACGTTCCTGAGGTCCACGCGCGCCCGAGTGACCCGTCTGAGGGGCGGCCGTCCGCGCCGGAGCTTGCCGGCACGCTGACGCTGTCACCGGTCACCGAGCAGATCGTGGAACGCATCAGAAACAGATTCGGCGTCGGGCTCGAAGTACTGGACGCGGGCCTCAACCCGGTGGTCCCCTCCGCGGGCGGCGATCTCCACCGCGCGATTGAGGGCTCGGCGGCCACGCGGCGCACGATTGCGGCCGCGATGAGCGCCGGACGCGGCCGATCGGTCGAGGCCGGCGGCGCGGTCTTCCTGATTCAGCCGCTGCGAGTCGGGCGTGCGTCCCGCAAGGTGCTCGGGCTGCTCGCGGCGCGTACGGTGTCCGGGTCCTCAGGCGACGCCCCCGAATCGTGGGAGGCCACGCAGCGGTGGGTCGATCTTCTGAGGGACGCCATCGAATCCGACATGGCCGCCGCGGAACGTCTCCGCGACGAGCGGCTGCAGGGTCGGCGCATGCTTGCGGTGCTGCGGTTCCTCGCACACCTGGCGACGCTGCAGTCCGAATCCGAGATCGCCGCCGCCGTCGTGCACGCGGCCGCGGTCTGGTTCGATGTCGACGCGCGCATCTACTCACGCGACCTGGCCGGCGATCTCGTGCTCCATACGAACTTGCCCGGCACGCCTGACGCGTCCTCGTCGGATCGACTGAGCTCGCTGCTCATTGACGACGCGCCGCGGATGAAGCGGTTCACGTCGACCGCCGACATCGACGGCCTGCGATGGGCGGTCCCGCAAGCGCTGCTGGTTCCGATTCCAGTCGAGGGCGGCGCGACGTGGGTCCTTGCGCTGGGCGGCGTGTTCACGCCTGAAGCGGAAACCGTGTTCCAGACCGTCGCCGAAACGATGGGGCTGCACCTGGGCCGTCTGGCAATCGCTCATGCGGCGGATTTCAGAGGCCGGCTCGAGGCTGTTGCGGCCGGTTCGAATCGCGCGTTCGAGCTTGCTGCGATGGACGTGCTCCGCCTGGTGATGCAGGAAACCGGCGCGGGATCCGGCGTCGTGACGTTCTTCGATGCCGGCGGCTCGCGGCGTGTCGCGGTGGTGGGTTCGGCGCCCGGCACCGACACCGTTCCTGTGGCGCCGCTCGTTGCGTCCG
>Ga0075434_100001077_pt1 | contig 22333 bp, 13 predicted proteins | sample RhiMethybrSRZTD3_FD_75298 | JGI IMG/M metagenome (GOLD analysis project Ga0075434, IMG submission 75298) | Populus rhizosphere microbial communities from Tennessee, USA - Rhizosphere MetaG P. TD hybrid SRZTD3 | ecosystem: Host-associated > Plants > Roots > Rhizosphere > Soil | place: USA... | reverse complement strand
CTTCGTCGATGTCGAGCGCCAGCAGATCGCGAATCGCGTTCGCGTACTCGGTGCGATTCAGGCGATGAAGGGCGCTGCTTCCGGGATTCGGATGCGCGACCGCAGCGCGATCGAGCCCGGCTTCGAGCCGCGCTGCGAACGCATCGAGCGCGGCGCGATCGGGACGCGGCATGCCGCCTGGCGGCATCAGGCCGGCGCGCACCTTGCGGACGACCTTCTCCCAGTTCTCCGCCTGATTGCCGGGCTGTGAGACGTCGACACCGGTGAGAGAGAGGTTGCCGGTCTTGGCGCGATCGTTGTGACAGGTGAGGCAGTACTGATCGACGAGCGATTGATCGATGGGCCGCCTCAAGGCGGCCCCTACGTCGGACGCCTGTCGTAGCGGCGGGTCTTGAGACCCGCCGACGATCGCGACGGCCGCGACCAACGCCAACGCGGTCGTACCGAATGCTGTCTTCATTTCGACAGCTTCTCGATCAACGCGACCGTCGACGGCTTTTCTTCCGGCGGATGCAGCGCGATGAACTCGCCCCTGGCCCACCGCAGCGGCGTGCGGCCGTCCTTGTCGGCCACATCGAGACGCGCGCCCGATTTCACCAGCAGCTCGACGATGTCGTCCCAGCCTTTGTTGGCGGCGCCCATCACCGCGGTGAAGCCGGTCTCGTTCTTCGCGTTCACGTCGAGGCCGAGCTCCAGACAGAGCTTCACGGCAGTCAAAGACGATTCGCGCGACTCGACGAACGACTGCTGCACGGCGACATTGCCGCCGGCGGCGGTGACGAGCGCTGTGGTGCCGCCGACCGTCGTGATCTTTGGATCGGCGCCTCGGGCGAGCAGCAGGCGCATCGTCGTGATGTCACCCGACTGGGCGGCGCGAATGAACGGCGTCTGGCCGGTCATGTTGATCCACGTGAGATCGCCGAGCGGCGTGACCCAGCGGCGCAGCGGCGGAATCTCCTTCGTGCGCGCGTTGGGATTGGCGCCGCGATCGAGCAGCGTCGTGATCATCTCGAGCGCCGCCGCGCGGTCGATGCCGTGCTCGTTGTTGCGCGTGTAGTCGCGGTTGCGGATCTCCACGGCCGCAAAGAGCGGCGTGCGCCCCCAGAAGTCCATGGCGTTGACGTCGGCTCCACGCTCGAGCAGTACGCGGGCGACGTCCGTGCGATCGTTCGTGATCGCCATCAGCAGCGGTGTGATGCCGTTGGCCTCGGCCTGGTTCACATCGGCCTTGGCGTCGAGGAGCTGGCGCGCGAGATCGGCCCCGCCGTCGCGCGCCGCATAGAGCAGCGCGGTCATGGCGCCCGGAATCGCGGCACGGGCGCCGCGTTCGGGCCATCCGCCGCGAATGATGCCGAGGCCGTGCGATCCGCCGCCGGCGTTGGGCGGCACCCACGACGGCGTGTCGCCGGTGCGCGTCACCGCATTCACCGCGGCGCCATGCGCGAGCAGCAGTGTGACGGCATCGCGCTGCTGCGCCCGCACCGCCCACATCAGCGGCGTTTCCCGCGCCGCCGCGTCGGCGGCGTTCACCGACGCGCCCTGTTCGATGAGGAGCTTGAGCGACTCGAGATTCTCGCTGCGCACGGCCATCGTCAGGAGCGGCTCGCCGCTGGCATCGATCGCATCGGCGTTCGCGCCCGCTTTGAGGAGACGACCGACGATCGCGGCGTTGCCATTCGACACCGCGACGTGGAGCGGTGTGACGCTGTAGCGATTCTTGGCGTTGACGTTGGCGCCAGCCGTGAGCAGCAGGCCGACCGTCTCGAGGTCGTCGGACTCGACGGCCCAGTGCAGCGCGGTCGATCCATCGGACAGCGGGGCGTTGACGTCGACCTTCTGACGAAGCAGCGTGCGAACCGCCGCGCGATCCTCACGTTTGACCGCGTCGGCCAGACTCGAATCTGTGCCCGCGGCCATCGCCGTGGAGGTGGCCAGCGAGAGACTGACGACGAAGACGCTGCAAAGCCGGATCAGCATCGGCGCAACTCCGCCTTTCGTGGGAAAAGCCTAGCAGATTCCAGCGGAAGCGGCGCCACGAGACCTATGCGCGGCACCTATGCAGGGGACTATAATCTCGGGCCAATCAACGAGATGGCCCCGACGAACGGCTCACATCTCGGGCCGGGTTCTCAGCTTGGGCCCTATGAAATTCAATCTGCCATCGATGACGGCGGAGCGGGCGAGATCTATCGCGCGCGCGATACGCGCCTCGATCGCACGGTGGCGATTCGCGTCGTTCCCCACCTGAGCGCACACCCCGAGCTGCGCGAGCGCTTCGAGGCCGAAGCAAAGCTGATTGCCGGCTTGCAGCATCCGCACATCCGATTGCTTCACGACATCGGTCGAGAGCGGCCTCGACCGGTAGGCGCGGCGCAGGCGGAAGCTCCGAACGCGGAGGCTGAAGCCTCCGCACTAGAGATGCCTGATGCCGGCGTCGCCACGATCGCCGAAGACGAGGCGATCGACTTCCTCGTACTCGAGCACCTCGAGGGCGAGACGGTCGCCGATCGACTCGCGAGGGCGACGGGCCCCAAGAAGAAGCCAGCGTTCCGTCTCGATGAAGCGCTCGCCATCGCGATGCAGATCGCCGACGCCCTCGACAAGGCGCATCAAACGGGCCTCGTCCATCGAGGACTGAAGCCAAGCAGCGTATTCCTCGTGCGCGGCGGCAAGTCGTCCGATCCGCCGATCGCCAAGCTGCTCGATTTCGGCGTGACCATGGCGGAAGAGAAGGACTCGACGTCCTCAAACAAGAAGAATGCGCCCTCGTCGAGTCAATCGTTGCTCCCGACCAGAGACCAGGCGACCGCGCAAAGCGCAGTCGTCGGCGACGTCGAGTACCTCGCGCCCGAACAGGTCGAAGGCAAGACCGCCGATGCGCGCAGCGACCTCTTCGCCTTTGGCGTCGTGCTCTACGAGATGCTGACAGGGAAGAAGGCGTTCGAGGGCAAGAGCCGCGCGGTGCTGATGGCGGCGATCATGACCGCCGAGCCCGACCCGTTGATCGCCGCGCAACCCCTCGCCTCGCCGGCGCTCGATCACGTGCTGAAGCGCTGCCTGGCCAAGGACCCTGACGACCGCTGGCAAACGGCTCACGATCTGCTCATTCAGCTGCGATGGGTCACGGGCAACGATGCACAGGCGATCGGTGCCGACGCGGTCAAGACGCGGCGACAGCGATGGCTGCTCCGCGCGGCGCTCGGCACGGCGGTGGTGATGGCGGCGGCGCTCATTGCGCCGCTCGTCCTGTACGTTCGCGGTTCGGCGCCGCAAGAACCCTTTCAATTCCGCTCTCCCGTCGTCGGCCTCAATAACGCCGACCTCTCGATCTCGCCCGATGGACGGCTGCTGGCGTTCATGGCGCGGCCCAATCAGCAGCAACCGGCGTCGCTGTTCGTGCGTCCCGTCGGAGGACTCATATCGAAACGGCTCGCGGGCACCGACGATGCGGTGCAGCCATTCTGGTCGCCCGACAGCCGCTACATCGGATTCGCGGCTGGGGGAAAGCTGAAGAAAGTGGAAGCCGTTGGAGGGCCGCCGCAGGAGATCGCCGATGTACCGGGATTCGCGGGAGGCAGCTGGGGTCGAGCAAACACGATCGTGTTCGGAACTCCGAAAGGGTTGTTCAGCGTGTCGGCCGAGGGAGGCAAGGCCTCGCCGCTGACGATCATAGAGAAATCCGAGACAGGACACTTCTGGCCGCTCTTCCTCCCGGATGGGAATCACTACATCTATCTGGCGTGGTCGTCAGAGTCGACCAACCGCGCGCTCTATATCGGCGAGCTCGGAGCGAAGGGGCGCACGCGGCTGATGGCCGCTGAAACCAACGTCGCCTATGCCTTGCCCGGTTATCTCCTCTTCCATCGCGAAGCAACGTTGTTCGCGCAGCCCTTCGACGTCAACGCTCGCAAATTCACGGGCGACGCGGTGCAGATCGCCGGTGGCATGGCCTACGACCCGGCGACGGGCCACGGCAGGTTCGACGTCTCGCAGGGCGATGCCCTCGTGTACTTGCAGGGCGACGCCGGAGGGGGCGGTCAAACAGGAAGAGGACAAACCGTCGCGAACATGCAGCTTGCCTGGGTGAACAGGAGCGGACAAATCCAGACCGGTGCCGGTGACACCGCGCAACAAGGCGATTACGACGTGTCTCCGGACGGCAAGCTCATCGCTGTGACGCGGCAGGAAGGAAACACCGCCGACATCTGGGTCATCGATTGGCAACGCGGCGGCAACGCGTCACGGCTGACGCTCGATCCTGCCGACGACATCAATCCAGTCTGGGCATCGGATGGCACACGCGTCGCGTTCACGACGTACAGAAAAGGGAACGCGGACATCTACATCAAGAACGCCAACGGCGTTGGCAATGAGGTGCCACTGCTCGAGTCGTCGGCCACTGAAATCGTCGAGGCGTGGTCGCACGACGGCCGGTACGTCGCGTATCTCACCGGCCAGGACAACTTCCTGGACATTTACGTAATGCCGCAGTTCGGAGACAAGAAGCCGTTTCCGATCGTGCAAGGACATTTTCAGAAGAACGAGCCGCAGTTTTCGTACGACGGGAATTGGCTGGCCTATTCCTCCGAGGAGTCGGGGACGTTCGAGGTGTATGTCGTGGCGTTTCCGTCCGGTGAGAACAAGGTGAAGATCTCACGTGACGGCGGCGGCGAGCCGCGATGGCGAGTGGACGGAAAGGAGCTGCTCTACCGTGCCCTCGATCATCAGGTGATGACGGTCGACCTCAAGATCACCGGACCGACGATGGAAGCCAGCGTCCCACGACTGCTGTTCCCGGGCAACTTCAACAGCCCGATGACGAGAGATCCAACCCGCCATCAATTGGGCGTCACCGCTGACGGCCAGCAGTTCCTCCTCCGCGTCGCGCCGCAAGCCGTCCAGAATGCTCAGGTAGGAGGAGCGACCCCGCAGGCGCCAACGGTATTCGATCCCGCATCTGGTCAAGCGGCTGGGCGAGGCAACCTGTTTTTCAACGCAATAGGCGCGGGCGGAGCGGCGGGCGCGGGTCGCGCCTTCGCCGGAGGTGTGGCGGGGCTGACCGTCATTCGCAACTGGAGGCTGGTCGCCGCGTCGCGGCGACCATAGGGCCAAATAGGGCAAAGGTCATAGGTCAAAGGTCAAAGGTGGCGCTCTCGAGCGGAACGCGACTCGGCACCTTCGAGATCATCGAGCTGGTTGGCGCCGGCGGCATGGGCGAGGTCTATCGCGCGCGCGATACTCGGCTCGAGCGAACCGTCGCGATCAAAGTGCTGCCCTCGCACTGGGCCGACGATACCGAGATGCGGCAGCGCTTCGAGCGCGAAGCACAGACGATCGCCTCGCTGAATCATCCGCACATCTGCACGCTGCACGACATCGGTCATCATCGAGCTCCCGATTCGGACGCGGTGATCGACTTCCTGGTGATGGAATACCTGGAAGGCGAGACGCTCGCGATGCGATTGGACCGTGGCGCGCTCGGCCTCGACGAAGCGCTGCGCGTCGGGATCGCGATCGCCGATGCGCTCGACAAGGCGCATCGACGCGGGGTCACGCATCGCGACCTGAAGCCGGGCAACGTCTTTCTCGTGAAGCGCAGTGGCTCCGCCGATCCGCCGATTGCGAAGCTGCTCGACTTCGGTCTGGCCAAGCTCTCCACCGACACCGGCCCCGGCTCATCGTCACGCGCGGGCGCACCCAGCGTCTCGGCCCTTCCCACCAATCCTCAACTCACAGGAAAGGGCGCCATCCTCGGCACGCTGCAATACATGGCGCCGGAACAGCTCGAGGGTCTCGAAGCCGACGCGCGCACCGATATCTTCGCGTTCGGCGTACTCGTGCACGAGATGATCACCGGGAAGAAAACGTTCGAGGGGAAGAGCCGCGTGCTGCTGATGTCGGCGATCGTGACGGCCGAACCGGTACCTCTCTCCTCGGTACAGCCCGCCTCCTCGCCCGCACTCGATCACGTGGTGAGGACCTGCCTGGCTAAGGATCCCGCGGATCGTTGGCAGACCGCACGCGATCTGCTCGCAGAGCTCCAGTGGATCGCGGCCGGCGGAGCCGACACTCTCGCGCCGACGGCAAAGCCGCGTGTACGCCGCGTAGGAGCTCGTGTGTCGACGGCGCTCGCCGGGATCGTCGTGTTGCTGGCGCTCTCGGCGGCGGGGCTGGCAGCGGTGTATCTGCGAGCCCCGGTCGACGCTGCCGAAACGCGAGTGCGCATCCCGATTCAGTTGACCGCCGACGTCCTGCAGCAGACGAACCTCGCTGCGTTCGATGGCGTCACGTTCGCGATCTCGCCCGACAGCCGGACGCTTGCGTTCGTGGCCCGGGGCGGGGCGCAGGACGCGCTCACGATCTACGTCCGACCGATCGCATCGGTCACACCGCAGCGGCTGCCGGGAACTGACAACGCCTCGCAACTGTTCTGGTCGGCCGACAGCAGATCGATCGGGTTCGTCAGCGCCGGAAAGTTGAAGAAGGTCGAAGCGACAGGCGGACCTCCGCAGGAGATCGCCGACGCCTCTGGCTTCACCGGCGGTGATTGGAACACCGAGGGCACGATCATCTTCGGGACGTCCAAAGGACTCCTCCGCGTGTCGGCGCAAGGCGGCCAACCGTCCTCGCTGACGACGGTGGAGCCGCCGGAGTCGGGCCACTACTGGCCGCACTTCCTGCCTGATGGCCGTCAATTCCTCTATCTCGCCTGGTCGGGACAATCCGGCAACCGGGCGATCGTGGCCGGCTCGCTCAACTCGAAGACGAAGACAAAAGTGATCGGTGCGGAGTCGAAGGGGGCGTACTCCGAGCCCGGCTACCTGGTGTTCCGGCGCGAAAGCGCGGTCTACGCACAACCCTTCAACGCGAAAACGCTGTCGGTATCGGGGGAGCCTGTCCGCATCGCCGACGGCGTCGCAACCGGCGGCTCGAATGGTGATGGAAGCTTCAGCGTCGCCCGTTCGGGCGGGCTGCTGTACTACTTCGGCGGCAGCGCCGGCCCAGGCGCCGGACCTCAGACCGAGACCGCCGACTGGCAACTGTCGTGGGTCGAGCGCGGAGGCGGACAGGTCGGACCCGTCGGCCCTGTCGGCCCGTATCGAGGCATCGAGGTCTCGCCCGACGGTCTGCGCGTCGCCGTCCATCGTCATGAGCCCACGGGAGGCGACATCTTCATCATCGAACCGCGCGGCGCAGTGACGCGACTGACGTTCGATGCCTCGCGGCACAACTCGATGCCAATCTGGTCGCCCGACGGAACGCGGATCGTCTACAGCTCGCTGCAGAAAGGCAAATGGGGACTCTATCGCACGCTCGCCAACGGATCCGGCACGGAGGAGCTGCTCCTGGAATCGGAGCTGCCGAAAGCGCCGATGTCGTGGTCGCGCGACGGCAAGCGGCTCGTGTTCTGGGTACAGGATCAGAAAACTGCCGGCGATCTGTGGGTGCTCTCCATCGATGACAAGAAGGCCGAACCATTCCTCGCGACGCCGTTCAACGAGAGTCACGCGCAGATTTCGCCGGATGGCAAGTGGATCGCCTACGCCTCGAACTCGACCGGCGGTCGCAATGAGATCTACGTGCGGCCGTTTCCTTCGGGCAGCGGCATCTATCAGATCTCGAGGAATGGCGGCGACTGGCCGCGCTGGAACCGGGACGGCAAGGAGCTGCTGTTCCACGCGCTGGGCGCCGGTGCCTTCATCGGGCCGATCCTCTCCGCGCCGGTAAACGGCAGCGGCCCTGCCTTCGAGAGCACGGAGCCGAAGGAAGTGATCCGGACCGCGGCGATCAACCTCGCGCACAGCGGTGGCGATTACCACACATACAGCGTGTCACTCGACGGCAAACAGCTGCTCGTGTTTCAGTACGTCGGCGCGGTCGGCGTCAACGCCATCAACATCCAACAACTGGGCCCCGATCCGACTTACGGCCTCGCCGCCGCACTCAACTGGACGAGCGCGCTGCGCAAGTAGCCGCTCAGGTGCGCGACGATTCGAGGGTGAGATATCGGTACTTGTACACCGGCACGCCCTCGGCCTCGCGGATCGCCTCGTCGATGATCGCGCGCCGCGGGCTCAGCGTGCAGACAGGATCGGTCGCGGTCGCATCGCCGGTGAGCGCAAACGCCTGACACCGGCATCCGCCGAAGTCGATGGTCTTTCGCGGGCAGCTCCTGCACGGCTCCTGCATCCACCCGTCGCCGCGAAACGCCTGAAAGGCGCTCGACTCTTCCCATATCCAACGCAGCGACTGATCGCGAACGCTGTCGAAGCGCAGCGGCGTGATGTGCGTCGCGCCATGACACGGAAGCGTGCGGCCGTCCGGCGCGACGACGAGATAGTGATTGCCCCATCCGGCGTAGCACGGCTTCGGATACGACTCGTGATAGTCGGGGAGAACGTAGAGGATCTGCATGCGCCCCGCGTGCGCGGCAACGGCCTTCTCCGCCACGGCCGCCGCGGTCGTGACTTGTGCCGCGGACGGCATGAGCGCACGCCGGTTCTCGAACGCCCACCCGTAGTACTGGGTGTTGGCCAACTCGAGGCGATCGGCTCCAAGGCTCGCCGCCAGCTCGATGATCTCGCCGACGCGATCGATGTTCGCTCGATGCAGGACGACGTTGATCGAGAACGCGAAGCCCAGCTCCCTCACCAGCGCAGCGGCCGCCATCTTCTGGCGCACCCCTTTCATGCCGGCAATGAGATCCGCCGACTCCTCGACCGAATCCTGAATCGAGATCTGAATGTGCTCGAGGCCGGCCTGATGGAGTTGTCGCGCCCGCGCCGGCGTGAGTCCGATGCCCGACGTGACCAGCGTCGTGTAGAGGCCGAGCGATCGGGCGTGCGCGGCCAGCTCCTCGACGTCACCGCGCACGAGTGGTTCGCCGCCGGACAGGCCCAGCTGCAGCACGCCGAGCTCGCGCGCTTCGGTCAGCACGCGCATCCACTCCGCGGTCGTCAGCTCGTCGCCCGAGCCGGTCATCTTCAGCGGATTCGAGCAGTAGGGGCAGTGCAGCGGACACCGGTGCGTGATCTCCGCGAGGAGCGTCGTCGGGTGCCGCCGGTCGTCATGAATGGACACGCACCAACTCTCTCTCGACCAGCTGCGACAGGTACTCGATGACATCCGCGGTGACGTCGCACTGATAACGCTCACCGAGCGCCGCCGCGATATCGGCGATCGAACGGCGCCCGTCACACAGCTCCAGGATCGCCGCGCCGGTGTCGTTCAGCAGGACCACGCCTTCTGGATAGAGCAGCACGCGCTGCTGGCGCACGTCATCGAACTGGAGCCTGGCCAGCCGCCAGATCGCCGGGATCGCCGATGTCGCGATCGCCACCTCACGGCTCCAGATACGCGTGGTGGATCGTGTCGATCATCGCCCAGAGCAGCTCCAGCTTGAACGCCAGCGCCTCGAATGCTCGTCGCTGCGTCTCAACGGTCGTGCAGTGCGTCACCACGAGACGCAGTCCCTGCTGACTGTCGCGCGGTGCTTGCGTGAGCCGGCTCGTGAAGTAGTCGAGCGCTTCGGGCCGCACCCAGGGGTAGTGCTGCGGGAAGGCGGCGATGCGCCGCCGCATCAGGTCCGGCGCAAACAGCTCGGTCAAAGACGAGGCGACGCCGTCGATCCACGGCTTCGTCTTGCAGAAGGTCACGTACGCTTCGGCAGCAAAGCGCACCCCGGGCAGCACGTGCCGCTCATCCTCCATCTCGACTCGCGGCACGCCGATGGCTTCGCCGAGCCTGATCCACATCTCGATGCCACCGCTTCCCGGCTCGGTGCCATCGTGATCGATGATCCGCTGCAGCCATTCGCGGCGCACGTCCGGGTCTGGGCAGTTGGACAGGATTGCCGCGTCCTTGCGCGGAATCGCGCGCTGATACGCCAGTCGATTCGCGACCCAGCCTTGCAGCTGCCGCCGGGTGAGGCGGCCCTCGTGCATCAACGCGTGGAACGGATGATTGGCGTAGTACGACGTGCTGAACGCACGCAGTGCGGCGACGAGATCGTCCGCCGCAAGCGGCTCGTTCAGCGACGGGAACGATGGAGCGGGAGGCGCCGCGAGCGTCGATGCATGCAGGGTCGTCATCGGAGAACTCGCTCCAGGATCAGCTCAAGGCCGTCGAAGCCGACAATCATACCCGCTCGCTCGACTTCCGCGCGCTGGGGAGAAGACTCGATGAGCATCGGATTCGTGTTGTTGATGTGCGTATACACACGGTACGGGCACGGCAGCGACGAGAGGTATTCGAGGCTTCCGCCTGGACCGCTGATCGGCAGGTGATCGATCTCGCGCGCGGTCTTCGTACCCACGCCAAGCGCGATCATCTCGTCATCGGTCCAGAAGGTTCCGTCGAAGAGGAGCGCATCGGCACCGGCAAGACGCTCGAGCAGCGCGGCATCGAGAGCGCCACAACCAGGCACGAACGCACACCGAGTTCCGCGTGCCTCGTCGCGAACCAGCAGTCCGACTGTGTGCCCCTGCTCGTCACGCGACGCAAATCGCGGAGGATCAGCCGGCACCGCGAACGCCTCGACCGACAACCCGCTCGGAGAGCCGTCGCGGCAGGTGAGCGGAACGGATTCATCGAGCGGCAGCATGGAGAGCGGCACGTCGCTGAACGCTCTCGTCGTCTCGAGGAGGCGCGAGTCGCGATCGAGAATGCCAGCCACGGCGCGTGTGGCATAGACGGGTAATCGACCCGCCTCTCGCAGCAGGACGATGCCTAACGAGTGATCGAGCTCGGCGTCGGTGAGTACCACGCCCTCGATGGGCGAGCGACGAACCGTTGAATCGGGCAGCGCCGGCGACGGCAGGCGGTCAAGCTGTTCGCGCACATCGGGAGACGCGTTGAGGAGGAACCAGCGGCACCCATCCGCGCTGACAGCTGCTGAAGACTGCGTGCGAGATTTGGCTGCCTCAGGATCGCGACGGGCTACGCGACAACCTGGGCACCAGCAGTTCCACTGCGGGAAGCCGCCACCTGCGGCACTACCGAGTAGAACGACGTGCACAAGGAGGGAAGGCGGGGCTCGAGATGAGCCCCGCCGTAGGCCAACTTACTTCTTGCCCGCGTACGCTGTGACTTCCAGCGTCACGGCCACAACCTTGAATTCGGGCTTGGTCCAGGCCATATGAGATTGCTCCTTCTGTTGCGCGCCCCCGTGCACTGAGGCGACTGACGCAATTATAGGGAGCCTCTCCTGTGGGCGCAACGTCCTCTTTAAATGACCTCCGACCCCATTTTCACGCGTTCGACTCGGCCATCCGCGTGACGCGCGAATCGGCCTTCGTCGCGCCCGTGAACGGGCGCGTCTTCGGGCCAGGGCCAGCCGCCGAATTGGGTGCGGCGGTAGTCCATGAACGCCTCCTGCAGCTCCGCTTCGGTGTTCATCACGAACGGACCGTATTGCGCGACGGGCTCGTTGATGGGGCGGCCCTGGAGCAGCAGGATCTCGGCCGGGCCGTTCACCGCTTCAATCGTGACCGGCTGATCGCCATGCACGTGAATGGCCGCCGTCCCGGCGATCGTGCGATCGGCAACTTTGATCCCCGCGCCCGAGAAGAGATGCAGAGCGCGAACGGTTTCCGCGTCGCGCGCCGGCGGCACGTCCCACCTCGCGCCGTCTTCGAGCGCGATCGACCAGATCGCGACGTCCGCATCAGGGTCGGCCGCCCATGAATGCGGCGGCGGCGCCAGCGGCGGCGTACCGCCGAGCGCTCCCGCGATCACCGTCACCGTCGTCCTGCGCCCCGTCGCATCGGTGAAACGGCAGCGCGGGATGTCCTGATCCCAGAACATCGTGAAGTACGGATCGGTGAGCTTGCTCTTCGCCGGCAGGTTCAACCAGATCTGAAACAGCTCCAGCGTGTTCGGCCCATTGCGATCGAGCAGCGGAAACATCTCCGAATGCACCACGCCGCGGCCGGCGGTCAGCCACTGCACATCGCCCATGCCGAAGCGTGCGGCGGCGCCCAGCGAGTCGGAGTGATCGATGTAGCCGCGCCGCACGATCGTGACCGTCTCGAAGCCGCGATGCGGGTGTTGCGGAAATCCCGGCACGACATCGCCGTGATACATGCGCCAGCCGTCCCTGCCCTCGAAGTCCTGACCGATGTCGCGGCCGGCCAGCGAGGCGGCCGGGCCGAATCGATCGTTGCCCTTCGGATAGAGATCGACGTGATGGACGCAGAAGAGAAATGGATCGAGCGTCTGCCAGCGGTTGCCCAGCGGGCTCACGTGAATGATGGGATCGGGCATGCCTTAACGTTATTCCAAACGCCGCAGGCAGGAACGATCCGCGCCGGGGCTCGACGATCTCTTTGTGCAGCTCAGCACTTCCACGCACTAGAATCACAGCGCCGTGCGAATCCTGGCCGCCCTCGCGATTGCGATCGCCCTACTGCCGACAGTGATGAGCGCCCAGGCGCCGACGTCGGCGTCTTCCAACGCTCCCCGCGCGGAACCGCCCCCAGAGGACGGACGAGTTGCGGTCCCTGAACCGACGCCGCAAGCACTCTCCTACTACCGCAGCGGCAACGTGCTGTGGATCGTCGACAACGTATGGGGTGTGCTCGTACCCGCGGCATTCCTGTTCACCGGCTTCTCCGCGGCCCTTCGCCGCTGGTCGCAACGGATCGGCAGGAAGTGGTTCTTCACGATGGCGGTGTACTTCATCGCGTTCTCGGCGATCACCTTCGTGCTCGATCTGCCGCGCGTGTACTACGAAGGATTCGTGCGTGAACACGCCTATGGCCTGTCGAACCAGACATTCGCCAAGTGGGCAACCGATCAGATCACGGGACTCCTGGTTGGAATCGTGGGCGGCATTGCGTTTCTGTGGGTGCCCTACCTTCTTCTGAAAAAGAGCCCTGGCAGATGGTGGGTCTACACGGGGCTGGCGGCTATCCCGTTCATCGTGATCGTCGTCCTCGTGCAGCCCATCTGGATCGATCCGCTGTTCAACAGATTCGGACCGATGAAAGACAAGGCGCTCGAGACCGACATTCTCCAACTGGCCGATCGCGCCGGCATCGAAGGCAGCCGTGTGTTCGAGGTGGCAAAGAGCGAAGACACCAAGGCGGTGAATGCCTACGTCGCCGGCTTCGGCGGCACCAAACGTATCGTCTTGTGGGACACGATCATCGCCAAGCTCAATCGATCGCAACTGCTCGTGGTGATGGGACACGAGATGGGTCACTACGTGCTCGGCCACATGTGGAAGATGATTCTGATCCTGAGCGTGCTCATCGTGACCGCGTTGTACGCCGTTCATCGGACATCTGGATGGCTGATCGCGAAGTACCGTGCGCGTTTCGGCTTCGATGAACTGTCAGACCTCGCATCGCTGCCGTTGATCCTCATATTGTTCGGCGTCGCATCGCTCGTCGTGACGCCGCTGGCCCTGGCGGCCAGCCGCCACTTCGAGCACGAAGCCGATCGCTTCGGTCTCGAGATCACGCGCGACAACCATGCCGCGGCCACGGCCTTCGTGGTCCTGCAGCAGGAGAATCTCGGTGTGCCCAGACCCGGACCTATTTACACCTGGTGGCGCGAGAGCCACCCTCCGCTAGGCGAGCGCATCGACTTCAGCAACGACTACCGTCCGTGGGAGACCAATCAGCCGCTCGTCTACGCCGATCGCTTCAAGCGGCCCTAACGCGGATACGCCCGTGGAGTAGTATCAGCCGCATGCGCGCACACCTCATCGCGATCACGCTCGTTGTTGCCGCGGTCGTTGGCACTCCCGCGCAGCAGCAGCCTCCGCAGGCGCCGGGCCGCGGCGGCGGTCAGCCCGTGCAGCCGATCCGCATGCTGAAGCCCAACCTGTATGTCGTGCCAGGCGGCGGCGCGAATTCGATCGTCCGCGTGACGAATGAGGGCGTCATCCTCGTCGACACCAAGCTGCCCGGCGACGCGAACTACAACGGCCTGCTCGAGCAGATCAAGACGGTCACGCCTCAACCCGTGAAGGTCGTCATCGTGACGCACCATCACGCCGATCACACTGGCAACAACGATCGCTTCATCGCCGCGGGAGCGCAGGTCATCGGTCACGAGCAGTTGGCGAAGAATCTCGACACGTATCAGTTCACTCCGCTTCCGGCGAAGCCGACGAAGACGTACACGAAGGACTACACGGTGAAGCTGGGTAGCGCTCAGGTGCGCGTGATGCATCTCGGCAACGCGCACACCGGCGGCGATAGCGTGGTGTATTTCCCCGACGCGAAGGTCGTGGCAACGAGCGACCTCGTCACGGTTGGTGCGGGAGGACCGCTCGTCGACTATGCCGGCGGCGGAACTGCTGCGGGATTTCTGACGGCACTCGACGCCATGCTCAAACTCGACTTCGAGACCGCGGTTCCCGGTGCGGGTGATCTGCAGACGAAGGCAGACGTGCGGGCCTTCCGGATGAAGTTTGCGACCGTCATCGATCGCGCGCGCGAGCTGGTGAAGAAGGGCGTGCCGAAAGAGCAGCTGTTGATGCAGATCAAGACCGACGACATCGGCTGGGCGCCGCGCATTCCGCAAGTCGATGCGTTCATCGCCGAGCTGTCGAAGGGCGGACGGTAGTCGTTCCGCTCCTCGCCATGGTATTCGCGGTCGGCACGCGAGTCGGTCCCTACGAGATCCTGGCGCCGCTCGGCGCCGGCGGCATGGGTACGGTCTGGAAGGCGCGCGACACGCGTCTCGATCGCATCGTCGCGCTCAAATCGATCCGGGAAGCCCATCGCCATCGCTTCGAGCACGAGGCGCGCGCGATCGCGGCGTTGAACCATCCGCACATCTGTCAGATCCATGACGTTGGCGACGGATATCTCGTGCTCGAGTTCGTCGAGGGCGAGGCACTGCTCGGACCGATGCCGGTTGATGGCGCCGTTCGTCTCGGGATTCAGATTGCGAGTGCCGTTGAAGCGGCGCACGATCGCGGCATCCTGCACCGCGATCTCAAGCCGTCCAACATCATGGTCACCGCGACGGGCGACGCCAAGCTTCTCGACTTCGGCCTGGCGAAACTGCTCGACTACGATGCCGATGCCACGACGACTGTCGACGGCGCACTTGTCGGCACGGTCGCCTATATGTCGCCGGAGCAGGCTCGAGGCAAACCGCTCGATGTCCGCTCCGACGTCTTCAGCTTCGGCGCCGTGGTGTACGAGATGCTCGCGGGTCGGCGGCCATTCGAGGGCAAGAACGCTGTCGAGACGCTGAGCGCCGTTCTCGATGACGATCCGGCACCGATTGACGCGCCGCCTGCGCTCGCCCGCATCGTCACGCGCTGCCTTCGAAAGCAGCCGTCAGATCGGTTTCAATCGATGCGCGACGTTCGTATCGCCTTGGAGCAGCTCGCAACAGAGGCGGCACCCAACGACGCATCGATCGCGGTGCTGCCATTCGCCAATCTGAGCGGCGACAAGGAAAACGAGTACTTCGGCGATGGCCTCGCCGAAGAGATCATCAACAATCTGGCAAAGATTCCAGACCTGAAGGTCACCGCGCGGACGTCCGCGTTCTCGTTTCGCGGGAAGGATCAGCCGATCACAACGATCGCGAGAACGTTGGGCGTGCGGACGGTCCTCGAGGGCAGCATCCGTCGGTCAGGAAATCGCGTTCGCGTGATGGCGCAGTTGATCAACGCCGCCGACGGCTTTCACCTGTGGTCCGATCGATACGATCGCGAGATGACCGATGCATTCGCGATTCAAGACGAAATCGCCGAAGCCATCGCGGGCACGCTGCATCGTCGGCTCGCGCCAACGGCGCCGCTGCGACCATACACGCCGAATCCCGCCGCCTACGATGCGTACTTGCGCGCCCGCTACCACCGCGCACAACATCAGCCCGAAGCCGCAGCGCGCAGCCGCGAACTGATAGACCAGGCGATCGCACTCGACCCGCGATTTGCGCTCGCGCGCCGCGAACGCAGCGCCTACTACCAGTTCCAGACGCTGATGGGACTCATGCCGGCCCACGAGGCCATGCCGCTCGTTCGCGCCGCTGCGCTCGATGCGCTGGCGATCGACTCGTCGCTCCCCGAGGCTCACGCGTCGCTCGGAGTCGTGGCAGGACTCTATGACTACGACTGGGCCGAACAAGAACGGCAGTTCAGTCTGGCGCTGGCCCGCATGCCGGTCGTCGCCGAAGTGCGCGCGATGTACGGAACGTTCTGCTTGTACGCCACGGGGCGCGCGGCAGATGGGGTCAAGGAATTGATCCGGGCTCTCGAAGACGATCCGCTCAACCTGCTGTACCGGGTGCAGTTGGCCATGTGCCTCGATGCATCGGGCGACGTCGATGGTGCGAAAAAAGAACTGGAGCAGGTACTGTCGCTGAACGAGCACTACTTCCCAGCGACGGAATGGCTCGCCTTGCACTATGCATTCCGTGGTCAGATCGATGACGCGGTTGTGTACAGTGAGCGAACGCTTGCGAATATCGGACAACGCGTCCGGTTCGTCGGCCTGCTCGCGGGCACGCTCGAGCGCAGCGGGCAGATCGATCGTGCGCGGCGATTGGTCGACACGCTCGGGGACGGCGTCGCCTACGGGGCCCCAATCGAGTTCATGTTTCTCTCTCTGTTGCGTTCGGACATCGACGCGGCCGCGAAATGGGCGGAGCGAGCCGTCGCGCAACGCGATCCGTACTTGCCGGTATTGCTGCGCAGCCAGGTCGGCCAGCGGCTCCGCGGCAGCGCAGCGTGGCCCGCCCTTGCGAAGCTCATGAACTTTTCGGAGTCACGATGACACGCACACGCTCCAAATTCACGCGACGACAGTTCATCGGCGGCACAGCGGCAGCTCTTGGCCTGGCGTATGGACCGCGTGTGTCGACCGTTCGCGCGCAAGGGCGCGCGGGCGCGACCGTCGATCTCGCGCTCACCAACGGCCGCATCCACACGATGGACGCCGCCAACCGCGTCGTCTCGCAGGTGGTGATCCGCAACGGCCGTTTTGCCGCGGTGGGCGATAAGCTCGCGACGCGCGGGTTGAAGGTCGTCGATCTCAAAGGCAAGACGGTGATCCCCGGGATCATCGACGCGCACAACCACATCGTCCTCGTCGGCAACCGGCCTGGATGGCACACGCCGCTCGAGCACGTGCTGACGATCCCCGACGCGATCGCGGCGCTGAAGACGCGCGCATCGTCAGTGCCGGCCGGTGAAGTCATCACCACTGTCGGTCCGATCTCGGCGATGCAGTTCGACGAGCGTCGTCTGCCGACGCTCGCCGAGCTCGATGCGGTCGGCCGTCCTGTCTTTATTCAGGCGGCGCAGGGCGGTGCGCGGACCAACAGCGAGGGCAAGGCGTGGCTTGAAGCGAAGGGCGTCACCGTTGCCGCCGACGGCACGTTTGCCGGTCAGGCCGCTGGCCTCGCGTTGCAGACGCTGCGCAAGCAGTTGTTGAACGCCACCACGCGGCAACGAGGCGCGCTCGACGCGCTGCAGTACTACGCGCGGCTCGGCATCACCACGCATCGCGACGAGGGCGCGTTTCACGCCGAGGAGCCGGCGCCCGGCGTCGCCAGCGAGAACCGCTACACGATGCACGATCCGTTTCACGCGCTGCATCGCGACGGCAAGATGCCTGCGCGCCTGGTGATCGACTTCCTGCATCAGGACCCGCCAAACGCGAATCCGCCGCTCCCAACACTCGGCCCGCGGCTGCGCAACTCGTTTCCCCGTTTCGGCGACGACTGGCTCAGAACCGGCGGCATCGGCGAGTTCACCGGCGGTGGCGTCGACGGACTGCGGGCGATCGCACAGGCAGGCTGGCAAGCCGAGGATCACGCATTGAATCTGAACGGCGTGACGACCCTGATCGCCAATCGCGAGATCGTCAACAAGGAGATCCCGATCGCCAACCTACGCTGGGTGATCTCGCACATCCCTGACTTCCCGAAGGAGCTCGCCGACCGCGCCAACGCGATGGGCATCGGCGTCCTGGTCGGCTGGGGCCCGCTGCGCACCGGCACCAACGTCGGACCGCCGTATCGGATGCTGATGAATCACCCGATCAAGAAGGGCTATCACTCCGACGGCGGCGACATCACGCTGATCAACCCGTGGCTCAACTTCTACACGATGATCACCGGTAAGAACCTCGCGGGGCAGGCGATTCTCGGCGACCAGACGTTGACCCGTCAGGAAACGCTGTGGCTCGCAACCGCGGCGAACAAGTGGTTCACCTGGGAGGACGATCTCGGGTCGATCGAGCCGGGCAATCATGCCGATCTCGCGGTGCTCGACCGCGACTTCTTCACCGTGCCCGATGAGGACATCAGGCGTGTCCGATCGGTTTTGACGATCGTCGGCGGTACGACGGTCCACAACGACAGCATCGTGTAGAGGCGGGTCTTAAGACCCGCCTGGATGTCCTCGTCCCGATCACCGGACAACCGGCACGCGCGCCTTGAGCTCTTCGAACCAGTTGATGACAATCTGGACCTGCGGCGCGTACGTGCCACTGCCTTGGCCCGTCGTGAATATGAAGCGCTGCCCGTCGGCGGCGATGTCGAAATTCCTTGGTGCCCCGACTGGATTGTTGTTCGGGAGCTTCGTCGGTCTCGGATTGCCGACGGAAAACGGCCGCGTCGCAATGGTCACACCGACCAGCGGCTCCGCGCCGGGGATATAAAACAGCGTCTTGCCATCCCGGCTCCACAGGGAATGGTGCGCGTTCTCCTCGACCTTTGAGATCTGCACCTTGTCGCCAGTGGCCGGAAACGGCTCGACGAACACCGCAATCACGCCCTCGCGAAGCGTATAGGCGACCCATTTGCCATCGGGTGAGAATTCCGAGTTCAGAGGGCTTGGCGAACGCACGTTGCCAAATCGCGACGCCTTTCTGTCACGCAGCGACAACGTCCACAGCGTCGTCGTGGTGCCTTGGATCGCGCTGAACGACAGCAGATCGTCCGTGCGCGACCACGACTCGGGGATGTGCGCCGTCCCTGACTCCGGCTTCGTCAGCCGCTCCGCGCCCCCGCCGCTCACGTCGGCGGCCTGCCACCAGATCGCGAGATCTCCGTCCCGATCGGATTGAAAGGCCACGCGACGTCCGTCGCCAGACCAGACGGGAATGCGATTCCTGCCGCCAAACGTCAGGCGCCGCTCCGCGCTCGAGCCATCGAGTGCGTACACCCAGATGTTCGCCTCTTTCCCGTCGTCCCTTCCGAAGACCATCTGCGTGCCGTCGGGCGAGATCCGCGGCGATTCGTACGGCCCCCCCGGAAGCTTCAAGACGTCGACGACGCCCTTCTCGTCGATCCACGCGAGGCTCGAGTCGCCCAGCGCTGCCGATGCCGGTCCCGGCGTGTACGCGAGCAAGCCTGTTTTCGAGACGGAATAGTGAGCCGAACCGGTCACGCCACCCGGAACGCGTCTCACGCCGACGACCACCGGCACGGGAGCGCCGGTCGCGACCAGTCGCGTCGGGTCGAACGCCACGACATAGAGCACGCCGCGAACGGCGTACACCAGGTGACCGCTAGACAGGTAGCGCGCATCGCTGCCGCCCCTCAGGATCGTTCGACGCTCTCCAGACTTCAGCGTTTGAGCGATGATGTCCGCACTGTCCCAGGCGTCCGCACCGTCACCTTTCGCAAGGGTGAACAGCAGCGTCTCACCATCCGGCAGCATCTGAGGTCCGAATAGGCGCTCTCCAGATGCCGCGCTGACGAGGGTCTCGGGCTTGCCGCCATCCGCCTGAACGCGCATGATGCCTGCCGGTTGGCTGAAGAGGATGAAGTCCCGGTCCCAGCTCAAACTGACACGCGGGTCGATCGGGCAGAGCGATAGCCCCACACCGCCGGTGACGGGCACGCGCTTGAGTGTCCGATCGATGACCGAGGCAAACGCCACGGACTGCCCGTCTGGAGAAAACACCGGTTCGACGGCATTTGTGATTTGGTCGCTGCCAGCGATGCGCTTGGACTCCGTTTGAGAGAATTCGCGGAGGTATAAACGTGCGTTCGCCACGAACACCAGTCGGGTTCCGTCTGGCGAGACCGCGATCGTTCGCAACGCCTGCTGTCCTTGCCCCTCTGGAAGAGGAATGGAGAACCGCACCACCTCGCCGGGCTGGATCGACGGTCTGGCTGCCCACCACACGATCGCGCCGGCGATGGCAGCCGAGACGAGCGCCGTGATCGCAAGTGGCAGTGCACGCCGCCAGAGCGGTCGTGCTGATTGCGCAACGACAATGGCCGCAGGTGGCGGCAGCGGTGCCGCGAGGATGGCCTCAATCTCCGCGCGCAGATCGCCGGCCGCCTGCCAGCGGCGCTTCGGCACTTTGTCGAGACAGCGCCGCAACAGTTCCACGACTCTGGGATTCAGATGCGGCGGCAGCACGCTGAAATCCGGCTCGCGTAGAAGCACCGCCGCCATCATCTCGGCCGACGTGTCGGCGTGAAACGGCTGCCGCCCGGTCAGCATCTCGTAGAGCACCACTCCGAACGAGAAGACATCGCTGCGGTGATCCGCGGGGTTCCCCTTCGCTTGTTCGGGCGACATGTAGGCGGCGGTCCCGAGGATGATGCCCGCCTCGGTCGCCAGCACACTCAGCGTTGGCGAGTGTGAGAGGTGCGCGCGGGGTGCACCACTCGGCTCCTCCTGCAACCGAGCCAAACCGAAATCGAGCACCTTCAACCGATCGTCTGGCGTGATCTTGAGATTGGCCGGCTTCAGGTCGCGATGAACGATCCCTTTTTCGTGTGCGGCCTCGAGCGCATCGGCGATCTGTCTCGCGACCTTCAGCGCCTCATCGACCGACATCGGACCACGCCGCAGCCGCTCGGCAATCGTCTCGCCTTCGACGAGCTCCATCACGAGGAAGTGGCGACCAGCAGCCTCTTCGAAGCCGAACAACGCAGCGATGTGCGGATGGTTGAGCGACGCCAGAACCTTGGCTTCTCGCTCGAAGCGTGCCGACCGATCGACATTCAGTGCGAACGCGTCTGGCAGTACCTTCAGCGCGACTTCGCGTCCGAGCTTCGGATCGCGCGCGCGCCACACGTCACCCATGCCTCCTGCACCAAGTGGGGCGACGATTTCATACGATCCAAGAGGTGAGCCTGGTGCGAGCGGCACTCGGTCGATTCGGCTGGGATTCTGTCACGAAGGTCGCAGCTCACGGAAGTACTTGCCGAGGGTGTGCACAACGGCGCGCAACATCATGTGATGAGCACTATCATCACAGCGGCGCCCGCCATCCCCCACCCGAGTCAGCAATGCAGGAGGCCATGAAGAACCCAATGAGAGCAGCCGTCATCATCGCTCTGGCGTTCACTGCAGGTGTGCTCGCCGCATGTTCTAGTCCGTCGCAACCGCCGGCGGCACCGACCACGCCTCCTGTCAGCTCGGCTCCAATCTCGCTTTACAACAACGGGTGGGACGATGTGGATCGGCGAGGGACGTATCACCTCTCGGCGGGCGGTGAGGTGTTGTCACTCGCGCTGCTGCAATCGCTCGAGCGTGCGAAGCTGCCGTCCGAAGGCAACGACGGCCAGCTCGTGCCGTTTCTGCAGAACATCGAGCGCTACGGCTTCATTGCCGATGCGGCCTCGAACGAAAACCCGTTCGGGTTGCCGGTGGGCTGGACTGTCGCCCGATCGCTGCTCGACACGACCGTACTGACTGGGTTCAATTGCACCGCGTGTCATGTCGGTGAACTGCGAGTTGGCGGAAAGTCGCTGCGCATCGACGGCGGCCCCAACCTGCTCCGCATCAACGACGTGTTCAAGGACATGACGACGGAGCTGCAAGCGACCATCGGCGATGGTCCGCGCCTGGCCAGGCTGGCGGCGAATCTGATTCGCAACCACGACGCCAACAACGCCAAGCTTCCAGCATCGTCATCAGGTACCGCTGCTCAGCGCGTGCAGCAGAAGCTGGACGCGCTGCCACTCGTCAAAGCCAGCCTCGACTACCTTCGCTCCATGAAAACCGTCGGCGAAATGGGCGCCGTCGAGAACGGGGCGGTTGAAAACGGCTACGGCCGCGTCGATGCGTTCGGTGTCGCCCGCAACCTGCTGTTTGGCAGCGACACGCGCAATCTGCGTCCACAGAACGCGCCGGTCAGCTTTCCGTACATGTGGGGTCTACGCACGACCGCGTGGCTGCAATGGGGCGCGAACATCAACTCGGTGATGGAGCGCAACATCGGCCAGACACTGGGTGTGGGCGCACGGTTCGATTCGAACTTCGCCACCACATCGCGGCTCGACAACCTCAACACGATCGAGAAACACGTCTACAAGCTGAGGGCGCCAGAGTGGCGCGAGGATCTGCTCGGCGCGATCGATCGTGCGAAGGCCGATCGCGGGCGTCCGT
>Ga0075434_100001074_pt1 | contig 22346 bp, 19 predicted proteins | sample RhiMethybrSRZTD3_FD_75298 | JGI IMG/M metagenome (GOLD analysis project Ga0075434, IMG submission 75298) | Populus rhizosphere microbial communities from Tennessee, USA - Rhizosphere MetaG P. TD hybrid SRZTD3 | ecosystem: Host-associated > Plants > Roots > Rhizosphere > Soil | place: USA... | reverse complement strand
ACAGCGACACCGCCGCCTCGAGCGCATCGTCACCAAACGTCACGCCGTGATGCGCCTCGTAGTGCAGACGCAACCCCTTCAAGATCTCGAGCGTCTCGGCTTCCGACGGCTCGAGCACGTCGATCTTCTGAAAGCGTCGCGACAGCGCGCGATCCTTGTCGAACGACTGCTTGACGTCGTTGAAGGTTGTCGATCCGATGCAGCGAAGCGTGCCGCCTGCCAGCGCCGGCTTCAGCAGGTTGCCGGCATCCATGGCGCCGCCGGATGCCGCACCGGCGCCCACCAACGAATGGATCTCGTCGATGAACAGAATGGCGTTCGACTCTTTTCCGAGGGCGTCGAGCACCTGTTTCACACGTTCTTCGAAGTCGCCGCGATACCGCGTGCCGGCGATGAGCGCGCCCAGATCGAGCGCGAACACCCTGGCATCCTTCAACACGTCCGGCACCTGGCCCTGATGGATGCGCAGCGCCAGACCTTCCGCCAGCGCGGTCTTGCCGACGCCCGGTTCACCAACCAACAGCGGGTTGTTCTTGCGCCGCCGGCACAGCACCTGAATCATGCGCTCGATTTCGAGGGCGCGCCCAATCAACGGATCGATCTGCCCTGCCGCCGCACGGGCGACGAGATCGGTGGCATAGGCCTCGAGCGGATTCGTACTTGGCGGACCTCCGCGATCGGCGCCGGCGGGCACTTGCGACGGATCGTTCTTCCCACCGTGCGAGATCACACGCAGGAGTAGCAGCCGCTCGATCCCCTGCGACCGGAGGAAGTACGCCGCGTGGCTGTCCTCTTCCTGCATGAGAAACACGAGCAGGCTTCCGCTGTCGACGTGCTTGGCACTCGACACGGCGGCGTGCATCATCGCCTGCTGCAGCACGCGATCGAATCCGAGCGTCGGCTGCGGCTCGAGCGTATCCGGCACCGGCGTGAACGCCTTGTTCAAGACGTCCATCAGCTGGCGACGCAACACGTCGACATCGGCACCGCACGTAATCAGGATCCGCCGTGCCTGCAGCTCGTCGGTAATGGCGAGCAACAGGTGCTCGAGGCCAACCGTGTCGTGCCGCCGCTCGGTGGCCAGCCTGAACGCACGCTGGATGGTCTCCAGCGTTTCGGGCGCGAACGGGATAGGGGGCTTACTCATGCTCAGGTTCGGGCTCCATCGTCACCAACAGGGGGAACTCTTGCTCCTCGGCCATTTGGCGAGTCGTTCTGATCTTCGTCTCGGCCACGTCGCGGGTGAAGATGCCCGCCACACCGATACCCGATCGATGCACCGCCATCATGATCGTGAACGCCTCGCCGCGCGGCTTGTGGAACACCGTCTCGAGAACCATGACGACGAAATCCTGCGTCGTGTAGTCGTCGTTGTGCAACAGCACCCGCCACATGCGGGGATGCTCGACGCGCTGCTCGTTGCGCGACTCGGTCAGGATCGAATCCTGAGGGGTCGCCCGGCCGCTCATACGTCATTATCTCAGACGTACTCAGAGCCCCGCGAGATCCGCGTCGAGGCGCCAGGGCGACGCTGCAGCGGGCTCACGCACCAGCTGACGGACGCGACTCACAAACGACGCCCGGCTGATCTCCCGCGCGCCAAGCGAGGCGAGATGTGCGGTCGACATCTGACAATCGATGAACTCGAAGCCCCATCGCGCGAGCTGGCGAGCGAGGAGCACCAGAGCCACTTTCGACGCATCGCTGCGCCTCGCGAACATCGATTCGCCGAAGAACATGCGGCCAAGCGCGACGCCATACAAGCCACCGACGAGGCCATCGTCCGACCACGTCTCAATTGAGTGGGCGTAGCCCATATCGAACAGGCGCGCGTACGCCGATGCCATGTCCTTCGTGATCCAGGTGCCGTTCTGATCCTCACGCGGCTCGGCGCAGCCGGCGACGACCGCGGCAAACGCCGTATCGGCGGAGACTCTGAACCTGGTGGATCGGATCGCGCGTCGGAGCGAACGTGAGACGTGCACGTCGTTGACCGGAAGCACCATACGGGGGTCGGGACTCCACCAGAGAACCGGGTCGTCGTCGTTGAACCAGGGAAAGATGCCTCGGGCGTACGCGTCGATGAGCCGGGCTGGAGAGAGATCGGCACCGGCGGCGAGCAGGCCGTTGGGGTCTCGCAAAGCGAGGTCCACTGGCGGGAACGGATCATCGATGTCGAGAAACGGGATCACGGCACGGAAATGGGGTCCGGACTCATTTTCCCTCGCTCCTGCGAAAATGAGTCCTGACTCATTCCGTGCGACCCATTCGACCCGACCTGACCGCGGCGCGCGCCGCGATCACGGCGCCGCCCGTCACACGCTTCGCCCCATCGCCGACCGGCTATGTGCATCTAGGGCACATCGTCAACGCGATCTACACGTGGGGACTGGCGCGCGCGATGGGTGGACGAGTGTTGCTTCGCGTCGAGGATCACGACCGGATTCGATCGAAGCCCGAATTCATCGACGCGCTGCTGGAGGATCTCGACTGGCTCGGCTTTCGAGCCGACGAGGGCCGCGAGCCGCTGCTCCGGCAAAGCGAGCGGGACGATATCTATCGGGCTGCGCTCGAACGACTGCGGGCGCGAGGGCGGGTCTATGCGTGCGACTGCTCGCGCACCGATATCGGCGGCGAACGATATGGTGGACGCTGTCGCGATCGCGGGCTGCGAGAAGAGCCTGGGCGTGGCGTGCGTATCCGGATCGACAACGGGCCGGCAAGGGCCCTCGACCTGTTGACGGGACCGATGGAACAAGTGCCGTCAGAACAATGCGGCGACCTGCTCGTGAAAGACCGCGACGGCCAGTGGACGTATCAATTCGCCGCCACGGTCGACGATTGGCACCAGGGTGTCACGCTCGTGATCCGCGGAGTCGACCTCGAATCGTCTACCGGACGTCAGGTCGCGCTCGCCCGCTTGCTCGGTCGGCGCGAGCCTCCGATGTTCCTGCATCACCCCCTGATCCTCGACGCACAGGGCAGGAAGTTGAGCAAGTCGGCCGGTGATACAGGCGTCCGCGAACTGCGTGCACGAGGCATCACGGCAGCAGACGTGATTGGCCTTTCGGCATCGGCGGTTGGACTCGTCGCAACGCCGCAGCCAATTGAAGCGTCGAATGTTCCGGCGTTGTTTGACCTCGGTTCCCCGTCTTTGGGTTAGAATCGAACCCGTTTTCCATCTGAGGAGATCTTGGCAGTCCGTCTGTTCATCGGGAACCTCCCCTACGGGGCAAGTGAAGCCGACCTTCGCGCTCACCTGTCTGCCGTCGCCGAGCCATCCCACGTTGCTATGCCGGTCGATCGCGAGACCGGCCGTCCACGCGGTTTCGCCTTCGTCGAATTCGCCGATCGCGCCGTCGCCGAAGACGTCATCAAGAAGTTCGATGCGCAGCCATTTCAAGGGCGTCCGCTCGCCGTGAGCGAAGCGCGTGCCCGCGAAGATCGTGGGCCGCGTCCCCCTGGTGGCGGGGGCTTCAGCCCGCGGCCGGGCGGCTTCAGCGGACCGAGACCGAGCGGCGGCTTCGGCGGTGGTGGCGGCGGAGGAGGTTTCGGCGGACCACGGCCAGGCGGCGGCGGTTTCGGTGGGCCACGGCCGGGCGGTGGAGGTTTTGGCGGGCCACCGGCAGCGCCCGGCAGTCGCGATCGCAGCGCCAACTTCGGTCCCCCTGCTCCACCTCGGCGGCTCCGCAACAAGAAGGGCAGCCAGCAGGATCACAAGCCGCGCGGACCCATCAAGGAGCGCTCGGGCGGCCGTATCTACGATGTGGACGATCTCGAAGACGATGCAACGCCGGAGATCGATGACATCGCGACAAAAGCGGCCGAAGACGCCGGAGACGTCGCAGACGTCGCAGACGTCGCAGACGTCGGAGACGAGCCGGGCGACGAATAGCGCCCACCTTCAATTGATTCGCTTGTAATCGAACCACTCGATCCGCTGATCGATGTTCAGTCGGCGGAAGAGCAGCGCTCTACCCTGCCCCACGAATCGAATCGACGTCGGCAGCCAGATGCTGCCATCGACCGGCTCGCGCGTCAGCGTGGCCTTAGTGCCTTCGTTGAGACGCGCCACGAGTCCCATCCCGATCGAGATATCGTCGATCGCGGTCGCCTCGATGCGCACCACTTCACGTCGCTCTTCGTCCACCCACACGGAGCCGGCAAACAGCTTCGCGATCTTCCCCTCGGAGGTCTCCGGCCGCGCGTCGGGCCTGGGTTTGAACGTGATGACGATCGTGTTGCGCCCGCGCACCGTCTCCCGGCGATCGAGGGCGAACTCGAGCATCTCGACGCTATCATCGAGGCCCGACTTTTTCGACCGGCGCTCGGTCCGCTGCGTGAGATCGGTTTTCTGAACCTGCCCATCCGAGACGGGCTTGCCGTCACGCTCGATCAGCTTCCGGAGAATGATGTTGCCGCCCTCAGTCGGCGTGACGTCGTAGACCAGGGTCCCGCCGCTGCCAATTCGTCCGAATGGGTTGGTGTGCAGCTCCGTGCGTCGCTCCTTGTACGAGAAGCGGTACTGCTCGCGCTGCGACCTGGCGAGATTGTTTCGCGTCTCCCGCACGAAGGCATCGTGATTGGGGAGGGTTGGGGCGGTTTGTGCGGAAATCAGGACGGAGACAACGAACGGCACCGCGAGGAGGCGAAGCATAGGCACGACCCTACACGCGCACCAGCCGTTCAGCGGCGCGCTCGAGCGTCGCGTCGCGCTTGGCAAAACAGAATCGCAGCACCGGTCCGGCCGGTTCGGTGCCGTCGAGGAACGGGGAGATCGGAATCGCGGCAACGCCATGCTCGCGGGTCAACCGCAACGCGAAGTCGGCGTCGCGCTCGTCGGTGATCGCCGAGTAGTCGAGCATCTGGAAGAACGTGCCGCGGCACGCCATCGGACGGAAGCGCGACTCGCGAATCAGCGACAAGAAGCGATCGCGGCGGTCCTGGTAAAAGGCGGTGACGTCGCGGCACCACGGGTCGCGGCGAACCGCATCGGCGTAGGCCATCTGCACGGCGCCGTTGACTGCGAAGGTGATCCACTGGTGAATGCGCTGGATCTCGGTGGTCAGCGCCGGCGGCGCGGCGCAGTAGCCGATCTTCCAGCCGGTGGTGTGGTAGGTCTTTCCAAACGAGCTGATCACCACGGCGCGATCGGCCACATCGGGATACCGTGCGAGACTCTCGTGCCGGCCGCCGTCGAACGTGATGTGCTCGTAGACCTCGTCCGAGATCACGACCGCGTTGGTGCCGCTGAGGACGCGCACCAACTCGCGCATGTCGGCATCGGACCACATCATGCCTGTAGGGTTGTGTGGCGTGTTGATCACGATGACGCGCGTACGCGGTGTCACGGCGCGACGCACCTCGTCCCAGTCGATGCGGTAGTCGGGATAGCGAAGCGTCACGTACACCGGTATGCCACCGCTCAATGTCACTGCAGGTGTGTAGGAGTCGTACGCCGGCTGGAAGAGCAGCACTTCGTCGCCCGGGTGCACGAACGCGGTGAGCGCAGCGAAGAGACCCTCGGTTGCCCCTGTGGTGATCGTGAGCTCGGTGACCGGGTCGTAGCGGCGTCCGTAGAGCGTCTCGATCTTTGCGGACAGGGCCTCGCGCAGCGCGAGCACGCCGGGCATCGGCGCGTACTGGTTGTGCCCCTCCCGCATGTAGCGTGCGACCGACTCGACCAGCTGAGGCGAGGTCTCGAAATCAGGAAACCCCTGCGACAGGTTGATGGCCCCGACCTCATTGGCGAGGCGCGTCATCACGGCAAAGATGCTGACCCCGCCGGCCGGCAGCTTGGAGCGCAGCGTCTCGGTGTCGGACATTCACTCGATCATAACTGGTCGAGCCATTGCGAGGGTTTGAGCGAGACGAGCGGATACTTGCGGCGCAGCGCCACGACGCGATCGTAGTAGCCCACCTTGGGGATTTCCTTCCGAACAAGGCGATCGCGAAGCCGCCTGAGCTCGAACCGGTAGAGGTCGCTGACGAACTCGTGCACGAGCTCGGGTCGCGTGTCTGCACGCGGGTGCACGCCGTGGTGCCACAGTTGTTCGATGACCTCGCGGCGATACCAGTAGGTCACGGAGTTGTCGGCGGGAGCGCGAGACACATCTGTTCGCGCAGGAATGCTTGCGCCTCGACGATCTCGCGCGGTGGTTGACCGGGCGATCGCCAGCCGGCGACGAGCGCTCTATATTCGCCGCAGGCGGCAGCCCGATCCGAGAGACGAAGGGCCGTACGCGCCAGGCCTAGCACGACGCGCGGCGTTCGTCCGACTCGCGCCGCCGCACGCATGAAGGCGCGGCGCGCGTCGTCGTAGCGGTGAACCTGCAGCCACAGATCGCCGGCCATCTCGATGGCTGCCACGACCGGCGCCCCCGACAGGCCCACGGACCGCCGCTGTTCCTCGATCTCGATCGCGTGCTGGATCAGCAGCGCCACTTCCTCGCGCTCGCTTTGAGACGCAGCGATCGCCGCCTGCAGTACGAAGCGCACGATCTGCGTCTCCCCCGCCGATCGCAGCGGCTCGGTGTCCAGCTCCGCGAGCGCCCGCTCGACAGGCGCGATGGACTCCGGGGATCCACCAAACCGATACGCTTCGCGAGCAGCAACAAGGCCACGGAGGTACACAGCCGGCAGCCGCGCCTCGTTACATCCCGCTGCTGCAGCCGAAGCAAATGCCTCTGCCGCACCTGAGAGATCGAACGCGTCCGCTCGTGCCTGCGCTGTCGCGACGAGCGCTTTCCCGCTGCTTCCACAACCTTGCGGCTGGGCAAGCAACATCGCGATCACGATCGGGAGCATCAACGAGATTGTAGCTGTCTCGAGGAACCGAGGCGTGCCCTCACACAGAGAAACAGAGCAACAGAGAGACGAACAGAGCTGTCTGTGATTCACATTATGTGTGCTGGCGGGGGTGCCGGCTTCGCCGGCGCATGGGGCGAGAGGCACACGCGAAAACAAACACCCTCTGATCACTTGGTGCTTGTTTTCGTGCGTGCCTCTCGTCCCATCCGCGCGCCAGGCGCGCGGCCCCGCCAGCGCCTGTGTCGTTCGCAGCGAGTACCTCTGTTGAACCTCTGTTTCTTTGTTGCTCTGTGGTGAGGCGATCCTCTGTTGTCGCTGTTTCTCTAGTCGGGCGACGGCTGTTCGACGTGATCGATGACGAGCACGTTGACGGGACCTTTGGTCGATTCGAGCTTCAGTCCGAGCTGTTCCTGGATCGCGGTAAAAATTGACGGACCGTTCGGATCGACGTCCGGCGGTGCGGTGCCTGCCAAGGCCTGCTGCCTGATGCGCTCGGGTGTGAACGTGAGCTCGAAGTCCCAGTTCCCTGTCACACCGGTCCGATCGACCACTACGCGAGCGACCTGGTTAGCGAGTGCGGCGGCAAAGGCCGACAACGGGTTGCCGCCAAACCGGAATCGGCCGTTACCGCTGTTTCCCCACCCGCAGGCGTAAGGATTTGTGTTCTGGTCGACTTTCCCTTCCCGCGCGGCTGCGAGACGCGCCGCTCGAACCGCCACGCAATCCGCTGCTGCGGGATGGATGCCGGGCCCAAGCTTGCCGTCGACACGCGCGACAACGAGCGCATAGATCGGCAACTCCTGCGTCTCCCAATGCGCGACAAGCTTGAAGCGGTCGACCAGCAGCGTTCGAAGGGCCAGCATCGTCAGATCGGGCTCGCCAAACAGCACGGGAGGTGGATCGCCATCGAGCTTGGCGACGATGTCGAACCGATCGGTGCGGGTCCACTCGGGAGCACCCAGAACCTGAAAGGCTTGAAGCTGATACGCCATCGTGATGAGCAATGCGAGCGGCGCATTCGTGGCATTGAAGCGACCGCCTGGCCGCGGCCCCACGCTGGTGCTGTTGTCGCCCGACTTGTTTACCTTGACCGATGCGGCTTCAAATGCGACCTGCACCGTGGGATTCGCGCTCTGGGCCACGACAGGTGTCACGACTGTGGAGAGCACGGCGAGGAGGGCGAAGGTCGGTCGTCGCATGCCTCTTCGACGGCCGACGCTCGGAAACGGTTGGTCGCTAATCGGCGGTCGGCTGCTCGACGTGATCGATGACGAGAACTTTCACTGGACCCTTGGTCGATTCGAGCTTGAGTCCGATCTGCTCTTGCATGGCGGTGAAGAGCGACGGCCCATCGGGGTCGACTGCCGGCGCGTCCACGCCGTCTGACCGGACCTGACGGAATCGCTCGGGCGTGAAGGTGAACTCGAAATCCCAGTTACCGGTGAGGCCAGTCCGATCGACCACAGTGCGTGCCACCTGGTTGGCCAGTCCGTTCGCGAACACCGATAGTGGGTTGCCTCCGAACTGGAATCGCCCGGCGTTGTTGCGCATGCCGCACGCGACATGATCGGCCGTGTTCGGATCGGTGATCCGTCCCTCCCGGGCCGCCGCAGGTACGCCAGCGGTGATCGCCGCGCAATCCACGGCTGCCGGATGCATGTTTGGCCCGAGCTTGCCGTCGGCACGGGCGAGGACGAGCGCATAGATCGGTAACTCTAGCGTCTCCCAATGCACGACGAGCTTGAAGCGATCCGCGAGCAGAGTTCGCATGGCCAGCATCAACGGATCCGGCTGTGCACTGCTCATCGGAACGAACGGCGGATCGCCGTCAAGTTTTGCGACGATGTCGAAGCGGTCCGTTCGCATCCAACTGGGACCACCCTGCAGCTGAAACGGCTGAATCTGATAGGCGAAGGTGATGAACAGGGCCAGCGGCGCATTGGTCGCGTTATAGCGGCCGCCTGGCGCCCGCCGCATGCTGGTATTGCTTTCTCCGGATTTGTTTGGCCTTACCGACGCCGCTTCAAACGCGACCGCTGGCGGGTCGGCCTTCTGCGCGTGGCTTGCGGCGCCAAAGGCTGTGACAGCAATGAGGAGAACGCAGGCCGATCGTCGCATGCCCCTTCGACGGTCGACCGTCCGGAAACGTTTGGAACTAATCGAGCGCCGGCTGCTCGACGCTGTCGATCACCATCACCTCGATCGGCGCCTTGGTCGATTCGAGCTTGAGCCCGAGCTGCTCCTGCAACGCTGTGAAGAGATTCGGTGCGTTCGGATCGACCGGCGGCAGTTCAACGCCGGGAGGCAGCGGACCGTTCGGGCGATCCTGCTGGAACGTCAGCTCGAGATCATAGGGTCCCTTGAGTCCCGTGCGATCGAGCACAAGGCGTCCCGCCAGTCCTTGAAGACTGCGCCCAAACTCCGAGACGAGAAAGCCGCCCATCGAAATCCGCCCGATGCTGCCTCGCAGGCCGCACACCACTGGACTATTCGGGTCTGGTGGCGCCGGCGGTGGTCCTCCACGGCGAGCGGACATCAGTGCGGCGCAATCGGTCGTCGATGGTTTGATGGCGGCCCCGAGCTTGCCATCCGGTCTGACCACAGTCAGTGCATAGACATCGAGGTCGCGGGTCTCTTTGTGAGTGACGAGCTTGAACCGCTCGGTCAACAGTGTCCGCATCGCCAGCATGAGCGGGTCCGGGCCGGCTCCAGGCGCGACCGGAGCCGGATCGCCCTCCATCTTCGCCACGATGTCGAACCGATCGTTGGCCATCCAGCTCGGGCCGCCGATCAACTGTTGTTGCTGAAGTTGGTACGCAAAGGTGATCAGCACCCTCAGCGGCATGTTCGTCACGGTCATACGACCGCCAGGCTGACGCCTGATGAACTGACTGAAGTCGCCTGACTTGTTGGGTCGGATGGAGGCGGCCTCGAACGCCATGGGTGTGGCCGGCTCCACGATCTGCGTCTGCTGTGCGTTGGGACGAACCACGCCGAAGACGATAGCGGCGAGTGCGATAGAAGACAGAAGCAGTCGATGCATAAACAGAAGACTCGTCAGAGGGTCAAAAGGTTAACTGAAAATCACTCGTAACGCAGCGCCTCGACGGCTTTGATGGTCGAAGCGCGACGCACTGGAACGTAACAGGCGATCAACCCGACGATGGCGAACAGCACGGCCGCGCCCACGAGCACGAGGGGGTCGGCTGCCAGGATGCCGAACTGTCGGCCCGAGATGAGCTTGCCGGCGGCGAGACCCAAGGCCAGGCCGATCGCCGAACCGGCGGCCACGAGCCGCATTCCTTGGGCGAGCACCAGCCGCACCACCTCGCCCCGCCCGGCGCCGAGCGAGAGACGGATGCCGATCTCGCGCGTACGCTGGCTCACCGCGTAGGCGGTCACCCCGTAGATGCCGATGCCGGCGAGAAACAAGCCGACGAGACCGACGCTGCCCGCCACTGTGGCCGAGATTCGGAGTTGTGTCTGGACCGGCCCGTTGTTCTCGCGCTCGAGTGACGCAGTGGTCAATACCGGAAGATTCGAGTCGACGCTGGCCACGGCGGTACGCAGCTCCTCGATCAGCGTCGACCGCCCCTGGGCGCGGCGCGCGATGATCGACACTTGCGGCAGATACTTTTGCGCGATCGGCACGTAGAGCGCCAGCGGCGCCGTACCACCGCGCTGCCCTCCGACATCAAGATCGCCAACGACCCCGACAATCCGCATTTGCCGTTCCGGTGCCGTGCGTCCATCGGTTGAATAGAGTGTCGGTTCCCCCGGTCCGGGCGAACGAACTGAGACGAGTTGCCCGATCGGATCGCGATCCGGCCACAGTCGCCTCGCGGTCTGCTGGCCGACGATGCCGACGAGCTCCGCGCCCTGCCGGTCCGCATCCGTAAAGTCACGTCCGGCCAGGAGCGGAATGCCGAGCGTCGAGAAGAATCGAGGCTGGACGAGCATCCAGTTGGTGAAGGTTCGCGCGCTGCCGTTAGATGGAACCCCGCCGGGCACCGTGATGCTGCCGTAGGTGCGACCGCCCCCGTCGCCTGGCGCGCGATCGGCAATGGTCGCGCCCTCGACGCCAGGAATCGCGCCAACACGATCTCGCAACCGACGCACGACCTCGCGCCCGGTAGCATCGGTGTAACCGCCCATCGTCAGATCGAGGGTGACCACTTCGACGTTACGCGGATCGAAACCTTGATTGACCGACACCACGTTGTCGAAGGCGCGCACGAACAGTCCGGCCACAACCACCAACACAATGCTGAACGCTACCTGAGCGACGACGAACACGTTGCGGAGCCGCAGCCGATCCGACGGTCCCTGTGAATCATCCTTGAGCGCGACGATCACGTCGGTCTTCGCGGCATGAAGCGCTGGAGCGAGTCCCGCGAGCACGGCGGCAACGAACGAGAGCACGAGCGCAAAGGCCACGACGCGCGCGTCGAGCGGCACCGACACGTTCGCCGGCAACGGGAATTGTGGAAGCAGGCCGATGAGCGCGGTGGTGATCACCCGCGCCAGCGCGAGACCGGCGGCGCCGCCCAGCGCGAAGAGCAGCACGGTCTCCGTCAACAGCTGACGGACGATGCGCGCGCGGGCGGCACCGATGGCCGCGCGCACGGCGATCTCTCGTCGTCGTCCGGTGGCCCGCGCCAGGAGTACGCCAGCGAGGTTCGCGCAAGCGATCACCAGGACGACACCGACAAGGGCCATCAGCAGCGTGATGAACGTGGCTGCCAGTATCCGAACGCCGTACGGAATCGGCGAGGCCACTTCCGCACTCCACACCATCGAAGTGGGATCGACGTCGAACACACCTTCGGGTGTGGCCGCTTTGACCGGCGCGTCACGCTGCAGCACGGCGCCAACAGCTCCAACTTCCGCCGACGCTTGCGCTCGCGATGCCGTGGGTTTCAATCTCCCACCGATCATCAGCCACGGCACACGCGCGTTCGTGAGTTCCATCCCGTGACCCTCCGGTGAGATCACGGTGATCATCGAGACCGGCAGCCAGATGTCGGGGGCGATGACGCTCAAGCCCTTGAACCCTTCAGCGGCCACGCCGACGATCGTGATCGGCGCGTTGTTGATGCGCACGGTTCTGCCGACCACGGATGGATCGCCGGCAAAGCGCCGCAGCCAATAGTGATGGCTCACGACCGCAACAGGACTGGCCTCGAGCTGCTCCTTGTCGCCGGCGTCGAAGACTCGCCCCACATGCGCCCCCACACCGGCGGCGCGAAAGTAGTTCGTGGTGGTGATGCTGACGAATGCCGTCGCGGCGCCGTCGGTCGATGTCAGGCTCGCCGGCGTGACCTGCAACTGATAGCCGTACACGTCGGCAAGCGTCGTGGCGCGGCGCCGAATCTCGAGCAGGTGTTGATACGACATCAATTCGACGCCGGGGCCATGGGTGGGGTTGCGGCGTACGATGTCGACGAGACGCCCTGGATCGGCGACGCCAGTTGCGGCCCGGAGCAGCAGCCCGTTGGCGACCGTGAAGACCGCGGTTGTCGCGCCAATACCGATGGCCAGCGACAACGCAGCCGTCAGCGTGAACAGTGGGTTGCGCCAGAGCAGCCGCGCGGCGTACCGCACGTCGCGGAGGGTGCTGTCGACGAAGGCGCCGCGACGAACGTCGCGCACCTGCTGTTTCACCGACTCGACGCCGCCAAGCTGCAGCAGCGCGGCGCGGCGCGCGGCATCTGGCGGCATGCCAGCGCGGATGTTATCGGCGACGAGCAGGTCGATCGTCGCGCGCATTTCTTCATCGAGCTCACGCTCGACGATCGCACGATGCCGGATGTTGCGCCAGACCGCGAGCAGTCGTGTCATACGGTCCCCGAATGTATTGGTCGCGAACGCCTGTCGATCACGCCAATGTGTTCACTTCTACCTCACTCGTAGCGCAACGCTTCAGTCGCGCGGATTCGTATCGCGCGGCGAACCGGCACGTAGCAGGCCGCCAGTCCAACGAGCGCGAACAACGCCGCGGCACCCGCGAGCACGACAGGATCGAACTGCGGAATGCCGTACTGCCGACCCGAGAGCAGCTTCCCCGCTCCGAGGCCGAGCGTCAGGCCAGCGATCGAACCAAACGCGACGAGGCGCATTCCCTGCCCCAGCACGAGCCGAACGATTTCGCGGTGCCCTGCTCCGAGCGACAGCCGGATACCGATTTCGCGCGTACGTTGCGCCACGGTGTACGCCGTCACGCCATAGATGCCAATCCCGGCGAGGAACAGACCAACGATGCCGACCGTCCCCGCCACCCCGGCAGCGACGCGAAGCGCCGTCTGCACGGGTCCGTTGTTCTGGCGTTCCAATGACGCTGTTGAAAGTACGGGGAGGTTGGGATCGACGGCCGCGACCGCCGATTGCAAATCCTGAGCGAGGCTCTGGTCGGCAGGGCCGCGAGCCAGGATCGTGACCTGCGACAGATACTTCTGCTGAAGCGGCACGTACACGACCAAGGGCTGATCCGGATTCGCAAACGTGACGTCGCCAGCCACGCCAACCACACGCATCTGCGTCTCCGGCACACGGGTCTTGAGGTCCTTGGACTGCAACGTGGCAACCTGCGGTCCTTGCGGCGCGCGAACGGAGACGAGTTGTCCAATCGGATCGCGATCGGCCCAGAGGCGCTTCGCCGTCCGCTGGCTGACGATGACGACCAGCTCGGCACCCGCGCGGTCGTCGTCCGTGAACTCGCGACCGGCGAGCAGCGGAATCCCAACGGCCTGGAAATAGTCCGGCTCGATGAGCGTCCAGGTCGTGAACGATGATTGGCCTCGGCTATCCGCCGCGCCCGGAAGCGTGATCGACCCGAAGCTGATCGAGTCGGGCCCGGGGGCACGGTCGGCGAGCGACGCGTGCCTGACACCGGCGATGGCCTTGACGCGCTCGCGGAGCCGGCGAATGACGTCGCGACCGGTCGCCTCGGTATAGCCGCCCATCTTGAGATCGAGCGCCGCCGTCTCCACGTTGCGGGGGTCGAACCCCTGCTTCACCGATACGACGTTGTCGAACGCGCGGACGAGCAACCCGGCCGTCACGACGAGCAGGATGCTGAACGCGACTTGGGCGATCACGAACGCGTTCCGCAATCGCATCCGGTCTGACGAGCCCTGCACATCGTCCTTGAGCGCAGTGACGACGTCGGACTTCGACGCGTGGAGCGCGGGGGCGATGCCGGCGAGCACCGCGGAGATGAACGAGAGCATCAGCGCAAACACGACGACGCGCTCGTCGAGTGGCGCCGACAGGTTTACTGGAACCGGGAACTCCGGAAGGAGCAGGAACAGCACCCGCGTGATCCCACGCGCCAGGACCAGACCCGCCAACCCGCCGAGCGCAAAGAGCAGGACGGTTTCAGTCAGCAGCTGTCGGATGATCCGCATGCGCCCTGCACCAATGGCGGCGCGCACAGCGATCTCACGTCGTCGTCCGGTGGCCCTCGCCAGCAGGACGCCGGCGAGATTCGCGCAGGCAATCACGAGCACCACGCCGACGAGGGCGATAAGAAGCCCGACGAATCCCGCTGCGATTGTGCGTACGCCGTAAGGAATCGGCGACGCGACCTCCGCGCTCCAGACGACGGAGGAAGAATCCATCTCCCTCGAGAACTCGGGCGGGATCCATGGGTTGGGCGGCGTATCTCGCTGGATGGTCGCCCCGAGGGCCGCGACTTCGGCGGAGGCCTGCGCACGCGATACACCGGGCTTGAGTCGCCCGCCGAGCATCAGCCACACGATTCGCCGATTGGTCAACGCCTGCGGGCCGCCCTCCGTCCAGACAACCGTGATCATGCTCACCGGGAGCCAGAGATCGGGGGCGACAATGCTCGATCCGCGGAACCCTCTCGCCGATACGCCCACGATCGTGATCGGAACGTTGTTGATGCGAACGGCGCGTCCGACGATGTCCGGATCGCCGGCGAATCTGCGCATCCAGAACTCGTGGCTCAACACCGCGACCGGGCTGGCGTTGACCTGTTCGACATCGCCGCCGTCGAACACCCGGCCCGCGGCAGCAGGGACGCGCAGCGCCCTGAAGTAATTGCTGGTCACCACACCCGCGAACACCGCGGTCGCGCTGTCGTCCACACGCAGGCTGGCTGGAGAGGCCTCCAGCCGATAGCCAAACACCTCCTCGAGCATCGTGGTGCGTTGCCGCACATCGACGAGATCCGGAAACGACATCGGATCGATGCCCGGTCCCTTGAAGGGATTTCGGCGCACGAGGTCGACGATCATCTCCGGATCGGGAACACCGGCCGCCGCGCGCAACAGCAACCCGTTCGCCACGGTGAAGATCGCCGTCGTCGATCCGATCCCGATGGCGAGGGAGAGGGCCGCGGTCAGCGTGAACACGGGATTGCGCCACAGCAGCCGCACCGCGTGGCGTAAATCGCGGACCGCGCTGTCCACCAACGCGCCGCGGCGTGCATCGCGCACCTGCTCCTTCACCGATTCGATGCCACCGAGCTCGAGCCTTGCCTCGCGGCGCGCCTGCTCCGGCGGAATGCCGGCCCGCGTCTTCTCGGCGACGAGCAGATCCACGGTCGAGCGCATCTCGTCATCGAGATCGCGCTCGACCGCCTCGCGCTGAAGGAGATTGCGAAAGAACGCTCGAAGCCTGGCCATGACGTGCTCACGCCTCCAGCGCGCGCGCGATCGCGACCGCGATGCGATTCCACTCTTCCGTTTCTTGACCGAGCTGCTTCCGTCCGGTCTTGGTCAACGCGTAGAACTTGGCGCGGCGGTTGTTTTCCGATGCGTCCCACGTCGACGACAGCCAGCCGGCTTCTTCCAATCGATGGAGGGCTGGAAACAGCGACCCGGGCTGCACCTTGAACGTGCCACCGGTGATCTGCTCGATGCGTCGCGACACGCCGAGCCCATGCAGCTCGCCGGTGGAAAGCGCCTTGAGAATGAGGAGGTCGAGCGTGCCTTGCAGGAGTGTAGCGGGCTGACGGGCCATCGGAATCGCCTCCGTACAGATTGTCTATACGAGGGCGATCCTCTCCGCGTTCCTATCGAATGTCAATAGGAGTGTACGAAAAACAGCCGGGTCCAAAGAACAGGACCCGGCCTACGAACGAACCGCTTAGTACCGATAGTGGTCGGCTTTGTACGGGCCGTCGACCGGCACGCCGAGGTAATCGGCCTGCTCTTTCGAAAGCTTCGTCAGCTTCACGCCGAGCTGATCGAGGTGCAGCCGCGCCACTTCCTCGTCCAGCTTCTTCGGCAGCATCGTCACCGTCTTGCCGTACTTCTCGGCGTTGGCGTTGAGCTCGAGCTGCGCCAGCACCTGGTTGGTGAACGACGACGACATCACGAAGCTGGGGTGGCCGGTGGCGCATCCGAGGTTCATCAGACGACCCTCGGCCAGGATCATCACGCTGTGGCCATCGGGGAACACCCACTCGTCGTACTGCGGCTTGATGTTGACCCGCTTCACGCCCTTCCACTTCGTCAGGCCGGCCATGTCGATCTCGTTGTCGAAGTGGCCGATGTTGGCGACGATCGCCTTGTCCTTCATCTTCGACATGTGCTCGGCAGTGACGATGTTGAAGTTGCCGGTCGCAGTGACGAAGATGTCGGCCGTGCCCACCACGTCCTCCATCGTCTTCACTTCGTAGCCCTGCATCGCCGCCTGCAGCGCGCAGATCGGATCGATCTCGGTCACGACGACGCGGCAGCCCTGGCCACGCAGCGCCTCGGCGCAGCCCTTGCCCACTTCACCGAAGCCGAACACGACCGCCACCTTGCCGCCCAGCATCACGTCGGTGGCGCGGTTCAAACCGTCGATCACCGAGTGGCGGCAGCCGTAGATATTGTCGAACTTGCTCTTGGTGACCGAGTCGTTGACGTTGATCGCCGGGAACATCAGCGTGCCCTTCTTCTGCATCTCATACAGACGATGCACGCCGGTGGTCGTCTCTTCGCTGACGCCGCGGATGCCCTTGGCGATCCCGGTCCACTTGCCGGGATGCGACGCGAGCTCCTTGCCCAGCGCGGCGAGGATGACGCCCCATTCCTCAGGATCTTTCTCGGGATCGAAGGTGGGTACCTTCCCCGCCTTCTCGAACTCCGCAGTCTTGTGCACCCACAGCGTCGAGTCGCCGCCGTCGTCCACGATCAGCGACGGGCCTTTGCCGTCCGGCCACACGAGCGCTTCGATCGTGCACCACCAGTACTCCTCGAGCGTCTCGCCCTTCCACGCGAACACCGGGATGCCCTTCGGACTCTCCGGCGTGCCGCCAGTCTCGGGCCGGCCCACCACGACCGCCGCCGCGGCGTGATCCTGCGTCGAGAAGATGTTGCACGACACCCAGCGCACATCCGCCCCCAGCAGCGACAGCGTCTCGATGAGCACGCCGGTCTGAATCGTCATGTGGAGACTGCCCATGATGCGGGCGCCGGCGAGCGGCTTCTGCCCCTCGTAGCGCTTGCGAATCGCCATCAGCCCGGGCATCTCGCCCTCGGCCAGGCGGAGCTCCTTGCGGCCGAAGTCCGCCAGATTGAGATCGGCGACCTTGAAGGGAACCCGTCCCGCCTGCTTGGCGAGGTCGTATGCGTGCACTCCCATTACTGCTGTTGCCATTGCGCTCTCTCCTCATTTCGGGCGGGTCTCAAGACCCGCCTCTACGATTTCACCGCTATTGCTGCAAACAACGCTGGTCCCTTGGCATCCGGATCGGCCGGCAGCGCGCGCACTCGCACGTCGCTGAAGCCCGAGCCGGTCAGGAACCGCGTGATCTGTTTCTCCGAGAACCCGAGCCACACGTGGCCCATCTGCTGCTGGTATTCCTCACGGTCGTGCGGCTGCATGTCGACGACGAGGACGCGGCCGCCTGTCTTCACGACTCGTCCGACTTCGCCCAGCGCGCGCGACGGCTCGGGCGAATAGTGCAACACCAACGACAGCATCGCGACATCGAGCGAGTCCGACTCGATCGGCAGGCTTTCGAGCTCGCCTTTGCGCAACTCGATATTGTTGGCCGATGCCAGGCGGAGCCGCGCTGCCTCGAGCATGTCCGTCGAGCTGTCAACGGATATCACGCGACGGACGTACGGCGCCACCGTTTCCGTGAGCTGCCCCGTGCCGCAGCCGAGATCGCCCACCGTCAACGTCGGATCGATCAACCCGAGCACCGCCCACAAGAAGAACTCGTCGCCGAACAGCTCGCCGCGCACGTGGTCCCATCCGCCGGCGACACTGGCGAAGAACTCCTGCGACTTCGCTCGGCGGCGGTTCAACACGCCTCGCAGCCGGCGATCGTCCTGGCTGGCGCCCGCGGTGGACGACACCTGTTCGCGAATCAGCGGCCACAACCGCTTCGCACCGGGATCGAGCTCGTCGACCGGCATGGTGTAGAACCGGCTCGTGCCGTCCCGCCGTGAGCTCACCCAGTCGTCGTCGCCCAGCGTCTTCAAGTGGCGGCTCACCGTGGATTGCGGCAGCTGCAGGACGGCGCAGAGCTCGGAGACCGTCAGCTCGTGTCTTTCGAGCAGAAGCAGCATTCGGCAGCGCGTCGGATCCGACAGCGCCGTCATGTGATCGAGGATGGGTGCGACCATCTATCCGTAAATCCGGATTGAAGAATACATGCGTCGGCGGCCGCGCGTCAAGCCCCGTCATCATCGGCTTGGAACAGGTCATCATTCTGGCCAGATCATGGGATAATAATGTACATGAAACAGATCTCAATTCAGGACCTGAAGGCGCGCCTCTCTGCCGCGGTTGCAGAAGCGCAAGCGGGCGCGACGATTCTGGTGACCCGTCACAACGAGCCGGTCGCGCAACTCGGTCCCGCGCAGTCTCGACACACTCACCGCGGAAAGACACCGCTGACCGGGCGACTGAAGCCGGCGATCAAGCGCGGAACGAAAGGTCGATATCTCGCTGTGCTGCTCGAAGACCGGGGCACACGGTGAGTCCAGACCGTGCGTCAGCCAAGCGGCGGCGCGTGTATCTCGATACGTCGGCGTACTTATGCATCCTGCTCGGAGAGGAGGGATGGGAGGAGCTTTCCGAGGACACGCAGGGCGCCGAGCTGCTCTCGAGCGTACTGCTGCTGCTCGAAACGAAGCGGAATCTGATCCGGCTCGCACGGGAGGGCTCACTCACTCCGGAACACTACCGCGTGTGCATGGAGCAACTGGAGGCCGACGTCAGCGCGTTCGCACTGCGAGATCTCACCCTCGAGTTGTGCACGTCGAACATCCTGCCCGCCATCGCAACTCCTCGGTCGCTCGATCTCGGTCACATCAGAACGGCGTTGTGGTTTCACAGCGTCGATCACATCGATCGATTCTTGACGAAAGATGCAGCGCAGGAAGAGGCGGCGAAAGATCTCGGTCTACCTGTCGCCACCTTTTCGTAAACGCGGTCTGAAGACCGCCTCTACTGAAGTTCCTGCTCGAGCTTCGACACGAGCGTGTCGAGCTCGGCGGCCACTGCCCTCACCGTATCGGGCTGACTCAGATCGACGCCGGCACGCGACAGCAGTGTCATCGGATAGTCGCTGCCGCCGGCTCTCAGTAACGCAAGATACCGATCCATCGCCTCGGCGCGCACCCCCGAGTTCGTCGAGCGGAACTCCTGCATCAGTCGAGCGGTCGACGCGAAGCAGGTGGCGTATTGGTAGACATAGTACGGCGTGCTGAAGAAGTGCGGAATGCGCGCCCATGTCACGCGCGAGAGCGGCTCCTCGTCGATCACATCGCCGTAGTAGTCGCGCAACAGACCCGCGTAGATCGTGCTCAACACATCGGCCGTGACAGGTTGATCCTGCTCGACCAGCCGATGCGCCTGCAGCTCGAAGTCGGCAAACATCACCTGCGTGTAGAACGTGCTGGTGATGCTGTCGACGGCATGCTGCAGCAGCACCGCCCGCTGCTCACGGCTCTCCGCGCGCTCCAGCATCAGATCGAGAAACAGTGCCTCGCTCAGGGTCGACGGCACCTCGGCGACGAAGATGGTGTAGCCGGCATACACGAACGGCTGCGTCTGATGCGAGAGCAACGTGTGCATCGAGTGGCCCATCTCATGAGCCAATGTGAACACGGCATCCAGCGTCTCGTTGTAATTGAGCAGCATGTACGGATGCGCGCCGTAGACCGGCGCCGAATACGCGCCGCTCCGCTTCCCCGCGTTCTCGAAGACGTCGATCCACCGACCGTCGAACGCTTCGCGCACACGTGATTGGTAGTCGCGACCGAGCGGCGCCACCGAATCGATGATCCACGAGCCAACCTGGTCGAACGGATACCGTGCGTCGTGACGAACCAACGGCACGAAGAGATCGAAGAGACGATAGCTGTCGAGGCCGAGGACCCGCCGCCGCAGACGATGGTAGCGACGCAGCGGCTCGACGCCCTCCTTGGTCACCGCGATCAGCGTCTCGACCACCGACGTCGGGATGTCGTTGCCGTGCAGTGTCGCGTGCAGTGTGCTCTCGTAGCCACGGGCCCGCGCGTGAAACCAGTCGCGCTGCAACACGCCGTTGTATAGCGCCGCGTAGGTGTTCTGCTTGTCGGCATAGGCCTCATGGAACGCGCGATACGCGGCGGCACGGTCGTCCTGATGGCGACTGGTCTCGAGAATGGCTCGATACTGACCATAGGTCAGCGTCACTTCGCCGGTCGACAGCCCGATCGTCGCCGGCTTCATGTCGGCGGTGGTCAATGCGGAATAGCTGTCGTGCGGCATGCTTCCGAACCGACCCGCGAACGACAGCAGCCGCTCGCCCTGCTCGTCGAGGACGTGCTCCTGCTCGTGAAACAGACTTTCGATCGCAAACCGGTAGGCGGCCAGATCGGCGCGCGCCGCCATCCATCCGCGAATCGTCTCGAGCGGAATCGTCAGCAGCTCCGGGTTGAACCACGAGCTCGCCTGCTGCTGTTTCGCGAACAGGATCTGCACCTGCTGGCGACGCGCATTGTTCCCGTTGTTGCGTTGATCCTCGTCGTAGCGAAGCGACGCAAAGTACCAGACGCGATAGCTCAACGCGCCCATATCGTCCATGGCGCGAAAGGCGTCGAGGAGCGAGTCGGCCCCGGACGCCAGCGTCCCACGCCGCGTGGCGAAGGCGGCAATGGCGGCATCCAGCCGGTTGTAACTGTCCAACCACTCTTCGGGGCTGCTGCAGATCGCGGAGAGATCCCATCGATATCGCGCTGGAATCGACTGGCGCTCCGGCGGCCGTCCGGTTCCTGGTCTATAGGTTTCGGTCATGAGCGAAGGAACGCCTCGAGCGCGCGGTAATCCGCGGCCATCGCGATCGAACGCCGCGGCCGCGTGATGGCGTCGGCCAGCACGCGCGGGAGCTCGATCCGCTCCCCGATCGCAGGTTCGACCACTTCTCTGAATTTCGCCGGATGCGCCGTCGACAGAAACACGCCGTGCGCCTTCGCATCGTTGGCCATGTGTTCCTGCAGCGCCAGCCACGCAATCGCACTGTGCGGGTCGAGCAGATACCCGTGGGTCCGATAGACGCGGCCGATCTCCTCGATCACCCGGGCGTCGTCGTAGGCGAACCCGACGATGTCGCGGCGGAGCGCGTCGAGGTCGCCTCCATAGAGCGACTGCACGCGCTCGAAATTGCTCGGTGCGCCCACGTCCATGGCATTGGCGACCGTGCGAATCGACGGCCGCGGCTGGTAGCGGCCGGACTGTAGGTACATCGGCACGGCGTCGTTGACGTTGGTCGCCGCCACGAACCGGCATATCTGAAGCCCGAGCCGTTTCGCGATCAGGCCGGCCGTCAGGTTGCCGAAGTTGCCGCTCGGCACCGAGACGATCGGGCCGGCCGCCTTCGATTCGCTCTCGTAGGGGCCACCGTCACGTGGCCCACGTGCAAGCACGAAGTAATAGAAAACCTGTGGCAGGAGCCGCCCCAGGTTGATCGAATTGGCTGGTGTCAGCCAGACGTGCCGGCGCAGATCGTCATCGGCAAAGGCTTGTTTGACCAGGCGCTGACAGTCGTCGAACGTACCCTCGATGGCCAAGGCGGTGACGTTGTCGCCAAGCGAGGCCATCTGTGCTTCCTGCACGTCGCTGACCTTCCCCTTGGGATAGAGGACGACCACCCGTGCATCGGGCACGCGATGAAATGCCTGGGCAACAGCACTGCCGGTATCTCCGGACGTGGCCACAAGGATGGTGAGCGGCGTCCCGTCCGTGAAGTGGTGCAGCAACCGCGCCTGCACCCGAGCACCGATGTCCTTGAACGCCAGCGTCGGGCCATGAAAGAGCTCGAGCGACCACACCCGCTCGCTCACTCGAACCAGGGGAACGGGAAAATCGAGCGCCTCGCGCACGAGGGCGGCCATCGCCGACGGGGTGATTTCGTCCCGGAGCAGATGCGCCCCCACGACCGATCCAAGGGTGACGATATCGGCGCCTCGAATCGATTCGAGGCTGGCGTGCGGCAGCGGATCGAGACGTTCGGGCATGTACAACCCGCCGTCAGGCGCCGTGCCTGCGAACAAGGCATCGATGAACGAGATCGGCGGCGAGTT
>Ga0075434_100001073_pt1 | contig 22364 bp, 21 predicted proteins | sample RhiMethybrSRZTD3_FD_75298 | JGI IMG/M metagenome (GOLD analysis project Ga0075434, IMG submission 75298) | Populus rhizosphere microbial communities from Tennessee, USA - Rhizosphere MetaG P. TD hybrid SRZTD3 | ecosystem: Host-associated > Plants > Roots > Rhizosphere > Soil | place: USA... | reverse complement strand
TTCTGTGTTCGAGGTTCGAGGTTCGAGGTTCGGACCCCCTGATTCGGGGGTCGTCGAACCGGAACCCTAAATCGTGAACTTGGAACTGCCGCGAACCTCGAACCTCGAACCTCGAACCTCGAACACCAAACCAATGAACGACAGCGAAGTCATCGTGATTGGCGCCGGCGTCTTCGGCGCCTGGACCGCGCATCATCTGCGTGAGGCCGGTGCCCGGGTGTCGATCGTGGACGCGTATGGCGTGGCGCATCCGCGTGCCAGCTCCGGCGATCACTCGCGCATTCTCAGATGTGGATATGGTCCCGACGCGATCTATGCGGAGATGGCGTGGCGATCGCTTCGGCAGTGGCGGGCACTCGAAGCCCGGCTCGGTCCCGAACGTCCGCCGATCTGGCATCCCTGCGGTGTCCTCTGGCTGACATCGTCGGACGATGCCTATGCCGCGGCGACGCGGAAGACGCTGGTCGAGGGTGGCTTCCCGGCCGAGCGGCTCGATCGCGACCAGCTCCGTGCGCGGTTTCCGCAGCTGGAGGCGGCCGATCTGTCGGACGCACTCTTCGAGCCCGAGTGCGGCGTCCTCAGCGCGCGCCGCGCGGTGCAGATGCTCGTAGACGAGCTCGTACGCGGCGGTGTCCGCCTGCTGCAGGGTCGCGTGGTGGCACCGCACGGATCGCGACTCGATTCCGTCACGCGCGCCGATGGCACGACGATGAGCGCCGATCGCTTCGTGTTTGCGTGCGGCGCGTGGCTGCCTCTCGTGTTTCCTGAGTTGCTTCGAGGACGGATTCGCCCGACCCGGCAAACGGTGGTGTACTTTCGGCCGCCGTCGGACACTGATACGTTTGGCACCGCCCGCACACCGGCGTGGATCGATTTTCCCGCGGGGATCTATGGTGTGCCCGACATCGAGCACCAAGGCGTCAAAGTGGGGATCGACGAGCACGGGCCAGCCATCGATCCCGATACGGACGATCGCGTCGCCGATCCCTCACTCATTACCCGGGCGCGTGCGTGGCTGGAGCGTCGCTTTCCGATGATGAAGAACGCCGCGGTCGCCGAAGCGCGCGTGTGCCAGTACGAGAACACGTCGAACGGCGACTTCATGATCGATCGCCATCCATCGCATGAGAATGTGTGGATCGTCGGCGGCGGATCCGGACACGGATTCAAACACGGACCAGCAGTGGGTGAGGAAGCGGCGCGGCTGGTGATGAGCGGAGGCGACGCCCATCCGCGATTCGCGCTCGCAGCCAAGGGCATCGAGGCGAGGCGAGCGGTGTACTGATGCTGAAGTTCCGTGTTCGAGGTTCGATGTTCGATGTTCGTCGTGGTTCAGCGTTCAACGGCACGCACCTCTTTTGATACGATCGATCTCCCAATGCCCCGCATTCTGGTTACCAATGACGACGGCGTGCACTCCGAAGGGATTCGCGCCCTGGCCGACGCGCTGATGGCGCTCGGTGATGTGATGATCGTCGCGCCGATTCAGGAAGCCAGCGCGATCGGCCACGCGCTCACGCTGCGTCGTCCGCTGCGCATCGAGGAGATCGGTCCAAACGTGTTCGCCATCGACGGCACGCCGACCGACTGCGTCAACCTGGCGATTACGCACGTGCTGCGGGTCAAGCCCGATCTGATCGTCTCGGGGATCAACAAGGGGTGGAACCTCGGTGACGATGTGACCTATTCAGGTACCGTGTCGGGCGCACTGGAGGGTGCACTGCTCGAGATTCCAAGCATTGCGGTCTCGACTCAGCGCGTGAAGGACGCGTGCGAGTTCGGGCCCTCGGCGAAGGCGGCTGCTCTTGCGGCGCAAGCGGTCCTCGAACGCGGGCTGCCGAAGTTCACGCTGCTCAATATCAACACGCCGATGGGGCCGAACAAGGGCTTCAAGGTGACGGTGCAGGCCAAGCGCAATCACGTGACCACTGTCGACGAGCGAGTCGACCCGCGTCACAAGCCGTACTACTGGATCGAGGAAGGCCAGAACGAGTGGGAGCCGCACGACCGCTCCGACTATCAGGCCGTACGCGACGGGTACATCTCGATCACGCCGCTGCAGCCAGACATGACGGCGTACGATGCGCTGACGTTCGTCGAGGGCTTGAGCGACGTGCTCGGCGCCGGGTCTGAAGACCCGGCCTACAGTACCCGCAAGCGCTAAGCGAGCTAATGCCCTTCTTCGCGATGCTTCTTCTCGTACTCGGCCTGCGCGACGTCCTTGTCGCGCTGCACTAACTTCGCGCGCGCACGTGCTCGATTGAAATTGAGCTGACGCGTGTGATCCGAGCTCACCGACGACAGCGACAGCAGACGCGTGAGCTCCTGGCTCTTGCACGACGGGCACGCCGGCACATCGCCGGTGCGAACGAGCTGTTCGAACTCGTGCCCGCAGGCCTTGCACTCGTACTCGTAAATAGGCATGGGTGGAGTGGATGTCCTGATCCGCCCATAAATTAGCACGGCCGTGCGTGATACACTTGGTGTTTCGCCGGGGCGTGGCTCAGCTTGGTAGAGCGCTCGGTTCGGGACCGAGAGGTCGCTGGTTCGAATCCAGTCGCCCCGACCATTTTCCCGCGGTCCATTCCGGACCTATCCCACGCACGAGACCGAGTTTCCATGGCTCGGCACACACATCTGAACGCGCCGTTAATATAGCGATGGCGCCCCTTCAGTAAGATGCCGCCGAGGAGACCGTCATGCGCCACAAGCTGTTCTCGATTGTCGTCGTCGCACTCGTTTCGTGTGCACTCCCGCTGGCTGCGCAAACCGCGAAGCCTGCGACTGGCACGACCGCCAAGCCCACCGCGAAGCCGTCGGGCGCCGCCAAACCAGCCGCCGCGCAGAAGCCGGCCGCTGAGAAGAGCACGGCAACCAAACTGCTCGATCTGAACTCGGCATCGAAAGCGGATCTCGAGTCGCTGCCCGGTATCGGTGAGAAATACTCGCAGAAGATCATCGATGGCCGGCCGTATCAGCGCAAGGATCAGCTCGTCTCGAAGAAGATCATTCCGCAAGGCACCTACGACAAGATCAAGGATCAGTTGATCGCCACGCAGGCAAAATGATCATCGTCGCGGTTCTCCTGCTCGCCGCTGCTCAACTGGGGCAGAGCAATCTGGGGGAACTGCGTGTGTTCGTGACCGACTCGACCGGGCTCCCCGTTCAGAGCGACGTCGAGCTGGTGAGTGAATCGAATCAGGTCAGACAGACGTTCGAAACGGGCCCGGAGGGCACGTTGATCGCCAGGCGCCTGCCGCTCGGCAGATACCGCGTCTCGGTGTCGCGCTCCGGGTTCTCGCCCTTCGCCGGCCTGCTCGATATCGAGTCGACACTCCCGACCGACTACCACGTGACGCTCAGCGTGTCGCCGGTTCAGGCGCAAGTGACCGTCAGCGCCGACGAGACGCTGCTCGACGTTCGCGGCAGCAGCACCGTGAGTCGCATCGGGGCCGACTCGCTGCAGCGCCGAATCACAGCGCTCCCGGGGCGATCGGTGCCGGATCTCGTCAACACCCAGCCCGGGTGGTTGCTCGAAGCCAACGGCGTTCTCCATCCGCGAGGGTCTGAGTATCAGGTGCAGTATGTGGTCGATGGGCTGCCGATCACCGACAACCGATCGCCGTCGTTCGCCCCTGAAGTGAGCGCCGACGATGTGCATGCGATGAGCATCCTCACCGGCGGCTATCCAGCCGAGTACGGACGGAAGCTTGGCGGCGTGATCGAAGTCCTCACCGCCGGCGACGCACGGCGCGGTCTTCACAGCACGGTCGTGTCGTCTGTGGGCAGCTTCGGCACGGTGAGCGGCTATGCCTCGACGCAGTTCGGGTGGGACCGCGGAAGCGTCGGCGCAAGTGCAAACGTCGCACGCACGAATCGATACCTCGATCCGCCGGTCGAGGAGAACTTCGCCAATCGAGGCACCGGGTCGGACGCCGCCGTGCACGTGGAGCACGGGCCGACCGACAACGATCGCGTCGGCGCCATCGTCCGCTACGCGCGCGCCGGGTTCCTGGTGCCGAACGAACGCGTGCAGCAGGACGCGGGGCAGCGGCAGGATCGAAGCACTGACGAGACGAGCGGGCAGTTCTCGTATCAGCACATCTTCTCGTCGAGCGTGCTCGCCGATGTGCGGGCGCTGGTGCGCGATCTGTCGGCAGGCTTGCGTTCGAACGCCGTTTCGACACCGATCATCGCCCAACAGGATCGCGGTCTGCGCGAAGCCTACGTGAAGACGACGGTGTCCGCGCGTCGCGGTGTGCACGAGTGGAAGGCCGGCTTCGATGTCGATGCCGGCACGATCCACGAAGCGTTCGGGTATCGGATCACCGATCGCGATCGTTTCGCGCCGACTACTCGGCAGGAGCTGTCATTCGACGATCGGGCAACCGATCGCGAACAGGCGGTGTTCGTGCAGGACCAGATTCGTCTCGGTGCGCTCACCGTGAATGCCGGTCTGCGCTGGGATCACTACACGCTGCTCGTCGACGAGCAGGCGGTCAGTCCCCGTGTGGCTGCGGCGTGGTCGTGGCCGCGCGGCGACCTCGTTGTACGCGCGTCGTACGACCGCGCGTTCCAGACGCCGGCCGCCGAGAACCTGCTGCTGGCCAGCTCCATCGAGCTCGAAGCGCTGAGCGACGCGGTGGTGCGGCTTCCGGTTCGCCCGTCGCGAGGCAACTTCGTCGACGTCGGTGTGTCGAAGCGGTTGTTTGCAAAAATGCGTGTCGACGTGACGCACTTCGTGCGGCGCATGAACGAATTCGCCGATGATGATCTGCTGCTCAACACCGGAGTGAGCTTTCCGATCGCGTTCGATCGCGCGCGCATCCACGGCACGGAGATCAAAGTAGATGTGCCGCGCTGGCGCGCGATGTCTGGATCGATCAGCTACGCCCACATGAAAGGCGTCGGCTCTCTGCCGATCACCGGCGGGCTGCTACTGGGGAACGATGTCGAAGAGTTGCTGGAATCGCGGGAGCAGTTCCCGATTTCGCAGGATCAGCGGCACACCGTGCGCGGACGCTTCAACCTGCAGCCTCACCCTCGAGCGTGGGTGGCGCTCACCGGTGCGTACGGCAGCGGCCTTCCCGTCGAGCTCGAAGGCGATCTCGACGAAGCCGTCTCGCAGTACGGCGACCGCATCGTCTCGCGCGTCGATCTCGAAGCCGGCCGACTGCGGCCGTCGCTCTCACTCGATGCGTCGGCTGGCGTCGTGATCGTCCAGCGTCCGAAGCGGAGTCTGCGTGTGCAAGCGGACGTACTCAATCTGACCAACCGCCTCAACGTGATCAACTTCGCTGGCCTGTTCTCGGGCACGGCGCTCGCACCTCCGCGAGGATTCGCGGTTCGCACGCAGCTGGATTTCTGAGACATACGACCGGCCTTCACACCCGAGATCGCAGAGTATTCACACAAAGACCACAGAGAACACAGAGGCCGGGTGGCCGCCGGCCCCGTTCGGGGCCGGCCGCCCACCGCGCGATCCAGACGTCCACCCGGCGTTCAGACGTCGCGAGTCCGTGATCGCTCCACGTGCCAGCAGTCCTCAGTGATCACTGTGATCCCTGTGTTGAAGGCTTCGCGATCCCTCTCACTCGCGGCTCTGGGGACAATGTGAACAATCATGTGGCCGCAGGCCGTCGCAGCGACCCGGATCACCGCGCAGGCTCGAAGAGTTCGATGGGATTCCCGTCTGGATCGAGAATCTGCATCTGCTTGCCGCCCGGACCGCTGATGATGTCGCTGCGCGACGGGATGCCGGCTCGTTTGAGCGCGGCAGCGTGCGCAGCAAGGTCGTCGACTCGAAGCACCAGCCGATTCCACCCGCCGGGCTCCTGCGTATGACCGTCCGGCAGTTGTCGCGCGCCTGAGCTGCCGGGACCGCTGAGCAGCAAGTCGAGGCCGTTAGACGACACCGTGGCGAATGCCGTGCCGGCTTGATGCTTCAGCACGAAGCCGAGGTGTGTGGTGTAGAACGCGATCGCTCGTTCGACGTCACGCGTTTGATAACGCACGCCGTGCACGTGAAAAGTGGCCATGCGAACGAGAATAGCGCACGGTCGCCAGCAAGCAGAGCAGGGCGACAGCAACCGCGACCCACGCCACACGAAACGCTGCGGGATCGGGAGCGACCTCGAAATCGAGCGCGAGCTCTTGCTGAACGGCATCGCGATGCGGCTCGCGCAACTGCACGCGCGCGTCCGCCGGCATCAGCGCGTTCACGAGGTACACGCTGGACGCATGCAGCGGTGCGCTGCGAACAACCATGCGGTGTCGGCCCGTGTCGGCGATGACAGTGGCGGCGGCGCGCACGCGAATCGTGCCCGTGCCGGCAGCCATGGCATCGCTGGTCGGGAAGTCGTGCGCCAACAGCGTGACCACCGTCGTCCGTCCGTCGACCGACACCAGACTCGACGACAGCACCCGTTGTGCGTACTGGCGGCGCTCGATGTCGTTGAGAACGCCGTCGCGATTGGTATCGATGGTCTCGAAGATTTCGGAGGCGATGAGTGCTCCAGGGGTGACATCGATTTCGAGAGCGATCCGATTCGAACCGACTTCCACGCGCGTGGCCTGCAGGCACTCGTCGAGGCGATGAGCAGCCGCTGGCACCGGAGAGACGGCGACAGCAGTGAGAAGGACGCCGAGCCAGCGGATCGCGCGTGTGGTCATCGCGAGGTCAGCTTGGCGCCGTAGTCGTTGGTCGGGTCGCGATAGATCGTGTGGATGTGATCGAGGTCGCCTTGCTGCGGCGCATACTCGATGACGACCGTCGGACCTTGAATCCGGTAGTACGCGAGACCGCCGTTGGTCGTCGTGCCGCTCCACGCGAAGTACGTGCGGGCCAGGTTGCCTTTGATCTCATTCATCTTCGCCGAGGCGGCCTCGTCGTTGAGGATGCCCACCCACTCGTGCGCGACATCGAGCAGCAGGCTCTGCTGATTGGCGTTGAGCGCCGTTCCGACGATGCCCTCGGGCTGAATCGTCTTGCCATCCTCGCCCGGTCCGAGCACGAGATCGCGGACCTGATAGGGAAGGATTGCTTGCTTCCGCTGCGCGGCATCGAGTGTGTCCATCAGTGCGAAAGCCTTGTCGTTCTCGTCGCCAAGCGGACGGATGGTCTGACCGTTCAGGACGTACTTCGCCGGTTGCGCGGCAGGCAGGCTTGGCGTCATGACGCTGATCGAGCCAACAACGGTGACGTTGATGGCGAGGTGATGTCCCCCGAACTGAATCAGCCACGGCGCGGTGGGCGAGGGGGCGCCAAGCAGCGCAACGTAGTACTCGTCGCTGCCGAACTGAGGACCGCCGCCACGGCCACCACCGCCTGGACGCCCGCCGGTGCGTCCACCGCCGGCGTTCTTCAACATTTCATCGCCGTTCATGATGTCGGTGATCTTCTGGTAGCCCTCGCGGCTGAGTGCCGCTGCCATCAGCGCCAACGCGGCGCTCCGCTGCGCGGGCATGAGATCGCCCAGGCGCAAACCGTTGCGGCGGAACATCGGACTCGGCAGATTGGACCATCCCGTGCGCTGCGAGCTCTCGAACGCAAACGTGCCCCGCATGCGCTGCGCATCGGTCAACGTCGCGAGAAACGCGTTGGCCGCCGCGACGATGCCCGCGGACGTGCGCGACGATGGCGACGCCTGAGCGCTCAGTACGTAGTTCGGTACGTAGTGTCCGGCTTTAGCCGGACCGGACGTCTGCTGCCAGGCAAATCCCACGAGGAGTCCGCCGAAAGCGATCGCAGCGAGGAGCGGTTTCATGAGGGCTACAGTAGCACCACCGGTCGCGCACGAGGCTACAATGCGGCCCATGAATCGACGATTTCTCCGCGGCGTAGGTGCGGCCGCAGTGTGTGTGTCGTGTGCCGTGGCGGTGACAGCGCAGCAGTCATCAGCCACACCGCCGATGTTTCAGGTCGATCCTGCGTGGCCCACGATTCCGAACAACTGGGTGCTGGGCGAGGTGACGTCAATCTCCGTCGACAGCAAGGATCACATCTGGGTGCTGCACGTGCCGCAGTCGATCCCCGAAGCGCAGCGCGTCAACGCCGCGCCGCCGGTCCTCGAGTTTGACGCCGCGGGCAAGCTGCTCGCGAGCTGGGGCGCGCCGGCCGACGGCTCACCGTGGCCGGCGCGCGAGCACGGCATCTTCGTCGATGCAAACAACTTCGTCTGGATCGGCGGGAGGGCCGGCTGGCCGCGCCAGACGACGCCCGGGGTCAGCGACGACATGATCGTGAAGTACACGATGGCGGGAAAGTTCGTGATGCAGATCGGGAAGAGCGGACAGGGTAAGGGCAACACCGACAAGGACAATGTCCGCCAGGCGACCGACGTCTTCGTTGATACGTCGGCCAAAGAGGTGTATGTCGCCGACGGCTACGGTAACAAACGCGTCGTCGTCTTCGATTCGGAGAACGGGAAGTTCAAGCGCATGTGGGGTGCCTTTGGCAATCCGCCGCCGTCCGAAGCCATAGCGCCGAATCCGGCGGCGCCGCTGGCGCAGACGACTCCCGACGGCCCGCCGGAGTTCGGGTTGCCGCACGCGATCAAGGTCTCGCGAGACGGGACGGTGTACGTCGCCGACCGCATCAACAACCGCATCCAGATGTTCACGACCGCGGGAAAGTTCCTCCGACAGGTGCGCGTGACCAACGACGGCGGCACGGTGGTTCCGGTCCCCGCGGGCTTCGCGTTTTCTCCGGACAAGAGACAGCAGTTCCTCTACGTCGTCGACTCCGGCCTGATGCGCATCGTCATCTTCGACCGGCAGACGATGGCGCAGATCGGCGCGGTGGGGACGCGGGGCAAGGGCGCGGGTGAGTTCGACATCGTGCATCACATGGCCGCCGACTCGAAGGGCAACCTCTACACCGCCGAGATCGTCAACAATCGGCGCGCGCAGCGATTCACGCTGGCGAAGCGCTAGCCACCGCTGCGGGCGACGCGTCAGCTTCGGCGTGCACACGCGTCTGGATCGTCCGTGCGACGCGTGCGGCGTCGCGGCTCACGCCGTGAATCATGGACGAGGACATCGAGTACAGGAAGTGCAGCCCGAGAAAGTAGAGTCCCGGCTCGTTGTCCGCGACACCGCCGTACTGACGGGGATGCCCGTGCTCGTCGAAGACCGGCAGATCGATCCACGAGAATCCCGGCTGGAATCCCGTACACCAGATGACGTTGGCGATGTCGAGCACGCGGCCATCGGCCAACACCGGACGGCCGTCACTCACGCCGTTCACCCGCGCGACGCGCTCGACCCCGGCGGCCGCGAGGTCCTTTGGTTTGACGCGAATCAGCGGCCCGCCCTGCGACAGCATTGTCGCCCGCGCCTTTCGGCCCCACGCCGTTCTCACCGTGAGCACCCGGTGGAAGATGATGCGGAAGAGTAGCGGCAGCACGACGGTCTGAGTGATAAACGCGTCGATCCGAGCCGGCACGTGCCCAGTGTCTCGACCGGACACGATGATCTTGTGGGTGCGCGCGAGCTCCATCGCGATCTCGGATCCCGAGTTGCCGGCTCCGACCAGAAGCACAGGGCCAGGTCGCAGCTGCGACGGGCTGCGGTAGTCGATCGAGTGCAGCTGCGTGATGTCCGATCGCAGCTGCGTGCTGAACGACGGAAGACGCGGCACCTGGTAGTTCGCCATTGCCACGACGACATGCTCGGCTTCGTAGCGTCGATCGCCAGCCTCGACGATGTAGGAGCGTCCTTCGCGTGAGACGCGATCGACCTTCACCCCGGCTCGCACCGGCAGCGCGAATTGCTTCGCATATGTCTCGAGGTAATCGGCCATTTGATCCTTCGTTGGAAAGGATCGCGACGGCGCCGGGAATCGCATCCCCGGAAGGGCATCGAATCGTGCGGGCGTGAACAGCCGGAGCGAATCCCATCGACGACGCCACGAGTCGCCGACCCGTGCGTTGCCATCGAGGATGACGAAGGGGAGTTTCTGCCGCGACAGGTAGTAGCCGGCCGACAGGCCCGACTGGCCGGCACCGATCACGACGGTTTGAATACGTTCAGAAACGACCATGATTGAACCTCGGTCTGATTCTAGCGACCGGGCTGTCAGCTCCGCATCGGCCGGAATGTGCAGATGGGGTGTTTTTTCGAATGGGTATTTCTATGTACGCGCAGGAACGATGTGATGCTGAAAGGCATAAGCCGTTGCCCCGGCCCGGCTCGAGACATCGAGCTTTATGAAGATGTTGCTCACATGGCGGGCGACGGTCTTCTCGCTGATGGACAGTTCGTCGGCGATGGCCCGGTTCGTCTTGCCACAGGCGATGAGCCGCAGCACCTGAATCTCCCGCGCGGTCAGCGGGCCCTCTGCTGCGGTCGACGACGGAGGTTGGGGCACGTCGAGACCGGCGAGATCGTGAGCGGCGCCCAACGCCGTGAATGCGCGACGGGCCCCGACCAGTTCCAACTCGCCGCCTGCCGCATCGCCGAGTGCCTGGTACGTGCGCCCGATCAGCGCACTGGTACGCGCAACCTCGTAGGGAACATCGAGATCGCGCCAGATCGTCCGGGCCTGGTGCAGCGCTCGAAGAGCGTCCTTGGGATTGGCCTGGGCGAGCAGCACGGCACCAATCCGCTGGTCCGCCGTCGCACGCAGCAGAGGCGTGTCGAGCGCCGAGCCGAGGGTGGCAAGTTCATCCGCGGCGCGCCGAGCCTCCGCTACATCGCCAACGCTCAACAGCACCTCCACATACGCGGAGAGTGCGATCGCGCGCGCGCGACGTTCGGTGGTCTCTTCGACGGCACGACTCAACGCCGCCTTGGCAGCATCGCCGTCGCCCTTCGCCAGCCAGAGCAGCGCGAGTCCGGGCAGCGGCGTTCGTCCGGCCTCGCTCGCCCGGCGGTACGCGTCCTCGGCGCTCGTGGTATCGCCGCGAAGCCGGTACAACTCTCCGAGGAGATAGAGCGCCGCCCCTAACGCCGTGCTCATCGCCGACTGCGAGAAGTAGTCTCCGGCCTCGCGCGCCTGCTCGATCGCTTGTGGCCAGTCTCCGTGCGCCATCATCACTTCGGCGCGATGCACCAGGCAATCGCCGCGATAGGCCACCAAACCGGGTTGGGAGGCACACCATCGGTTGAGTGCATCGGTCCATTCTTGCGCGCGGCGCAGATCGAAGATTTCGAAGCACCCGGAGATCACACTGCAGTAGATCGTGCCGACGACCGCGGGCGACACGTCGCCGGACGTGACGGCCACCATGGCTTCGTCGAGCAGCGCGGTTCCCTTCGCGACTTCGCCGAGCCGCAGCAGCGCGCGACCATGCCCTTGACGAGCAAGGCTCGACAGCGTGGCGTCGCCGAATCGATCGCCGATCGCTGCCGCGTCGGCGAACAGCGCGGCCGCCGCCGCAACATCGCTGGCAATCTTCTGGTGCGCCTGCGGGACGAGCAGATAGCCGCGCTCGACACAGTCGATCTGACGGTCGTCGAGGAGGCGCTGCGCGCGAGCCATCCAGCCAGTCGCCTGGGCACGATCGCCGGAAAACTGAAGTGCAAAGGCGAGCCAGAAGGCGGCTTGTACCGCGCGTGCGGTTTCGCCGCGCTCGAGATAGGCGTGGTGCGCGCGTGCGAGAAGACGATTCGTGCGCTCGGCGCTCTGGCCGGTGAGATACGCCGCGATCGACAGGCGCTCCAGATCGCGCGGTTCGAGGGGCTCTTCGGAATCGGCAGATGTGAGTGCGATGTACGCCTCGGTCCAGGCGTGATGATCAAACGCGTCGCGTCCGCGCTGCAGCGTCGCGGCGACCGTCATGTGGTCACCGCCGCGCGCTTCAGCAGCAGCTCGCGCTCGCGCGTATTGCGCGTCAGCGCGGCGGCACGCTCGAACTCGGCGCGCGCTTCGTCGACGCGCCCGAGCTTGTTCAGCAGATCGCCTCGGACGCTGGGCAGGAGGTGATAGTCCTTCAGAGTCGGCTCGTCGACGAGTGCGTCGACCAGATCGAGGCCGGCCTTGGGCCCGTACGCCATGCCGACCGCGACAGCGCGGTTCAACTCGACGACCGGCGACGGGGTCAGGGACGCGAGCGCTTGATACAGTGCCGCGATGCGTCGCCAGTCGGTCTCTTCGGGTGTCCGCGCGCGGGCGTGGCACGCGGCAATGGAGGCCTGGAGCAGATAGGGTCCGACCTCGGCTTCGAGGTTCTCCGCGCGTGCGAGTGCGGCAAGCCCGCGCCGAATCAGCAGGCGATCCCACAACATCCGGTTCTGATCGAGGAGCAGGATCGGTTCGCCGTCAGGACCGATGCGTGCACGGGCGCGCGACGACTGAATCTCCATCAAGGCGACCAGTCCGTGCACCTCGGGCTCTTGCGTTGCGAGTTCAGCGAGCACCCGTCCCAGGCGCAGCGCTTCCTCGCAGAGGGCGGGACGCATCCAATCGTCGCCGGCTGTGGCCGAGTACCCTTCGTTGAAGATCAGGTAAATGACTTCGAGCACCGATGAGAGGCGCTCGGCCCTATCGGCGCCGCGTGGCACCTCGAACGGCACCTGCGCCTTGGCGAGGGTTTTCTTTGCCCGGACGATGCGCTGAGCAATCGTCGGGTCGGGGACGAGAAACGCGCGGGCAATTTCTTCGGTGGTGAGGCCTCCGAGCATGCGAAGGGTCAGGGCCACACGCGCGTCGGTCGAGAGCACGGGATGGCACGCCGTGAACATCAACCGCAACAAATCGTCGCCGACATCATCGTCCAGGGCGGCATCGAGGTCGGGAGCCGTAAGCGCCTGCTCGATCTCGATCTCGTAGCCGAGCTCCTGATGCTTGCGCTCGAGCAGCGTCTTCCGGCGCAGCAGATCGATGGCCCGATGCTTGGCGGTCTGCATCAGCCAGGCGCCGGGGTTGTTGGGAATGCCCGACTGCGGCCATTGCTCCAGCGCCGCCACGAGTGCGTCCTGCGCGAGATCTTCGGCGACGCCGACGTCGCGGACGATGCGGGCGAGACCGGCGATGACCTTTGGCGCCTCCATGCGCCACACCGCGTCGATGGCGTGATGGGTGTCAGACACGGATTTCAATCATAGGGCAAAGGTCAAAGGGCAAAGGGCAAAGGTGAGGTCAAAGGTGCTAGGTCAAAGGTGCTAGGTCAAAGGTGCCAGGTCAAAGGTGCCAGGTCAAAGGTCCAGGTCCGGGGCTACAATCCGCCAAGGGAGACATGGCCATGAAGATGCTCGTCACGACATGTGTGGCACTGGCGGTCGTGTTGTCGATGCGCTTGATCGCGCAAGGACCGACGACGTGTGAGTCGGCAGGTTCCGTCCAGTTCATCTGCGGCCAGCAGGGACCGGAGGACCTGGTCGTGGTGCCCGGGTCGCAGTGGGTCGTGGCATCGGCGATGGGCGGCAGCGGCGGCATCAACCTGATTCGCGTCAGCAGTCGCCAATCGATCGTCGCGTTTCCATCCGACGCTGAGAAGGTGCGATTCGACTCGAAGGCGTACGTCGGATGCTCGGGACCGCCCGACAAGTCGGCGAAGGCGAAGTTCATTACGCACGGTCTGTCATTGCAGGCGGGGAAGAAATCGGTGCATCGTCTGTTTGCCGTCGCGCACGGCGCGCGCGAGTCGATCGAAGTCTTCGAGCTCGACACGGCGCCGGCGACGCCGGTGCTGACGTGGATCGGCTGCGTGGTTGCGCCGGATCCGATCGGCTTGAACTCGGTGCGCTGGCTCCCCGACGGCGGCTTCATTGCGACCGACTTCCTGGCGCGCAACATCAGCGCCGAGAATCGCACGAAGATGCTGGCCGGAGAAAAGAACGGAGCGCTCTGGGAGTGGCATGCGAGCACGGGCTGGCTCAAGGTGCCAGGCAGCGAGGCGGCCGGAGCGAACGGGATTGAGATCTCCGAGGACGGGAAGACGGTGTATGTTGCCGCGTGGGGCAGCCAGTCGTTCTTCCGCCTGTCGCGCGGACAGACGCCGCCGAAACGCGACGAGGTCCCGCTCGGTTTTCGCGTGGACAACATCAGGTGGGCGAAGGACGGCTCGATTCTCGCCAGTGGGCAGGGCGGCAGCACGCCCGCCGATCAGGCGACGATTGTGGTGAAGATCGATCCAAAGACGCTGATGGTGTCCGAGATGTTGAGGCGGCCCAACAGCGACGCTTTCGGTGCAGGAACAGTTGCCGTCGAGATCGGTAACGATCTGTGGGTTGGATCGTTCCGCGGCGACCGGATTGCGGTCTTCCCAGGCGCGCGCGCGCTGGGAAAGTAGGAGGCGCATCGTGAGACAGGGACTCGCAACGGTTGGTGCGGCTCTGGCGTTATTGCTCGCGCTTGCGGCGCACATGGAGGCGCAGCGGGCGCAGCCGATCAAGGCGGGCGAGGTCCCGCAGCGCAAGAAGGCGGCGGCGTTGCCGCCGCGCGGTACCTATGTGCCGGCCCGCACGCCGTGGGGCGAGCCCGACATCACGGGCGTGTTCACCAACAGCGACGAGAGCGGCATTCCGTTCGAACGGCCTGCCGAGTTCGAGGGGCGTCGCATGGAGGACATCACGCCGGCCGAACTCGCGAAGATCGTGCGGCAGCGGCAAGAGCAGACGATCGAGCGCACGCCCGGGTTGAGCGAATTCCCCGGTGCGACGAGCCCGATGCACTGGTTCGAGAACTACTACGCGCTGAACAGCCGGCCGTGGCTGGTCATCGATCCGCCGGATGGCAAAGTACCGCCGCAGACCGCCGAGGCGCAGAAGCGCGCCACCGATCGTCAGGCGGCACGCAAAGGCCGCGGCCCCGCCGATTCGTGGGAGGACCGCAGCCTCTACGACCGCTGCATCACGCGCGGTATTCCCGGGTCGATGATGCCGGCCATCTACGGCAACTCCTACCGAATCCATCAGTCGCCCGGCGTCGTGACGATCACGTACGAGATGGTGCACGACACACGCGTGATCCCAATCGACGGGCGTCCGCACGTCGCGCCAAGCATCCGGCAATACGTCGGCGATGGCCGGGCCCGCTGGGATGGTGTGACACTCGTGGTTGAAACCACGAACTTCACCGACAAGACGCCGTACCGCGGCTCGAGCGATCAGCTGAAGATGATCGAGCGCTTCACACCACTCGGTCCCGATACCGTCGAATGGGCGGTGACCTTCGACGACCCGCACACCTGGGCCCGACCGTGGACGTTCGCGATGAACCTCACCAAGGCCGATGAGAGCCAGCAGCCGTTCGAGTACGCCTGCCACGAGGGCAACTACGGCATGCGCAACATGCTGAGTGCCGCGAGAGCGGAGGAGAAGAAGTAAAGCGCTCCTCCAACTTCCAAGGAACAGAGAAAACGGAGGCTCGCTTCAACACAGAGCAACAGAGGAACGGAGTATCAAACAGAGGAGCACGCTTCGATCCGATTACAGCGCGGGCGGGGCTGTGCGCTTCGCGCACGGATGAGGCGAGAGGTGTTCACGACGACAAACACCACACCATCACGAGGTGCTTGTCGTCGTAAACACCTCTCGCCTCATGCGCCGGCATTGCCGGCGCCCCCGCCCGCGTGTCGAATGCAAGTTAGCAGATAGCTCTGTTCGTTCCCCTGTTGCTCTGTTTCTCTGTGTCAAGACATGCCTCCGTTCCCTTCGTTCCTCACGCCGGATTCGCGATCCGATGTACTCCGTCAACGACCTTTGATTCGTTGAAGTTGATGAGCAGGCCGAGAGGGCAGGCAGTCAGCTTCAAATAGGTCAGCAACTGCGCTTCGTGCACCGGAAGCACGGAAGCGACGGATTTCACTTCGACAACCACGCGATCCTCGATGATCAAATCGATCCGGTAAGCAGAATCGAGGGTCGTACCTTTGTAGACGATTGGAATCGAGAGCTCGCTCATGTACCGGAGCTTGCGCTCGCGGAGCTCGATCTTCAGGCACTCCACGTAGGTCGACTCCAGGAGGCCTGGTCCGAGCACACGGTGCACTTCGATTGCGGCGCCGATGATCTGACTGGTCGTGACGTTGTGGATGGCTTCGATCTGCATGGCCTCTGAGAGAGCAAGGGTCGGTCCCGACGGAATTCTTTAGAGAATCGGTTCAGGTGCCCGCTGCATGACGCGCTTCATGAGTACCGCGCGGCGGTCGAAGTACGCAGGAACCGAAACCATCGCTATCTGCCGAGCGCGAGGCTCTGGGCGAGGACGTCCGAGGGCCACTTAAAAGTGGCCCCCAACGTGGGGGCTTGACAGCCCGCGATATACCCTCATAGCATATGTTGCTATGCAACATAACAGCAGGGCGGCGGGACTCGATCGCGAGTTGAAGAAAGGGAGCGCCGAGCTCCTGATCCTCTCGCTCCTCGAAGATCAGTCGCGGCACGGCTACGACCTGAGCAAGTTGATCGAAGCGCGGTCGGAGGGCGTGCTCAAGTTCCGAGTGGCCTCGCTCTATCCGCTGCTGTATCGCCTCGAGAAGCGCGGCTGGATCCAGGGCCGCTGGATCGAGAAGTCCGGACAACGTCGGCGGCGCTACTACAAGCTGACGCCGGCTGGCGCGCAGATCCTCAAATCACAACGCAGCACATGGCGGGCGTTCGCCGACGCCATCAGCCGCATCGCCGGGATCGAACATGCCTGACCGGTCGACGGCAGACTCCAAGGCGGGCTGGCGTGAGGAGATCCGAGTCCGCCTTGCTGGTCTGCATCTGCCACCGGCGCGCGAAGCCGACGTCATCGAGGAGCTCTCGCAGCATCTCGACGATCGCTATCGCGAGTTGTGTGCCGGCGGGGCCAGTCACGAGGCCGCGGTGCGCGAGTCGCTGGCGGAATTGGACGACACCGATCTGGTGCGTGAGTTGGCGGGTGTTGAACGCGAACGGGCGCGTGAACCGCTCGCGATTGGGAGCGGGTCGGCGGCGGCATCGCCACGAGCGCTCTTTGGCCTCTGGCACGACGTGCGCTTTGGCGCGCGCCTGCTCATCAAGGACAAGGGGGTCACGTTCGTCGTCGTCGTCACCCTGGCCATCGCCATCGCCGCGAACACGATCGTCTTCGGTCTGAGCGATCTGCTTTGGTTCACGCCGGTGCCGGTCGCGAACGCCAAGCGACTCGCCGCCATCTTCGCGGCCGACGAGCGCAGCACCACGAGCCGCGATCCGCTGTCGATTCCCCAGTACCGCGATGTGGTGCGCCAGAGCGCCGCGTTCGACAGCGTCGCCGCCATGTTTGGCCGCCAGCTGTCGTTGACGGGCGCGGGGGAACCGCAGCCCGTGATCGCGGTGCTTGCGACCGCGAATATCTTCACGACGCTCGGCCTCGATCCGGTACTGGGTCGCACCTTTCTTCCGGCTGAAGACACACCGGGGCGACCGAACGTGGCCGTGCTGAGCCACCGATTCTGGACCTCGCGTTTTCAGGCCGATCCCGGCGTGGTCGGACGCACGTTGATCCTCAACGGCACGCCGCACGCAGTGGTCGGTGTGCTGACGCCGACAATCGAGGTCGGCTCGCTCGGGCAGGTGGATCTCTGGATTCCGGCCGACACATCATCGTCGACTACGCGGCAGCGCGATCGCGATCTCGCCGTCTACGGCGTGCTTCGCGATGGTCAGACGGTCGCGTCGGCGAACGCCGATCTCGCAGCGATCACCGAGCGGCTTCGCCGCGACTATCCGGTTACCGACGGCCGTCTGCTGATTCACGCGCTGTCGATGCGCGACGCGAACGTCTCGCCCGACACGCCGATCCTGTTGACGATGGCCGGCGTCGTCGTCGGTCTCGTGCTGCTGCTGGCGTGCGCCAATGTCGGCACCGTGATGCAGGCTCGTGCCTCGACCCGCCAGCGCGAGATCGCCTTGCGTCTCGCGCTTGGCGCGACGCGAGCGCGGCTGGTACGTCAGCTGATCTCGGAGGGTGCGTTCCTCGGCGTGATCTCGGGTGCCGTCGGCGTGGCATTGGCCGCCGCGGCGGTGCCGGGCGTGAAATTACTGACGTCCGACAGCTACATACAGACGCTGGAGCTCAGCACCGACACACTGATCTTCGCCGCCGTGCTGTCCATTCTCACTCCGGTGCTCTTCGGCGTGATACCTGCGCTGCAGTCGTCGCGGCCCAACCTCAACGAAGATCTGAAAGACGCCGCCCGCGTTGGGCCGTCTCGCCGGCTGCACAACAGGCGGTCCGCGCTCGTCATCACGCAAGTCGCATTTGCGCTCACCGTTCTCATCATCTCGGGCCTCGTGGTGCGCTCGGTATTCGCGCGCGAGCAGGTGCCGCTGGGGATTGCTTCCGCCGATGTGCTCTGCGTGCGCGTGCGATTCGATCCACCCAAGTACGGCGACGATGACTCGCGCATCAGGACCGTCGACGCCGTGCTCGCTCGTCTGTCGGCGCTGCCCGGCGTCGATTCGGTCGCGGCGACGTCGCGTGTCCCCGTCTTCGATCCGGAGCCGCAGCGTCAGTTCACGATCGCCGGCCGACAGCAATCGGGCAGCGAGATTCCGTGGGCCGTCGAAGCGACGATGACCTCGCGGTTTCGTGAAGTGATGAAGCTGCCGGTGCTGGATGGACGGAGCTTTACCAACGAGGATCGCGCGGCCAGCGCCCGCGTCGCCGTCATCAGTCGCGAAGCCGTTCGACGATATTGGCCATCGCAATCGCCTCTCGGTCAACGCATCACGCTGTTGGACGGCGCGGGCAATCCGACGGGCGATGCGATCGCCATCGTTGGCGTGGTCGACGACGTCAAAGGCGTGTCGCTGACCGAACCGGCGCCGCCCCGCATCTATTTTCCGCTGGCGCAGCGTGTGGGGGAGAGCGTGGTGTTCACGGTACGCACGGCGCGCGATACCACTCTGATGGCAGCCCTATTTCGTGGCGCGCTTCGCGCCGAGGACGCCGATCTGGCCCTCTCCGAGATTCGTCCGCTCGACACGATGCTGGACACACGACTATTCCGGCCCTTCCTTCTGGTCGTTGCTTTGTTCGCGGCGTTTGCCGCGATTGGTCTGGTGCTGGCGCTGACTGGTGTGTATGGCGTCGCGGCGTTCTCGACCGGCCAGCGACGTCATGAGATCGCCATTCGCCTGGCGCTCGGCGCAACGTCCGCCGAAGTCACGCGGCTGGTCGTCGCACGGAGCTTTCGTCCGATCGGCGTCGGTCTACTGCTCGGTGCGCTCGGGGGCTGGAGCGTGGCGAACATCATGCGCGGTCTCTTGTTTGGAACGACGACGCTCGATCCATCTATCTACATCACCGTCATCGCGCTGCTCGCGTTCGGAGGTGTTGCCGCGAGCTTCGTGCCGGCGCGCCGCGCCGCCGCCAGCGATCCGGCGTTTGTGCTCAAGCAGGGGTGAGCAAAGGAGAGGACCATGATTCGGTACGGACTGATCGCGATCGCCTGCCTCGTGATGGCAGGACCGGCGCGGGCGCAATCGACAGGAGATCCATCGGGGCATTGGGAAGGAACGGTCACGCTTCCAAACTTCCAGCTGTCGCTGGCGATCGACATCGCTCGCGGCGACGCCGGTCGATTCGTTGGGACGCTCACCAACGACAGCGAAGGCATTGCAGGACTGCCGCTGAAGAGCGTGACGCTCGATGGCCGACTCGTACAATTCGTGATCGCCTCAGGCTCGGGTTCGGAGGAGTTCAATGGCGTACTGACCGCGGATGGCCGAACCATCTCGGGTGCGTTCATGGTAAACGGACTGTCGGCGCCAATCGACTTCACACGCACCGGCGACGCGAAGATCGATCGGCCATCGAGTGCCGCGATCGCGAAGAGCCTCGAGGGCGTGTGGAATGGATCGCTCGACGTCGGCGGGAAATCGATGCGCGTGGCGATCTCGCTGACCAATCACGCGAATGGAACCTCGACAGGGACGGTCGTGAATCTCGATGGAGGCGCCGTCGAGATCCCGATCTCTCGGATCGTGCAGGAGGGACCGAACGTCACCTTCGAAATCAGGGTCGTGAGTGGAACCTTTGTGGGCTCGGTGAGCCCCGATGGCGCTGAGCTCGCTGGTACGTGGACCCAGAAGTCGTTCTCTGCGCCACTGAAGCTCCGTCACCCCGCAACGCCGTAGCGCCATTACAGTTTCGTGGGTGCGGACGTCTTCCCGGCGTCGTGCCGCGCGAATTCGCCCACCCATTCATGCGGTTGCGCAGGCACGTCGCGTGCAGTCATGAGAGCGCCTTGGGAGCTCACTTCCCGTTCTCCATGCGTGCACGACGTGCCAGCGACTGGCTCGGTTTCATCGGCCACCTCGCCATCGCGGCGGTCACCGTGGTGAGAACGCCGTCGCTCACGGTGTTCATCCTGCCGCCGATCGTCCACATGGTGTTTGCCGCCGGCTCGTTCCTCATCCGAGATGAGCCGCAGCGGGTGGAGCAGAACCTGATCGGGCGCGCGGTGTCGTATGTCGGCGCCTTCGGAATGTTCGCCTTCGTGCTGGTCGCTTCGATACTCAAGCCCGAGTGGCTGACGATGACAGCGAGCCTGTCGCTGAGCATGGTGGGCGTGCTGCTGGGTGTGCTTGGCCTCAGCCTGGAGATCTGGGCGATCTGGCACCTGAAGTTCGCGTTCGCCACGGAACCCGCGGCACGCCGCCTCGTGACGACCGGTCCGTATCGATGGTCTCGACATCCGATCTACAGCGGCGGCTGCATGGCGTATGTGGGTCTTTTGATGACGCGTCCGACACTGCCGATCGCGATGGCGTTCATCGTCTGGGCGATCTGCATGCGCATGCGGATGCACTATGAAGAGGCGATCCTCTCGAGCGTGTTTCCCGCGTACGTGGACTATCGACAACGCGTGAGTGCGATCATCCCCGGGTTCTACCCCTCATCGACACACTCCACCACGACATCGATCTCGACCGGGATCTGATTGGGTGTCGAGCCCATGCCCACCGATGTGCGGGCATGACGGCCGCGTTCGCCAAACACTTCGACGAAGAGATCGGAACAGCCGTTGACCACCTTGGGGTGATCGGCGAATTCCGGTGTCGCGTTCACCGCCCCGAACACCTTGACGATGCGCGATACCCGATCGAGCGAGCCGAGCTCCTGCGCCATCACGGCCAGGAGCACGAGGCCCGTCTGGCGGGCGTACTCGTAGGCCTGTTCGAGCGAGACGTCGCGTCCCACTTTTCCGGCCAGTGCCGAGTTGGCGCCTTTGCCGGCAAGAAACAGCAGACGCCCGGTGCGAACAGCGTGAACGTAGGTGCCTCCGGGTGAGGGAACCGGCGGCAATGTGAGGCCGAGCTCACGGAGTCGAGTCGTTGGAGAAGTCATGAGAAGGCCACCTAAAGGTGGCCTCTACGTACGCGCGGTCTTGAGAGCGCCGGCCCACCATGTCAGGTGGTCGAGCAGCGCCTTTGCGGCCTGCTGATTCGCCTCGCTGGCAATCTCGCTCGCGTCCTTGATGAACCACGGATTCGGGATGTGCACCGCCCATCGGGTGGGCACCATATCGAGCTCGATTGCCACCAGGCGCAGTTGTTCGACGCCCCTGGCGCCGCCAGCTCCGCCCCAGCTGACGAAGGCGACCGCCTTCCGGGCCCACGCGTAATACACGTAGTCCAGCGCGTTCTTGAGCACGGCGGGATAGCCGTGGTTGTACTCGGGCGAGCAGATGATGAAGCCGTCTGCCTCGCGGACTTTGTCGCGCCACTTCACGACGGCCGGGTTCGTATAGCCGTCCTTGGCCAGACCGGGGGGCATGGCCTCCTCGAAGAACGGAAGCGGGTAGTCGCGCAGGTCGAGCAGCTCGACGTCAAGGTCGGCTCGCTTTTTCGCTTCGGCATGAATCCAGTGGGCCACTTTTTCGCTGAAACGGTTGGCTCGCGAGCTGCCGACGATGACTTTGATTGTGAGTGTGCTCATGCGGGTCATCATTGTGTCATGAGGACTTAGCGGACCCGCGTAAAGGCTTCGACCCGGCTTGCAGTAGATAAGCACGGGGCTCCCGGCGAACCGTGAGAGTTCGCATATATGATCCAGTAGAGTCCCGGGAGCCCATGCGCCGCACTAACGCCCCCCTCGTCGCCGCCCTGTTCGCCTGCATTCCTCTATTTTCCACCGGCTGCGCCAGTGAAGACGCCGCGGCGACCGCGGGCGCGCGCAATGGGGGAAGGGGAGCCGGTGGCGGCGCGGCCGTGCCGGTGACCGTCGCTCAGGTCGTGCGGAAGTCAGTCCCGATTGAGATCACGGTGATTGGCGCAGCCGAACCCTTCTCGAGCGTGGCCATTCGATCGCAGATCACCGGTCAGCTGAACACCGTCACCTTCACCGAGGGCGATGATGTCAAGGCGGGGCAGGTCCTGTTCACGATCGATCGGCGTCCCCTCGAGGCCGCCGCCGACCAGGCGCAGGCCAATCTCGATCGCGACGTCGCCCAGGCGGCCAACGC
>Ga0075434_100001072_pt1 | contig 22374 bp, 23 predicted proteins | sample RhiMethybrSRZTD3_FD_75298 | JGI IMG/M metagenome (GOLD analysis project Ga0075434, IMG submission 75298) | Populus rhizosphere microbial communities from Tennessee, USA - Rhizosphere MetaG P. TD hybrid SRZTD3 | ecosystem: Host-associated > Plants > Roots > Rhizosphere > Soil | place: USA... | reverse complement strand
GCCTTCGGGCCGACCTAGCGTTATGCTCTCACGCTGCCCCTTCTGCGCCAGTGCTCGTCGCAACTTATGACGCATTACGACTAGGTCCGATAAGAGATTGACCTCCGGTCGCCCTGGCCTTCGTGTGATAAGAATCCAGGACCTCTTCCACAGGCCCAATATTCTGCAACTTTCCGCCGTCTAGCAGTGCCGCCTTGTTGCACCAGGATCGAATGAGTGCATCGGAGTGGCTGGCAACCACAAGCACGTTGCTGCGGTCAATGAACTCTCGCAAGCGCCGGGAAGCGCGCTCAGCGAAGCGTGCGTCGACTGTGCCGATGCCCTCATCGATCAGCAAGATGCCCGGGTCCACAGCCGTGGCAACCGAAAAGCCAAGCCGCACCAGCATGCCCGTAGAATAGGTCCGCAACGGTAACGATAGATATTCTCCAAGCTCACTGAATTGCTCGATATCACCAATCTTGGCCTCGATATCGCTGCGCGACATGCCGAGCAGCAGACCACCAGTTATGATGTTTTCGTAGCCGGTGTCCTCGGGGTCGAGGCCTGGCAAAATATCAAAGCATGGCGTGATTTTGCCGCTCGCGAGCACTCGGCCAATTACCGGTTCATAAACACCGGCCATCACCTTGAGCACCGTCGATTTGCCGGCACCGTTGTGGCCGACAAGCCCCAGGCGATCACCCTCGTTGAGCTGAAGCGAAAAGTCGTTCAAGGCCTTGACAACCATGCGACTCTGCGTGGCGTCGTCTTTTTCAATCAGCCCGCCGGCCGCGCGCGCAAACAGAGCCTTTCGCAAGCTTCGCTGCGCTGCGTAAATCGGAAACTCGACATGAACGCCCTCCAGGATTAGCGCCGCCATCTGAAAGCTCAGCTCCAGTAGGTTATGCGTTTGCGAAAGCGTGAAAATAACAGATGCGTGATAGCCCAACCAACCAGGGCAATGGCGATCACGGCGAGGTAACTGCCCGGGGTCGGCACTTTGCCCAGAAGCGGAGCGCGCACGACCTCGATACAATGGTAGAGCGGATTAAAATGCACAAAAGCCAATTGCACCGCACCCTTAAGCTGCTCTAGGGGCCAGAAGATTGGTGTAATGAGCATGGCGATTTGCATCACATTTCCCATAAGTTGCTGAACATCGCGAAAGCGCAAGCAAAGCATGCCGAGCAGGAGTGTCACCCATACGCCATTGATAAGAAGGAGAAGCAATCCGGGCACAACGAGGAGGGTTGCCGCGCTTAAAATATGCGGTGCCAGCACCACGACTATCAGCGTGTAAACCATGAGTTGATGCAGGAACACGATTAGGTTCCGCCACACTAAGGCGTAGATCAAGAGCGAAAAATCAAAGCGGGCAGTTCTGTAAAGATTTGCATTGGCGACAAAGACCGTGCACGCTTCGTTAACGCACGCCGAGATCATCAGCCAAACCACCATACCGGCCGTGAGGTAGGGCAAATACTCAACAACATCCTGGTTCCACAAGGAGGCACCCACGGTGCCGATTGTAATGACAAAGACGGCGAGACTGATGACGCTCCAGAAGGGACCGATGACCGTGCGGCGATAGCGACGTTTGACTTCCAGCCATCCAAGCCGACCCCAAAGATCCGGTCGCAACACGCCATCCATCAGGTCGCTCAGGCCACTTTTCGTTAAAGGACGCAACAGGGACGTTGCGGCCGTGCCCATGTCCGCTTTCTGCGGCGCTAGCGAGGCCAGACCTCCAGCGCGGGGCAACTGCTGTGCTCCAACTGTCAAGCACCCTCTCCTGATAGCTCACTATTGATTCAGTGTCGGCTGATGCGTAATCGCGTGCGCTTGCGCGCTCCGCAACAGGTTTTCCCTTCTCTTGGACTAATACATACTCATTCTCTGCTGCGAGCGGCGCTGCACACCCCACTCATTCTGCTCGAAAAGCAGGTCGCCGATGGGTCGAACGATCGCAGACTCGTCGGGGAATATGCTCGGTCCGCCGCATCATGGCACCTCACGAGTCGAGTCCCTGCGCCGCTAGGGCGCGGGTAAGCGCAGCCACTACGCGTTGCTGGTCTTGCTCGGTTAACGTTGGATAAGATGGCAGTGATATACCACGGGCGGCTACGTCTTCCGCGACGGGAGACCGTACTAATGCACTCCGATCAACGTAGATCGGCATATGATGAGCGCAAAAAAAGACGGGCCGCGTCTCCACCAGCTGCTCGGCCATATCCGCCATCAGTCGGGCCCGGTCGCAGCCGCGCGGCAACAGCATGGAGACTAGCCATTCGCTGCCAGCGACGCCGGGACCGAGCTTTTGGAACGTAACCGGCAGATCGGAGAGCAGGGTGCGGTAACGTTTGGCGATCCTCCGCTTTCGAGCAAGAATCTGTGGCAACCGCTCCGACTGCGCGAAACCGATCGCGGCAGCGATGTTCGTCATGCGATAGTTGAAGCCCAGCTCCTCGTGCCAGTAACGCCGCGTCAGGCTTTGGCCCTGGCCCTTGACGATGCGCAGGCGCTGGCTGAGTGTTCGGTCAGCGGCGATGACCGCGCCGCCCTCGCCCGCCGTGATAGTCTTGTTGCCAAAAAAAGAAAACGTTCCGATATCACCAAAAGTGCCAGTATGCTGTCCGTTTAGTGTTGCCCCTAAACTCTCGGCGCAATCCTCGATCACTCTCAGGCCGTGCTTGCGCGCTATTTCCATTATCGCCGGCATGTCGCATACCGCGCCATAAAGATGCACTGGCAAGATAGCCTTTGTGTGTGGCGTAATTAAAGCCTCAATCTTCGTTGAATCAATCAGCCAGTCGCTTTGGCGGCTCTCAGCAAAAATTGGCGTGGCGCCTGTCTGGGCGATGGTGTTCACCGAGGCAATATATGTGAACGTTGGAACGATCACTTCGTCACCCGGCCCAATATCCAAACAATGCATTGCCAAGTGAAGCGCGACCGTGCCATTGCATACCACAATTGCATGCGGCGAGCCGGTTATCTGGGTCAGCGCCTCCTCAAATTTTCCGATATATTCACCGATAGACGAAATCCACGTGGTCTCGAGGCAGTCCAAGACATACTTCTTTTCGTTTCCACTTAGGTCTGGGCGGTAAAGTGGGATACGCTCTTCCGCGAACCGCTTCGGCCGTTGAGCTAATTCCATTTATCAACCCTTAATAATTATGAAACCAGCATATTTGAGAGATTTCCGACGATGCGCGTCACCGCGGGATCGTTTGGGTCAATCTCAAAGCGTCCAAGAACTTTGCCGAGCCGGTGGGCGGCAGCGATGGCCGGCGCCGCCTCGGTGGCGGCTGCAAGCGCTGGTAGTAGTCGGTCAACATAGTTGTTAGCTGAGTGAACCTGCAGAGCGCGAGCTCGGGCACGCTGGCCCATGGTTAGCGCCGCAGCGGGTTCCGCGAGGATGGCCCGCAGATGGGCGGCAACGTCCACCGCTTCCTGCCCCGGGGTGCAGTGATAAACAGCATATTCCGGTACTTCGGCATAAACGCCGTACCAGGACACGAGCGTGGGCCGTGCAGCATACATCGCGGTTACGAGCGAAGCCGATCCAGCCTCTACCACCGGATGGCGCAGGCACGAGATGACGTCGACCTCAGCCATCTCGGCACGCAATGCTGCATCCGACAGGTATCCGGTAAAGCGTGGTGGCGGAATGCCAAGATCGGTTGACAGATGCTCCAGACGCTCTTGCTCCGGTCCCTCAACATGGCCGAGTAACCGGTATTCGCACCGAGCGCGCAAGACGGTATCGCTTGCGATCGCCAACAAGACCTGATCGGCTCGGTTGTTCGGATTGACATGCCCGATCGTGGCAATGACCAAGCGCCCCTGGTGCGTTCGAGGTGGCGGCATCTCGCTGTCTGCAAGTGCAAGCGGCAGGACATCCACCCTTCCAGAACAGGCCGCTCGCATCCGCGGCGCCCAAAACGCAGAATGTGTCACGATTCCGGCAGCCAACGGAGTCAGCCATTCGGTCATGGGCCGAGTGGCTGCTTGCATTTGCGTTTGAGACCAGTGCAAAAAGGGCGTTCCATCCACCCAGGCCTCTCCGCCATAAATTTTTCGCACCAATGTTCGCAAGCTGTTCTCTCCCGCTGCGGCCTCATGCGCCCAGCCGGCAGCTAAGTTCGCAATCATTCCGTCGTGGAAAATCACAAGGCACGGACATTGCTCAAGTACGTTGACGACTGAGCCGTGGAGCGGATGGTGATCTCCAATATTGGCGATGACACCATCGAAGGAACGATTGAGCGTATGACCGTCTATCGCGTGAAGATCTTCCAAACGAGCACGGATCGGTAGGGACGGTTCATTCAGGGCACTGCCCGTCTCCGTCCGGAATACCGTGACATCGTGGTTTCTTGCTAAGAGCTCGGACACAACTAATCGGCCGAAGCTAGCTATGGTCGAACGGCTGTTCCATGGCCCAAGCCAGGCAAGGCGCATCTTCATCCCAAGAGCCTCTCTAACGCCTTCGGCCATGTTATGTTATGCGCCGCGAGGAGCGAGCGACCAGCCGCTCCCAGGCACGCGGCACGAGAGCGGTCGGCGATCATGCGCGCCATGGCTTGGCCAAGCGTCTCAGGCCGAGGCGCGGTGACAAGGCCCGTCTCGCCATCTTGCACGATGTCGAGCACCCCGCCTGAATCCGTGCTGGTGATGACCGGTTTGCCAGCCTGAAACGCCTCCATAGCATATCCGACGCTGTCCTCGTCAAAAGGGATATAGGCTGACGCGGTACATTCATTGACCAGCGCCGCCAGCTCCTCGCGCGGCAGGAAACGCAGATCGAAAATGACGCGATCCGCAACGCCGCAGCGTTCTGCCAGCGCCTGGAGTGCACCTGGCATTGCTGCGTCGTCAGGCGGGCCAGCCACTCGGAGGCGGACACCCGGCGCGTGCGCCAGCGCTTCGATCAGCAGCCCCTGGCGCTCGGCATGGCCGACGCGCCCGGCGGCCAGAATAAAGCCCCCATCGTCGCCGCCCGAGAATAGTTCCGGATCGTTGAGCGGCGCAAAGAGGACATGAGCATGAAGATCGTGGTAGCGGTCGAGGCGCTTTGCAGCGCCGGGTGTCGCATAGAGCGCGCGCGCCGAACGAAACGCGTCTTCGTCGGCGGCGCGAATGGCAGCGCGTATTGCTTCACCGCGCGGACTACGCTCGATGTGGGATTGTCCAGCATCGAATAGGTCGTAGGCTTGCCGGAACTGATGCAAGAGCCAGATCACCTGATTGTCATGTGGAATGAGGTAGGCAGGAAACTTCAGGGCGATCACACGATCGACGTTAGTTAGGCGCAGCGAACGCGCGATCACCATTTCCTCGATCAGTCGTTCGGTCGGACTCCAGGAGAATGGAATCCGCATCTCCTCGGCCTGATGCCCCGCCTCCTGCAGCTGCCGAACGAGATTGAACGACAGCTCTTCGGCTCTGCCCCGGATGTAGGGCACGCGGTTTGACAGCACGAGCACCTTCACGACAGCAATCGCGCAATCACCGCGTCCCAATTGATTCCCAACTCGCGCACTCTCATTTCCGCGGCTTCGCCCATTGTTATCGTCCCATTCCGGTCGCGATAGAGCCGGTCGAACGCATCGGCCAGGGCCTCTGGCTGGGGTTCCACGATGAGACCGTTCCGGCCTTGCTCGACGAACTCTGGGACTCCGCCACTGTCGCTGACAGTCACCGTGCAACGCTTGGCATGCGCTGCCTCCAGGGTCGGATATCCGTACGAATCCTCGTCGAAGGGGATGTACGCTGCCGCGAGGCTCCTGGCGAGCCGATCGGCCTTTTCCTCCTCGGATATCCAGCGGTGCTCGATCGTTGCTCGCTCCGCCAAATTGTGCTGGGTGATCGTCCGATGCAACTCGCCCAAGTATGCGGGATTGCTGGCGAGACCGCAGAGGCGCAATCGTACAGGTGTTTGGACATACCGCATCGCCTCGACAAGCAGGTGCTGGCGCTTATGACCTTCCATCCGGCAGACGCAGACGATTTCGTCCCCGTATGCTTCTGAGCGAAATGCCTCGGGATGCATGACCGGCGGATACAGCACCTCGCCCTCGAGTCGGTTGAACCGACGCAAGCGATCCGCGACGACGCGACTGTTGGTAAACAGGCGATGCGCAGAGGCCAAGGCGGCAGTATCCGCCCGCCAGATCGTATCGCGCAGCGCCCTCGTCTGTGCGGTATTGGGGAGATCGCAATACTCACTGTCCCACAGGTCATAAAACGTGCGGATATGATGGATGAACCAGCAAACTTTCCGTCGATGTTTCACCATATGGCTTGGAGGCCGGAACGTAATGGCTCGATCGAAATGCGGATCGAGATCCATCAGACGGAATGCTGCCATCTGTTCGATGACGCTGTCCGGGTCATAGACGGCGGGGATATAGATCGTTTCGACCGAATGACCGCGATCGCGTAGCTTCTCTTCCAACCATTCAACGATGAATCGCCCGCCACCGAAGATCAACGGGACGGCGGAAGAAATCAGACCTATGCGTTGAGGTGTCATGGACCGCGGTCTTTCAAAGGTCGCGCCGGTACGCCACCCACGCGCGCAGCGGCTGGAACGTCGGCTACGACGGCTGAACCGGCACCCACCACCGCGTCCGCGCCGATCGTAATGCCGGGGCGGACGGCACAGCCCACGCCCACCAGGGCTCGCTCCCCGACCTTTACACTGCCGGCAAGTGCGCAGCCTGGGGCCACGTGGGCGGCGGCGCATAGGAGATTGTCGTGGTCGACAATGGCGCCGGTATTCAGAATTACTAAGTCGTCGATTACGGACTCTGTCCCGACGACCGAACGGGCCATGATAACAGCGCCAGCGCCGATCCGCGCCGAAGGTGAAATCAGAGCTGACGGGTGAATGGCCGTGGGCAGCGCAAAGCCGATGGCTAGAAGCTGTTCGGCAACCCGCTGGCGCTGACGATTATCACCGAGCGCGACGAATGCGGACTCCACACCCTGCGCGCGCAAGGTGTGGAGCATTGCGTCACTCCCTATGACGGGGAGACCCAACAGGGTCGGAGCCGCGGGATTGGGGTCCACGAAACCGACGACGTTGAAACACCCCAAGGCTCGGAAGACTTCTAGGACGACCTTGCCATGGACGCCAGCACCTACGAGGACGAGTTGCCTCATGGCGCTACCCGCAACCGGGGCCAGTGGGACGGCAGGTTCCGTAGGAGCAGAAGGTTCATCGAGAACACGTCCTGTAACCCTGATGAGCGGAGCGCGCGGATAGTCCCGGATGCTTCGTCGATCTCCCAAGGTGTGAAGCCGGGTGCCGTCAGTGCCTCGAGCCAAGCCTCGATCGTCACGCCGGCTCGCAGTAAATGGGACGGGCCAAATTCGATGATTACCGCTAGATCCGGCGCCTCACGTAAGAGACGCTCCATCCCGCGCCAGACCTCCAGTTCGAAGCCCTCAGCATCAATTTTTACCAGCGCCGGACGGCTTCCAGCGGGCAGTAACGCATCCAGCGGCTGTATCCGTACCTCCACACTGCCCGTCGCCTCGGCGAGCGGCAGCAGAGAGTTGTGGCCCGACGTCGCGCCGATAGCGAGCTTCGCCCTTCCATCCTTTGCACCGATGGCAAACTCTTCAACTTGGATTATCTGCTCTAGGCTGGTGAGGCTACAGGTTCGTCGAAGCAGCTTGGCAGTCCGAGGCGTGGGTTCAACAGCGAGGACTCGTCCGTGTGGCGCAACACTGCGGGCCATGGCGATGGCCAAAGTACCAACGTGAGCACCAACATCTATGGCAAGGTCATTGGGTTCCAGCAACGCCTGCACGACAGTTGCGGTGCCGGGTTCGAGCGCACCGCCCGTCTCCAACATGGCTGCGACCAACCTGAGATCCTCAGACGGCAGGAGCAGCCATCCGAAAGGTGAGCGCGCCAGTACCTCATCGCCGAGCGATATGGCGCGAGTCTGCAGCAGCTTTTCGAGCCTCCCAAGCTGCGCATTCATAGCTCGTTGCGTGGATAGCACCTGCTGTAGAACCTGCGACGTGTCAATGCCCAGAGAAATGCGCCTTTGCAGGCGAGTAAGAATCGGCAAAGCAAATGGACGAAGCAAACGTAGACACCGCCGCCCGACCCGCCGAATGAGCGGCGCATCAGGTGGAAGGATTTTTGAGACGTTCGAAGCGGACACGTTTTGATTTACGGCAAAATGAGTGATCCCACCGCGCAGTGCAGGCCCCAGGTCAATCGAATTCGCTACCTTCATGGCCATATCACTGCCTCCGGTTCGGTCGCGGACCCTGCCGGGCAAAAACGTAAGCGATTCGGCAGCAGACTACGGTTGCGCGCCCTGTATTGTCCGCAGCTTCCACAGGCGCCTAGCGCGCCCAGCGCCTGCTGAGCGCCTTGCTCGCTTCCCACGAGTTGACGCCCCATTTCTCGGCAGAAACGGGCGACGCGGCGGTCGTCATATCGGCGCCAGTGTCGATAAGGGCCTCACGCCGGCCCGGGTTATTGGATATAACAGTTCTCTAATTCTATGTCGCTTCAGACGGGCGGGCGCCTCGTGGCACACGTCCGATGAAGGCACATCATCCTCCTTTGCGACCTTCTCAAGACCAATGGCTACGCCCGTGACGATATTCGTGCTGCTGAGGTAAAGCGCGCGATGCGTGACCATTACTACCGGCTACCTGCATACGCGGTATCTTTGAAACTGGTCGTGGATGCAAGACCGCAGGCTACAACCACGGAGCGTGGCGCGATGAACTTCATTGGGGAATCTCGCGTTTTGGCTGAATGCCGAAATTCCTGACGAGCAGCCGTCACGCAGGCTCCTCTAGCCTAGATTGGACAAGTCTTAAAGTCGTCAGTAGCTGGGTATGGATCGCACCGCTTTTCAATGTGAGTGAACAGGCGGCATTTTTCCCAAGTGGCGCGAAGCACCTTAGCAGCCACCATCTTCAAACCCTTGGCGCATCCGCGGTGACAAGCTTGACGACCCTATCGCTTTCGCAAGGTCTTGCGATTGTTCATTTTGGCTACCTACGCCTCCCCGTATGCGGCGCCCGTCAGCTCTTCTACTTCCATCTCTATCATGCTGTTAGAAACGAAGCCAATCATCTCTCTGAGAAGATAGTCATCGAGCATTCCGAACAGAGCTTTCAGAATCATTCTGTCGCCCGCTATGGTTCCCGAGTCTCCGGTTGCGTTTGGTTTTCGCATCCCGAGCCCAATTCTGAGCCGGGGCCATGACCTGCTCCGACGACGATGGCGTGCTGTGGATAGCCTGTCGAAAAGCTGGGGGCATTACTCTCGCCTCCGACACCGCGTCCGCGACATAGAAGGGTCCCCTCGGAAGAGACAATGTGCTGTTCTCTGCAGGGGGGAAGTTGCGCTTGGAGGCCGGTCTTGTGTGCTTTGTGAGGGAATCTTATAGCGTTTTCGGATGGAGATGATGTTATAGGCTCATGACACTCATGTTCACGCTATTCACCTCAATCCCACCAAATTTGTCGGCTAGCGCCATCGAGCACCACCGAATATGCGTTGCTTCCTGGCGGAATACAGGTTTTTACCCTATCAGTTTCAATGGCGTTGCAGAAATTCCGCTAGTCCAGAGCTACGGTCTGGGTATCGAGTTTGAATCTGCGCCGAAAAACGGCAAGCCCGTGATTGGGGATATGTTGCAGGCGATTCGCAGTCGCGGCGCCTCGCATGCTGGGATCATCAATGCAGACTGTGAGATCGTCGCCTACCCCGATCTGGCTTTGACGTTGTCGCGCGTACTTCGGGGGCGTTTGCTATTTGCAGAACGAATTGATCGCCACGCCGATGGCGCTTTGAGTGTCGGTGAATGCCAGGGCTTCGATGGTTTTTTTGCCGATACTGCTGTCCTTAGCAACCTCACGAACCGTCAATTTCGCATGGGCGAGACGTGGTGGGATTATTGGCTCCCGCTCGCAGTAGCTGCAAATGGTTACGAGATTGGCTGCGCAGATGTTCCATTGCTCTTGCATCAACAGCATCCCACAGCTTGGCACGTAGAGAAGTGGATCGAGTATGGACGCGTTTTCTGGTTGCAGTTCAAAAACCAGGAAGTGAGAGGCCAGCCCCTGTTTGCACGATTGGGCCTCAAGTATGACGGTACACCAAGTACGCCGGAACTGTTGCAGATAGGGAAGGCTTGCTTTGAATGGTTGCGCACACAACGGTTCTCCACCCCGTTGGAGTTTCTCCCGGAACAATCAGGAAGTCTTGCACCACTCTTGCAGTGTGTACATCCATTGCTAACGGAATTGGCGAACACCAAACAAGCATTGATCCATGCGCGTTCTGAGCTGAAGTTTGTCAGAGAAAACAAGATGCGGAAAATGGCTGCGAGGATGCGGTGGCTGCAAAAAGTCATTGGTGCGCGATTACGGCAATCCGTGAGCTAAGCCTATGTGCGGCGTGAGTTGATTGATCTACAGCAGTTGTCCGCGCTTTAAGCGGCAGCGCGGGTAATGCTGAGGGTCTATTGCGGGGGCGGCAAGCAGCCGATTTCCGCACGAACAGGGCTACAGTTTATGCCGAGACGGATAATGTTCCAATATTGGGGACGCCGCGGCGCTGTGCAGCAGCTTACGCTTGAAGTTGCGCGGGCAGCACTAGCCGAGCCCGAAATTGCAACAACTATCTCAGTCTCTCGGCAGAGTGAGCTTTTTGATACCTTCAAGGAACTTGGCTCGTCACTCGTCGCTTTCCACACTTTCTCCAGCAATTTAGGTGCGCTTTCTTCCAGCTGGCGCATTCCTGCAACTCGTCGACGCCTGTATGACGAGCTTGCTGAGCGCAGAATAGAGGCGGTAATTGACCTCCTGCCACATGTTTGGTCACCCTTCGTTACCGCGGTCATCAAGCGGGCGGGCGCGCTATATGTTCCCATAGTGCATGATGCGAACGCGCATCCGGGCGACCGCACGGGCTGGGTGAACTGGCTGATTCGGCGCTCAACTGCTGACGCTGATCTAGTGATAACGCTCAGTGAAGCCGTCGCAAAAGAACTTCTGTCCGCAGGGCGTGTAAAGCCGCCCAAACTGCGTACCTTGTTTCTTCCAGACCTATCCTACGGACCTGCACGCCCCGGCCGCGATTCGGAAGTGGCCCCGCCGAAGCGGTTGCTGTTTCTCGGGCGCCTTATGAAGTACAAGGGACTATCTCTCCTGTTGGACGCCCTCGAAATTTTACGCGACCAGAATGTGGAGGTGTCGCTAGGGGTATTCGGGGAAGGGAATATCGACGAAGAGTTGCCGCGGCTGAACCTGTTTGGTGCAGAGGTCGTCAATAGATGGCTTACATCAGAAGAAATCGCGGATGTACTTGGCCGATTTGATGCGGTCGTGCTTCCCTATCTTGAGGCAAGTCAATCGGGTGTAGCTGCTGCCGCGTTTGGAGCAGGCCTACCGATCATTGCGACGCCCGTCGGGGGACTTACTGAGCAAGTGACGGATGGTCACAACGGGGTCTTGGCACAGAGCTGCAGTGCTGCCGGCCTTGCAGATGCTATGCGGCGGCTGCTACTCGACCGTGAGTTCTATTGCAGGCTTCGCTCGAATATCACTGCAGACCGGGAGGACCGTTCGATGCGGCGCTTTGTGCGGTCATGCGCGGAAATTGTTTCATCAGCCAAGCAGAACGGAGTCGGGCGCAAGCGGTCAGGGCATCTACTTGAACAATAACGCCCATGGTGTTTCGCTAAACGCCATTCAGGTTTCCATATCAATGAGACCGATTCGCCAGCACAGATCCAACATGCTATGGCGAAAGAGATAGCCAAAGACGCGTCGGCGGATTTCGACCTCGTCGACGTCACGTCCCAAGTTCCGCTTCCGGATCATTCGTATTTCGCGCTCTCCGGTGAGTGACATTTCGGCGAGGGTTTTCTGGCTTGAATGTAAACGGAAAGCTCCCAAAAAGCGGTTTAGTCTCTTAATCTTTAAACCCTCACGATCAAAACGTGAAATTAGGTCCCAATCCATCGCAAATTGTAAGGACTCGTCCAATTGCGCACCTATTCGATCCCAAGCCCTACGTCGCCAAAATAGCGTTTCTTGAGGTATCCAATCCATCCAGCGAAGAAGTTCGGCATCGTGCGCCGGTATGATCCACCGACCGATTTCGAAGTCTTGCTCATCTATGATTATGCGATGCCCATATACAACATCTAGTTCTGGGTTCTCAGTGAAGGCTGTCGCAACGTAGCTCAGCGTCCCAGGGAGATAGAGATCATCTGAGTTTAGATAGGCCATAATTTCTCCGGTGCTTCGGTGAAAGCCCTTGTTTATCGCCTGGCTTTGACCTCGATCTGGCTCCGAGATCCAATACGCAAGGGACTTTTCGTTGCGCCTCAAGATCTCTCTTGTTCCATCGGAAGAGTTACCGTCAATTATTATATACTCGACCTTTGGATAATCCTGGGCGAGGACGCTTTGAATTGTTCTCTCAATAAAAGGAGCTTGTTGATAGCTAGGCGTTACAATCGAAAAAGTTGGGCAAAATTCAGGCGGCTTTAGCCTATGTCTCGGCAATCTCAGTTGTTTGGGTGCGTGTTGCGCGAGTCTTGTCAGTTTCGGAGCTGCGAACGGGGCCAGCCGACGTATGGCCTTGCGATACAGCCAACTGATGTCCGCAAGCATTCAGTCCTCGATATGTGACATTGCTCTCACGCAGGACCATATCCGCGGTGGCAGGAGCTTCCGTCAGTCCGTGCTAATCGGTAGGCATCTTCGCAGTGCCTGAACGGCTTGCGCAAGACAAGTATCAAGATGGGAGGCGGCTGCGGCGCAGCCCGCACTGTGATCACGGTAATTTTCTATAAGGTCTACCATCCGGTGCGCGACTGACCGGGCATCAGGCTCGGCGAGGATGCCATTGTTTTTGCGGATCCACTGTCCGCAGCTCGAACCCCTCAGGGCGAGGAAGGGTCGATGGCCAGCAACGGCGTCGCAAGCTGTGCCAGATCCGCGCAACCCGAAGATTGTGGGATCGTGCAAAAGCAGCGCGGCGTGACAGTTTTGCCACTGTCTTGCGTAGTCCTGGTCGCTCAGGAAAGATGGTAGTAGTTCGAACCGGAATTTGTCACACGCAAAGGCTTCGCACGACTGCGTGCGAACGGTAATGAAAGGCAGCGCTTTCGTTTGCAAGAGCGCAGCTAAGTGGGCACTGATCTGCTTAAGCAAGTGTTCGCCCTTATCCGCCCGCATTGTGCCAGGGACCAAGAATACAAATTCACCATTAAGGACCGGCGGTGGGCTGGCCGGGATCGCGGTAGGATGGGGAAACAGCAAGACATCTTGCCGAGAGGAATCGCCGATGGCAGCGGCAAATTGCAGCGTTTCGGCAAAGAGGTGAAATCGAAATCTCGCTTTGGGGAGGCCGAGGAGCAAGCGCAACGCACTACGCCAAGTTGGCGCCGTTGAGTGTGAGCCGAAATCGTCGTACATCAGCCGTAACGCGATTGGTGGCCCGGACGGTTCTAACCGATGTAGTTCGGCAGCCGCCAAAATTAGTTCGGCGTCTGTTGAGGGAAAGAATAAGAGATCCTGAGCGTCCGTCCCGATCGAGCGCAAGATGCCTAAGAGATCGTCGGTGACCAACGGCTTCAAGGACGCAGCATCGGCTCGCGCGCAAAATGTACCGGCGTCTGGTCCGCCACGCCCCATCCGATTGCCGCGTTTTCGAAGGAAATTAGGAAGATGACTTTCGGTATGACGAATGAGGCATTCCAAAGTTGGACCGTAGTGACGAATACGAGCAATGGCAGTGCGGCTGTGCTTAAAGCGTGGCAAGGATTTCCGACCAGTTGCGATTTCTGCCGCGGCATCCGCTCCCGGAACGACAACGACGGGGGTAGGGGCTAGGCATGCGGTCAGGCGGTCGGCAGTGATTGCGAAATGACCGGTTGAGCTCGTTAGCGAGGGCTCAAGCAGAATGACACGGCCGACCATACGGGAGCTTTTGCTGGTTGCGCAAATTCACGGGATGCAACTATTGGCGAGGGGATATGAGAAAGCGAACGGCATCCGCAGCAAAGTGCGTGCGGCAGAGATTCCCATTTGCCAGTGAATGGTCGCTCAAGCAAGTGAGTTCGTCGCGCTCCGACGATGATAGGGTGCATAACGACCCAGGCCGAAAGCCAGGACACCGATTTTGGAGCTTTGGCAAAAACGGAATGAGTTACTCCCAATCCGGCTCGCCCCTCATGTTGTTTGGTGGGCCGGCACACTGATCATCGACGAAGCGCCCGCGGTTGGCGATGAATGTTATGCGCGCCGCGGGCGACTCCGAGAGGCGGGCGCGGTTGGCGTGGTGACTGTCGCAGGTCGCTTTTCTGTCGATTTCGCCATTCGAAACGGCGTTTCAGTCTTGTCTCATCATGGCGTTGCTGATCTACCTGACTCGATAGCTATGGAGATTGTCAGGTGAAGCACCTCGGAAGCGAACGACGCTGTTGGTGTGGCGACGAGCCTCGTTTTTTTAATTCGGAATACACAAGATGCTCCGAGTGCGGTACGCTGGTCTCGAAAGTAGGGCTATCCGGGCGACAATTCGAAGTCGCTGACGACGCGGTAGATTTCTGCGGAAAGCAGTATTGGCTCGATCATCAGAGCAGAGATCTTTGATTTCCCAGATATTCACAAAAGAACTTGGGCTTTGCTTAATGTGGAGGCGTTCGGGATTCCAGCGATGAGTTGTTTTGGGGAGCATGAGCAAAAAGCGATCGGGCTTGGCAGCATTGGCGTGGTGCGCCGGCAAAATCGCGGAGAGGTCTGTGTTCTCGAACTTCAGTGGCATGCTGCGCCTCGGAATTTTTTGTTGCCCAAGTGAAGGCGCGTTTTGTGTTGTAAGTTGCCAGTTTGCAATGGCGACGGGGTGCGCGTGCGCCCTGCGGGCGCAGTCGGCATGCCGAAGTGAAATCTTGAGGTCTCGCCCGTGGTGAAGTCTGACATGATTCGGATTGACTTGGAGTCTTCCGGTGCACCGGCCGACTGCAGCGCCTGGGTTAGCCGGCTGGTGATTGCAGTCGATCTTTATCCACTGGTTGCCGGCGTGTCGGGGGGGATTGTGGCTTGGGTGGGTGGGGTCCTAAGTGAACTCGCGAAGCTCTATCCGATGGATCAACTAGTGCTGTTCCATCGTCCGGGGCGGCCACCCCTGCATTTCGGAGGCGCAAACGTACGATTTGCGCCGCTGCACGGGGATCAGCAGACCTTTTATGACAAGATGAGTCATCACTGCAAAAACGCTGACGTTCGTGCGGTTATTCGGACTTATCCACAGGAGCTACATCCGAACCTACCCTTTGCGCAGCAGGTTTTTCTAATTCCGGACATGCAGCACGAATATTACCCCGACTTTTTCTCCCGGGAGGAGCTCGCGGCCCGGCGCCGTGCTTTCGCCTTTGCGTTGTCCAGGGGTGGTGCCATCGGCACAATGACAGAGTTTTCTCGCGCTACGGTAGTGGAGAACCCATGGACCCAATGCGGCGACGTGTTTTTAATGCCTGCGGCGCTACCTAAGCAATTGCGGAGCCAGGAAAAACGGGCATCGCTGCCGGAACAGGTGAGGATTTTCGATCGGTTCTTCTATATGCCCGCGAATCTGTGGGGGCATAAGAATCATCGCCGCCTTTTCGAAGCCTTCCGCCTTAGCCTGCCGAACTTGCCGCCCAAGACTGGCCTGGTGCTTACGGGCAATCCCAGCGGCTACGACGAAATAGTCAAGGGTTATGAAAAACTGCCGATCCTGCACCTTGGCTTCATACCCTCTGAACAGGTGGCGGCACTTTATTGTGAGGCCGCGGCCTTAGTTTATTTTTCGTTATTTGAGGGCTTTGGCATGCCTCTCCTTGAAGCGTTCCATTACGGTACGGCTGTTTTGTGCAGCAACTCGTCCTCCTTGCCGGAGGTAGGGGGTGAGTCCGTACTGGCATGTAATCCCACCGACGTGAATGAGATGGCTGAGCTGATGCGTAGGATCGTCAACGAGCCGGGGCTGCGAGAACGTGTTGTGGCGAAAGCACGCGGCCGACTGAGGACGTATGATTGGACCACACCAGCGCATAACTTGCGCAGTGCGCTGGACCGAGTTGCCAAACAGAATCCGTCGCCCGAGGCACCATTGCCGTTGATCAGCATCATTATGCCGACGCGCAACCATGCCCAATTCATCCGCGCATCGATCGACAGTGTCCTCGGGCAAAATTACCGAAATGTGGAATTGATCGTTATGGACGGGGCCTCGACCGATGACACGGTAGAGATCTTGCGAAGTTACGAAGGCCGCATCAGCTGGCTGTCAAAAGAGGATGGTGGTCAGGCAGACGCGATTAATAGGGGCATGGCGCAAGCAAAGGGCTCGATCCTTGGGTATCTCAACTCCGATGACGTTCTGGTGCCGGGAGCTTTGAAGACGGTAGCGGCTTACTTCGACGCCCATCCGGAATGCGATATGGTCTATGGAAGGGCTGACTACATTGATAAAGACGGTAATGTAATTGGCGCGTATGCGACGGCTGAGTACAATTTCGAACGTCTTATGAGGGATTGTTGCGTTTGCCAGCCGGCCGCCTTCTGGCGGCGCCGCATTTTTCAGCGTGTTGGTGATTTCAATGCGGAATTGCAGACAGCCATGGACTACGAATATTGGCTACGGATTGCCAACGCGGGCGGTATCATTCACCATGTTCCGGAAAGACTCGCCCAATCACGGCTCCATGAGGACACAAAGACACTTGGGATGCGCGGTAAAATCTTTCAAGAAGTGTTCAAAATTTGCGAAGAGCAGGGCGGGTACGTCAGCTACAACTATTACCGGGGATTTTGGGCTTACCGGCTCTATGAAACCTGGAGCGGTGGTAAGGTCCTGCACCGCATGGTACCAAAGCTCTATGTCTTACCCGCCCTCTTTCAATTCTGCGTACGCGACCGGAGGCATACGGCGCCAGAGAGAGCTCGCTTCCTCGCCCAGATGGCGTTGAAGACTATTGACCGCAAGTCGCCTTTGATGGGTAGGTGGACTCGCAAAGTGGGCCGCTCATCGCTGAGTCTCTGGAGGACGTTTAGCTAAGACATGCAGGCGCCGCGCAACGGGGACGTGTGGTAGCCATGAAACGAGCGCTGATAACGGGAATTACAGGGCAGGATGGCTCCTATCTAGCCGAGTTCTTGCTAGATAAAGGCTATCAAGTTTTTGGATTGGCGCGACAAGAGAGTTGGTACCAGCCGAACTGCGCCAGTCACCTTGCGGAAAAGGTCGAAATCCTCATTGGCGATGTGGCGGAAGGGGTAGATGTTGCAAGGGCGGTGCAGGCGGCTAGAGCCGACGAGATCTACAACTTAGCATCGCAATCGCGTCCGGGAGAGTCGTGGTCACGGGCAGCGGAGACCCTGATGGTGAATGGCTTCGCCGCTCTCCGGCTTTTCGAGGCGGTACGCCACCATTGCCCTGGCTCGCGCGTATACCAAGCCTCCTCCTCTGAGATGTTTGGTCAGCCGACAGTGGAGCGGCAAAACGAGGAAACAACATTCCACCCCATAAACCCTTATGCGGCAGCAAAGGTTTATGCTCATCAAATGGCGCAAATCTACCGCCGGAGTTACGGATTACATATTTGCTGCGGGATATTGTTCAACCACGAGAGCGAGCGCCGCTCTCTTCATTTCCTTACTCAGAAAGTCGCCTATGGGACGGCCTGCGCCGCGCTGGGAATCCGCAACTCCCCCGATAGGAACGAACGCGGGCGTCCGATCGTGCAAGATGGGAAACTTGCCTTGGGGAATGTGCAGATTGCGCGGGATTGGGGTTATGCCCCAGACTTCGTTCGTGCGATGTGGCTTATCATTCAGCAGCATGAGCCAACTGATTTTGTGATTGGAACGGGAATATTACGCACGCTCCGTTACTTGTGCGAAATTGCCTACCAAAGCGTGGGGCGAGACTGGAAAGACCATGTTGTGAGCGACCCACAACTCGTGCGACCCCTTGAAACCGGTAAGATACTTGCCGACCCGTCAAAGGCGATTCAGGTTCTTGGTTGGAAACCTAGCATTAGTTTTGAAGAAATGATCGACCGTATGGTCAAAGCTCAAATTCAGCGCTTGCAACGTGTGCACAGGGGAAAGTTGTGAAGACAGCTCTGATAACAGGCATTACTGGCCAGGATGGCTCATACCTTGCAGAGTTTCTTTTGGGCAAAGGCTATGAGGTGCATGGGATTAAACGTCGAACATCACTTTTCAATACAGATCGTGTTGACCATCTTTATCAAGACCCGCATGTAGCAAATCGGCAGTTTATACTACATCATGGCGATTTAACCGACTCGTCTAGTCTCGTTCGGATCATACAGCAGGTGCAGCCTAACGAAATTTACAATTTGGCCGCTCAATCGCATGTCGCCGTTTCATTTGAGGAACCAGAGTATACAGCAAATTCCGATGCGCTTGGGGCGCTTCGGCTCCTCGAGGCGATTCGTATCCTTGGATTGGAAAAGCGCACGCGATTTTATCAGGCGAGCACGTCAGAATTATATGGTTTAGTTCAAGAAACGCCGCAAAAAGAAACAACGCCATTTTACCCGCGTAGTCCTTATGCGGTGGCGAAGCTTTACGCTTATTGGATTACGGTCAATTACAGGGAAGCCTACGGTATTTATGCCTGCAATGGCATAATGTTCAATCACGAAAGCCCACTGCGGGGTGAGACCTTTGTCACGCGTAAAATTACACGCGCATTGGCGCGCATCAAGTTGGGTCTGCAGGATTGCTTGTATCTAGGAAACTTGGATGCAAAGCGCGATTGGGGGCATGCCAAGGACTACGTGGAAATGCAGTGGCTGATGTTGCAGCAAGACCGGCCGGAGGATTTTGTTATCGCTACAGGTGTTCAATATAGCGTGCGCGAGTTCGTAAATGCTGCTGCGCGGGAGATGGGGTTAGAGATTCGATGGACTGGCAAAGGCATCGAAGAAAAGGGTTATGACGCTAGTGGCAATTGCATTGTTGCGATCGACCCTCGTTACTTCCGCCCGAGTGAGGTAGAGACGCTGCTCGGAGATGCATCGAAGGCTAAGGAAAAGTTAGGTTGGACACCAAGAATCTCCTTCGGGGAGCTGGTCGCAGAAATGATGCGCGAAGATCTCAAAGCCGCTGAACGTGATGATGTTGTGAGGAGGCACGGTTTCCGCACCTACCGCTATCACGAGTAGTCGGATGAACAAGGACGCAAAGATTTACATAGCGGGCCATCGCGGCATGGTTGGCTCCGCCATCGTTCGTCGCCTTCGGAGTGCCGGCTATGCCAACCTAATAACTCGTACTCGTGCGGAGCTTGATTTGACGCAGCAGGCCCCCGTGGTTAAGTTCTTTGAGGAAGAGCGCCCAGACTATGTTTTCATGGCCGCGGCCAAGGTTGGCGGCATACAGGCCAACAACACACTGCGTGCGGAGTTCATCTATCAGAATTTGGTTATTGAGGCGAATATGACGCAGGCGGCTTGGGTCGCCGGCGTGGAACGCATGCTTTTTTTGGGCTCGAGCTGTATTTACCCGCGGGAGTGCCCGCAACCGATCAAGGAGGATTATCTGCTGACTGGCCCGTTAGAGGGGACAAACGAACCTTACGCCATTGCCAAGATCGCGGGCATCAAACTGTGTGAAAATTATAATCGGCAATACGGAACGCAGTACGTATCTGCAATGCCCACAAACCTATATGGGCCTAACGACAACTACGACCTGAACAGCAGTCATGTTCTGCCCGCGCTCATACGCAAAGCACACGAGGCGAAATTGCGCGACGATGCATGCTACGAAGTTTGGGGCTCTGGTCGGCCAATGAGGGAGTTCTTATATGTGGACGATATGGCTGACGCGTGCCTATTTTTGATGGAGCGCGATGATATTCGTGAGGGTTTATTTAATATCGGCACCGGGCAGGACATAACAATTCGGCAATTGGCCGAGATGGTCATGGACGTAGTTGGTTTCAAGGGTAAAATTGTTTTTGACACGTCCAAGCCGGATGGGACTCCACGCAAGCTGTTGTGTGTGGATCGTATGCGGGAGTTGGGTTGGGTTGCCAAAACGGATCTGCACGTGGGGCTTGTGAAAACGTACAACTCTTTTCTCCAAAGCCTGTCTTCAATCAGCCGGTCCTAGGCGGGTCGGCGGTTTCATGCTCGGCGGCGCACGAGCAATCGCCATGGCGAGTCGCGGCCTATTTGCGGCGACGTAATTCCAAGCCCAAACTCTCCGGGTCTTCCAGCAAGGGAGAAGCCGCAGGCAAGGATTTGAGTTGGTTGAAGAGATGGGGTTGCACGAAAAAAACACGGATTTCGTGACCATTTAGGAAATCATGCAACGCTTGCTTCCTGTCCCAGGTCGTTAACAGGTTATCGTCGAAGTCGCCCGACTTGTTACCCAGGCGCAAGTAGCTTCGTAGCTCGGAGTTAAAGCCTCCCATCATGGGACTGCGCCAGTGCAACAGTTCCATTAATATGATGAATGTAATTGTGTAGCCGAGGGAAACGCCGACGCCTGCAATGAAATAGCGCACCACGCGGAGGCGCTCACTGGCACTGAAGATTGCCGCCCACTCCCAAAGGTTTGGGGGCGACTTGAACGCAAGAAGCTTCTCGCTTGGCAAAAGGCTCATGCGGATTGTCTCAAGTCGTCGAGGCGGGCCGTTATTGCCGGCAGTTTTTTCTGAGCCGAATTCTGCGCTGCTCTTAAAATGGTGCGCAGGGTTGGGCGAGCCGTACACACGAAAAGCAATTGAAAGCCGAAGAGCTGGGGTCGAACGCGCACGAGAAAACGATTGACGGCCAGGAGCACCTTGGACAGCGCCGATTGGCCGAAAATGAATGGCATCGGCACGACTATCCCCTCGATGGCCTGGGCTTCAAAACCGGCTGCGGCCATGCTCCTCTTCAAGGTCTTGAGGGTGAAGAGACGTGTATGGGTCAGATCGAGAATGCCACGTTTCCCGTACTCGAAACGTCCGAGTAGCAAAGAGAGACGCATAAGCAGGAAGCCGATATTAGCGGTCGTTAGGATGACCGTCGCGCGCCGGTAGCGGCTGCTAACTCGCGGAGTTGATCGAGGAAGTCCTCCGGCGACTTCAAGTGTTCTATGACATCCAGAAGGAGGATGAAGTCAAAGCGCTCATCGTGCAAGCGCGGGACGCCGTCATTAAGATCAGCCAGGAAGAAGCGGTCGAAGGAGCCCGTGAGTGCTCCCCTGCTGCACGTCGCAACCAATGACGTGACAGTTCTTCTCCTTCAGGGCGGCGCCGACAGCACCAATGCCCGAGCCAAGATCAAGGATGCTAGAGCGCTCGGGAATAAGTGCGACGACCCGAGAATGCGAGCTTTCAAATTCGAGCTTGGAGGGATAACGGCGACCTTCAGCAATCGGTTCACAGTCGAAGCGTCGGTCATAGAAGAGGTGAATTTTTTGAAACCATCCTTGGAGCGAAGCCTTTATAACGGCTTTGGCGTACCTCAGACCATTCACATAGCAAATTTCATCGCCGTAGTAGGTCGGAATGGCAAGCTCCTTGATCGTCCTTCCAGCCGTAACGAGCTGGATAATGATCTCTGTATCGAAATGGACGGCGTTTGCGTTCCGCTCGAAAGGTATCGACTTCAACGCGTCGACAGCATAAACGCGATAGCCGGAGTGGAATTCCGATAGGCGAGTGCCGAGCATCCAATTCTGCGCAACCGTCAAAATACGGTTGCCCACGAATTTGTAGAGCGGCATTCCGCCTTTGAGGGCATCTCGCGGTTTGATCATACGGGATCCGAAAACTGCATCTGCTTCGCCGGTGCGGAGAGGTTCCACGAGGCTTGGCAACAGCTCTGCTGCGTATTGGCCATCCCAGTGCAGGAGGGCGACGAAGTCGAACCCTTGCTCAATCGCGTAGTGATAACCGATCTTCTGATTTCCTTCCCCATTCCCAAATGGTGCGCTGAAGGCGCGCGTGAGGCCCCGTTGAGCGTGTCGATGGGGGGGAGGTTTCGGCGCGCGGCGCCTTATTCTTACCTGAGTGTCCCAGCCTCGCCTAGTGGATTTAGCTGATTGTCTGACACGGGATTCTGCGGCTGATCTCATTAGGCGTGTCAAACGCCGAACTTGGAGCGCGGGTCACGCGGGCAACCGAACAGCATACGATGGGTCTCCGCGCAGGCACAGTGGGGCGAGTGATGTCGGCGTTTGATCGAACTAGGTACGTGCGTGGCGAGCTAGCGTGAGAAGCAGGGATGGTGCATCGGCGGGTTCCCTCGGATGCGGTACTCATCCGCGGCGTCCGCAGCGGCACGTGCTTCTGGACCTCGGAGCGTCGTAGTG
>Ga0075434_100001068_pt1 | contig 22397 bp, 3 predicted proteins | sample RhiMethybrSRZTD3_FD_75298 | JGI IMG/M metagenome (GOLD analysis project Ga0075434, IMG submission 75298) | Populus rhizosphere microbial communities from Tennessee, USA - Rhizosphere MetaG P. TD hybrid SRZTD3 | ecosystem: Host-associated > Plants > Roots > Rhizosphere > Soil | place: USA... | reverse complement strand
CTCGTCGTGTCCCACTCGCCCACGCCATCGACCGTGAGAATCGCTGCGTCCTTGAAACCTGAGTAGTAGAAACTGCTCGCGGCATGTGCCTGATGGTGGCCCACGTACTCAATTGGACCTTCGTACCCCAGCACTTCCCGGATCTCGCGTTCCGGCCGGCGCGGATCGAGACGTGCCAATACTTTCTTCTCAGAAGGCAGACCCGGAAGCATCATCCATATTTGTCTGGCTAACTTCTTCGCAGGCTCCTCGTAGTAGGCGACGCAATCGATTTCGTCGATTGTCAATCCGCCTTCTTCGAGACAGTAGTTGAACGCGCGCTTCGGAATGTCGGCGTCATGTTTGCGACGCGAGAAGCGCTCTTCTTCTACGGCCGCAACCAGCACCCCGTCTTTAAGAAGGCAGCAGGCCGCATCATGAAAGAAACAGGAAATTCCTATGATGTTGGTAGACATGCCTAACCTCCATCACGAACTTGCCAGGGTTATCGCGAATTCTGTTTTTGAAGCTAAAACGAGAAGCTCTTACTTAGATCAGGGACGGAACCTGCTGTTTCCAGGAACTCCAGCTCACCGAGCAGCGCACCAGGATTCGCAACCATGCTGCCGAGCAGCGTCTCGACATGACGCAGCATCGTGTCGATGTATGCTTTATCGAAACGCGCACAGTCGTGGATCATTTCCAGCGTCAACGCCGCTCCGGGGTGGATCACGAATGCGAGTGGGTAATTAACCTCGATATCAAACTTGAATTCACTGATCCTCAGTCGCCTGCTTCGCTCACCAAACGAAACCTCGGCCGGATAGTTTTCAAAAACGCAGATGCTCTCGAACAACGGCAGGTGACGCGGCACGTCGCTCCATCCGTGAAGCTCCACGAGCGGTGTGTACTCATACTGCCGTGCTTCGAGCTGTTGCTCCTGCAAACTCTTCAACCATGGCAGCAGCGCCACTCCTTTCTTAACCTGCACGCGCACGGGCAGCGTGTTGATGAAGAGCCCGACCACATCGTCGGCGCCGAGCAGTGCTGCTGGACGTCCTGAGACAGTGCCGCCGAAGAGAACGTCGTCACGACCACTGTGTCGACTAAGCAGCAATCCCCACGCACCCTGCAAGAGCGTATTCATCGTCAATTGGTGCTCGTGGCTCAACGTCTCGAGGTCGCGTGTTAAATCCACGGACAACCGTCGCCGTTGTGCCTGGTAATTTCTTCTGGCTGATGAAGAAGTCAGTCCGCCAACAGGCGTCGGCGATGTAAAGCCTGCGAGTGTTTGTCGCCAGAAGCTTTTCGCCTCTTCAAGATCCTGTTGGCGCAACCATGCGATGTAGTCACGATAAGTGAGGGCGGCGTGTGGCAACTGTAACTCCTCTCCACGCGCAAAGGCTTCATACAGCGCAAAGACTTCTCTCGTGATTGTCATCGCACTCCAGCCGTCCATCAGCAGGTGGTGATGACTCCAGATGAAATGACAACTGTCGTCATTCATTCTGATCAGGGTCAGACGCATGAGCGGCGCGTCCAGGAAATCAAAGCTACGTTTACGATCTGTTTCGAGATAAATCTCCAGACGTTCCTTCTGCTCGGCGGCTGAGTAGTGTAGCCAGTCGTGTTCGATCCACGGTGAGTCCACATGCTGCCGTACTACTTGCAGCGGTTTGCTCTGACCCTCCCAAACAAACATCGTCCGCAGCACAGCATGACGATCGACGATGCGCTGCCACGCTTGTTTGAAGGCGGTGATGTCGAGCTCTCCACTCAATGCGCAACTCAGGTGCGACACATAGATGCTCGATGAATTGTCGTAGAGACTGTGAAAGAGTATGCCTTGCTGCAACGGCGAGAGCGGATAAATCGCTTCAATCTGCTTCTTCTTTGAGCCATCGTCCGTCTGCGGAAGCGATGTAATTAAAGCGTCGAGCTCTGACTGTGTTAATTCTGCTTCAGGAAAATCGGAAGGAGTAAATCCACCCGCGCCTGGGCTTTGGCAGTGACGGATCAGTCGTTCCAGTTCTTCCAAATATTCAGCAGCCCGTTGGGTCACAGTCTCTTCGTGATGAATCTCGCCGCCGTATTCCCAACTGATCTGTAACTCGCCACCAACTACGCTGCAAACGAGCTGCAACTTGTACCGCCGCTCCGCTACGCCTGCTCGAAGTCGCCCACCTCGTTCCGGCGCGGCACGGAACAAACCCGCCTCTTTGATTTCGCTCATTGCCTCGTCGTAGCGTCCGAGATAGTTGAAACTGATCTCCGCCTGCGTTTGCGCAGCCAACTGCCGGCGTACTGCTTCATCCGAACTCAAATAACGGAGCACTCCGTAACCGATGCCCCCATGCTTCACGCGCCGCACCTGCTCCTTGATGCTCTTCAGCCGCTCGCCGTAGTTACTACCTGCCGGCAGCTCCAGCAACACCGGATAGATCGACGTAAACCAGCCCACCGTCCGTGTCAAATCCACGTCGTCAAACAATGCTTCCCGCCCGTGTCCTTCCACGTCTACAACCAGCAACCGCTCGCCGCTCCAGCGTTGATGTGCGCCTGCGAGCGCCGCCAGCAGCACGTCATCGATCCGTGTGTTGTAGACACGCGGCACTTCTCGCAGCAAACTTTCCGTTAACTCGGCCGAAAGCTTGTTAGTTACATAGCGTACCGTGCTTTCCAGGTTTCTTCCTTCCTGGTCCACCGGCAATCTCTGCACGCGCGAGCGACGCTCATCGGTCCAGTAGGAAACTTCCCCTTGCAGATCTGAGCTCGAAGCATAAGCCTGTAGTTTTGTCGCCCACTGCTGATAAGACGTGCTCTTCGCCTGCAACTGCACATCTGTTGCTGACGCGAGTTGCAGGTAGGCGGTCTGCAAGTCTTCCAAAAAGATCCGCCATGAGACCACGTCCATCACGAGGTGATGCACCACGAGCAACAGCCGCGCGCCACGATCATGGCCCAGCTTGAGGTAAACCGCTCGCATCATCGGCCCTTGCTCAAGATCAAGCGTCTTCTGCCATTCTGCTGCCGCTGTTTCGATGGAGTTGCGTAGTTCTACATCTGAAACGCCACTGAGATCTACTTCCGCAAACGGCAGCTCGCCTTCATCAGCAGCCGCACACCACTGCCGCCACCGGCCGCTGTCGAGTTTTTCAAACTGATTTCTTAACGCGTCGTGATGGCGCAACACTGCTGTTATCGCACCACGCAGGGCACCTACTTCGATCCCCTCCGCCAGAGCGATCATTTTGGCCATGTTCCAATGCTGCGGCTCCGCAAGTTGCTGCTCGAAGAACTGTCGCTGTGCGGGAGTCAACTCTACTGCGCCAGTTACTTCGTCCTGCGTCGCCTGGCTCTGCGTCGCGCTTCCCGCCACTGCCGCCAGTTCCGCGATGGTCTGGTAATGAAAAACCTGCTTCGCCGTTATCTGTAGCCCTCCCTGACGCGCGCGCGTGATGATCTGAACGCTTAGGATTGAATCACCACCCAGCTCGAAGAAGTTGTCGTATATGCCAACCTGCTTCACTCGCAGCACCTCACTCCAGATACGAGCCAACACTCGCTCTGCTTCTGTGGTTGGTGGTACATGCGTGTCCGTGAGTGACGGACGAATCGTCCCAGGCTCCGGCAGTCGCCTACGATCCAGCTTGCCGTTACTTAACAACGGCAACTTATCGAGCACTACAAGGGCAGACGGAATCATGTAGTCAGGCAATCTCTCTTTAAGAAAGCCGCGCAATTCACCGATTGAAGTTGTGTGTTCCAGGCTCAGGTACGCAGCCAGACGCTTCTCACCGGGCGAGTCTTCGCGTGCCATCACTACTGCCTCACGCACGCCACTATGAGTCAACAGCACCGCTTCGATTTCGCCCAACTCGATGCGAAAGCCACGAATCTTTACCTGATGATCTATGCGGCCCAGATATTCCAGTTCGCCGGTGATGAGATAGCGAGCGAGGTCGCCAGTGCGATACAACCGCGCGCCGGACTTCGTGCTGAATGGATGTGCCACGAAGCGCGTTGCCGTCAGTGCCGGTTGGCGGAAGTAGCCGCGAGCGACACCGTCACCGCCAACATACATTTCGCCGGCTACACCCACCGGAACAGGCTGCATGTAAGCGTCCAGCACGTAGACTTGCAGGTCGGGAATGGGTCTGCCGATCACGCTGCCGCCATTCAGATCGGCAAGGCTCAAAGGACGATGAGTGACATGCACTGTAGTCTCGGTGATGCCGTACATGTTCACCAGCAAGGGTTTTTGATCTCCATGCCGGTCGAACCACGGCCTCAAGCTCTGGATCTCCAGGGCCTCACCGCCGAAAATCACCAGGCGCAGCGCCAGATCGGCCGTCTCTTCAGCATGGATCAGTTGACGAAATGCAGACGGCGTCTGATTCAACACCGTCACCTGCTCCTTAACGAGCAGTTGGTGGAACGCTTCTGGCGAGCGACTTACCAGGTAAGGAACAACTACCAGACGGCCGCCATAGAGCAACGCGCCCCACAGTTCCCAAACTGAAAAGTCGAACGCGTAAGAGTGAAAGAGCGTCCACACGTCTCGCTCGTCGAAGTGAAACCACTCATCGGTCGCTGCGAAGAGCCTCATGACATTGCCATGAGTGACGGCCACGCCTTTGGGTTTGCCGGTGGAGCCGGAGGTGTAAATCACGTAAGCCAAATTGCCGGCGCTTACGTCGCTCACAGGATTACGATCGCTTTGGCCGGCTATCTTTTCCCACTCGGCGTCAAGGCAAATCACTTCACAGGGAGGATCTTCCAACTCCGCCTGCAAACGCGTCTCGGTGAGCAGGCAATGCACCTCCGCGTCGGCGAGCATGAACGCCAACCGCTCCCGCGGATAATCCGGATCCAACGGCAGATAAGCACCACCGGCTTTCAGCACTCCCAACAGCGCCACCACCATCTCGAGCGAACGCTCCATCATTACGCCCACGAGAGTTTCTGTTCCGACACCGCGGTAACGCAGTTGATTTGCAAGCTGGTTGGCGCGTTCGTTCAACTCGCTGTAGGTGAGCTTCTGGTCCTGATAGACGACGGCGATGTGGTCGGGTGTCCGTTGGGCCTGCTCTTCAAACAACTCATGCAGGCAACGATCGAGCGAGTAAGTCGCGCTCGTGTCGTTCCACTCAACCAACAGAAGGTGTCGTTGCGCGTCGCTGAGAAGATTTAACTGCGCGATGCCGGCATCAGGTTGAGCAACAAGACTGTTCAGTAAAGTCCGGTACTGGCTTGAAAGATATGAGATCGCAGTTGTGTCGTAATTCTCATCAAAGTGAAACTGCAACTTCAATATCTCAGCCTCGCGTTCGCACGACAGTTTGATCTTGAATCGATCAAGACAGACGTCTTCTCTGTACATTGAGAACTGGAGATCCCCGGCCCGGTAAGGTTCGGCACGTTCCAGGTACTCGAAGGTGAATGGCATTGATTCGTCAGACTCGTAAGTAAACACCTCCTGCCATTGTCGAGCTTCCTGCATAACTTCCTGCACTCGCGCAACAAACTGCGGGAAGGCCATATCATCCACCGCGCAGGCAAGCGGTAGAAACTTCGCAATCGGACCGATAACACCACTGAGCTCTTCGTACCGGCGGCCATCGTGCGCGACACCAATCAGCAAATCCGACTGACCTGTAAGACGCCACAGCAACACATACAACGCTGCCAGCAGAACGGTGGAGACCGGAACGTTGTAGCGGAGTGCCAATGCTTCGATCGTCGCAAACTCGATCGTGTGTTCCCCGAAGCACGTAATCCACGCTGTTGTGCTCGAAGCAGAACGCTCGAACGGCAGCTTCAGCGCGGGGGTTTCCGACAAGTTACGTTTGCGCCAGTAAAGCTTTCCGGCTTCAGCCTCGGGGGATTCAAGCAAATCGCTCTGCCAGCCGGAGTAATCTGCATACTGCATTGGCTCTTCCTCGACTGTTCCTGCTCCGGTACGCGCCTTGTACGATTGACCCAGATCCTTCATCAGATTGCGCAAGCTTGGACCATCGGCGCAAAACGCAGGTAGACAGAAAAACAGCAGATGCTTTTTTGGCGCTAGTTGTAAAAGCCTCGCCTCGAGCTGCTCTGAATTTGGTGCAGTAAAAAGCTCGTCGATCCGAGCCGTTTGGTCGCTTATATCGATCGTAATGTTGACGTTCTCGTCGATGACCTGGAGGGGCAACTCCATGCCTTGAATGATGTCCAGACGCGTTCGCAGAATCTCGTGTCGCGCCACCACATCCTGAATCGCAACCTGCAACGTATGCACATCCAGATCTCCGTCGAGCATCAACGCGCAACGGGCGCAGTATCTGGCGGCGCCATCCTGTTGAATCAGGCGCCAGACACGTTCCTGCTGCGGCGATAGCCGAAAGGCTTCGATAACCTGATTTCCCATTTTGTGAGTTTTGGGCCCTTTTGTGGCTAATTTATTCTGGCAACAGCGCGGCGTCTCGCTTTTTTCAAGCTGCTGGATCCTATCTCTTCCAGTGCTTTGCCCTTGTCAAACATTCGCGCGCGGTCGGCTTGGGCGAGCATCTCAACCAGGGTTTCAAGCCGCGCTTCGGGCTGTTGGACCACGATGCCCGCCAGTGTTTCGAACAGGTCCAGCAGGTGCGTGATTGTCGTCTGCATAAAGAGATCTACGTTGTACTCGAGCATCAACTGCATCCCTTGCCCGTTCTCCCAGGCTCTCAACAACAAATCAAAAAGCGCGATCGGATTCTCAACCGGTAGCATGCTGATCATTAGTGACTTAACTTCCACCGAAGTAGCCGGCGCATTTTGCAGGACGAAGCAAACCTGAAACAGCGGATGATGAGCTGGCGACCGCTCGATCTTGAGCGCATCGACAAGGCGGTCAAACGGTAGGTCCTGATGACTGTAAGCACCGAGTGCGACTTCGCGCACGCGTCCGAGCAACTCGCGGAACGTCGGATTGCCTGTCAAGTCCGTGCGCATGACCAGATCGTTAACGAAGAAGCCGATGAGCAACTCCGTCTCGCGGCGATTGCGATTCGCCACCTCAGTGCCGACGACGATGTCGTTCTGTCCGGTGTAGTAATGCAGCAGCGTGTTCAAGCAGGCGAACAACGTCATGTACAGCGTCGCGCCTTCATGACGGCTCAACTCCCTTAGCGATTGCGTAAGCTGAGGTGAAAGCGATGCAAACTGTTTCGCGCCGCGATGAGTCTGAATCGCAGGCCGCGGTCTGTCAGTTGGTAACTCCAATCGCGCCGGTGCGCCTTTCAACTGCTGCTGCCAGTAGTTGAGCAGTCGATCGAAGACTTCGCCACGAAGCCAGTTGCGCTGCCACACGGCGAAGTCGGCATACTGCACGAGCAACTCCGGCAACGGCACTGGCCGCTGTTCGAGATACGACTCGTACGATATTGCCAGCTCGCTCAGAAACACGCCCATTGACCACCCGTCGGTGATGATGTGATGGATCGTGATAATCAAAATGTGTTCTTCTTCGGCAGTGCGCAGCAGCAGCCAACGAAGCAGGGGCGCGCGTGAGAGTTGAAAAGGCTTCTGCCCTTCTTCCGCTGTCACACGCCGCACTTCAAGCTGACGCTCTGGCTCAGGCAAGTGACGCAGGTCACGTTGCGGCAAGTTGAACGGTGCCGGAGGCAAAATCCGTTGTGCCGGGCTTCCATCATCGGAAGTGATGAAATACGTTCGCAGCGAATCGTGGCGGTGCAGCACTTGGTTAATGCTGTACTCGAGAGCTTCCACGTTGAGCTGACCTTTCAGCAGGTAGGCAGCGGGCAGGTTGTACAGCGACGTGTTCGACTCGAGCTGATCGAGAAACCAGAGTCGTTGCTGTGCAAACGAAAGTGGTATTGGTCTATCGTTCATCACCGGAATGATTGGCGGCGCGATGAGTCCTTTAATGTCAGCGGCGTCGATCTTTGCAGCGAGTGCGTTCACGGTGGACGTCTCGAAGATGCTGCGCAGCGGCAACTCGACGTGGAAGAGATCGCGGACGCGCGAGACAACTTGCGTGGCGAGCAGTGAGTGTCCGCCCAGCTTGAAGAAGTTGTCATGAATGCCGATGCGATCGATCTTGAGCACCTCGCTCCAGATTGAGGTGAGCCCTGCTTCTGTGGCGGAGCGTGGCGCCACGTAAGTGTCTTCAGGCTCAGGACGGGTCGTGGCGCCCGGCATGGGGAGCGCGCGGCGGTCTACTTTGCCGTTGGCTGTCAAGGGCAGTTCCGCCAGCACCACGATCGCTGACGGCATCATGTATTCCGGCAACTGCTGCGACAGCTGCCCCCGCAACCGCTGCACCACTTCCGCCTCGACCGCCGCGCCCTGCTCCAGCACCACATACGCCACCAACCGCTGCGCCACCGAATGCTCGCCACGCACCACTGCGACGGCCTGCTGCACCTCGGTGGCTGCGACCAGCACACTTTCGATTTCGCCCAACTCGATGCGGTACCCGCGCAGCTTCACCTGCTCATCTACTCGGCCCAGAAACTCCAGCTGCCCCGTGGCCCCATAGCGCACCCGGTCGCCCGTCCGGTACAACCTGCTTCCCACCGTCCCGCTATAGGCGTCGGGTACAAAGCGCTCCGCGGTCAACTCACTCCGCTGGTAATAACCACGGGCCACTCCCGTCCCGCCGATATACAACTCGCCAGGCACGTTCACCGGCAACAGCTCAAGGTTCGCATCCAGAATATAGACTTGCGTGTTCGCTAAGGGTCGCCCAATCGCCACCAGGCCATTACCATTGTCACCAGCCGCCAGCTTATTAATCGTGGCCCAGACCGTCGCCTCCGTTGGTCCATAAAAGTTCCAGGCCGGCACTCCCCACTCTACCAGTTGCGCCGCCACTTCTCGCGGCAACGCTTCACCACCACAAATGATGAGGCGCAGTGCCAGATCTTCAGTGGGTTTAGCATTGCCCTGAAGAAGTTGTCGAATAGCCGATGGAGTCTGATTGAGAATCGTAACTTGCTCTGCGTGCAAGAGCGCTAGGAAGGCTTCAGGTGATTGATTCACGTGGAATGGGACTATGACAAGGCGACCGCCATGCAAAAGGCATCCCCAGATTTCCCAAACAGAGAAATCGAAAGCATAAGAATGGGACACCGTCCAAACATCATTCACGCCAAAGTCGAACAGAGGCTGCGTTGCCGCAAACAGAGAAGCAACACTTTCATGTTCGATCTGCACTCCCTTGGGTCTGCCGGTTGAGCCGGAGGTGTAGATCACGTAGGCCAGGTTCCTGCTACTCATTTGGACCTGAAGATTCTTCTCGCTTTCCTGGCTCACGTCGGTCCAGTCCTCGTCCAGGTAGATTGACGTGATCTCGTCATTCTCAGGCAGCAAACTCCACAACTGTTTCATTGTTACCAGCAATGATACGCCGGCATCCCTGAGCATGAAGTCCAGACGCTCTTTTGGGTAAGCGGGGTCGAGTGGCACGTAGGCTCCACCAGCCTTCAGTATCCCCAGCAACCCGATCATCATCTCTACGCCTCGTTCAATGCTGATGCCGACAGGCACGTCCGGCTCGACACCATTTGCGCGCAGGTAATGGGCCAGCTGATTGGCCCGGCGATTGAGTTCCGCGTAAGTTAGACGAACATTCTCATAGACCACAGCAATTGCGTTGGGATTGAGTTCTGCCTGCCTCTCAAACAATTCGTGCAGGCACAGATCAGTTGAGTGCCTTCCTGGAGGGCTGTTCCACTCGAGTAGCATCTTCCGCCGTTCTGAATCCGTCAGGAGTGGCAAATGTGAAATTCGCTCTTCGGGATTAACGAGGCCTTCCAGCAGCGTCCGATAGTGACTCAGCAGGCCGGTGATGGTCGCAGCATCAAACAGGTCGGCGTTATATTCGCAAACGCCGGCAATGCCACTTGCCGTTTCATGCAGGTCAAGCGCTAAGTCGAACCTGGCTTTTGGAATGTTCAGCTTCAACGGAGTCGAGACCAGACCTGGCAGTTGCAATCGTTGAACCGGAGTATTACGGAGGGCAAACAGGACTTGAAAAACTGGGTTGCGGCCTGGATCGCGTTCTGGTTGCAACGCCTCGACGAGTTTCTCGAATGGAAGGTCTTGATGACTGTAAGCTCCGAGCGCCACCTCGCGCACGCGATGTAACAACTCGCGGAACGTCAGGTCGCTCGAGATTCTCGTCCGCATCACCAGTGTATCGGCAAAAAAACCGATCAGGTTTTCAGTCTCGGTTTGATTGCGGCCTGCAATCGGCGTCCCGACGATGATATCTGCTTGTCCGGTATAGCGATAAAGTAAGACCTGAAAGGCGGCGAGAAGCGTCATAAACAATGTAACGTTTTCGCGCTGGCTCAACTCGACGAGCGCTTCTGTGAGAGACTCATCAAGCAGGAAAGACTGTGTCGCGCCCCGCGAGTTCTGAACTGCCAGTCGCGGTCGATCGGTCGGGAGGTCCAGCACAAACGAAGCATCCGCCAATTGTTGTCGCCAGTAATTTAGCTCTGCTTCAAGCAATTCTCCTTGCAGCACCTCGCGTTGCCAGACGGCGAAATCCGCATATTGAAGAGGCAGTGGCGGAAGCGGCGAAGAATTGCCATGACGGAACGCCTCATAGAGCTTCGCCATCTCCACTGCCAGGAGATTGAGTGACCAGGCGTCGCTAATGATGTGGTGAATGGTGAACAGTAACACATGGTCTTCTTCAGCGAATCGCAAAAGACTCATACGCAGCAGAGGGGCTTCTCTGAGATCAAAGGGCCGGTGGGCTTGCTCAATGGCGCGGCGTTCGATCTCGGCGGCCTGAAGATCTTCGGCGATGGTAGTGTTGTCCACGACTTGCACGGTGAGATGAAGCTGTGGAGCTATCACTTGAATCGGTTTTCCATCACTGGCGGCAAAGGAAGTACGCAAAGCTTCGTGGCGTCGCACCACCTCGTTGAGGCTTCCTTCCAACGCTTCAAGATCGAGTGGACCAGTCAAGCGTCCGGCTACGTTCATGTTGTATGCGGTACTGCCGGGCTGCAACTGTGCCAGAAACCATAAGCGCTGCTGTGCAAAAGTCAGTGGAGCAGCACTTCCAGCGACAATACGGCGAATGATTCGCTGTTTTGAACCATTGGCGCTGGCAGCCTTGAGCGTAAGGGAAAGGCCGGCGACGGTTGGCGTCTCGAAGATGCTGCGGAGCGGTAACTCAATTTGAAAGCTGTCGTGCACACGGGCCAGGAGTTGGGTTGCAAGAATGGAATTGCCGCCCAGTTTGAAGAAGTTATCGTGGATACCGACCTGCTCGATCCCAAGCACTTCAATCCAGATTTCGGCCAACTGTTTGTGTATTGGATTGGACGGTTCGACGAAATTTGCCTCCAACTCCGGACGCGTCCGGCGTTTGCGGTTTTCAATCACCTTGAGCACCTGCTCCGGATCAGACATATCCAGCGCAATGCGACTAAACAACTGTGATTTCTCGGACATGAGTAATTTGGAAAGAATCTAAGGGGATTAGATCCAAGTGCGAATACTACTTTTTAGGCAAAGCCGTGTTTGGGCCAAGTACGCGTCTCGTTAACCTGACGCTACCGCGTTCCGGTACTGACCCGATTCCGAGTCGAGGGTGAGCAGATGTTCGGTCGGGAACTTGAAGTTCCATGTGCCGTCGCTCAATTCTCCGAATCGCATACCCACCTGAGAAAGAAAATCCTGCGCCGGCTGGTTTTTCGTGGTGCGGAGAAGGCGCACATTGACAAATTGTTTGCGACGCTCATAAGCAATCATTCCCAGCCTGGCCAGCATTCGATGCTCCAGCTTGCGACCGAGCGCGCGGCAACTGAGCAGGAAGGTTTCAACATCAATAGCGTCCGCACCAGACTCGAAAGTCATCACGCCGACCAGTCCGTAATCACCAAAGCGGTCGCTGGCTTCCACAACGAGCGTCTCAAGAGAAGGGTTTTTAAGCTCGCTTTCAGAGCGCTCGGTGTTAGTGAAGTTAAACTGATTGGTCCTTTGCGTTAGTTGCGCGACTCGCGCCACTTGATGCGGCGACATCTCTGAAATTCGTATGTCCAGTTCGATGGCGGCCAGAAAATCTTCCAGGCTCAATGAGTCGCTTCGCAAACGTTCGCGTTTCTGGTTACGCTGATAGAGTTCCGTGCGTTGTCGATCCTCATTGGTCACCTTCAAATGATCGAAGGCCCAGACGTGCCTTAGGTACTTAGGAACCCGTTCAGCTTCAATCGGAAGTTGAAGCGTCAGGACCTCTGGACACTCAGCCTGCATCTGCATGCAGATCACCGGATCGTTATCAACGAAGATAAAGCTATCGAGTCCGAGTTGTAGCTCTTCGGCAAGAGCTTTGATATTTTCCGTTTTCGGTCGCCAGTTGATACGCCAGGCCGCGAGGTGCTCAGGCCGCAGCGCCATCCCAGGATGTTGTTTGAAGACTTCGAGAACATCTTCCTCATTATTCTGGCTGCATAAACTGAGCAACATTCCCTGCTCGTACTGCGCCAACATGAATTCCTGCAGCGCCCGCCGAGGCGCATCTATTTCAACTCCGAGAGGACCATCTTCTCCGCAAACGCCTTTCCAGAGCGTTTCATCGCAATCCAAAACGATGACCTTGTAAGGACGCCGCTTGAGGGCCGACACCTTGCGGGCCAGCATCGTTCCCAGCGCTGTGAAAAACGCCGGCGTATAAGGCACTTGTCCGAGTTGATCTCGTTCAGCATCGTAATAGTCCAGCACCGGGTAAGTCGCGGCGAGTTCGGTGCTCGTTACGCAATACACGCCATCGCTCTTCCTGGAATTCCCTGCCAGCAATTCCTCCATCCGCTGGAAAAATTCGGCTGTTTGAGGTTCGGATAAAATATTCGGCGCGTTAGGGCAAAGACAGAGGAGGTATGGCGTTGTCGAGCTTTCTGCGGCGGAATTAAAGGCGTGGATGAACTCGAGCACGCTACGCTCGATCTCTTCCGGCGAGATAACCAGCGAATGAGTTTCGGTGACGTCGTCATGCGAGCGCCGGCCCCAATCCTGCAACCTGATCAGAATAACATTGACGCCGTTCCGGTTGGTTGCCATGAGACTTGAAGGTTGAAGAAGCTGCTGGAACACCTGGTTGAAGGGTGCGAAAGCACAGTGGGTCGGGATCTCGAGTTCCTGCATCCAGAAATCCAGCGAATCTTCGACTGGCTCCGCCGTAAACGTAGCCGCGATCGCGATAGTCTGTTCCTGCTTTCTGGAACGAGACTCCTTAGCTCTGGCTTCCAATTCTTCAGGCAATGTGAAGGAACATAATGTTAGTTGAGGTTCGCTCAACAGTTTTTCAAGCGTCGCACAATATCCTTCAACAAGCTGCTTGATTGTTTCGGCCTCAAATAAGTCTGCTCTGTATTCACACCAAAGCTTGATTGCCTCTTGATACTCCTCAGCGACAAATCTCAGATCGAGCAATGACGAGTCGCGATCTGACGGAATCGTGCTGGCTTCGAGTGTCGAGTTGAAGTCGTAAGTTCGAGGAAAGTTCTGGAGCAGGAAAGCGACGTTGTACAAGGGGTTTTGATCCGGCCTGCGCTCAGATTTGGCTGCCTCGACGATCTTCTCGAACGGGCAATCATGATGAGCATACATCCCAAGAACTGTGTTCTTGACTCGCTGGAGAAGTTGCAGTCCGGTCTCCTCTTCCGACGTTTCCGTACGGACCGGCAAAAAGTTCATAAAGCAGCCGATCAGATTTTCCGTTTCGATCCTTTCGCGATTGGCGACTACCGTGCCGACCACCATATCCCTCTGCATGGTCCATCTGAAGAGGAGAATCTTTAACGCCGCCATCAAGACGATAAAGGGTGTAGCCTCCTGGCTTAGGCTGAACCTCTTAAGTTGCTTGACAAGGGAGTCCGGGATCGTCACGGAATAGCGTGCGCCCTGAGACAATTGTGAGGCAGTTGGATAATCTGCCGGCAGGTCGAGCGCGGGCGGAGCGCCTGCAAGCTGTTTCTTCCAGTAAGAGAGCTCTGATGCCAATGCCTCGCCGTGCAGCCTGTTGCGCTGCCAGACAGCATAATCCGCGTACTGAATCGGGAGTTCAGCTAACGTTGGTTTCATCCCTTCGGAGAAGGCTGCATAGAGCGTCGACATTTCTCGGAAGAACACTGCCATGGACCAGCCGTCCGAGATGATGTGGTGCATCGTGAGCAGCACCACATGTTCCTCGCTGTCCAACCTGAGCAATCTAATCCGCAACAATGGGGCTTGTGTGAGATCAAAAGAGTGATGCGCCTCCTCCTTGCTTAACGCCAGCACCTTCGTCTCCTGCTCGGCCCTGGGCAATGTACTTAGATCCTCCAGCGTCAGGCTAAATGGTTGCGGCGGCTCAATCACTTGCACGGGCAGGCCATTCACTGTCACAAATTTTGTGCGGAGCGCTTCGTGTCGTCTGAACACTTCGTTGAGACTTTGCTCCAGCGCAGCGGTGTTGAGCACACCTTTAAGGCGCACGGCCTGGTGTATATTGAAGAAACTACTGCGCTGGTCCAGTTGATTCAGAAACCACAAACGTTGTTGCGCAAAGGAGAGTGGCAGATGGCCTATCCGCTCCACGCGTTCGATAGGTGGAAGCGCCAGCCCCTGCTCACTAGTCAACATCGTTTCAACGAGGGCCGCCAGTCCGTCAACAGTCGGTGTCTCGAATAAGCTGCGCAACGGCAGCTCCACGCTAAAGCTCTCGCGCACGCGCGACAGCAAGCGAACGGCAAGCAGCGAGTGACCTCCCAACTCGAAGAAGTTGTCATGAATCCCAACCTGCTCCACGTTCAACACTTCTCTCCAAATGCTTACCAGCGTCTCTTCCGTCTCTGTCCGCGGAGCTTCGTACTCTCTCCCCAACTCTGCGCGACTCGCCTCAACCTCGGGCAGGGCACGTCTGTTTACCTTCCCGTTCGCGGTCAACGGCATCTTGTCGATCACCATGAAGACTGACGGGACCATGTACTGCGGCAATCGCTCGCGCGCATGCTGTCGCAACTCGCTCTCGTTTAGTGACTGGCCCGCCTGCATCACAACATATGCGACCAATCGCACGTCATCTGCATCGCCTTGCGCCACCACTACGCATTCCTGCACCGCTGCATGAGTGGCCAATACCGCTTCGATCTCACCCAACTCAATGCGGTAGCCGCGTAGCTTCAACTGATGGTCGGCGCGTCCCAGATACTCCACCAGACCATCGGTTCTAAACCGCGCGACGTCACCCGTGCGATACAGTCGCGCCCCCGGTCGCGTGCTGAACGGATCGGGAATGAAACGCGACGCTGTCAGCTCGGGCCGCTGCTGGTAACCACGCACCACTCCCTCGCCACCGATGTACAGTTCCCCGGCCACATTCACCGGCACTGGTGACAAGTGCTGGTCCAGCACATACAGTTGCGTGTTGGCGATGGGACTGCCAATCGGAATCGTGCGGAGTGAACCGGTGAGTCGATACGTCGAAGACCAGATGGTGGTCTCAGTCGGGCCGTACATGTTGAGGATCGAGGCGGGGGAGGAGACATATAGTTGCTGGGCAAGGGTGGTTGGCAGCGCTTCACCGCCGAGCAATAGTGTATCCAGCGATGACAGCGTTCTTAGCGAGTCTCCGTCAGCAGCCAGCACCGTCGCCAGTGACGGCGTACACTGCATGTGCGTTACACCATGTCGTTCGAGCAATGCAGGAATTGAATTATCCTTATCGCCAACGTGGATCACGACTTCGTAACCACGTGCCAGCGTCCACAACAATTCGAGCACCGAGATGTCGAACGAGATGCTCGTCACTGCTAACCAGACGCCGGGATCCTGCTGCTGGCCCAGCACTATATCCATTCCAGTCACGAAGTTCATCACGTTCCCGTGACTGATCATCACCCCTTTCGGCTCGCCCGTTGAACCCGAGGTGTAGATCACATAAGCCAGGTTTCCGGCTTCGCTTTCCGTTTTGACTTCCGCCGCGTTCTCGGCTGCGATCTCGGTCCAGTCATGATCTATGTTCACGACTCTCGTCTGCTCGGGAACTGTCAACCTGCCTTGTAGTCTCGCCTGTGTCAGCAGCACTGGCGCCTGCGAGTCTGCAATCATGAACTCCAGACGTTTCGCCGGGTAATCAGGATCCAAAGGCAGATAGGCAGCGCCGGCTTTCAGCACCGCCAGCAGCCCCACCATCATCTCCACCGACCGCTCCACGCAGATCCCGACCACGGTCTCTGTTCCCACACCCCGCCCTTGCAGATATCGCGCAAGCTGATTGGCACGACCGTTCAACTCTGCATAGCTCAACCTTTCGTCATTGCAGATTACGGCAATCGCTTCCGGCCGCAACGCACTCTGCTCGGCTATCAGTTCGTGCACCCGCTTCTCACGCACGTACTCCACCGCCGTCTGGTTCCACTCGCTCAACAGTTGCTGCCGCTCTTCGACACTCAGCAGCGGCACTTCACTGATCCGCTGTGTCGGGTCCGCGCTCACTGCCTGCAGCACGTTGATCCAGTGCTTGACTAGTCGCTCCGCGGTCTCCGCATTGAACAGGTCAGTGTTGTATTCCAACGAGAAACTTAAGCCTGCTTCTGACTCGCACACCGATAAAGTCAGATCAAACTTCGCTGCCTCGGTCTCTACTCCCTGCGACTTAAACTGAAGATTGGGCAGACGCTGTTCGAACCCGGCAGCCTGGATGTTCTGCATGATGAACATCACCTGGAAAATGGGCGAATGGCTGAGACTGCGCTCCGGCCGTAGCTCTTCTACCAGCTTCTCAAACGGCAGGTCCTGATGCTGATACGCGCGCAGACAGACCTCTCTCACTCGCCCCAGCAACTCCGCGAAACTCGGATTACCACTCAACTCTGTGCGCATCACCAGCGTGTTCGCGAAGAACCCGATCAACCCTTCCAACTCACGGCGCACCCGGTTTGCGATCGGCGTCCCCACCACCACGTCCTCCTGCCCGCTGTAGCGCGCCAGCAATAACTGAAACGCTGCCAGCAATATCATGAATAGCGTCACGCCATGTCGCTGGCTTAGCTGCTGCAATTGCTCGCTCAGCTCCTGTGACATACTCTGCCGCACCCGTCCCCCTTTGAACGTTTGTCGCGGCGGACGCGGCCGGTCTGTCGGCAAGTTCATCACTGCGGGCGTTCCCGCCAGTTGCTGCTTCCAGTAATCCAGTTGCTGCTCCAGCACCGCACCTTGCAGCCACAGCCGCTGCCACGCCGCATAGTCCGCATACTGGATCGGCAATTCCTCGAGAGCCGCTGCCTCACCGTTGCTGTAGCTCTGATACAACGTCACCAGTTCCTGCATCAGCACGGCGATGGACCAGCCGTCGCAGACGATGTGGTGCAGCGTCAACAACAGCAGGTGCTCTTCATTCGACAACCGCAGCAGGCGCACTCTGATCAACGGCCCAACACTGAGATCGAATGGACCCTGCGCCTGCCCTGACGCTATTCGAGAAACTTCCGTCTCGCGCTCTGCTTCAGACAGGCCTTGCAGATCCTCAACGGGAATGCTCGACTTCGTAGCAGGAGAGATAACTTGAACCGGGCCGTCCTGATCGTTCACGAAAATCGTTCGTAAACTCTCATGTCTGCTCAGAACGTCGTTGAACGCACGCTCCAGAAGCGGAACCTCCAGTGTTCCGCTCAACTGAAAACAGTGGGAGATGTTGTAAACGGCCCGCTCGGGTTCTAATTGGTCCAGAAACCACAAACGTTGTTGCGCAAAGGAGAGCGGCAGATGGCCTACCCGCTCCACGCGTTCGATAGGTGGAAGCACCAGGCCCTGTTCGCCAGCCAACATCGTTTCAATGCGGGCCGCCAGTCCCGCGACAGTCGGTGACTCAAAGAGGCTGCGCAACGGCAGCTCCACGCTAAAGCTCTCGCGCACAAGCGAAACCATCCGTGCCGCCAGTAGCGAGTGACCTCCTAATTCGAAGAAGTTGTCATAAATCCCAACTCGCTCTACGCGCAACAACTCGCGCCAGATACCTGCCAGGATCTCTTCCGTCGCTGTCCGCGGCGCTTCGTACTCTTTCCCCGACTCTGCCCGACTCGCCTCCACCTCAGGCAGGCCTCGTCTGTTCACCTTCCCGCTTGCCGTCAGCGGCAGTTCGGAAAGAAAGACGAAAGCAGCCGGCACCATATACTCCGGCAACCGCTGCTTCAGATATGCTCGCAGTTCAGCCGTCGCCGGCGGTTCGCTTTGCCGGGCAACGAGATAGGCCACCAGCACCTTCCCACCGATCTCAGCTTCACGGGCGCCGACCACCGCCTGCTTTATTTCTTCGTGCTGCTCTAATAGTGTCTCGACTTCACCGAGTTCCACGCGGAAGCCGCGGATCTTGACCTGCTGGTCCAACCGGCCCAGGAACTCCAGCCTGCCATCCGCAAGGTAGCGCATCCGGTCGCCTGTCTTGTAAAGCCGCTCCCCGCCGCTCTCACTGTACGGATCGGGGATAAATTTCTCCGCCGTCAAAGCCGCCCGCTTCAGATACCCGCGCGCCAGACCCACTCCTGCCAGGTGCAACTCTCCGGCTACTCCTATCGGTGCCGGCTGCAGCGCTTCGTCCAGCACATAAGCTCTCGTGTTCGCTATCGGTCGACCCAGCGGTATTACTTCCCCATCATCCGCCTGACATTCCCAAACCAACGCATCTACCGTCGCTTCCGTTGGTCCATACTGGTGACACAACCCCGCCTGCAAGCGTGCAAAGAAGCTGTCGCGTTGCTCCACCGTTAATGGCTCACCGCCACAGAACACCTGTTTCAGTGACCGACACTGCTCAAGCTCCGCTTCCTGCAACCACACTTGCAGCATGGCCGGTCCAAAGTGCGCCACCGTCACTTGCTCGTCCGCCATCAGCCGCGTCAGGTAGGCACTCTCCTGCTGCCCACCAGGCTTGGCCAGCAGCAGCGTGCTGCCCGCCAGCAGCGGCCCAAATATCTCCCACACCGAGATGTCGAAACTGACCGAGGCTTTCTGCAGGAAGCGGTCGCTGCTGCTCAGCGGGTAAGCACGCTGGCGCCACTGCAAGTGATTGCAAATCGCGCGATGTGAGATCAACACTCCCTTCGGCTCGCCCGTCGAGCCCGAGGTGTAGATCACGTAGGCCAGATTCTCAGCGCTGACCGAAGTGCGCGGATTCTCCGCACCCTCGCTTACCGCAGGCCAATCCCGGTCAATGCAGAGCACCTGCGCGCTACTGGCCGGCACACGCTCCGACAAGCTCTCCTGCGTCAGCAGCACTGGCACTTGCGCATCGGCCAGCATGAATGACAATCGCTCGCCCGGATATTCCGCATCCAGCGGCAGATAGGCGGCCCCGGCTTTGAGAATTCCCAACAGCGCCACCACTAGCTCGATGGAGCGCTCCAGCAGCACCGCCACCAGCATCTCTGGTCCTACTCCCAGGCCACGCAGATGATGCGCCAGTTGATTGGCCCGCCGATTCAACTCGCCATAGCTCAGTTGCCGCTCTTCAAAGCGTACCGCTACCGCCTCAGGCGTGCGCTCCACCTGCGCTTCAAACAGTTCGTGCAAGCAACTGTCTGGCACAGGCGCACTGGTTTGGTTCCACTCAATCAGCAGTCGTTGCCGCTCCTCGGCTCCCAACAGCAACACCGCGCCGACTGCCTGCTCTCTATCCCTGACTAGCTCTTGCAGCAATCTCTCGTAGTGGCCCACCAGCCGCTTGATACTGCCCGCCTCGAATAAATCCGTATCGTAACTAACGTATCCTTTCAACCTTCCTTCGTCCTCACTCACTATCATCGTCAAATCAAACTTCGCCGTCCCACTGTCTACTTCCACATCGGTCACCTGCAAGCCTTTCATCTCCACAACCGCCTCAGCCTGCATCGCGAATATCACCTGGAACAGCGGCGTCTGGCCCATCGTCCGGTCTACCGCCATCTCTTCTACCACCATCTCAAAGGGCACGTCCTGATGCTGGTAGGCTCCCAAACAAACTTCTCGCACCCGCTTCAATAAGTTCTTAAAGCTCTCGCTCCCTTCGATACTCGTGCGCAGCACCAGCGTGTTCACGAAGAACCCGATCAGCCCTGCGATCTCACTCTGCTGCCGATTCGCGATCGGCGTCCCTACCACCACGTCCGCTTGACCCGAGTAGCGCCACAACAGCACTTTGAACGCGGCCAACAACACCATGAATAGCGTCACGCCCTGCTCCCGGCTCAGCGCTTTTAACGCCGCTGTTAATTCCGCACCTAACTCCAGCCGCTCACGCGCGCCCCGATACCTCTTCACCGCCGGGCGCACATGATCGGTCGGCAGTCCCAATACTGCCGGCGCTCCACTTAACTGCTCCCGCCAGTAACTCAGCTGCGCCGCCAAAAACTCACTTGTCAGTTGCTCTCTTTGCCACACCGCATAATCGAGATACTGAACCGGCAAGGCGGGCAATGGAGAAGCTGAACCTTCAGTGAAGGCTCGATACAGCGCTCCCACTTCTCTTCCCAATACTCCCAATGACCAGCCATCACTGATGATGTGATGCATGGTCAGCAGCAGTATGTGTTCTTCAGCAGCAAGACGCAGCAGCATGGCGCGCAGCAGTGGCCCCGTTGTTAAGTCGAATGGTAGCGCTGCTGTTGCGTGTACCAGCTTTAAGGCTTCAGTCTCTCGCTCATTCTCGTTCAGGCTACTGAGGTCAACCACCTCCAGTCGTAATTCGAGTTCGGGATCGATGACCTGCACCGGTTCACCATCCAATGTCAAAAATCTGGTGCGCAGGGCTTCGTGTCGCCTGATGATTTCATTGAGGCTCCGCTCCAACGCCGAGAGCTGGAGCGCTCCTCTCAGCCGAACGCCGATCGGCAGGTTGTAAACAGGATTGCCCGGCTCTAATTGGTCCAGAAACCATAAGCGCTCCTGCCCGTACGAGAGCGGGCAACAAATGAGCTCTTCGCCCTCTTCCTGGACCAGCATCTCGAGAAGTTCAGCCTTCTCTGGCCAGAGATCAGCAATATTCCTGGCGGTATCAACCATGGTTGATCTCTCTGCGGCTAAGTCTGTCAGGACTATTCAGGTATGCCGTGGAAGACTTCCGTAATGCGGCTACAACGGCGAAGTGCGGCGTGAGTGGGCCGAGCAGCAACACCTCTGTTCCTGCGATCGCGATCAAAGCTCCTAATGAACGTAAGGTGAGTGCAACCAAGGTTAAGTAAACGAGAGGACTGAATAGAATAATTCCCGGCAGGGCACCGGCCACCTCGAGCACCAGATGTTTGCTGGAAAAGATCGCGCGCCGCTTCCGCGCCAGTACAAATCCGAGCGCGCCGAGATTAAATAATAAGGGCCAGGTAAACAGGTAACTGCCGCCCTTCAAAAACAAGCTGGTCAACGCCAGCAAAATCAACCACCAGAGATAACCGCCGACCATCAAATTTGAAATGCCCACCTGACTAAACTTAGCGTTTACCACTAGCAGCACACCGATCGTGATGACCATAAAGAGCACCGGGTCGAAGTTGTTTTCTTCCGGAGAGACGGCCATCCTCAGCAACTCCTTCACCGAAGTCAGAATTAGAACGATACTCATGACGCTCAGCGGAACCCCCATGAAGCCTACAGCCAGCCCATACCAGGTGAGATATTTGTTTTTGAAACCGAACGTCACAAGCGCGACAAAGCTCAAACAGACCACAATCGCCAAAGGCACGACCCACTGCTCGGAGTAAGAGATGATCGCGGAGTTCAACAGGTCAAAATAAACTTCATTCGCTTCATTCTCGTGGGCGGCCCTGCTGTTCAAATTCAGATTGCCGAAATGGCGCGTCAAAGCGAGCGCGGTTGAGCCCTCATGCTGAAGACTGCGATGGTCTATGTTCGTCAGATTATCGAGCGGGGTGTGATAATGATTGAGGCCTACAATGTAAGCGAAATTGAGTCCGGCAAACCCCGCTACCTTGAAAACGGTCAAGTCCGTATCGTTTGGCATCAGCGCGTAGAGAGCAGGCGCGAGCGAATTCGCCGCCGGGTGTGGAGCAGCTTTGGCAAACTCTTTGATGAGCCAGCCATTCTTGTCGCTGGTTTCAAACATGATGACCGGACCGCTAGTGCCGCGCGCATCAAAGTTGAGAACAACTCCAACTTCTTTGGCCCAAGGATGCTGGTATACAAAAGCTTTAGCTCCCAGGAGTCCGACCTCTTCACCATCGGAGAAGAGAGCGATGACATCGTTCCTCAACGGCTGACCTGATTTTAAGGCCCGCAAAGTTTCCAGTATCGCTGCGACTGCCGAGCCATTATCAGCGGCGCCCGGGCTTTTCGGCACAGTATCGTAATGGGCTACAAGCAAGACGGCTTTCTCATCAGACGTTCCTTTTAACCGCACAAGGATATTCATGACGGCTCGCGTTTGTTGGATCTCAGGGCTGAGTCCTAAG
>Ga0075434_100001066_pt1 | contig 22406 bp, 19 predicted proteins | sample RhiMethybrSRZTD3_FD_75298 | JGI IMG/M metagenome (GOLD analysis project Ga0075434, IMG submission 75298) | Populus rhizosphere microbial communities from Tennessee, USA - Rhizosphere MetaG P. TD hybrid SRZTD3 | ecosystem: Host-associated > Plants > Roots > Rhizosphere > Soil | place: USA... | reverse complement strand
GTTCGAAACGGCTCGAGCGGTTTTGACAGCTTCAACACGACCGCGTGCGTTCCCACGTCATACGTCGCGTGCACGTCCATGGTGCCGTCGGGCGGAGCGCCTCCGATGTACGTGAAGCGGAAACGGCCATTCAATGTCGGTGGATCGATACCGCGAGAGAACTGCACGCGGATCGGCGCCGACGGCGGGACATTCGTTTCTCCGTCGGTCGGTGAGCTGAAGACGATTTCACCCGGTTCCTTCGGCGGCGGAGGCGGTTCCGCGATGACAACCCGTGTGGCTGGCGCCTGGGCGGGTGCGATGCTCTTCGCCTCGAGCAGCACCAGGCCGCGCTCGCGCTTGACAAGCCCGCTCACCTGCAGCCAGTGGCTCGTGTCGACGCGGGCGTCGACGTTCAGATCGAATCCTTTGCCTTTCGGCCGAAGTCCCGTCACCCAGACGGCTCCTTCCGTGTTTCGCAGCACGAAGTCGTACTTATCTTTCGCCGGCGCCGCGGGCACATCGCCGAACAGGTTGCGCCCACCGAACTGGCCGGTAACCGCGACGGACTGGCCCTCGTATTTCCATGGTTCGAGCGCAATCGCGCGGAGCGTCGGCATCGGGTCCGCCTGGGCCTTCGCGATGCTCGTGACACTGAGAACCAGCTCCTCACCCGGCATCGGCCAGTGGTCGGGGTCAGGCTTGTTGTCATAGCGGCCGAGTCGCGGATCCGAAGGCGTCAGGCGGCCGATGTCGATCAGCTGAGCGCGCACTTCGACGGGCCCGTCCATGGGGTTGACGTCGTTGAGCATCACCTGCATCTCGCTGTCGCCGCCGCGCAGCGCCAGACGCCCGGTTCCCGAGTTGACAGCTCCGCCGCCCGGGCGCGGAGAGCCGCTCGCTTCCCGTGTCGCGCCGACTTCGACGAGCTCGCCGCGTAACACGACATTCTGCAGGTGGAAGTAGCCGGAAAACCGCCGAATCGCATCGATGGTGGTGAGATGGCGGCCCGAACTCTGGGCAGATGCAGGCGGGACCACGAAGGTCGCGACGACCGCGAAGATCACGAAAACCCAATCAACTTTTCGTGATCTTCGCGTCCCTCGTACCTTCGTGGTTAAAAAACCCACCTGTTCATTCTACTTTGCGCATCGCCGTGCGGGCGACGATCACCGCCAGCGCCAGGAACAGAAGCGCAGTTGCAATCTGCCCCGATACTCCGTCCGAGTGCAGGAACGCCACCATGTTGCCAATCGCTTGCAACGGCGCGATTGTTCCCGTGCCGACGAGAATCGCGAACAGAATCCCGGCGAGCGAGCCGCCGGCGATCAGTCCGGAGCTGAACAGTGTGCCTGCACTCAGTTCCGATTCTTCGGCCTTGCCCGTCTTGCTCTCGACCCACGCGCGAACGAGACCGCCTGCGAAGATTGGGGCGGTTGTCGCGATAGGAAGGTACGAGCCAACCGCGAAGGACAGCGACCGCACGCCGCAGAGCTCGAGTGCAATCGACAGGAACACCCCGATCAGCACCAGTCCCCACGGCAGATTCTGGTTGAGAAGCCCTTTGATGATGGTCGCCATCAGCGTCGCCTGCGGGGCGGCGAGGTCCTTGGAGCCGATGCCGCCAAGGTTGTTATGCAGGTAGAGAAGCGTCAAACCAATCACCGACGCCGATGCGATGACGCCAATCACGAGTCCAATCTGCTGATAGAGCGGCGTCGCGCCGACGATGTATCCGGTCTTCAGGTCCTGTGATGTGTTGCCGGCGTTCGCGGCGGCGATGCAGACGATGGCGCCGACGCCGATGGCAATCGGCGAATACATGTCGCCGGTCCACCCGAGCGCGACAAACAGCAGGCAGGTGAGGATCAGCGTGGCGATCGTCATGCCTGAAATCGGATTGGATGAGGTGCCGATCAGCCCCGTGATTCGCGAGGAGACGGTTGCGAAGAAGAACCCGAAGATGAGAATCAGAATCGCGGCGACCGGGTTGCCATACGTCGGAAGGCTCGGAATGACAGAGAGAAACACGGCGAGCAGCAGCGAGCCGCCGATCACGACGCTCATCGGGATGTCACGTTCAGTCCGGATCTTCGCCGCGCCGCCGCCGGCCGCCGCAAAGTCGCGCATCCCCTCGCGCGCCGACGAGATGATCGTCGGAATCGTGCGCCCCAGCGTGATCAGTCCCGATGCGAGCACTGCGCCCGCGCCGATATAGCGGATGTACGCGCTCCACAGCTGCGTCGGGTTCATCTCGGAGATGAGGAAGGGCATCCCGGTGGCGGGGTTGTTCGCGTAGTTCGGATGAATCGGCGGAAACGGCACGTTGATGTACCTGCCGAGGATCGACAGCAGCGGCAGCAGCACGAGCCACGACAGCACACCGCCGGCGAACATCGTCCCCGCGATTCGCGGACCGATGACGTAGCCGACGCCGAGGTATTCCGGCGAGACGTCGACACTGAGTGTCGCGTTCGGGAACTGGCTCGTTCGGGGCATCGAATAGCCCATGTCGGTGCGGAAGACGTTGAAAATCCAGGAGAGAGACTTCCAGAGGGCACCTACACCAAGTCCACCAAAGACCAGCGTCGCGAGCCTGCCGCCTCGCTCGCCCGCAACCAGCACTTCGGCGCATGCCGTTCCCTCGGGATAGGGGAGCACGCCATGTTCTTTCACGATGAGCGCGCGACGGAGCGGCACCATCATCAGCACGCCGAGAATGCCGCCGGCAAACGTCAGCATCGTGATTTGCACGTAGTTGAAATAGCGGGGGCCATCGGGCGCGAGAAAGATGAGCGCGGGCACGGTGAACACCACGCCGCCGGCAATCGATTCGCCCGCCGATCCGATCGTCTGCACGATGTTGTTTTCGAGGATCGTGGAGCCGCCAAGTTTTTTAAGTACCGAGATCGCAAGCACGGCGATCGGAATCGAGGCGCTCACCGTGAGGCCCGCGCGCAGACCCAGATACACCGTCGATGCGCCGAAGAGCAGGCCAAACAGCGAGCCGAGGATCACGGCGCGCGCCGTGAATTCCGCCGGCGACTGTGATGCGCTGATGTACGGCTGAAACCCGCTGCGTGTGGTGGCAACCGGTGGCTGCATGATCGGATGTGCCATGGCGCGTGATGGTAGCATTGAACCTTGTGAATCGGCCGAACAAGCGGAGGCAAACACCCGACCAAGTCTCCGAGCTGACCACCAACAGACTCTCGATCTACCTCCGCTGCCTCAACGAGCTCGACGCAAGTGGCGTGCAGACAGTTTCCTCGCAGGGACTTGCCGAGCAGTTCCATCTCAACGCGGCGCAGATTCGAAAAGACCTCGCGTACTTCGGCGAATTCGGCGTCCGCGGCGTCGGCTATTACGTCAAGGAGCTTCGCCGTCACCTTCGTCAGATCCTCGGTCTCGATCGTCGTCTGCGTGTCGCAATCGTCGGCGCCGGGAACCTTGGCCTCGCGCTCGCCGACTATCCCGGTTTCCGACAGGAAGGCTTCGAGATTGCGGCGCTCTTCGATGCGGCGCCCGACAAGATTGGCCACGAGTCGCGCGGCGGCGTGCCGATCTACGACATCAAGGAGTTGAAGCGAATCGCGCGCCGGGAGCGGCTCGACATCGCCGTGATTGCAGTGCCGGCGCCGCATGCGCAGGCGGTCGTGGACCAGGTCGTTGCCGCGGGCATCAAGGGGATCCTGAACTTCTCGCCGGGCGCGCTGCACGTACCCGATGATGTGAAACTGAAGAGCGTGGACTTTACCGTATCGCTCGAGAGCCTGTCGTTTTACCTTGCGCAGGGAGAAAACGATGGCTAAACAAAGTGGAAAAGTGGAAAAGGAGAGAAGTGGAAAAGTAAGTGGAAAAGAAAGTGGAAGTGGAAAAGTAAAGCTGTCGCACGTCGATACTCGGGGCCGCGTGAAGATGGTCGATGTCGGCGCCAAGCCGGCGACCGCGCGCGAAGCGGTCGCACGTGGATCGATCACCATGAGTGCGGCGGCCCTGACGCTGATTCGGCGAGGAGAGGTCGTCAAGGGCGATCCGCTGCAGGCGGCCCGCCTCGCCGGCATCCTCGCGGCCAAACAGACCTCTTCGCTCATTCCGTTATGCCATCCTCTTCCGCTGACACATGTCAGCGTTGATTTGACGCCGTCAAGCCGCGGCTACACCATCGAGGCGCGCGTCCGGACGACGGCGCAAACCGGCGTCGAGATGGAGGCGCTCACCGCAGTGTCGGTCGCTGCATTGACCATCTACGACATGGTCAAGGCAGTCGACAAAGCGATGGTGATCGGCGAGATCCGGCTTATGGAGAAGACAGGTGGGAAGTCGGGACACTACCGGTGGAAAAGTGGAAAAGTGGAAAAGTAGAGAACTGGAAGAAGTAGAGAAGTGAAGACGTAAGTTTGAAGTTGTACGTGAAGGTTCTCGTAGCCATCCATCATCGCGTAGACGCCTGGACGATTCAGCCGGAGCACATCGACGGGCTCCGGGCACGGTTTCCAAACGTCACGTTTCTCCATTCCACGACCCGAGACTCCGACGTCGCGCTCGCCGACTGCGCGGACGCGGCCTTCGCGCTTGCGCTCAGCAAGGAAGCGGTCTCGCGCGCGAGGCAGCTTCGATGGCTGCACTGCTCGGGGCATGCCGTCGGGCATTTTCCTCTTGCCGAACTGGCAGCGCGCGGCGTTACCGTGACGAACTCGCGCGGCATTCAGGCGGTCCCGATCGCGGAGCACGTGATGGCGTGTCTGCTGGCGCTGGCTCGCAAGCTGCCGCAGACGCTGAGCGATCAGCAGGAGCGGATCTGGCGGCCGAACGCGCTGACCGGCGAAGCATCACCCTGGCTGCTCGCAAACCGCACGCTCGGCGTGATTGGTGTCGGAACTCTGGGCGCGGCCATCGCCGTCCGTGCGCGCGCGTTCGGGATGCGTGTAATTGGCATGCGCCGCGACCCCGCACGCGGCGCGCCTGCAGGCTTCGAGCAAATTCTTGGCCCTGGCGATCGGGATCGGCTGTTGGCTACTGCGGACGTCGTCGTTGTTGCGGCTCCGCTCACGGGCGAGACCCGTCGGCTGCTGGATGCGGCCGCAATCGCCGCGATGAAACCCGGGGCGATCGTCATCAACGTCGCGCGCGGAGAACTGATTGACGAAGCGGCGCTCGCCAGCGCGCTGGAAGCCGGTCACCTTGGAGGCGCGGCGCTCGATGTGTTCGTAAGCGAGCCCCTCCCGCCCGACAGTCCGTTCTGGTCGCTGCCGAACGTGATCGTCACGCCACACAACTCCGGCTTCCGCACCGGTCACTTTGACGCGGTAATCGAACTGTTCGCGGAAAACCTCAAACGCTTCGAGGGCGGCGTCGAGCTGTTAAACGTGGTCGACCTGCAGACTGGCTATTAGCCGCTCGCGGCGCTGCCGCCGCGCGCGAAGCCGGCCCCACGCCATTTTCGTACCGACCAGCGTCAGCACGCTGCCAATCGCGTAGTCGAGCGCATGCTCGGGCATATAGCGGCGAACCACGGCGCGCGGCGTCAGATCCTGCGCCTTGCGCTGGAGCTGGCTGATCTTGTAGTCCAGCTCTGCCTTCGTCTGGCTCATTTCCGAACGGATGACAGCCGCTTCGCTATCCATTCCGAGTTCTCCTTCAGCGTCGTAACCGTTTCCTCCGGGATGGCGTGCACGGTTGCCATCTGCTTCCGTCCGGATGAGAGCGTGACGAAGCCACCGACGCACAGCAGCACGGCCACGATGAGGAAGCCGGTCCAGGCGGGCCAGCCGAGAAGGGCCGCGATGCCGAGCGCAATCGCCACCAGTAGAAAGATGCCGCCAAATGCGAGCGCCGCCGCGGCGATGCCGAAGCTCAGCGCGGCAGTTTTTGCGCGGCCCGCCTGTTCGCGGATTTCAACACGCGCGAGCGCGATCTCCTCGTGGATGAGCGTTCGCAGGTCGTTGAGAATGCCGCGGACGAGGGTCCCGATCGAGTCCTGAACAAAATCCCCATTCGCCATACACGGGCATACAGCAAGCGCGATGCCCGTGAACTACCAACAATCAAGTACCAACTCCCAACGAACACATCCGTGGGCCATGACGAGCTACTTGGAAGTTGGAAACTGGGAGTTGGAAGTTGGGTGAGGAGGCTCGATGTGAATGACCACGTCAACAATTTCAGGGAACCGCGCCATCAGCCTGTCCTTGACGACGTGCGACAGCGCATGGGCTTCGCCGAGCGGCGTGCGGCCGTCGATCCAGAGGTGAAGATCGACAAAGACGTTGTCCGACGGGCCGCGCGTCCGGATCTTTTCGGTGCCGATCACGCCGGGTACCGCTTCGACGACACTGCGGATGTCTTCCTCGGGAAGGACGATCTCGTCGGCGAGAACGCCGGATGCCTCGCGCGCGATCTGCCAGCACGCGTAGGCGATGAACACGCTCACAACCAGTCCCGCAATCGGATCGAGAATCGGGTACCCGAGCCACACGCCTGCGAGCGCCATCAGCACCGCAACGGTCGTCCACACATCGCTTTTTGTGTGCTTCGCGTCGGCTCCGAGCACCTCGCTGCGCAGCCTGCGGCCGGCGCTCGACTCGTAGCGCACGACGAACACGTTGACGACCAGCGTCGCGAGCATCGTGATGATGCCGATCGGAATTACGGCGGGTGTGCCTGGCGCCCGCAGGTGAACGATGGCGTGGCGCGCGACCTCGCTCAGCACCAGCAGCATGAACATCAGGATGCCGATTGACGCCATCGTCTCGTACTTGCGATGGCCGTACGGATGGTTTTCGTCCGCCGGACGGCGGGCAGCGGACACGCCGACGAGAGCTACGACGTTGGAGGAAGCGTCGGCGAGCGAATGGAAACCGTCGGAGAGAATCGAGACCGCCCCTGAGAAGTATCCAAGGGCGATCTTCGCGGCTGCGACGACGAGGTTGAGGACGAGGACGCGACGGAGAACGCTGACGACGGAGTGGTGACGGTCAGTGGTCAATTCAAAATGCAAAATTCGAGATGCAAACACTAACTCTACGCGCAGTGTTTGCATTTTGCATTTTGAATTTCGAATTACAGCCGCGCTCTAGAAAACATGCGCGGTTGGTATCGGCCACCACCGCAACTGCACCTTGCCGATAATGTACTTCTTCGGCACGAAGCCCCAGTGGCGGCTGTCAGAGCTGTTGTTGCGATGATCGCCCATGACGAAGTAGTAGCCTTCCGGCACGACCGTCGGGCCGAAGTCGTCGTGGCTCCTGAACTCAGGCGCGACGAAGCGGTCGTCCATCGGCACGTCGTTCACATAGACGCGGCCGTCAACAATGCGCACCGTGTCACCCTCTTCCGCGATGACCCGCTTGACGAATGACTTGTCGGGATTGAGCGGGTAGTAGAGCATCACGATGTCGCCGCGGCGCGGCGCGCTGACCCGGTACACGAACTTGTTGACGATCAGACGGTCCTGGTCCTCGAGGGTCGGCGCCATACTGAGGCCTTCGACGCGTGCCACCTGAAAGCCGAAGGTCACGATCAGCGTCGCGTAGATAGCGGCGGAGAACAGCGTCTTGAACCACGCGATCAGCTCGTCGCGCCAGACGCTGATCTGCTGCATCATCCGCGCGCTGCGGTCGTCCAGCTCGAGCCGCATGTCAGGCGGGGGCGCGACGGCCGCTTCGATCGGCAGGGCCGCGATCACGGGATCGGCCGTGAGCCGCCGCAGATCGTCGAGCGACGACGTCTCGGTTAGAGCTTCAGGTACTCCCGCAGCCGCTTCGTTTGCGAGCGGCTCACCGGGATTTCCGTGCTCTTGGCGTCCTTCATCCTCAGGATGTAATTCCGGCTGAACCAGGGGACTATCTCCTTGATTTTGTTGATGTTGACCAAGTGCGACCGGTGGACCCTCCAGAACACCTCGGGGTCGAGGCGCGCCTGCAGGTCGTCCAGCGTCCGGTAGTTCGAGCTGCCGGTCACATGGCCTGTCACTATGTTAATCGACTCGTCCGCCAGTGAGGCATAGATGATGTCTTCGGCCTGGACGAGCATGAACCGCTCGCCGACCTTCACGGCGACCTGTTCCCGGCGGATCTGGCGGCCGGACATCATTTTTACGATTCGTTCGAGCTGGTCGTTTAGGGGTGCCGCGCCGGGCGTCCGCTCGGAGTTCAACCTGCGTCGGGCGCGTTGAATCGCCTGCTCAAGCCGGCTGGTATCCACCGGTTTGAGCAGGTAATCGACGGCGTTGACCTCGAACGCCTCGATCGCATGTTGATCGAACGCCGTCACAAATATGAGTGCCGGTGACTCATCGTCGCGTTCGAGCAGGCGCCGCGCGACCTCGAATCCGCTCAGGCCCGGCATCTGGATATCGAGGAACACGAGATCCGGATCGTGCCGTTCGACCGCCGCAATGGCCTCGAGACCGTTGCCAGCCTGGGCGACCACCTCGGCGGTCCCGAGCTGACCGAGCTGGTAACACAGCTCCTCCCGCGCCAGCTGCTCGTCGTCGACGACAACGACTTTCATGCTGTGATCTGCTCTGCGGCCATCAGTTCGGGGATCTCGATTCGCGCGCGCGTGCCTTTACCCGGTTCGCTCGACATCGTGAGCTGATACGTAGCGCCGTAGATGACGCGCAGCCGTTCGCGAACGTTGGCGAGCCCGATACCGCTCGCCATTGGCTGCTCGAGTCGCTCGAGAAGGAAGCCCATACCGTCGTCCTCGACCTCGATCATCAGGCGGGCGTGATCGCGCCAGCTGCGTAAGGTGATCGTGCCGGCGCCGATCTTGCGCGAAAGACCGTGCTTGATGCAGTTCTCCACGAGCGGCTGCAGGATCATGCTCGGCACGACGACGTCGATGGTATCCGGCGCAATCTCTTTCCGCACGCGCAGCTTCGGTCCGAACCGGACCACCTCGATGTCAAGGTATTCGTCAACCGACTCGATCTCTTCGCGCAGCGTCACAAAATGCTCCTGGCTGCGAAGCAGCCGTCGAAGCAGCCCCGACAGCTTGTTGATCAACGTTCGAGCGGTCTCCGGTTGCGACCGGATCAACGACGAGATCGATGTCAGCGTGTTGAAGAGGAAGTGCGGATTGATCTGGCTTTTGAGCGCTTCGATCTTCGCCGCGAGCAGCAGCTTCTCCTGCTCCTGGAGACGATGCTCGATCCGTGCGCTGTTCCAGATCTTGATCGGAGTTGCGACGGCAAGCACGGTCGCGAGGATGACGAGCAACATCATGACCGCGGAGGGGGAGCCCAGATCGGCGCCCGGATAAAACAGACGGTTGACGCCGAAGCGTGCGCCAACCGCCTGGCGAACGAGCTCGAGCGCCACAGGCGCCAGCAGCAGCCACAACTGCCAGCTCACACCGAGCTTCCGCACCATGACCCACACATGCTTGTGCAGGTCCATGAACACAAACGGAGTGAATTGCCAGATCGCTTCCTTGGGGCACGCTTCGCGGAGTCCGCCGCCGGCGAATCCGCAACCCACCGCGAACGGCAGCGCTATCACCTCGCCTGCAATCGACGCCGGGATGCCGACGAGGACACCGACGAGCGCTCCTGCGTACGGCCCCGCGATGAGGCCGGCGAGAAACGCCCCCTCGAGCGACAGGTCGGCGGCCTTGTAGTTGAGCAGCAGCCGCGCCGCAACGCCGGCGGTCAGCGGGATGCCGAGCGCGAGAGTGAAAACCAGGCGGTCGATCCACCCGCGCCGCTCGAAGATCAGGATGTGCCGGAACCGGTGATACCGCGCGAGCATCGTTGCCAGCACCGCCATGACCGCGAGCTTCACGATGAGGGTCGTGAGCAGGAACTGGTCGGCCGACAGGAGGCGGGGGCCTTCTAGCATCCCGGCCATTGTAAGCAATGACCGGGAAATCCCAAGATCCAAATCCCAAAGCTTGGGTTTTGGGATTTGGGTTTTCCAATTATGATCGAGCAGATGATCAGACCGCTGATGACCGGGTTGTGGACGACGTTCCGCCACATGTTCAAGCCAAAAGTCGCGGTGAACTATCCGTACCAGAAGGTGCCGATGTTCCCGAAATACCGCGGCAAGCAGGTGCTGATGCGCGACGAGAACGGCCTCGAGAAGTGCGTGGCGTGCGGGCTCTGCTCGGTGGCGTGCCCGGCGGACGCCATCTACCTCGAAGCCGCGGAAAACGACGGCACGGTGATGGCGGGCCCGCGCTACGCGTCGGTCTACCAGATTCACAAGACGCGCTGCATCTTCTGCGGCTACTGCGAGGAGGCGTGTCCCGTGTCGGCGATCTTCATGGGCAAAGACTACGAGCTCGCCGTCTACAGCAAGGACGATTTCATCTGGGATAAGGCTGATCTGCTCGTTCCAGCGAAATAAATGGGGCCGGAGGGCCGACCCCATGTAATCGGCGCGCTCGCCGACATCCACGGCAACTTCGACGCCATGCACGCGGCCATGGAGCGGCACCCCGACGTGCCCTTCTGGCTGTGCGTGGGCGACGTCGCCAGCCGCACGGGCGCGTACCCCGAACCGCCCGTTCCGCTGTACTGGATCAAAGGCAACAACGAGGACTTCGATCGCATTGCGGCGTGGGAGGCGGGCCGCGATCGGATTGCGAACCTGCATTTCATTCCGAACGCGGCGTTTGCCGAGGTGGGCGGATTGAAGGTGGCCGGATTGGGGGGCACCTACGCGCCGACCTGGTTCGAGACGCCCGCCGCCCGCCTGCCGGCGAAACGCCGTGACGACAAACGCCGCCACTTCGTCCGCGAGGAAGTCGAGGCGTGCAAGCAGATGCGCGGCGTCGATATCCTGATGACCCACGAGGCCGCGCGGCCCTTTGTCATCGTCGACGAGCTGAAGGAGGGCCGCAGGCCGCTGCGGCGCGACGCAGGTAAGCCGGCCATCAACGACGTCCTCGCCTCGATGAAGCCGCGCCTGCACCTGTGCGGACATCATCACCGGTTCGTCGAGACCGTGCGGGAAGGCGTGCGATCTGTGTGCATCGATCGGGTCAACAGGTCGTATCTGCTGATCGATGCTGATACGCTGGAATACCGCAAGGTTGATCAATAGGCCATGAAGCCATTTCTGGAAACCCTGGATGAACGCGTGCTCGTCTGCGATGGCGCCATGGGCACCATGCTGTATGCGAAGGGCGTCTTCATCAACCGCTGCTTCGATTCGCTGAACGTGATGTCGCCCGACACGGTCGCCGAAATCCATCAGGACTATGTGCGCGCCGGCGCCGATGTGCTCGAGACGAACACGTTCGGCGCCAACCGCATCAAGCTGCGCTCCTTCGGTCTGGGCGACAAAGTGCGCGAGATCAACGTCGACGGCGCACGCATCGCGCGCAAGGCGGCGCGCGATCAGGCGTACGTCGCCGGCGCAATCGGGCCGCTCGGCGTACGCATCGAGCCGTGGGGCAAGATGGGGACCGACGAGGCGGAGGCGTACTTCCGGGAGCAGGCTGAGGCGCTGGCGGAAGGCGGCGTGGACCTGTTCGTGCTCGAAACGTTCCGCGACCTCAACGAGCTGGGCGCGGCGATCGCCGCCGTTCGCACCGTCTCGAAGCTGCCGATCGTCGCGCAAATGACCATCGAGGACGACGGCAACAGCCTGGATGGCACGCCGCCCGAGCAGTTCGCGCCGGAGATGGAGCGCCGCGGCGCGGATGTCATCGGCGTGAACTGCAGCATCGGTCCGGCGCACATGCTCGAGACGGTCGAGCGAATGGCGGCCGTGACGAGGGCCCGGCTCTCTGCGCAGCCGAATGCAGGCCGTCCACGTGATATCGAAGGGCGCAATATCTATCTGTCCTCACCCGAGTACCTCGCGTCCTACGCGCGACGTTTTGCCCAGCAGGGTGTGCGACTGGTCGGCGGTTGTTGCGGCACCACGCCGGAGCATATCCGGCAGATCAAGGCCGCGATCAAACAGGTGAACGTCGGTAGATCTGCCGGACAATCTGCCGAGTCCGACCGCCTCCGCGCTTCGCGCCACGGCGAGTCCGCTGAAGCCTTGGCGAAGGCGGAAAGGACTCGGCCTGCACACCATGAAATGGGTAGCGCAGGGCGCGTCCTTCCGGACCCGGCAAGTGCACCGGCACATCCGCCACTCGTGCCGCGCGCGGAGAAATCGCAATTCGCCGCGGCGCTGGTCGCGCGGCGTTTCGCCACCGTCGTCGAGCTGCTGCCGCCGAAAGGGTTTGTCGGAGACGAGATCGTCGAGCAGGCGCGGGCGTTGAAGATCCGCGGCGTGGACGTCGTCAACATTTCCGACGGCCCTCGCGGCCCTCGCATGAGCGCGCTGGCCCTCGCGGTGCTCATTCAGCAGAAAGCGGGCATCGAGACGATGCTGCAGTTCTCCTGCCGCGATCGCAATCTCCTCGGCATGCAGTCGGACCTGCTCGGCGCGCACGCGATGGGTGTCCGCAATCTTGTTTCGGTGACGGGCAACGCGCGGATGGTTGGCGACTACCCGGATGCCACCGCGGTGTTCGACGTCGATTCCATCGGGCTCACCAACGTGATCACCCGCCTCAATCACGGTCTCGATATCGGCGGCCAGGGCATCGGCACGCCGACCTCGTTTCACATCGGCGTGATGGTGAATCCGGGCGCCGAGAATCTCGATTCGGAAGTCCGGCGTTTCGAATACAAGGTGGAGGCGGGCGCGGAGTTCGCGATCACGCGGCCCGTCTTCGACCTCGCGACGTTCGAGAAGCTGTACAAGCGGCTGGAACCCTCGCGTATTCCGATCCTTGTCGGAGTGCGGCCGTTCGAAAACATCATCGACGCCGAGTTCATGGCGAACGAAGTGCCGGGCATTCGCGTTCCTGATCAGGTGCTCGATCGGATGCGCCGCGCGACGAGTGAAGACGAGGCGTTTGCACAGGGAATCGCGATTGCACGGGAAACGCTCGTTGCGGTCCGCACTATGGTGCAGGGCGTCGATATTGCCGCCCCAGGCGGCCGAATCAGCGCCGCGCTCGCCGTGCTCGACGGGATTGGCGCGGGCAGCCAGTTCTTTTAGCTTGTTCCCGTACCGCTGAGAACGTTATAGTCAGGGCCTTCATAATGATCTTCGACCGTGAGAACGAGGATTTTGCATCCGACGTTGCGACGCGAGCACTCTCAGTAACAGCCGTCGAAAACGACTTCGTCACCCGGGTCTACGAAAAGCTTGCGAAGGTCTACGACCTCATCTTCGGTCCGACGCTCCACCACGGCCGCCTCGTGGCCATCGAACGGATGGCCATCAAGCCGGGCGATCGCGTGCTCGAGGTCGGCATCGGAACCGGCATCAATACCTCGCTTTATCCGCACAACTGTTCCGTAACCGGCATTGACCTGTCGGCCTCCATGCTCGAGAAGGCTCACGAGCGCGTGCGCCGCGAAGGCTTGCGTCACATCCGCCTGCACGAGATGGATGCCGCGCATCTCATCTTCGCCGACGACACGTTCGACATCGTCTATGCGCCGTACCTCGTCAGCGTAGTGCCGGATCCGGTACAAGTCGTCAAAGAGATGCGTCGCGTCTGCAAGCCCGGCGGAAAGATCGTGATTCTGAATCACTTCCGCAACGCCAATCCGATCCTGTCGCGACTCGAGCGCGCCATCTCGCCGTTCACGGTACACATCGGATTCAAGTCCGATCTCGATCTGCCCGGGTTCCTGGCACAGGCGGATCTGCAGCCCGTCTCGATCGAGAAGGTGAACTTCCCGAAGATCTGGTCGCTGGTTATCTGCCGGAAGGCTTAGCAGCGGCTGGCTGTTCACGCTTCTGCGTTCTCGAGTTCTCGGTTCGTGTTCAGGTTGAGGCTTAGACCCGCACGTTATCCTCTACCGTACGGATGCGGAACACGGAACGCCGAACCGAACTTGAACACGAACAGAGAACCGAGAACATGAGAAGCGTGAACAAAATGCTCGCCGCCGTCTGCCTGTCGTGTCTCGCGACGATCGGAAGCCCTGCACGCCTCGTAGCCCAGGATCTCGTCATTTCGAACGCCCGCATCATCGTGGGCAACGGCTCCGTCATCGAATCCGGCACCGTGGTCGTTCGCAACGGGCGCATTGCGTCCGTCGGCGCCGCGGCGGCGGCTCCCGCCGGCGCGCGCCAGATCGATGCGCGCGGCATGACGCTGATGCCCGGCTTCATCGACGGGCACCGCCACATCATCGGCGGCAACGCGGATCAGTGGCTGAAGGACCAGGCAGCGCAGCGGATGCAGGAGTTTCTCGAGGCGGGCTACACCACGCTGCTGGCGGGCGGCGGACCGGCGGAAGGAAACCTGGAGCTGAAACGCCGCATCGACTCCGGCCAGCTGAAGGGTCCCCGGGTGATCCCCGCCGCACAGGTAAATCTCAACACCGGGACGCCGGATCAGGCGCGCGCGGAGTTGCGGCGGCTCGCGGGGCTGGGCATCAGGTTCATCGGCGAGGAAACGATCAACCCGACCCCGCCGACGGCAACGCAGCTCGAGAACCTCCGTGCCATCGTCGACGAGAGCAAGAAGGTGGGCGCGCTCGTGATGGTCCACGCGGTCAGCCCGCAGGCGATGATCGCCGCGGTTGATGCCGGTGTGCCACTGCTGGTCCACACGCCGCATTTCGGATGGCTGACCGACCAGGATGCCAAAAAGGTCGCGGCCGCCGGCGTGCTGACGCTGTCGTGCACCGCCTTCGGCGTGCCGCTGTTCGACGTCTTCAACCACGACAACGTGCCGACGTTCCGTGACGGCAAGCGATGGCCAGACGAGATCATCGATGGCGAAGGGCGCGGCCGCGAAGCGGGCTACAAGGCTGTTAACGCGCGCACGCTCTGGGACAATGGCGTCGTCTACGGCTTCGGCACCGACACCGGGTATCTGCCGGTGAAGGGCCTTGCACAGGAGCTCAAGACGCTGAACCTGATGTTCTCCACCAAGGATCTCGTGAAGCTGATGGGTCCCAACAGCGCCGCCTTCGTGCAAATGAGCAACGACATCGGCACCCTCGAACCCGGCAAGCTCGCCGACATCGTCGTCTTTCCGGCCAATCCGCTCGACGGCTACTGGAACATGCTCAACGCCACAATGGTCATCAAGGGTGGGGAAGTGGTCGTCGATAAACGGACCGCCAGGCGCTGACGGCGGTTTGCAGTAGAATCCCGCCTACTTTGCCCATGAGAGCAGCGGCGGCCACGGCCAGTCTCGCGACGGAAGCCTACACCGTGGTGCGCCAGCGCATCGCGCACGGCGAGCTGGTGCTCGGTCAGGCGGTGTCGCGCAGGCAACTGGCTGCCGAACTCGGTATGAGCTTCCTGCCGGTGACCGAGGCGCTCCTGCGGCTCGAGTTCGAAGGGCTGCTCGAAAGCCGGCCCCGTGCCGGGACCCGCGTGCGAATCCCGTCGCCCGAAGACGTCGAAGGCAACTATGTCGTCCGGCAGGCGCTCGAGACGCAGGCGGCGATCCTTTTCTCGCAGGTGGCAACCGCCGCTGAACGTTCGGCGCTTCGCCGGCTCGCTGCCCGAGTCGACGCGCTGTCGACGAAGTCGGATCGTTCGATGTATGTGACGGTTCATCTCAAGCTGCATCAGCGGATCGCCGAAGGCGCGCGGTGTGACGCGCTGAGCGAGGCCATCGAGCGGACGCACGCGATGGCGCTGATCTGGTTCTGCGTGATGCGCAAGCCGTCGCCGGACGATTCGCCGCGGCGGCATCAGGATCTGGTCGAGGAGATTCTCGGGGGCGACGATCGCCTCATTGCCGCAGCCGTCGCCGAGCATCTTGCCGTCGGCAAGCGCCACACGCTCGAACTGCTCGAGCCGTACTTCCGGCTGCAGCAGAGCAGCCGTTTTTCACGATCAGGTATATCAGTTCGCCGCTGACGCCTTTCCGAGCTGCGTCCCGACCACATACCGCAGCGAGAACATCGCGATGGCCGAGATCGCCGCGGGAATCGACGCGGCGAGGAAGATGTCACGCGTCGACCAGTGCGCGGCCATGAACACGCCGCCAATCGCCGGACCGACGATCGCGCCGATGCGGCCGACGCCAAGGCCCGCGCCGATGCCCGTAGAGCGGATGTAGGTCGGGTAGTACGCGCCCGACAGCGCGTTCAACCCCGGCTGGCTGCCCACCACACACCATCCGGCGATAAAGACGATGACGTAGAGGAGCGCCAGCGAAACGGACGGCTGCCCGATCGCCGCCACGCTGATCGCGGCGATGACGAACGTCACGCTCATGATGCGGACGAACCCGGCACGCGCCACGAGCCACGCGAGCCCGACGGTACCGAGCGTGCCGCCGACCTGCAGCACCGTGCCGACGAGTACGGCGGTCTGGCCCGAGTAGCCCGCGTCGCGTACGACGGTCGGCAGCCAGCTCGCCAATGAATAGAGATTCAGCAGGTTCATGAAATTCACGATCCAGAACAGGATCGTCGGCACCGCGCGCCCTTCGCGGAACAAATGGGCGATGGGTACGCCGGCCTTGTTCTCCTCGCGGACGACGAATGCATCGTGTGCCGTCGCTTTCACGGATGGATCGACCTGATTCAGCCACCCGGCGAGCTTCGCGGGGTTCTTGCCGCGGAGCGCCATGAACTGCAGCGACTCGGGGAGCGCGACGAGCATGACGAGTCCGATGACGAGCGGAATCGCGCCCCCGAAGTAGAAGACCGATTGCCAGCCGTAGGACGGGATCAAGGCCGTCGCGACAAAGCCGCCGAACGCGGCGCCGCCCGTGAAGCCAACGCCGGAATACATGATCAGCGTCGCGCGCATCCGTTTGGAGCCGTATTCGCCGACCAGTGAGCTCGCGTTCGAGACGATCGTGCCGAGGCCGATGCCCGTGAGAAACCGCATCGCGAGGAGCTGGGGCACAGACGTCACGCGACCCGTCAGCATCGTCATCACGCCGACAAACAGCGCGGCGGCGACGATCACGGGGCGCCGGCCGATCCGATCGGCGAGCATGCTGATGAAGAGCGCGCCGAGCAGCACGCCGAAATTGGCGGCGGCAAACACCGGGCCGAGCACTGCCGGCGCGACTCCCCACTCGCGCACAATCGACGGCGCGGTATAGCCAAGCACCTGGACATCGAACCCATCCATGACGAGGCACGCCATGCAGAGCGTGAACGCACGCCAGTGGAGCGGAGTGAAGGGCGAGTGGTCGACGAGTTCGGTGACGTTGATGGTGGCGCGGACGTTTTGTGCCATATCAGTGTTGAATCAACGGTCGGCCGCTGAGTATACTGCGCCGTTCGATACACCATCGTGAAACTTGCCTTGTGGAGGATCTTGATGCGTCGGTTTGTGAGTGAGTTGCGTATTGCGGTCGTAGTGCTTTCCGCCCTCCTCTGTGCCGCCGACGTGCTGGCGCAGGGTGGGTCAACGGCGCAGATTTCGGGCACCGTGAAAGATGAGAGCGGCGGCGTCCTTCCCGGCGCCGACGTCACGGCAACTCAGACCGACACAGGCGTGATGCGCAGCGTCGTCACCGACGCCGACGGCGCGTACGTGCTGTCGAACCTTCCGCTCGGCCCGTATCGCCTCGAGGTCAAGCTCTCGGGCTTCCGCACCTACTCGCGCACGGGGATCGTGCTGAACGTCAACGCGCAGCCGGTCATCGACGTGGCCATGGCGCTCGGCGACTTGAACGAAACGGTCTCGGTCGTCGGCGCGGCGCCGCTCGTCGAGACGCGCTCGCCGACGCTCGGTCAGGTCATCGAGAACGAGCGCATTCTCGAGCTGCCGCTCAATGGCCGCAATTCGGCCGACCTGATTCAGATCGCGGGGCCCGTCGTGTCGCAGGGGGTGTCGTCGAGCCGCAGCATGCAGGGCGGCGTCGCCTACTCGGTGGCTGGCGGCCAGTCGTTCGGCGTCGCATATCTCCTGGACGGCGCGACGCACAACAATCCGTACGACAACCTGAATCTGCCGCTGCCGTTCCCCGACGCGCTGCAGGAGTTCCGGGTCGAGACGAGCGCCCTGTCGCCGCAGGCCGGCATGCACTCGGGCGCATCGGTCAACGCGGTCACCAAGTCGGGCACCAATGCCTTCCACGGCAACATATTCGAGTTCGTGCGCGACCGCCGCTTCAACGCGAAGAGCCCGTTTGCCGCCACTGGGCCAAACGGCAAGAAGCTGGATGACGGCTTGAACCGCAATCAGTTCGGCGGCACGCTCGGCGGCCCGCTGAGGCACGACAAGATCTTCTTCTTCGGCGCGTATCAGGGCACGCGGCGCCGCCAGGTGCCGGTCGACAACATCTCGTTCGTGCCGACGGCCGCGATGCTGGCAGGTGACTTCACACAGCTCGCATCACCGGCGTGCAACGGCGGCCGCACTGTGGCGCTGCGCCCGCCCTTTGTGAATAACATCGTTCCGCGGACGGCGCTGAGCCCGGCGGCTCTGGCGATTACATCCAAGCTTCCGCAGTCGACCGATCCGTGCGGCCGCGTTGTCTACGGTCTGGCAACCAATTCCGATGAACTGCAGACCGTCGGCAAGGTTGACGTGCAGCTGTCGAACAAGCAGTCCGTGTTCGGGAGATACATGGCAACCACCTATGTATCGGACCCGCCGTACCTCAGCTCCGAAAACCTCCTGACGACGCGCATTGGCGGCCGCGACAACCTGGCGCAGTCGTTCACGGCTGGACACACGCTGATCCTGAGCGGCGACACGGTCAATTCCATCCGCTTTGCATTCAACCGGACCGCCGTACACCGGACCAACGCGGACACCTTCGGCGCGCAGGATGTGGGCATCAATATCTACAGCTACATGCCGAAGTACTCGCTCGTCACGGTAAACAATGCGTTCCAGATCGGCGGTGGCACCGAAAACGAGGCCAGATTCGATACCAATACCTATCAGTTCAGCGACGATCTGACGGTGGTGCGCGGCGCGCATCAATTTGCTTTCGGCGCGAACGTCGCCCGGTGGGACTCGTTCAGCCAGGCGAACGTACGCTCGCCGGGGCAATTTACCTTCGATGGTTCGGTGACCGGGGTTCCGCTCGCCGACTTTCTCACAGGCAACCTGAGCCAGTTCCGCCAGGCGGCGCCGAACACGCTGGACATGGCGCAGTGGTACGGCGGCGCGTACGGCGCCGATACATGGCGTCTCGGGCCACGCGTGACGTTGAACTATGGCGTCCGCTGGGAGCCATACCTGCCGCAGTCGATCGCCAACGAAGCGGTCTTCACCTTCGATGTCCAGAAGTTCCTGCACGGCGAGCGCAGCCCGCGATTCGCCAACGCGCCCGCCGGCCTGGTCTATCCGGGTGACCCCGGCTTCATCGGCAAGTCCGGCATCAACAAGAGCTGGACGAATTTTGCTCCGCGCGTCGGCATCGCGTGGGATGTGACTGGTGATGGGCGCACGTCGATTCGTTCTTCCTACGGCAAGGCGTTCGACTTCGTTGATGGGCAGTTTCTGATCAACACGACGGTCGCCCCACCGTGGGGCGCCGAAGCGATTATCCCGACGCCCGCCGGCAAATTCGAGAACCCATGGCTCGGCGTCCCGTCCGGCAACATATTCCCGGTACCGGAAAATCCGGGCAAGGACGCTCCGTTCCCCTCTGCAGGATCGTTCCTGCCCGTTCAGCCGGATCTGAAGACCACGCAGATTCATTCGTGGAACGCGACGGTGCAGCGGCAGTTCGGCGCGGACATCGCGGTATCGGCAGGCTACATCGGCAGCTACACCAGCCACCTGTGGAACGTTCGCGCGATTAACCCGGGTGTCTATTTCCCGCAGGCGACGTGCACGCTGCCCGATGGCCGTGTCTATACGCCGTGCTCCACCAACACGAACCTGAATTCGCGCCGCCTGCTCAGCATGCAGAACTGGAAGGACGGCCAGCTCCTTGGTCCGCTCGATCTGTATGACGACCAGGGACACCAGACCTACAACGGCATGCTGCTGACGTTCCAGCGCCGCAGCGTGAACGGCTTGAGCATCAACGGCAACTACACGCTGTCGAAGTGCATGGGCCATCCAACGCAGGGGGGCGGGACGCCAAACGTGAGCAGCGGCTATGCCGATCCGAACAACATCGACTACGACTACGGGCGCTGCAACGCCGATCGGCGCCACATCTTCAACTTGACCGTCGTCGCGGCGACACCCGACTTCACCGGCGCGATGGGAGCCGCGTTGTCGGGCTGGAGACTCTCGGGCAGTTTCCGCGCGTTGTCGGGGGCGCCACTGAACATCCTGGTCACGGGCGATCCGGCACGAACGGGATTGACGAACCAGCGGCCGAACCTGGTTTCCGGCGTGGATCCTTACTTGAAGCAGGGGATCCGATATCTCAATCCGGCTGCGTTCGCGATCCCGGATGTTGGCACGCTCGGCAACATGCCGCGCAATTCGATCGTGGGCCCCGGAACGCGAGTCGTCGACCTCGCGCTCGCGCGCGCGTTCAAGTTTGCAACGAGCCAGACCATTGAAGCGCGCGTCGAAGCGTTCAACGCGTTCAACTGGTTCCGTCCCGCGGTGGACAACACACCGTTGCAGGCGCCCATCGTCACGGTAAACAGCCCGACATTCGGACAGATCCTCGAAGCTGCAGAACCACGTATCATGCAGTTCGCGGTGAAGTTCAGCTTTTAGTCACAGGGGTTCGCATGCGGGTGTGTCGCTTCGACGAGAACAGGCTCGGCATCATTGAGGGAGACTCCTCGGCCGGGCTCGGAGCAGGAAACGTCCGCGACGTGACGGCGGCGCTCGAAGTCCTTCCTCAGGTGCGGTATCCGCTGCCGAACCACGATCCGTTGATCGCACACCTTCCGCAGGTGCTGGCGCGCGCGCGAGCGATCGCTCCAACCGCGCCGGCGCTGTCGCTCGCCGGGCGACGGCTGCTCAGCCCCGTCGCAAATCCTGGAAAGATCGTCGCCGCGCCGGTGAACTACCAGACGCATCTCGACGAGGTGCGCGCGGACAAGAATCTGCATCACAACACGGCCGCCCACACCGTCACCATCCAGACCGCCGGGCTGTTTTTGAAAGCGAACAGCTCGCTCGTCGGGCCCGGCGAGGGCGTGATCATCCGCAAGCCCGATCGCCGGACCGATCACGAGGTGGAGCTGGTCGTCGTCATCGGCGAAACCGCGAGCCACGTCTCGCGCGCCGACGCCCTCGATTACGTGGCGGGCTACGCGATCGGTCTCGACATCACCATCCGCGGCACCGAGGACCGCAGTTTCCGCAAGTCGGTCGATACGCACTCGGTGCTCGGGCCGTGGCTCGTGACCGCCGACGAGATTCCCAATCCGGGTCAGCTCGATCTGCACATTGCGGTCAACGGCGAGCAGCGCCAGCAATCCAACACAAGCCGGTTGATCCTCAGCGTGCCGGAGCTCATCGAGCTCGCCTCGTCCTTCTACACGCTCTATCCCGGCGACGTGATCTTCACGGGCACTCCGGAAGGCGTGAGCCCCATCGAAGCGGGCGACGAGATTGTCGCCACCATCGAAAAGATTGGAACCATGCGCGTCCACGTGCGAGCGGCGGAGCGGGCGCAACGCGCCGTGTCGGACGTAGAAGCGGACCTTTCCGCCTCCGCTAACGCTACGGGTGGACCCGCCGCAGCATTGCGCGACGGCGGGCACGTCCGCCAGGGGGCGTAAATGCACGAAACAGCTTCGTTCGTGGTCAAGCCGGAGGCCTCACCCGAGCGACAGGCCTTCTACCAGAAGCTCGATCAAATCGACACGGCGCCTCTGTGGGAAGTGCTGAACCGTCTGGTCATGCCAGAGCCGCAGCCGGCGATTGTGCCCGCGCTCTGGAAGTACGACGATGTGCGCCCGCTGCTGATGGAAGCCGGCCGGCTGCTGACGGTGCAGGAGGCCGAGCGCCGTGTGCTCGTCCTCGAAAACCCCGGCATCCGGGGGATGTCGCAGATCACCCAGAGCCTGTACGCCGGCCTGCAGCTGATTCAGCCCGGCGAAGTTGCGCCGAGCCATCGCCATGCCGCCTCCGCGCTGCGTTTCATCGTCGAAGGCGATGGCGGAGGCTACACCGCTGTGGACGGCGAGCGCACGGCGATGCACACGGGCGACTTCGTGCTGACGCCGTCGTGGACGTTCCACGATCACGGCAACCCTGGTTCGTCGCCGGTGATCTGGATGGACGTGCTGGACGTGCCGATCGTCAACATGTTCGACACGAGCTTTGCCGAGCACCATCCGCAGGAGACGCAGCCGATTGCGCGGAAGGACGGCGACGCGCTCGCGCGCTTCGGCGCGAACATGTTGCCGGTGGAGTACCGATCAGTACGCGGTGCGACGTCGCCGTCGCCGGTCTTCAACTATCCGTACTCGCGCAGTCGTGACGCGCTGCATCAGCTATACAGGAACGGGCCGGTCGATCCCCATCACGGCGTGAAGCTGCAGTACGTCAATCCGGCGAGCGGCGGCTATCCACTGGCGACCATCGCCG
>Ga0075434_100001065_pt1 | contig 22406 bp, 21 predicted proteins | sample RhiMethybrSRZTD3_FD_75298 | JGI IMG/M metagenome (GOLD analysis project Ga0075434, IMG submission 75298) | Populus rhizosphere microbial communities from Tennessee, USA - Rhizosphere MetaG P. TD hybrid SRZTD3 | ecosystem: Host-associated > Plants > Roots > Rhizosphere > Soil | place: USA... | reverse complement strand
GGCCGAACCGCACGGCGCCGCGGCCCCCGAGCGCCACCATCAGCAGGATCAAGAACGGCGTCATGAAGAACCCGGCGCGGACGCCGGTCAGGAACGATGCGGCGAGCAGCAGCAGCCAGACGGCGGCCGCGACGATGTTCGACCGCCGCGATCCCAGTCGGCTGCCGCGCCACCACCCGTACGCGACGGCGAGCATGACGGCGACGAAGAGGTAGTACTGATAGAAGGACGAGAACGTGCTCGGGATCCTGCGCAGGCTTCCGCCCCCGGGCAGCCCGAAGCTGACGAACTCCTGTGTCACCGCGCCCGCAGCGTTGCCGTAGAGCCGGTAGACGGCGTGCGCATGCCCGCCGTAGATCAGCGCCGCCTCGATCAGGCCCACCCCGGCCGGCACGAGCGCGAGCAGCGTCATCAGGCCGAACAGTCGGTGCAGCTCCTCCCGCGTGCGCACCAGGTGGTAGCCCAGGAAGATCAGCGGCACGTAGAACAGCCAGACCTTGACGCCGATCAGCCCGACGAGCGGCTTGGGCAGGTTCGGATTGAACGCCTGGGCCACCACGATCGCGGCCAGCGCAAGCAGCAACGTGGCGGGAGCTCCCGGAAAGCTGATCCGAATGCGCCGTCTCCACGCCCACAGGAGGAAGCCGACGTAGGCCGGGACGACGAACAGGAAGTCCTTCGCCAGCACCGCGACCGCGCGCTCGACCCGATGGCCGTAGGCGGCGTCGATCGCGATGCCGGAGATCGGGATGTAGATCACGAGCCCGATGACCGCCAGCCGCCAGTTCTTGATGCCGACCGCCAGCGCGCCGAGGAAGACGGCGAACGAGCCGACGAGGAGCGCGTACGTCACGGCGAGATCATCGACGATGTGGCCGATCTCTCGGACAGATCCACTGCCCCGAGGTTTCGGGATCGTCTGCTACGGTAACCGCCCGGTCGAGCGGGTCTGCGGAAGGGGGTCCCTGGAATGAAGCGGATGCTGAAAGCCATGGTGATCACGTCGTTGGTCGCGCTCGTCGTGGGCGCGCCGGCGGCCTGGGCGAAGTGCACGAACCCGAACCCCGCCTACTGCCAGTACACCGAGACCGCGCCGACCGCGACGGGCACGAAGTCGGTCGGCAGCGGCGGTGACAAGCAGGTCAGCAAGCTCCCGACCGCCGTCCAGCACTCGATTCAGACGCAGAGCGGCTCCGCGGCCACTGCGAGCACGCTCGAGCGGATCGCGACGACCGCCGGTGCGGGCGCTCCGGCGAAGGTCAAGATCAAGAAGGCCGAGAAGACGCGGGTGCACAAGGCCCTCAAGAAGGTCTCCGTCGATCGTGCCAAGCCCGTGCGTGCCGGCTTCAGCGCGGTCTCCGGCGGCGGGAACGGGCGCCTGGTCGTCCTCGTCACCATCCTCGGTGTGATGACTCTTGCCGCCGTTGCCCTCGCCGTCGCGCGGCGCAGGGGCGGCGCGCAGCGCTAGTACCCTCTGCGCATCGCGCAGCCTGACGTCGCAGGCGATTCCGACCAGCCGAGCGGCCACCGTGTCGGCCGGCTGTCGGCGCTCTTCTTCGCCTCCCTCGTCCTCGAGCGCGTCTTCTCACTCGGGCTCATCGCCGTCGTCGCCGCGGTCTACGGCGTCACGGCGAGCACGGACACGTACTACCTCGCGCTGATCGTCCCGGCCGCGCTCGGCTACTCGCTCACCGAGGCGATCTACACCGCCATCCTCCCGTTCTTCGGAGGACCGCACGGCGCGACGCGACGGCGGCTGGCAGCGGCCATGGGCATCGGCGTCCCGCTCGCCCTCGTCGTCGGCGGCGCGTACGCAGCGATTGTCGCGCTGGTGCAGCCGAACGACATCGCCGTCTGGCTCGCCTTCGCCGGCCTCGTCACGGCCCAGCCGATCGCCGGCGTCTACGCCGCGTACTTCACGGCCCAGCGCCGCTACGCGCTCGCCACGCTCCGCGTCCCCTTCATCACCGGCGTGGCTTTCGTGTCCGCGCTCGTGCTGCTCTCGTTCTGGGGGTCGATCACGGCGATCGCCGTCGCCTACTCGCTCGGCTTCTGCGGACAGCTCGTGCTGCTCGCAGTGCTGGCAAAGCGGCTGCCGGCCGAGCGCGGCGAGCCGGCGGCGTCACCGGGCCTCCGCATCCTGGGCCCGGCCGGATCGGTGTTCCTGGCCACGCTGGTCGGCGGGCAGCTGATCGTGCTCATCGAGCGGATCCTGGCCAGCTCGCTCGCCGCCGGCTCCGTGACGTTGCTCGTCAACGCACGCGGGTTCGTCCTCGTCGCGGCGATGGCCGCGCAGGCGATCGGCAGCGGGGTGTTTCCGGCCGCGAGCGAGCGCTTCCGGGAGCTCGGGCGCGAGGGCCTCGCCGACCTCGCGCTCACGGCGGTCCGGCTCGCCGCCCTCATCGCGCTCGTGTCCGCCGCCTACGTGTCCATCTGCCGCCGGCAGCTGATCGAGGTCGTCCTCCAGCGCGGCAAGTTCAACGCCTCGGACACCGCCGAGACCGCGCGGCTGATCGCGATCATGGCGGGTGCCCTGCTCGGCATCTCCGTCGGCGCGGTCGCGGGAAAAGCGCTCTTCGGGGTCGGGAGGCAGCGATTCGTCGCCGTCGTCAGCGCCGCCGGTGTCGTCCTCTACGTCGGCGCCGCGGTCGGTCTGCGCGAGGCGTGGGGCGTCGACGGGCTCGCCGCCGCCTTCCTGGTCTCCGCCGTGGCAACCGGAATGGCGCTCGCCGTCGCTCTTGCGCACGCGGTCGGGCTCTCGGTTCGTGCGGCGGTTCGGAACTGGGTGGTCATCCCGGTCGCGCTGGCGGCGGTGTTCGCGGTCGCCGCGGGCGGCGTATGGCTCGCCATCGGGCGGCCGACGGAGGGAGTGCCCGCGGCGCTGGCGACGCTCCTCGCGACCGGGATCGCCGGGCTCGCCGCTCTCGGGACGGCAGTCGTGGTCGCCAGAACCCGCGAATACGAGTTGCTTCGCGGCGCGCTGCGGGCGCGTGGCCTCGGCCGCGTCGCCGCGGCAGCGGGACGATAGGGCATGGCGGGGCTGCACGAGAATCGCCGGCGCGCCTGCTCGTTCGGCGCGGCAGCCGAGCAGTACGACCGCGCCCGCCCGAGCTACCCGGCCGCGCTGATCGACGACCTCACCGCCGAGGGCGCCCGCACGGTCCTCGATGTCGGCTGCGGGACGGGGAAGGCGTCACGCCTGTTTCTGGAGCGCGGTTGCGACGTGCTGGGCGTCGAGCCCGATCCGGCCATGGCCCTCCTCGCGCGCAGCCACGGCGTCACGGTCGAGGACGCGATGTTCGAGGACTGGGACCCGGCCGGCCGCATGTTCGACCTCGTCGTGTCCGGGCAGGCGTGGCACTGGGTCGATCCCGACGTTGGCCTGGCCAAGGCGGCTGCCGTCCTGCGTGACGGGGGCCGGTTCGCCGCCTTCTGGAACATCGACTCGTAAGACGCCGAGACGAGCGCCTCGCTACGCCGCGCGTACGAACGGGTGGCGCCTACGCTCGTCGACGGGTCGTCGCACGGCGGGATGGCAGCCGCAGTGCGAGCGCCCGAGCGGAACGACGAAGAGGATCTTGCCTCGCTGCGCGCGTCCGGCTCCTTCCGCGACGACGAGGTGCGCCGCTATCCGTGGAGCCAGACATACCCTGCGGCGAGCTGGCTCGAGAGGGTGTCGACGCACAGCGACCATCGCACGCTCCCACCGGAACAACTTGCTGCCCTGCTCGAAGAGCTACGCGTCGCCATCGACGACCGAGGCGGCGAGATCGCCGTGCAATACGAGACGCTGGTGCTGACCGCTAGGCGAGCTGGCGGTACAACAGGATCGTCGTGATTGCGAAGATGATCGCGACGACGACGGTGAGCCGCGTCAGGTTCCGCTCGACGATGTGCGTCCCGCCCTGCGACGCGGGCGTGAAGCCCATGCCGCCGAAGCCCGTGTCGCGCCCGGAGTGCATGAGCACGAGCGTCACGAGCGCGAACGAGACGAGCACCTGAATGACCGCGAGGACTGCCGTCATGCCTCGACGAGAATAGCTGAACGTGGACGAAACCGAGGCCCGCGAGCGGATCCAGAAGCTGCTCGTCACCGGGGACAACCGCCTGAAGCAGGGCGCGTCCCGTGACAAGGTGCGGGAGAGCTACGAGCAGGCCCTCGCGCTCGCGCGCGAGACCGGCATGGAGGAGCGGGTTCGACCGCTCGTCGAGGTCAGGCTTGCTGACCTCGAGCGGCTCGAAGGAGCACCTCCTCCATCCGCGCCGCCTGACGCCTGACGTCGTGCACGGCGGCGGCCTCCCTCGCCGCAGGGTTCGGCCGTGGGAGTGCCGCCGCGCGGTGCAGGCCTGCGGCGATGTCGTCCTCGTCGAACGGGTCGACGAGGACCCCGGCCTGCGGCGAGACGAACTCGCGCGGTCCGCCGACGCGCGTCGCCACCACCGAGCGCTCGCAGGCCATCGCCTCGAGCAGCGCTTGACCGAACGGCTCCACGAGGCTGGGCTGGCAGACGACGTGCGATCGCGCGAGTTGCTCGGGAACGCGGTCGTGGGGGATCGCTCCCGTCAGGGTGATCCCGGCTCGGCCCTCGAGCTGCGACCGGAGCGGGCCTTCGCCGACGAAGGTGAGCGTCCCGTCGCGGAGGCGGCCGAACGCGTCCGCGAGCCGGAGCACGTTCTTCCGCTCGGTCAGCGACCCGATGCAGAGGTAAACGGGGGGGCCGTCGGAAGCCGCGGGCAGCGGCCGGAAGCGTTCGAGGTCGACCCCAGAGTCGATCACCTCCACCTTCCCGTGGGCCTCCGGCACCGACTCCTCGAGCCGGCGGCGAAGGTAATCGGAAACGGCGATCACCGTGGCGGCTCGACGGACGACCGCCCGCGTGGCGAGCCGGATGCTCAAGTGCTCACCGACATTCGCGACGTCCTGCCCGTGCGCCGTGACCACGAGCGGAACGCCGGGCGCGGCGAACGCGGCGATGGCGCCGGTCGGGAACAGGAAGTGCGCGTGGACCACCTCCGGCCGGAACCGCCGCGCGACGGCGCGCGCGAGGCGAGCAAGCTCGAACCAGCGCCGCTTTCCGCCGGCGCGCCGGTCGAGGACCGCCAGCTCCACCGCGTGGCCGCGGTCGCGCAGCGCGACCTCGAACTGCTGGACGAATGTGCCCAGGTCGGGATCCTCCGCGCCCGGATACATCTGCGAGACGACGAGGATGCGCACGGGCACAAGCCTGACATGCACCGCCTCAGTAGGCCCACCAATCCGCGAAGCGCGGCGACACGCCGCGGAGTGCCTCGGTTTCCGCCGGCACGGCGTCGACGGCCAGAGCGCAGGCGGTCAGGCGGACGTGGCCTTCGAGCACGACGTCGCCGCCCTCGGCGGCGGCGCTGACGAGGATGAGCTCCGGCCACCGCGCCCCCGTCCGCAACGCCTGCGCGGCGTCCAGAAAGCCGTCGTTGGCAACGCCGAAGACGCGTACTCCCGACCGGATCCGTTCCGCCGCGTCGGCCGGGCGGCGGCTGCCGCCCGAAAGCTCGACCCAGTAGTCGTAGTCGATGTAGCGCACGGCGGCCAGCTCGTCCCGGGTCAGGCGGACCCGCTGCCAGCGAACGTCGCCAGGGAACCCGGAAAACAGTCCCTCGCGGGGGCCGTATCCCCGGATCTCGTCGAGGATCGCCCGCCTTAGCGTGTTCTCCTCCGCATCCGCGAGTACGGGCGAGGTCACGAGGCCGGCGTTGGTCCTGTGGCGGCGAAGCGCGTCTGCGACCGCCTGCCCCCAGCGCTCCGAGTCGCACTCGGCTTGGAGGAACGTCGCGATCATCTCGGCCTCCGAGCTCGGCCCGACGACGATCACGACTCCGCTACGCCCGTTGGGCGTCGTACGTCCCGAAGACGTCTCGCAGCGCGCCGCAGATCTCGCCGACGGTGCAGCGCGCGCGAAGCGCTTCGCGCATCGGCGGCAGCAGGTTCGCGGTGCCCTCGGCGGTCCGCCGGACCGCTTCCAGCGCCGTCGCGGCCGACTCCGCGGAGCGCTCGGCGCGAATCCTCGCCGTGCGGTCGAGCTGCCGCTCGACGGCCGCCGCGTCCAGCCGGTGGAGCTCGATCGGCTCGTCCTCCGCCTCCGTGTAGCGGTTGACGCCGACGAGCACGCGCTCGCCCGCCTCGACCTCGGCGTTGTAGCGGTACGCGGCCTCCTCGATCTCCGACTGGACGAACCCGCGCTCGATTGCGGCGACCGCGCCACCGATCTCGTCGATCCGCGCGATCAGCTCGGCCGCCTGCTCCTCCAGTTCTCGCGTCAGCGACTCGATGAAGTACGACCCGCCGAGCGGGTCGGCGGTATCCGTACCTCCCGCCTCGTGCGCGAGAATCTGCTGCGACCGCAACGCGATCCTGGCCGAGCGCTCGGTCGGCAGGGCGAGCGCCTCGTCGAACGCGTTCGTATGCAGCGATTGCGCACCGCCGCAGACGGCGGACAGTGCCTGCACGGCGACGCGCACGATATTGTTCTCGGGCTGCTGCGCCGTCAGCGTGGAACCGCCCGTCTGGGCGTGGAACCGAAGCGCCTGCGCCCGCGGGTTCGTCACCCCGAACCGCTCGCGCATGATGCGCGCCCACAGGCGCCGTGCGGCGCGGAACTTCGCCACCTCCTGGAAGAAGTGGTTGTGGGCGTTGAAGAAGAACGAGAGCCTGGCGCCGAACTGGTCGGGCGAGAGGCCGGCGGCGACCGCCGCTTCGCAGTAGGCGATCCCGTTGGCGAGCGTGAACGCCAGCTCCTGGACCGCGGTCGAGCCCGCCTCCCGGATGTGGTAGCCGGAGATGGAAATCGTGTTCCAGTTCGGCAGCCGCTCGGCGCAGTACGCGAACAGGTCGGTAGTGATCCGCATCGACGCGCGCGGCGGGAAGATGTAGTTCCCGCGGGCGCAGTACTCCTTGAGGATGTCGTTCTGGACCGTGCCGCGCAGCCCCTCGCCGCGGACGCCTTGCCCCTCGGCCACGAGCTCGTAGAGCAGCAGGAGAAGCGCGGCCGGCGCATTGATCGTCATCGAGGTCGAGACCTCGCCGAGCGGGATGGCGGCGAGCAGCACCTCCATGTCCGCCAGGGAGTCGATTGCGACGCCGGTCCGCCCCACCTCGTCCGCGGCGCGCGGGTCGTCGGAGTCATACCCGAGCTGGGTCGGGAGGTCGAACGCGACCGACAGCCCGGTCTGCCCGCGCGTCAGCAGGTAGCGAAAGCGCGCGTTCGTCTCCTCCGCGGAGCCGAAGCCGGCGTACTGCCGGATCGTCCACGGGCGGCCCCGGTACATATCGCGGTACGGCCCGCGCGTGAAGGGGTAGTCGCCCGGGAGCTCCAGCGCCTCGCCGTCGAGATCCCCTGCGGTGTAGACCGGCTTGATCTCGATCCCCGAGTCGGTCTCCCGCCGGTCCTCGGTGGTCGCCACGGACCACATCGTACGCCCGAGGGGGTCCTGCTAGGCCGGCGCGACCTCCGCCTCGGCGCGGCGCTCGATCCCGGCTGCGGCGTACGCGTCCTCCTCGTCGAGCGTCTCGTGCGCGAGCAGCGCCTCGGCGAGCCCGTCCAGCCTGGGGCGATGCTCCTGCAGCAGCTCGAGGACTTCGCCATAGGCGCGCTCGACGAGTCGCCGGACCTCCTCGTCGACCAGGCGCCGGGTGTGCTCGGACTGCTCCTGCGTCCCTGGGTAGAGCGGCCCGCGGCCGTCCGACGGCAGCGCCGCGATCGGGCCGATGGCCGTGCTCATCCCCCAGCGGCCGACCATGTGCCGCGCGATCTCGGTCACCTGCTGGATATCGGACTCTGCACCGGTCGTCGTCTCGTCGAAGACGATCTGCTCGGCCCCGCGGCCGCCGAGCGCGACCTTGATCCGGGCAACGAGCTCGTGTTCCTCGTAGTTGAACCGGTCGGCGTCAGGTGCAGAGAAGGTGACGCCGAGCGCCATGCCGCGCGGGATGATCGAGACCTTCCGGACGGGGTCGGCACCGGGCGTCAGCATCCCGACGATCGCGTGCCCGGACTCGTGATAGGCGGTGCGCCGCCGGTCCTCCGGCGTCATCATCACCTTGCGCTCGGCGCCGAGGATGATCTTCTCGAGCGCGCCGGCGAAGTCCTCGGACGTCACCGCGTCATGACTGCGATGCGCCGCCAGCAGCGCCGCCTCGTTGACGAGGTTCGCCAGGTCGGCACCCACCATCCCGGGAGTTGTGGCGGCGACCCGACCGAGATCGACCTCCGGCGCAAGCGGCACGGAGCGCGTGTGCACCTCCAGGATCTTGCGCCGCCCGATCAGATCCGGCGGCTGGACCGCGACACGCCTGTCGAAGCGTCCCGGCCGCAGCAGCGCGGGGTCGAGCACGTCCGGGCGGTTCGTCGCCGCCAGGACGATCACGTTCGTGGACGTGTCGAAGCCGTCCATCTCCGTGAGGATCTGGTTCAGCGTCTGCTCGCGTTCGTCATGGCCGCCGATGACACCGCCGGCGCCGCGGGCCCGGCCGATTGCATCGAGCTCGTCGATGAACACGATCGCGGGGGCGTTGGCCTTCGCCTGGGTGAACAGGTCGCGCACCCGCGAGGCGCCGACGCCGACGATTGCCTCGATGAACTCCGAGGCCGACAGCGAGAAGAAGGGGACGTTCGCCTCGCCCGCAACGGCCCTGGCTAGCAGGGTCTTGCCGGTTCCGGGCAGGCCGCTCAGCAGGACGCCGCGCGGGATGCGACCCCCGAGCCGCGCGTACTTCTGCGGTTCCTTGAGGAAGTCGACGATCTCGCTGAGCTCGGCCTTGGCCTCGTCGATCCCGGCCACGTCCTCGAAGGTCACGCGTCCCTCGGCGGCCTCGTAGCGCCGTGCGCGTGATCGCCCGAAGCCGCCGAGCATCCCCGAGGCGCTCCCGGCGCGCCTGATCAGCAGGACGAAGAGGATGATGAACAGGAGTGTCGGCCCGAAGCCGAACACAATTGTCTCCCAGAGCGGGGTGCCGGTATCGAGCGGCTGGGCATTGATGACGACACCGTTGCTCTGCAGCAGCAGCGAGAGCGCGTCGGTGTTCGCGAACGCCGGCACCTCCGTCTTGAAGCGGATGACCTTCTGGTCGTTGTACTTCGCCTCGTGCTTCAGGTCGCCCTGAATCGCGGTTCCCTTCGACGTGATGTCGATGACGTTCCCCTGACGCACCTGCCGCAGGAAGAAGGGGCTGTAGGGGACGCGCGGCCGCGAGACGTGCGTCGCGCGGGAGGCGATCCAGTAATTGAGGGCGAACAGGCCGAGGACGATGAGCAGGTAGGGGAGGAAGCGCGACCACCGCACCCGTGGGCGGCCCGGGCTGCCGCCGGTGGGGCCTGCTCCCTCGACACGCCACGGCTCGCGGCCGTCCGGCGTCCCGCGAGGAGTCGGTCCTCGTCTCTCGTCAGTCGCCATCGCTAACGAGGATGCCACGGGGACCCTGCTCGCGCGAGTGAGGCGGGCCGTACCCTGACGTCATGCGCGTCACCGTCAGACTGTTCGCCGGGCTCCGCGAGCGGGCCGCAACCGGCGCTCGCGAGCTCGATCTGCCGGCGGGCGCGACGGTTGCGGACGTCTGGTCACGCCTCGATCTCGACGAGGAGCCGGCCGGCCTGCTCTACGCCGTCAACCAGCACTACGCCGAGCGCGGCACGGAGCTCGCGGACGGCGACGAGGTGGCTCTGATTCCGCCCGTGTCCGGCGGCGCGTTCCGCTTGAGCGCGGAGCCCCTCTCGCTCGAGGCCGTCGTTCGCGAGGTGGCCGCCGACGAGGCCGGCGCGATCGCCACCTTCGTCGGGACGACTCGCAATCGCTCGCGCGGCCGCGCTGTCGTTCACCTCGAGTACGAGGCCTACGAGGGCATGGCCGAGCAGGTCATGGCGACGGTGGCGCAGGAGCTGGCGGAGACGTACGACCTCTCCGGGGTGGCGATCCACCACCGGATCGGCCGTGTCGGCATCGGCGAGCCGAGCGTCGCGATCGCTGTTTCGGCGCCGCATCGCCAGGACGCCCTGGCCGCGTGCCGCGACGCCATCGACCGCCTGAAGGTCGAGGTGCCGCTGTGGAAGAAGGAGGTCTACGACGGAGGAGAGGAGTGGATCGGCCGGGGGTCGTAAGGATCCGCGGCGCTACGCTTGACGACATGAGCGGCCTCTTTCCCGAGGTGAAGCCTCGGGAGCCGGAGACCGAGCACGAGCCGCTGCCCGACCGGAACGGCGCGCACTCGGGCAACGGCTTCCGCGACTACGAGCCGATCCACCCGGAGCCGGGCTGGAAAGCCCTCGCGCGCAAGCTCTGGGCGCCGATCGCCGCCCTCGGTGCGCTGCTCGCGAAGTTCAAGTTCCTCCTGCTCGCGGTCTTCAAGTTCAAGCTCTTCCTGACCGCGGGGACGATGCTCGTCTCGATCGCCGCCTACGCGCTGCTCTGGGGCTGGTGGTTCGGGCTGGGCCTCGTCCTCCTGATCTTCGTCCACGAGCTCGGGCACGTCATCGAGCTCCGGCGGCAGGGCGTCCCGGCCTCGGCGCCGCTCTTCATCCCGTTCCTGGGCGCCGTCGTGGGCATGCGAGAGCTTCCCGACGACGCGTGGAAGGAGGCGAAGGTCGCCCTCGCTGGGCCGCTGCTGGGCAGCGTTGCCGCCGCGGCGGTCTGGGCGGTCGGCGCAGCGATCGGCTCCCACTTCCTGATCGCACTTGCCTTCGTCGGCTTCTTCATCAACCTCTTCAACCTGATCCCGATCGTGCCGCTCGACGGCGGGCGCGCCGTCGGCGCGCTCCACCCGGCGATCTGGCTGGCCGGGCTCGTGGGGTTGCTCGTGCTCGCCGTCCTGCGGCCGAACCCGATCCTCCTGCTGATCCTCGTTCTCGGCGGGTTCGAGCTCTGGCGCCGCTGGCAGGAGCGCGGCACGCCTCAGGCCGATGCCTATTACCGGATCCGCCCCTGGCAGCGGTTCGCCACCGGAGCGCTGTACGGCGGACTGGTGATCCTGCTCGCCCTCGGCATGACCGCGACCCACCTCGAGCGCCACCTGTGAGCCCGCACGGCCGGAGCGACCGCGCGCTCCTCGAGCGCGAGGATCCAGACCTGAGGGCGCACGCCGCGTCGATCGGCGACGAGTTCCTCCGCGGGTTCGAAGCGGTCGAAGCGATCGGCCGGCCGGGGGTCACGATCTTCGGCTCGGCGCGCATCCGCGCCGGCGACCCGATCTATGCGGCCGCCGAGGAGGCGGGACGCCGCTTCGCCGAGGCCGGCTTCGCCGTGATCACCGGCGGCGGGCCCGGCGTGATGGAGGCGGCCAACCGCGGCGCCCAGAACGCCGGCGGGGTCTCGGTGGGCTTCAACATCGAGCTCGCGCATGAGCAAAAGCCGAACCCGTATCTCGACATCTCCGTCACCTTTCGCCACTTCTACGCCCGCAAGACGATGCTCGTGAAGGCGGGCGAGGGCTTCGTCATGTTCCCCGGGGGCTTCGGCACGCTCGACGAGCTGTTCGAGGCCTTGACGCTCATCCAGACTGACAAGGTTCTCGACTTCCCCGTCATCCTCCACGGCCGCGCGTACTGGGACGGCCTGCGAGGCTGGACGGAAGAACAGACCCTTGCTCGGGGGATGATCTCGCCCGAGGACGAAGAACTGCTGTTCGAGACGGACGACCTCGAGGAGGCGGTCGCAATCGTCAGGCGCTGTTACGAGGAGAAGCGCGCCGCGGCGCCGGCCGAGCCCGTGAAGGCGGACGCGCAGTAGTCGTGCAGCTCCGCGACCTCCCGTCTGTCGACGAGCTGCTCCGGGACGAGCGGCTCGGCGGTGTCGGGCACGAGGCTGCGACGGAGGCGGCGCGAGCCGTCCTCGCCCGCGCACGCGACGAGATTCGAGCCGGGATCGATCCCGGCGATCTGGCCGGACGGGCCGCCGCCGACGTCGAGCGTGCTCGACGGCCGCGCCTCCGGCGCGTGCTGAACGCGACCGGCGTCATCGTCCACACGAACCTCGGGCGCGCGCCGCTTGCCGAGTCGGCGCTCGAGCGGACTCGCGCGGCCGGGCGCGGCTACTCCAATCTCGAGTACGACCTGGCCACCGGACGACGAGGCTCGCGACAGGATCACGCGTCCGCGGCGCTGCAACGCCTCACGGGCGCCGAGGCGGCGCTGGTCGTCAACAACAACGCCGCGGCGGTGCTGCTCGCGCTCGCCTCGCTCGCCGAGGGCCGCGAGGTAATCGTCTCGCGCGGCGAGCTGGTCGAGATCGGCGACGGGTTCCGCATCCCGGACGTGCTGGCCCGCTCCGGCGCGAAGCTCGTCGAGGTAGGGACGACCAACCGCACGCGCGCCTCTGACTACGAGGATGCGATCGGCCCCGAGACCGCAGCGCTGCTTCGGGTCCACCAGTCGAACTTCCGCCTCGTCGGCTTCACGGAGAGTCCCCGCATCGAAGAGCTGGCCACGGTTGCTCGCCGCGGCAGGCTCCCGCTCGTCGACGACCTCGGCTCCGGCGCGCTGGTGGCGCTCGAAGGCGAGCCCTCGGCGCGCGAGACGCTCGCCGCAGGCGCCGACCTCGTGTGCTTCTCCGGCGACAAGCTGCTCGGCGGCCCCCAGGCGGGCGTCGTCGTGGGGCGTCGCGAGCTCGTGGAGCGCCTTCGCCGCCATCCGCTTCACCGCGCCCTCCGCATCGACAAGCTCTCGCTCGCCGCGCTCGAGGGGACGCTCACGCTCTACCTCGACCCGCAGCAGGCGTTCGCCCAGGTGCCGGTGGTGCGGATGGTTCGCGAGTCCGCGAACGGCGTTCGGGCGCGTGCGGAGCGGCTCGCGTCGCTGGTGACAGGTGAGGTCGAGGCCACGACCGCCCGGGTCGGAGGTGGCGCCCTCCCGCTCACCGAGCTTCCGAGCTTCGCATGCGCGGTCGAGGAGGGCCTTGCCGCCGCGCTGCGAGCGGGCGAGCCGCCGGTAATCGCGATCGTGCGCGACGGACGCTGCCTCCTTGACTGCCGGACCCTGTCCGACGCCGAGATCGACGAGACCGCCGCGGCGGTGCTCGCCGCCCGCGGGTAGCGCGCCCTATGGGCCTGACGGTCGGCACGGCGGGTCACATCGACCACGGGAAGACATGGCTGGTTCGGGCATTGACCGGCAAGGACACCGACCGCCTGCCAGAGGAACAGCGGCGGGGGATCTCGATCGAGCTCGGCTACGCGCCGCTCGAGCTCGCCGACGGGCGGCGGCTCTCCCTGATCGATGTCCCGGGGCACGAGCGGTTCGTCAGGACGATGGTCGCCGGCGCGACCGGGATCGACCTGTTCCTGCTCGTCGTCGACGCCGCCGAGGGGGCGCGCCCGCAGACGCACGAGCACCTCGCGATCCTCCGGCTGCTGGGTATCGACACGGGCGTCGTCGCCGTCACCAAGGCCGACAGCGTCGACGCCGAGACGCTCGAGCTGGCGCTGGAGGAGGCGCGCGAGCTCGTTCCCGGCGCCGAGGTCGTCGCGGTGAGCGCGAGGACGGGCGCGGGCCTGGACGAGCTTCGGGCGGCGCTCGCGCGTGCGGCCGATCGGGTCGAGCACGCGCCGGCGTTCGGGGCGACGCGACTCTACGTCGACCGCGTCTTCACGCTGCGCGGGATCGGAACGGTCGTGACGGGGACGCTCTGGGCGGGCTCGATCGGCGAGGGCGATCAACTCCGGGTCGAGCCGCGCGGACTGGAGGTGCGGGTCCGGAGCGTCGAGGTCCACGATCGCCCGGTCGAGCGGGCGACGGCCGGGCAGCGCGTCGCAGCAGCTCTGACGGGGGTGCAGCGCACGGCGCTCGGCCGAGGTGAGGCCCTCGTGGAGCCCGGCGCCTACCCGATCAGCTACCGCCTCGACGTCGAGCTCGAGCAGCTCGCCGACATTCCCGCCTCGCTTCAGGTTCACCACGGCACGTCCGAGACACCGGCGCGGGTCGCGCGCGTCGGCGAGACATTTGCCCAGCTTCGCCTCTCGCGCCCCGTCGTGGCAGCCCGCGGCGACCGGGTCGTCCTGCGGACGACGACGACCGTCGGCGGCGGCCGTGTGCTCGATCCCGCACCGCCGCGACGCAGCAGCGTCGACCGCCTTCGCGTTCTCGCGGACGGAGACCCGCCGGGGGTGGTTCGAGCCGTCATCGACGGGCCGGTGACGCGGGCCTCGCTCGCTCGGCGCGCACTCCTCTCGCTGGCCGAGCTCGACGATGCGCTTCAGGTCCTCGAGCGGGCGGGCGAGTGGTATTTCACGGAGGATTGGCTCGCAGGGCTCCGTGCGGATGTTCGCTCGCGCCTCGAGCGCCGCGCAGCCTCGGGAGCCATCGATCCCGGACTGCCGCTCGCCGAGCTTCTCCCCGCGGAGCCGTGGGCCGCGGCCGTGGTCGACCAGCTCGGAGTGGAGCGGCGCGGCGCGAACGCCTACCTGCCGGGGCAGGCGGCCTCGCTCGGCGTCCGCGACGGCGCCGCGCTGGAGTTGGAGGCCGCGCTCGGCGCCGCGGGCGTCGAACCGATTGCTGTCCAAGACCGGGAGCTGGCGCGATATCTCGAAGCGGAGGGGCGGATGGTTCGTGTCGGCGACGGGCTCGCCGTGGGCGCTGCCGCGTACGACGAAGCACGGCGCGTTCTCGTCGAGGAGTGCGAGCGCTCGGGGAGCATCACGCTTGCTCGATTTCGCGACCTCCTCGGCACGTCCCGCCGTCCGGCGCAGCTTCTCCTCGAGCGGTTCGACGCGGACGGCATCACGAGGCGGGTCGGTGACCAGCGCGTGCTCCGGCGCGCCGGTCGCGCATAATCGGCCTCGTGATCGACCCGGACTCCACGGGCAGTCTCGAGCGGCTGATCGAGCGCTACAACCAGGCCTGGAACGACCACGACGTCGACGCGATCTGTGCGCTGCACGCGCCTGACTTCGTGTTCGAGAACCACACCGCCGGCGAGCGGGCGGAGGGCGACGCGGCACGCGACCACATCGCGCAGATCTTCCGGAACGCGCCGGACCTCTCCTTTCGCGGCCGCCGGCTCTACGTCCGCGACGGCCTCGTCGTCAACGAGTGGACGGCGACCGCGACCCGTGACGGGCGCAGGCTCGAGTGGGACGGCGTGGACGTCTTTCCGATCGAGGGGGGTTTGATCAAGCGCAAGGACGTCTACTCGTCCTCGCACCGGCCGCGCGAGGTCGGGTAGCGGACCTCCGCCGCGGCGGCGGCCGCATTCCGGCCACTGTTTAACGCCGGACGCGCAGCCGGAAGACGTCCGGCCGGTGGTAGTGGCCGGCCGGGTCGAAGCGCTGGCGGGCCTCGTACAGCCGCTGCGGGTCGAGCTCCGCATACAGCACGCCCTCCTGATCCCAGAGCGGCCCGGCAAGGTACTGGCCGTCCGGCCCGACGATGGCCGATCCGCCGCGGCCGAGGAGCTCCGGCCCCTCCGCAATCGGGACGTCCTCCGGGTAGCTCGACGCCCGCTGGTAGACGCACGGGCTGACGACGAAACCGCGCGACTCGCGCGCGATGTGGCGGATCGAGTCGTGCCACTCCTCGGAGTCGTCGGCGGTCGGCGCGAGATAGATCTCGACTCCCGACTCGTAGAGGGCGAAGCGCGCGAGCGGCATCAGGTTCTCCCAGCAGATCAGCCCCCCGACCCGGCCGAGGGCGGTGTCGACGGCTTCCAGCCCGTCGCCGGTGCCGAGCCCCCACACCAGGCGTTCGTGATTCGTCGGCACCAGCTTGCGATGGTGCAGGACGAGCGAGCCATCGGGCCCGTAGACGAGCAGGGCGTTGTAGATGGTTCCGCGCTCGAGCTCGTTGGCGCCGGTCGCGAGCCAGAGGCCGGCCTCGCGGGCGATCGCTCCCAACCGGTCGGACTCGGGGCCTGGAACCGTGATCGACTCTCGCGCAAGGCGCGCGTACACGGGCGTCGCGTCCGTGCCGGCGGCGAGGTAGCGGACCCAGCGGCTGGACGGGTACACCGGAATGAAGGCTTCGGGAAAGAGGATCAGCGCCGCGCCGTTGGCGGCGGCTTCGCTCGCGACTGCCTCGAGCTTGTCGAGCGTCTTCTCACGGTCGAGGACGACCGGCTCGACCTGCGCGCACGCGACCGTGATCTTGCGTTCCACGACGAGAGCCTATCCCGACCCGAAGCCTCCGCCGCCCGGTGTCTCGATCGTGACCAGGTCGCCGCTCATGAGGGAGCGGGTGGCCTTCGCCGGCAGCTCCTCCTCGTTGAGGAGGTTGCGCCCGGGTGCGCCCGGCTCCCCGCCGCGAGCGCCCTGCGGCGCCCTCGACCGCCGCTCGCTGACGACCGACATCCGGCACGCCTCGAGGACGCGGAGTGCGCGCACCACCCCGTCGCCCCCGCGGTAGCGGCCCGCGCCTCCCGAGCCGAGCCTGACCGCGTAGCGCTCGACCCGTAAGGGATACGCGAGCTCGAGCGCCTCGACCGGGGTGTTCAGCGTGTTCGTCATCGTCACGTGCACTGCCGAGGGACCGTGAGCGTCAGGACACGCGCCCTGGCCGCCGGCGATCGTCTCGTAGTACGTGAACCGCTCGCTCCCGAGCGTCAGGTTGTTCATCGTTCCCTGCCCCTGTGCCGGCACGGCGACGGCCTGGCCGAAGGCGCGGAAGAGGACGTCCGCGATCCGGCACGACGTCTCGACGTTTCCGGCGGCGACGGCGGCCGGCGGCCGCGCGTTGACTAAGGAGCCCGCGGGGGCGCGGATCGAGACGGGCGCCGCCGCCCCGCCCGAAGCCGGCACGTCGGGATCGGTCAGGCAGCGCACCACGAAGAGCGCCGCCGAGCGGGTCACCGCCAACGGGCAGTTCAGGTTGCCGGCGTGCTGTCCCGACGTTCCGGCGAAGTCGATCTCGATCTCCTCGCCGGCGACGCCGACCAGAGCGCGGATCTCGAGGGCCTCGCCGGCCGCCTCGAGGACGTCCACCGCCTCGTACCGTCCGTCGGGCAGCCGGGCGATTCCCGCGCGAACGCGCCGCTCGGAGTACGCGAGCAGCTCGTCCATCGCGGCCAGCATGTCGGGACGGCCATGGCGCCGGACGAGCTCGTCGACCCTCCGTTCGCCGAGCCACTGCGCCGCCTGCTGCGCCCGCAGGTCGCCTCGCCGCTCGGCCGGATTTCTCATCCGCCAGGCAAGCTCGTCGACGAGCTCGGGCGTGAGGCGTGTCGGCGGGATGACGACGCCCTCCTCGTCCAGCGACCGCGAGTCGGCGGGCATGCTGCCAGGCTCCTTGCCGCCGACGTCCGAGTGGTGGGCGCGACTGACGGCGAAGCCGAGCTCCGTCCGCGAGACGAGTGTGATGTCCGGGAGGTGTGTGCCGCCGGTATAGGGATCGTTGACGACGAAGACCTCTCCGCGGCCGGGTTCCATCGCGCGCACCGCCGCGACCGCTTCGGGCATGGCGCCGAGGTGAACGGGGATGCTCTCCGCCTGCGCGACCATCCGGCCGCGCTCGTCGAACAGGGCGCACGAGCAGTCCCGCCGCTCCTTGATGTTCGGGGAGAACGAGGAGCGGACGAGGACGGCGTTCATCTCGTCCGCCGCCGCCCGCAGCGCGCTGCCGAGAACCTGGAGCTCGATTTTCACGCTTTTGTCACCCCCTCGTGAGCGCGAGCGTGGGACCATCCCTAACCCCCACCCACCCTTGGGGGACCCACGCGGTGGCGCCGGGGAGCGGGACAACCACCGGGCCGGTGACGTCGAGCGGCGGGGCGGCCGGGAGCTCGAACGCGGGACCTGGGCGCACGTCCGCCGTGCGAACGGCGACGAGCTCGAGCGGCCGGTCCGGGTCGCTGTACCCGTACCGCTCCTCGTGCGCGCGGTGGAAGCGCTCGACGAGGCCGTCCCCGAGCGGCATCGTCAGCTCGAACGACTGGCCTGCGTAGCGCAGGTCCGCGTCTCCCGTCGCGGGCAGCTCGCCCGCCTCCGTCAATGGGCAGACATAGGAGCGGACGGCGTCGCGTCGCTCGTCGCTCGCGACGAGACCGAGCGCCGACAGCACGCCGGCCGCCGCCGGGACCAGCACTGTCCGGATCTCGAGCTCGTCGGCTAGCTCGCAGGCATGAAGCGGGCCGGCGCCGCCGAAGGCGACGAGCGCGAAGTCGCGCGGATCGTGACCGCGCTCGACCGAGACGAGCCGGACGGCGCGGAGCATCTCGGCGTTGACGGCTCGGACTGCGTCCTCGGGGTCGATGTCGCCGAGCGCGCGTTCTGCGGCGGCGAGGTCGAGCTCCAGGCCGCCGGCGAGCGTCGCCGGCAAGCGCCCGAGGAGCAGGTTCGCGTCGGTCACGGTCGGACGCGTACCGCCGCGGCCGTAGCAGGCCGGGCCCGGGCTCGCGCCCGCGCTTTCCGGTCCGGCTCGCAGCGCGCCGCCGGCGTCGCGCCAGAGCACCGAGCCGCCGCCGGCGCCGACCGTCTGGAGGTCGACCGTGGGCAGCCGGATGGGAACGCCGTTCACGGCGCGCTCCGGCGCGCGCCCCGCCGCGCCGCCGCTGACGAGCGCGACGTCGGTCGACGTCCCGCCCATGTCGATCGTGATCGCATCGTCGAAGCCGGCGTCGCGCGCGATTCGCGCCGCACCGACGACGCCGGCCGCCGGGCCCGACACGAGGATGGTGGCGGGATGCGCCGCGGCCTCGGCGAGCGTGGCCACGCCGCCGGAGGAGCGCATCACGAGCGGCTCGGGAAGCGCCGCCTCGCGAGACGCTCGACCCAGTCGCTCGAGGTAGCCGGCGACGAGCGGGCCGAGGTAGGCGTCGACGACCGTTGTGGACGCCCGCTCGTACTCGCGGAACTCGGGCGAGATCTCATGCGAGGCAACGACCCGCGCCGCAGGCAGCCGGCGACGAAGCTCGGCGGCCACCGCTTCTTCATGCCGCCGATCTCTGAAAGAGAACAGCAGGCAGACCGCGACGGCCTCGGCGTCGATGGACGGCAACGTCGACAGGTCGAGCGGCTCGACGATCCCCTGAGCTCCGACCCGCTCACGGACGCCGAAGCAGCGATCGAGCGAGACGAGCGGCTCGGGATGCTCGGCGCAGAGGCGATACAGCTGCGCGCGCGTCTGCCGGCGGAGGTGCAGGAGGTGCTCGAAGCCGGCCGTCGCGACGAAGGCCGTCCGCGCCCCCTTCCGCTCGAGCAGCGCGTTCGTCGCCACGGTCGTCCCGTGGCTGAAGCGTTCGAGATCGCCGCCGGCCGCCCCCACCTCACGCGCCGCCGCGACGACCGATTCCTCCTGCTGCGGCGCCGTCGGCACCTTCGCCGTCCTGACGACGCCGTCGGCGAGCAGGACGGCGTCCGTGAACGTACCGCCGACGTCCACGCCCAGGATCGCCACCGGGCGAGACTACTTCGCGCGGCGAACGCGGTAGCTCCGCGCCTTGCTGCGGTTGCCGCAGATCTCCATCGAGCACCAGCGCCGCGACTCGTTCCGCGACCGGTCGTAGTAGACCCATCGGCACGTCTCCGCGTGGCACGCCTTGAGACGGCGCCAGGTGCCGTCGCCCATCGCGGCGGCGGTGGCGGCGAGGACGCGTCCGAGGGCTCCGTCCGCACCGTCTGTCGCCGGCTTGACCTCGGCGTAGGGGGTGAAACGGACAGCGAGTCCGCTCCGCCGCGCCTGCCGGTCGACCACGCGGCCTGCCTCCGCGGCGGCGGTGCCCTGGCCGTTGTTCGCGAGCGCGAGCTGACGCAGCGCCTCTCGAACCGCTCGGGCGCGGGCTAGTTCCTCGGCGCCGAGGCGAGAGCCGGCGGGTAGAAGCCCGTGGTCGACCAACCAGCCCGCGTCGAGGACGTCGACGCCCTCCTCGAGCTTGCGTGTGTTGCAGAACGCCTCGATGAGCTCCGCCGGCTCGAGCGGGTCGCGCTCGGATACGATAACCATCTACTTAAGATTACTGGTTACCTGGGAGGGACGACGCATGCCGGATGCCTATGCCGTGACCACGATCGACGGACTGCCCGCTTCGGGAGAGGCCGAGGAGGGAGGGGCCGCCTGGAAGTCGGTGCGCCACCACTTCGACATCCGGGCGTTCGGCGCGAGCGCCTACGTCGCCGAGGCCGCCGGGCAGCGGGTTGTCCCCGAGCACGACGAGACGAGCTCGAACCGCGGAACTGCGGGCGCCCACGAGGAGCTCTACGTCGTGGTCAGCGGTGCTGCGGACTTCATGATCGGCGGCGAGACCGTCGACGCGCCGGCGGGGACGCTGGTCTTCGTCGGTGACCCCGATCTCGTCCGGACCGCGCACGCGCGCGAGCCCGGGACCGTGGTGCTCGCGTTCGGCGGCGCCGCCGGCGAGCCGTTCGCCGTCTCGCCCTGGGAGACCAGGTCGGTCGCGAATGCGTGACACCGAGCTCGCACTGGTCGGTGCAGGCGGGGAGCCCGTCGACTTCCGGCGGACGCTCGCCTCACACGGCGTGGCAACGCTGCCGCCGAACGTCGTCGACGAGGAGGCGTGGACGCTGACGACGACGCTCGGCGTCGACGGGTCCGTCCCGCCGACGGTGCACGTGCGCAGCGGGCCGCCGGGCCATGCAGTCGTCTCCGCCCCTGGCGCGAGCCTCAAGAAGGCCGAGCGCGAACACGTCCTGCAGACGATCCGCCACATGCTCCGCCTCGACGAGGATCTCTCGGGCTTCTATGCGCAGGTCGCGGCCGATCCGGACCTCTCCTGGGCGGCCGCCGGCGCGGGGCGCATGCTCCGTAGTCCCTCCGTGTTCGAGGACGTCGTGAAGACGATCTGCACCACGAACTGCACCTGGTCGGCCACCGAGCGCATGGTCGGCGCGATCGTCGGGGAGCTCGGCCGCGCCGGCGCGCACGGCCGGACATTTCCGAGCGCGGAGGTCATGGCAGAAGCGGACCTGTCCTTCTACCGCGACGTCGCGCGCGCCGGCTACCGCGGCGCGTATCTGCAGACACTGGCCAGGTCGGTGGCCGCCGGCGACACGGATCTCGAGGACATGGCCCTCGACCGCGAGCTCCCCGACGACGAGGTCGAGCGCCGGCTGCTGGCCCTGCCCGGCGTCGGGCCCTACGCCGCGGCGCAGATCATGGTCCTGATCGGGCGGTACTCACGGCTGATCCTCGACTCGTGGACGCGGCCGAAGTACGCCCGGTTGCTCGGAAAGAAGCAGGTCGCCGACCGGACGATGACCCGCCGCTTTGCGCGCTACGGGCCGTTCGCCGGGCTCGCGTTCTGGCTCTTTCTGACGCGCGACTGGGTCGCGGACTAGCCTGCGGCTACCGGCCGAAGCGAACGGTGATGCTCCCGCTCGAGATCGCCTGCGGCCTGGCGGTGTCGAGGTCGTCCGTGGCGGCTGCGTCGAGCACGTTGTCGTAGACGACCGCGCCCGTGGCCTTGTTCCAGATCTTGATGCGGAACCGATCGACAGTCGCGTCCAGGGCGGTGACGAGGAAGGCGTAGCCGCTGGCTCCGTTAAGCGTTCCGACGCCCTTGAACTGCGCGCCGGCGCGCGTGACGACGAGCCAGTCGAACGTCTTGATCTCGAAGCTGGCGCCGGCTGGTCCGAACGTGAACCCGGCGTTCCCCGTCGGGACGTTCGCGCCCTGCTCGTACCGCACGACGAATGCGAAGCCGGCGCGCCCGGTCGCCCCCGGGTTCGCCCGGTAGGCGCCGGCCGGCGAGTCGATCGCGCCGCCGCCCGACGCGTAGCCGGCCGCGGGATCGTAGACGACGACCAGCGTCGAGCCCGTAGCAACCCCGCCGTCCCCGTCGGCGACGGTCACCTTCACCGTGTAGACGCCCGCCGCCGCGAACGTGTGGGCCCGCGAGCACGTGCCCGAACCGGGCACCTCCGAAAGCGCTCCGGGCTCGGCGGCTGATCCGTCGTCCCACGCGACGGAACACGTGTGAAGGTCGTCGAGGCCGGCGTCGGTGAAGGTCGCCGTCACCCCGACCGTCGCCGGCGCCCTGGCGAACGCGCCTGACGCGGGGGCCGTGACCAGCACAACCGGCGGAGCGTTGACGACAGTGACGAGGACCGAGGCCGGAGCCGACGAGAGGTCACCGTCGCTGACGACGAGCGTGAATGTCCGCGTGCCCTCGTCGCGCTGCGAGAACGTCGGGGTCGCAACGGCGGTGCTGCTGAGCCCGGTTGCAGGCGTCCAGCTGTACGTGAGCGGGTCGCCGTCCGGATCGGTGCCGCTGCCCTGGAGCACGAGGCCACTGCCCTCGGTGACCGTGTAACCGCCGGCCGGTGCCGTGATGGAGGCCGTCGGCGCGAGGTTCTCCCCGAAGATCGCAAACGGCGACAGCGAGGTCACTCGAGCGCAGATCACGTTCGCGGCCGTGTCGAGCGAAACGGTCTCGTCCTTCCACACGCCCGCATCCTCGTGAAACAGTCGCAGCCGGGGCTCGTTAGCGAATGCCCGGCCGGTGTA
>Ga0075434_100001064_pt1 | contig 22411 bp, 30 predicted proteins | sample RhiMethybrSRZTD3_FD_75298 | JGI IMG/M metagenome (GOLD analysis project Ga0075434, IMG submission 75298) | Populus rhizosphere microbial communities from Tennessee, USA - Rhizosphere MetaG P. TD hybrid SRZTD3 | ecosystem: Host-associated > Plants > Roots > Rhizosphere > Soil | place: USA... | reverse complement strand
CTCCTGAACGACGTGGTGGCGCACATCGAGTGTGCCATGCACGGCGCCGTTCCGGGCGGAGACCACACGGTGTATTTCGGCCTGGTGACGGGTGGCGATGTGACGGAAGCGCGGCCATTGATCTACTATCGGAGCGGGTATGGGAGCTTTTGAAAGACGCTATCAGCTATCAGCTATCAGCCATCAGCTCGGCCTTAAGCTGATAGCTGATAGCTGACGGCTGATAGCTTCTTATGCACACCCTCGACCGGATCATCATCAACGCCCCGCTCGACCGCGTATTCGACCTCGCTTCACACGTCGAGACCTGGCCCACCATCCTGCCGCACTACCGCTGGGTCCGCATGCTCGAGCGGCGCCCCGACGGCGGCAGAGTCGAGATGTCGGCATGGCGGCCGTTTGGGCCGTCGCCGCTGCGCTACCCCGCGTGGTGGGTGTCCGACATGCGAATCGATCCAGTCGGCCGGGTGATCCGCTACCGCCACGTGGCCGGCATCACGACCGGCATGGACGTGCGCTGGGAGCTGCGCGACTCGGCGGCCGGCGTCGCGGTGGAGATCCTGCACGAGTGGACTGGCCCCGCGTGGCCGCTGGTCGGCCGGTTGACCGCCGATCTCGTCATCGGTCCCGTGTTCGTGCATGGCATCGCATCGCGCACGCTGGCGGGAATCCGGCGCCAGGCCGAGGCGGCCGCATGACGGCCCGCCGGCGCGTTGTGATCACGGGCGTGGGCGCCGTGACGCCGATCGGGACGGCGGCGGACGGTCTGTGGTCCGGCCTCGAAGCGCGTCGCTCCGCGGTGCGAACGTTGACGCGCTTCGATCCGTCCCCGTTCCGCAGCAAGATCGCGGCCGAAATCCCGGATTTCCGGCCGCAGGACTTTCTCGACGCCAAGCGCGCCAAACGGCTGGACCGGTTCTCGCAGCTCGCGGTGACGAGCGCCCGGCTCGCGCTGCAGGACGCCGCGCTCGACCCGGCGCGGGAGGACCCGGATCGCATCGGAACCATGATGGGGTCCGCCCTGGGCGGCGTCGCGTTCGCCGAATCGCAGGTGAGCCGGTTTCTGGCAGAGGGACCGCGCGGGCTCGACGTTTCGCTCGCGCTGGCCGTGTTCCCCGGCGCCGCGAGCTGCAACATCGCGATCGAATTCGGCGTCACGGGGCCCAACGCGACCAACGCCATGAGCTGCGCCTCCGGCACGATCGCCGTCGGCGAGGCGTTCCGCGCGGTGCGCGACAACCTGGCCGACGTGATGTTCGCCGGCGGCGCGGAGGCGCCGCTCGCCCCGTTGACGTTCGCGGCGTTTTCGAACATCCGGGCCATGAGCACGCGCAACGACGACCCCGCCACGGCGTCGCGTCCGTTCGACGTGGAACGGGATGGATTCGTGATGGGTGAAGGGGCCGCCGTGCTGGTGCTCGAGGAGCGCGGGCGCGCCCTGGCGCGCGGCGCGCCGGTGTACGCCGAGGTCGTAGGGTACGGCTTCACCAACGACGCCTACCACATGACCGCGCCGCGTCCCGACGGCCGGCAGGCGGCGCGGGCCATGCAGCTGGCGCTGGCGGACGGGGACGTGACGACGGGCGAGATCGGGTATGTGAACGCCCACGGCTCCTCCACGCCGCTCAACGATTCCACGGAGACGCTCGCCATCAAGCAGGTGTTCGGCGACCATGCGTACCGGCTGGCGGTGAGCGGCACCAAGGGCTACTACGGTCACGCGCTCGGGGCCTCCGGCGCGATCGAAACCGCGATCTGTGCGCTCACCCTCGCCCGCGGCTGGCTCCCGCCCACGATCAACCTGCAGCGCCCCGACCCCGCGTGCGATCTCGATTGCCTGCCCGGGCGCGACGGGGGCGGGGGACGCGCCGCGCGGCCGGGAGCGATCCTCACCAACTCGTTCGGATTCGGCGGAGTGAACGCGACCCTGGTGTTGCGGCGCGCCTGAGATGGCCGCAGATTGCCGCGCCGCACCCCCCACCCCCCATTTCCGGAGGAGTTTTCGGTGAACGCTACCTACCGGCCGTTGCTCGCCGAGCTGCTCGGCACGGCCCTGTTCGTCTTCATCGGCACGGCCAGCATCGTGGTCAATGCCTTGACCGCCGGCGGAGTCGGCAGCCTCGGCATCGCCCTCGCGCACGGCGTCGGCATGGCGGTCATCATCTCCTCGTTGATGAGCGTGTCCGGGGCCCATTTCAACCCGGCGGTCAGCGTCGGATTGCTGGTCGCGGGCAAGATCGACGGCAAGACGTGCGGCCGATACATCGTCGCCCAGCTCATCGGAGCGATTCTCGGCGCCCTCCTGGTCCGGGCCGTCTTCCCCGCTCCGGCCGTGCACGCCGTTTCGCTGGGCACGCCCCAGCTCTCCCTCAACATCGGGCTCGGTCAGGGCCTCGCGATCGAGGCCATTTTCACCTTCTTCCTGGTGTCGGCCGTATTCGGGACGGCGGTCTCGAGCCAAGCCCCGAAGATCGGGGGCTTCGGCATCGGCCTGGCGATTTTCGTCGCCGCGGTGGTCGCGGGCGGGTTGACCGGCGCCGCGCTCAATCCGGCGCGGGCGATCGGTCCCGCGCTCGTGTCATGGACGTGGCACTCGCAGGCGGTGTATGTGATTGGGCCGTTGGCGGGAGGAGTGGCGGCGGGGTGGTTGTGGAAGGGGTTCCTGTTACCGAAGGCGTGAGGCGTAAGGAGAGAATCGTAAGGTAGACGGCGTAAGGAGAGAATCGTAAGAGGGCGTAGGGAGGAAAGGGTGATGCTCGATACGGTTTCTTCCTTACGTCTTTCCACCTTACGTCTTTCCACCTTACGTTTTCTCCTTACGTTCTTCCGGGGGGCCCATGCTCTTCTCTGTTCGCCAATTCGTTGCCAATTTCGCCGGCCGTCGCGCGGAGGTGTCCGGGTCGCCGCGTGGCGCGGCACGGTGGCACCGCGTGGCGTGCGCCGTGACCCCCACGTTCGTCCCGTCCTATAGCCGGTTGGTCGACTTGCTGAAGGACGATCGCTGGGCCGCCCGCGACGTGGCGCAGGGCGCGGCCGAGCGCTTCCCCAACACGGCCGACGCCTGGATGCTCCTGGGGAGCGCCTGGCTGGGCGTGTACCGCCATCAGGAAGCGCTGGCCGCCTACGAACAGGCGCTGGTGCTGGAGGAGCGGCCCGATGCCGCGCTCGCGGCGGGGGCGATCTATCGACGCTCGGGGCAGTTTCCCGAAGCGGCGGCGCGGTTCGCGCGGGCCTATGCGGCCGGTGGTGGACCGGAAGCGCTGCTGCAGAACGCGGAAGCGCTGGCGCACGCAGGGGACGTGAAGGCGGCGGAGCAGGCGCTGGATCTGTGGCTGTCGCAGGTTCCCAACGGCGAATCGCAGGCGAGTGCCGTGCGCGCCAAACTGAGCGGCGCCCGCCGCGCGGGGTAACGACCCGCGTTAAAGACCTCGCGTGCGCCGGATGAGAATGACCGCGTACGCCACGAGGATGACGGCGGTCGCGATGTAGGCGGCCACCATGAACGCGGCGTTCTGCGGCGGGCCGTTCATCGGGGTTCGCTTCCGATGGCGTACCGCTGGGTGACGAATCCCACGTACAACAACGTGAACACGCCGAACGACAGCAGCAGGGTGACCAGCATCACCGGCGGCAACGAGGGCGCGCTCGGCTTGAGCACGATGGGACGCGGATGCAGCGTGCGGAACAGATACACGCTCAAGTGAATGAAGGGCAGCAGCACCAACCCGCAGATCCCCACCACCGCGGCATAGCGCGCCCGCAGACCAGGCTCGGAGACCGCGCTCCGCAGCAGCTGGTAGCCGATGAACAGGAAGAACAGCATCAGGGTGAGCGTCAGCCGGGCATCCCACGTCCACCAGGTCCCCCAGATCGGTTTGGCCCAGAGCGGCCCGGTGGTCAGCATCACCAGCGAGAACACCGTGCCCACTTCGGCCGAGGCAGAGGCAAACCGGTCGTAGCGCTCATCCTTGAGAAACAGAAACAGGATGCTGGCGACACCGACCAGCCCCATCGACAGCATCGCGGACCATGCCGACGGCACGTGCAGGTAGAAGATCTTCTGCGCCGGTCCCTGCAGCAATTCCGTCGGGGTGAACGCCAGCGCCCGGACGTAGATCCCGGCCAGCAGCACGAGGGCGACGGCAGTAATCCATCGGCCGACCGAGCCTTGCGTCATTCCGTCACCGTTGCGGGGAACAGCAGTGTGGCGAGTGTCACGAACGTCAGGTCGTAGGCTGCGAGCAACCTAAGCCAGCCCAGAACCTCGCTCAAGGGACGCCCGCCCAGGAGCTTCGCCGTCACCGTCACCGCCGCGATCAGGGGCGGCAGGAGAAATGGCAGCAGGAGGACGGGCAACATCAGCTCGGCGAATCGCGTGCGCACGACCATCGCGCTGAACAGTGTGCCCACCGCGATGAACCCCACGCTCGCCAACACCATCACCAGGATGAGGGGCCACCACACGCGCCACACCGGGACATCGAAAAAGAGTACGAACAGGGCCAGCCCCGTGAGCTGCACCAGGGCCACGAACACCAGATTGGCGCCGAGCTTGCCCCAGAACAAACTGCTGCGGCTGATCGGGCTGAGCAGCAACCCTTCCAGGGCGTCGTTTTCCAGCTCCGCGTGAAAGGCGCGGTTCAACGCCAGGACCGCCGCGAAACTGAAGGTGACCCACAGGATGCTGGGGGCGAGGTCCAGCGTGGGGACCGCGGTCGGGTCGCGGCCGTACTCGAACACGACGAGCACGAGCGCGGTGAACACGAGGGCCAGCGTCAACGCCGTGCGCGATCGGAACTCGACCTGCAGATCCTTGCGAGCGACGAGCCACGCATGCCGCAGCAGATCAGGCACCGGCCATGATCCGGCGATAGTCCGCCGCCAGGGCGGCGGCGTCGCGCCCCGCGCGCGGCCCGTGGGCGGCGAATCGGCCGCTTCGCATGAACGCAATTTCCGTAGCGAGCTCGGTCCCCTCTTCCACACTGTGCGTCACCAGCACGCTGGCCCGCCCGTCGGCCGCCAGCTCGCCGAGCAGGGTCCGCAGCTCCTCGGCGGCGAGCCGGTCCAGCCCGGTGAACGGCTCGTCGAGCAGCAGCACGGCGGGGTCGTGGATCAGCGCACGCGCGATCGATGCGCGCTGCGCCTGGCCACGCGACAGGGTTCGCACCGGCTGCTGCGTCTGCCGCTCGAGACCGAGGCGGGCGATCAGCGCGGTCGCGCGCTCCTGCACCGTGCCGGCCGGCACATCGTACAACGACGCCCAGAACCGCAGATTCTCGATCACCGTCAGCTGCCCATACAGCTGCGACTGATGGCCGATCCAGCCAATCGCCCGGCGCCCGCCCTTCACCTCGGCGCTGCCGCGCCGCGGCCGGATCAACCCGGCGATGACGCGCAACAGCGTCGTCTTGCCGGCTCCGTTGGGACCGAAGATGACGAGGGTTTGACCGCGATCGAGGGAAAAGGTGATGCCGTCCAGCACCTGCACGGCGCCGAACGCGTGCGCGAGGTCACGCGCCCACAGCATCGATGCGCGCGCCGAGCTCGTTCAGGTCGAAGGGTTTGACGAGATACGCACTGTGGCCGAGGTCGAGCACGTGCATCAGGGGCTCCATGCTCACGTAGGCGGTGGTGACGACGACGGGAAGGGTCGCCCGCTTCTGGCGGATGCGCTGGAGCAACGCGATGCCGTCCGTATCCGGAAGGCGCAGGTCCAACACCAGCACTTCGGGTTCGAAGCTCTCGAGCTGTTGCATGGCCTCCGCCCCGGTGCGGGCGAACGCCATCTCGTAGCGTGAAACGAAGTAGCGGGCGTAGGATGTTTGCAGGGCGGCTTCGTCCTCGACAAACAACACCCGGCGTTTTTGACCGGTGGCGGCCATGGCCCGGGGCAATATACCTGTGGGGGAACGCTCGGCTACGAGCGCAACGATTTAGCGGTTGACCGCCTCCAGTTCGAACAGGTCATCGAGCTTGGTCAACACGAGCAGGAATCGCAGCTCTTCGTTGGGTCCACGCAGGCAGACGGTCTGGCGACGCTCCGCCGCCTTGCGTTGAATCATCATGAGCGCTCCCAGGCCCGCACTGTCCACCTGTTTGGTGGCGGACAGGTCGATCACGAGCCGGCCGGAGCCCTCCGGGAGTTCGTCCAACAGCGCCGAGGCAGAACGGCGAAAGGTCACGCGCGAGTCGAGGCCGAGTGCCTCGGGCGCCGTCAGAGTTCGATCAGTAGGCTGAGCAGTCATCATTTGCGGGTCTCTAAAGCCACTTCGGTGCCAGTCCCGAGGAGATTTCCAACCCGCTGATCTCAAAGGAGTTGCCGCGCGTGTGCTCCGGGACACACTCGCCAACCGCGTGGCAGGACGCATGGCCCGGGGCATGCTGCAACCCGGCTTGACCGGGCCGCCCTCCGCGGCCATACCTTAGCACCCCCATCGCCTCTCGGGACAATGACCGACCGAATCGAAACGCTCCTCGACGAACAGCGCACGTTCGCCCCAACGGCGGAGTTCACCAAGCACGCTCACGCCAGGGATCCCGGCATCTACGAGCGGGCGCGCAACGACCGGGAGGGCTACTGGGCCGATTGGGCCAGGCAGCTCGAATGGATACGGCCGTGGGATCGGGTGCTCGAATGGACCCCGCCCCACGCCAAGTGGTTCGTGGGGGGCCGGCTCAATGCCTCGGTGAACTGCCTCGATCGGCACGTGAAGGCGGGGCGTGGTGCGCGCCGGGCGCTCATCTGGGAGGGCGAGCCGGGGGACACGCGGACCCTCACCTACGCCGACCTGCTGCACGATGTCAACCGATTCGCCAATGTGCTGAAGGGGCTTGGCGTCAAGCGCGGCGATCGCGTCGCGATCTACCTGCCGCTCATTCCCGAAGTCGTGGTCGCCATGCTCGCCTGTGCGCGCATCGGCGCTCCTCACACGGTCGTCTTCGGCGGCTTCTCCGCCGAGTCGTTGCGCGATCGCATCAACGATGCGGCGGCGACGGTCCTGATCACCGCCGACGGCGGCTACCGGCGCGGCAGCGTGGTGCCCCTGAAACAGAACTCGGACGAGGCAGTCAGCGGCACGCCGAGCATCCAGCATGTGGTGGTGGTGAAACGGACCGGCCAGGAAGTTCCGATGCAGTCCGGCCGCGATCACTGGTGGGAGGCGCTGATGGCCAAGGCGGCGCCGGAATGCGCGCCCGAGGCCATGGACGCGGAAGATCCGCTGTACATCCTCTATACATCCGGCACGACGGGGAAGCCCAAGGGCATCCTGCACACCACGGGCGGATACCTGACCCACGTCTACGCCACCACGAAGTGGGTGTTCGATCTGACCGACCAGGACGTGTTCTGGTGCACGGCCGACGTCGGGTGGGTGACCGGCCATTCCTATGTCGTGTACGGACCGCTCGCGCTCGGCGTCACCGAGGTCATGTACGAGGGTGCGCCGGATCATCCGGGCAAGGATCGCTTCTGGGATATCTGCGCCCGTCACGGCGTGACCGTGTTCTACACGGCGCCGACGGCGATTCGCGCCTTCATGAAGTGGGGACCCGAGCTGCCTGCCAAGCACGACCTCTCGAAGCTCCGGTTACTGGGCACCGTCGGTGAGCCGATCAATCCCGAGGCGTGGATCTGGTATCAACGGCATATCGGCGGCGGGCGCTGCCCCATCGTGGATACGTGGTGGCAAACCGAGACGGGGGGCATCATGATCACCCCCCTGCCCGGTCTCACGACCACCAAGCCCGGCTCGGCGACGATCCCCTTCCCCGGGATCGAGGCCCAGCTATTCGATGGCGAGGGCAAGCCTGTCCAGGTGGGCGGCGGCTACCTGGTGATCACGAGCCCATGGCCGGGCATGCTGCGGACCATATGGGGGGACGACGAGCGTTACCGCGACGTGTACTGGCGCAAATGGCCCAACACGTATTTCGCGGGCGACGGAGCGAAACGTGACGAGCAGGGATACTTCTGGCTGCTGGGCCGAGTCGATGACGTGTTGAACGTGGCCGGGCACCGGATCGGAACCATGGAAGTGGAAAGCGCGCTCGTGGACCACCCCGCGGTGGCCGAAGCCGCCGTCGTCGGGCGCACGCACGAGCTGAAGGGTCAGGCCCTCGCCGCGTTCGTCACCCTCAAGGAAGGGCGCACCGCGAGTCCCGCGTTAGTGGAGGAGCTCAAAGCGCACGTCGCCAAGAAGATCGGCGCCCTGGCCCGACCCGACGATATCCTGTTCAGCGCGGATCTGCCGAAGACGCGCAGCGGCAAGATCATGCGCCGGCTGCTCAAGGACATCGCGGAGGGACGCACGCTCGGAGACACGACGACCCTCGCCGACCCCGCGGTCGTGGCGCGGCTCAAGGACCAGTACGAGGCGCAGGAGAGCTAGAACGAAGCGCCACGATCGCGACGACGGTAATCGCCGTCATGATCGCCGCGCTGACCACGCACCAGCGGCAGATCGCATGTAGCACGAACAGCTCGATGGCGGTGAGGTAGAGGGTAAACGCGAAGCCCACACCCGCGAGCGCCGCCAGCAGACGGGTGGGGACACGGCTCGGCAGGAATCGCGGTTGGAGGCCCACCAGCGCAACCACGAGCAGGACCAGGTAGCCCGCTACCCCGTACACGGCGACCGGCTGCCCGAACAGCCAGGCGTAGCGGCTCGACTGCACGTATTCGCACTCGCCCGTGCCGCATTGGAGCGAGCCGATCACGCCGATCTTGTAGAGCCAGAGATACAACGCGACGAAAAACCCGACGGTGGACAGCAGGGCGATCGCCTGCCGGTGGCGCATCAGTGCCGGGCAGCGGAGACGCTGTCGACCACTTTCTGGACGGCATCGGAGGTGGCGCCGCCCGGGAAATCGTGCAGCCGCCCGTTGACGAAGAACGTCGGCGTGCCGCTCACCCCCTTGGCCTCACCCTGGAGGCGGCTCGCCTCGATGCGGCCCTCGTAGCGGCGGGAATCCAGGCAGGCATCGAAGCGGCTCCCGTCGAGCCCGATCTGCCGCGCCATGTCCCGGAAGCGGCTCGAGGGATTGCGGCTGCTCCGGCCCCAGTCCGCCTGCGCCTGATACAGCGCATCCGCCATTTCCCAGAACTTGCCCTGCTCGCCCGCGCATTGCCCGGCGAGGGCGGACAGGCGCGACCACGGGAACTGCAGCGGGAAATCGCGGAACCGCCACCGCAGCCGGCCGGTGTTGATGAGCTGCTCCCGGATGGTGGGAAACTGCACTACCGAGAACTCACCACAATGGGGGCATTGCAGGTCGGCATACTCCACGACTTCTACCGGCGCCGTGTCGCTGCCCAGGACATAGCCCGGGAACGCGCTGTCGGCCGCATTGATGGGCACCGGCGGCGCATTGGACGTCGCGGCTTCACTCGCTCCCGCCCGCGAGCCTTTCCAGATGAGCACACCCGCGATCAGCGCCACGGCGACCAGCACGGCGTAAAACCGACTCATGCATCGGATCCTTTGCGCCAGGGTTCATCGTCGTCCGGCTCGTCGAACAGCTCGTCACGAAGCCGGCGCTCGGATTCGTCCACAATGCGGCGGCTCTCGGCGATTTCCGGTGTGTCGTACGTCTGCCGCACTTCATAGTGGAACAGCTCGCTGCGCGCATCGCCGAGCAGCCGCTGCAGCTCCGGCGCGGCCTCCAACAGCCGTCCCTGATGGTCCAAATCTTGAATGCGGACGACCAACGCACGGAGGAGCGCGACCAGCCGTGCGGCGCGCTCGGGACCATAGACCTGATCGTGCGTATCCACACCTGAGTATACCACATGCGGCGCGGGAACAGCGTCCCAGGCACCGGGTTTGCCTGGGGTAGGGGGCCTCGTTAAATTCCGCCCCCATTACCAGCCCCCGACTCGGGAAGGAGCAGCAAACGAATGACAAAGAAACGTGAGCCACGTAAGACGGCGACCCCGTCGGCCTTCGAACAAGCCCGTGATGAGTTGTTCTCCCATATTCTCCGCTGCGGCGTGCTGGAAGCCGCTCCCGAACACCAGAAGGAATGGTTCGACGACACGATGCTGTATCTGGGCGATCGCTATCCGGATCTTCCGGAGCCGGATATGGAGCAGCTGCGGACGCTGGGCGAGCGATACTGCCGGCCGGTGGTCGCGAGGCCGGCCGCCGTCGGAGCGGGAGCGGAGAGCTAAAAGGTCTTCAGGTCCACCATGGCGGCAGACGCCGCCACCGGTAGCCCGCGCGGAACCGGATGCCGCCGCCGGCCCCCGCTTCGATAAACCATCCGTGTCGGCGCCCCGCGGCCGATTCGATCCCGAGCAGCGCCAGGAGCACACCCGTGCCCCGGTAGTGGCGCGCCCCCATGTAGCCGAGCCCGATTCCCGCATACGCCGACACGCCCTGCTTCGCCTCCGGCAGCACCAGGAATTGCCCGGACAGCTCGACGCGGAACGCGCGCTCACCGTCGAGCGTGCCCCCGGACACGGTCAACGCGGCACGCCCCTGACCAGTAGGCCGGCGCGCGGCGCCAAGCGAGAGTCCATAGAAATCGCTCCGCGCCCAGGTGGCCAGTGGCCCGAGATCGATCTCGGTCGCACTCAACCCCTGGGCGGCGGCGGCGCGTGCCACGAGCGCCAGCCCCAGGGCCGCGATGCCGTTACGCAATGACGACGTCGTAATCGATGCGGATGTCGGTCGCGAGCGAGGCATGCACCGAGCAGTACTTTTCCAGCGACAGATCCACCGCCCGTCGCACCTTCGTTTCGTCCGCGCCTTCGCCCCGCACGGTGAACCGGTAGTGGATCGCGGTGACGCGGCGCGGGTGCTCGTCGCGGCGCGTCCCCGCCACCGCGATATCGAGGGACTCCAACCGCACGCGCATCTTTTCGAGGATGCTGACGATGTCGGCCGCGGTGCAGCTCGCCCCGGCTACGAGGAACAGCTCGACCGGTGAGCTGCCGGCGCGGGAGTCCCCGTCGATGAGAATGGGCGGTTTCCCCGGGCCGCCGCCCTCGAAGACGAGCTGCTCGCGCCACCGAACTACCCCGTGCGTTGTGATGGGCACCGTTGGTCTCCCGATCAGGCTGATGGTGGCGAGTCGGCGGACCGCGTGGCGACCCGCCCGTAATCCCAGATGGCATACACCGACACCGCACCGGTAGCCCAGGCCAGCGGGCGCGCCAGCGGCGAGCCCGCGAGCAGCGCCAGGAGGGTCAGGATCTGGCACACCGTCACCGCTTTGCCGCCGGCACGGGCCGGCAGGGCGACCGGCCGCCGCAGGATGGTGACCCCGAGGAACGCGATCACGGCGACGGCGTCCCGCAGCAGCGCCGCGGCGATCTCCAGCGGATGCAGCACTCCGCCGCCGGCCAGGGTAATAAACGCGGTGACCATGAAGACTTTGTCCGCCACCGGATCGATCACCGGCCCCCAGCGCGAGCCGCCGGTCCACCGGGCGATGAGCCCGTCGGCGACGTCCGTCGCGGCGGCCACCGCCACGATCGCCAGTCGCGCCAGCGGACCCGGGACGAACGGGAACAACGCGGCCAGGGGGAAGCGCAGCAGCGTGAAAATGTCCGCCGGACCCAATCGTGGTTTCACTTGTGTCTGCATGCTCCGACCCATAGCTTCAGCGCGTGGACCTCAATCTGTTGAAGCACGCCGCCATCTTCCAGGACCTCGACGAAGGGGAGCTGGCGCGTGTTTCGGAAGTCTGCCGCGAGCAGAAGTTCACCGTCGGCCAGTACGTCTTCAAGGAAGGCGAGCCGGGCAACCGCCTCTTCATCATCGCCGAAGGAGAAGTGCGGATCTCCCGGACCATTCCCGGATCGGGCGAAGAGGCCCTGGCCATCCTGAAACCGGGCGCGAATTTCGGCGAGATGGCGATTTTCGACCGCTCCGAGCGGTCCACCGACGCCATCGCCAACATTGCGTGCACGTTGATTACGATCTCCCGCTCGGATTTCGAGCTGCTGCTCGACTTCAACCGCGATATCGCCTACAAGGTGCTCTGGTCGGTGGTGCGACTGCTGTCGTCGCGGCTCAGGGTCACGAACGACAATCTGCGGTCGTTCCTGGCCATGTCGATGTTCTGACCTTCCACCCCGCCTCACTCACAATCGCATGCGACGGATCGGGCTGACCCCCCTCGCCCTGGCGGCTGCGGTCGCCGGATGCCATCTCGGCACCGAGACGCCTGGGGTGCCGCACATGATCGTCGCCCCGGTACTCGATTCCCTGTTCGTGGGCGACTCCCTGGCGGCGCGCCAGGTCTTCTACTACGACGCCAATGGCGTGCAGCAGAATCCCGGCATCGTGCACTGGTCGTCGAGTGACACCAGCGTGCTGCAAGTCGACAGCACGAGCGGCGTCGTCCACGGCCGGCGCGGCGGCTTCGCCCGCGCGATCGCCGCCGCCCAAGGCATCGAGGGAAGTGCCCTCGCCGTGGTCCTGCCCCCGCTGCAGATCACCGTATTGCTGGACTCGCTGTTTCTGATGACCGGCGATACGATGACGGTCCCGGTGCACGTCGCGCATCAGGCGCCCGGATCCCCCACGGTGTGGTTCTCGGCGACGGCGAACGCCGTGTTCACGATCGATTCGGCCACCGGCCGGGAAACCGCGACCGCGCCGGGCGGGCCGGTCCGCTTTGTCGCGCATGCCGCACTCGGGGCGGACACCGTCGCCGATTCGGGCACGGTCGAGGTCGTGAGCCTCACGGATACGATCGGCGGCAAGGCCGGCTACACCATGTTCGGGACGGTAATCCGCAGTGTGCGGACCCAGGCCCGGGCGACGAATTATCCCCGCCGCGGGGATTCGCTGACCTTCCGGGTCCGCGCGTTCATCCTGCAGGGCTCGCGAACGGTCGAGGCCATCGTCGTGACCGCGCGCGATTCCGTGGCGGCGCCGGTGAGCTTCCCGATCGATTCCCTGTCGCCGACCGAAGCGGGCGGCGCCGCTGACCCGGTGTGCCGGCCCAATCGGAACTGGGGCACCTGGTCGACGATCGCGACCGTTCCGCGACTCGACGCCCTGTCCCGCCAGGGGGGCGAGATCACGATCACGCGCGTGGTCCCGATCGCGCACGGGCTCGCGATCTCGGGCCGCTTCGCGTTCACCGGGCAACGCCTCGATATGTACTTCGATCCGCTCGGCGCCCTGCCGATCCGCGGCACGTTCGTCGCCCCGCTGATCCCGACCCTCGATCGCTGTGAGCCGGTGTGACGACTCCGTAAAACTGGAGGGCCCATGCTGAGCCTGAACCGGTTTTCGCCGTATGCCGCCGTCGTGCTGCGACTGGCCGTGGGCGCCGTCTTCCTGCACCATGGATGGATGAAGCTGCACGACTTCGCCATGGTGACCGGGATGGTGCATGGCATCGGGTTCCCGTTCGCCACCGTGTTCGCGGGGATCCTCACGGCCGTCGAAACGCTCGGCGCCGCCTGCGTGATCCTGGGAATCCTGACCCGAGTCTGGGCCCTGATGATGGCAATCGACATGTCGGTGGCGATCATGACGGTGCTGCTGCCGCACGGCCAGATACCCGAGCTGGAAGGCATGCTGCTCGCCGGATCCCTGGCGCTCGTGGCGCTGGGGGATGGTCCGCTATCGATCGGCCTGACGCTGAAAAAGGGGAGCGACTAGCTCCCCCTTCCACCCCGCTCGCTCAGGGGAGGATGCGGAGCAGGCCGGCTTCGGCGCTGCCGCGGATGAAGCTCTCGGCGTCGGTGACGGGAATCATGACGCCGGTCTCCTGGTGTCCCTGCCGCGCGCTCTCCGCCATGTAGTCCTCGACCGACCCGCCGGCCCACTGGGCGGCGGCGTCTTTCATTTGCCGCACGATTTCTTCCCAGGTGCCGACAAAGACGGCACCCGCCCGCGTACGCACGCGTTGGATGTCGCCCGCCACTCCTTTTTTCATGCCCTGGAGCTCGGTCAACAGCGTCCCGAACAGCTCCAGCTGGCGCGGGTCGCGTACCTGCCCGTCGGACCCGATGGCCTCGATCTCCGCCAGCAACAGGTCTTCCGGTGCCGTTTCGGCGGTCAGCTCGTTGAGCCGCCGTTGCCACGGCCCCAGCTCGGGATCGTTCTCCGGCAGCCGGTACACGCTTCGCTTCAGCTCCAGCAGCCGCCAGATCGCGAGAGTATCGACATGATCGTCGGGCTCGGTCCGCTCGAGGTGGAACAGGGCGGCCTCGTACTCGCCGCGATCGTAGAGCAGATTCGCGAGGTAGATGCGGGCCTCCGACTGGCCCGCGTCGATTTCCAGCCCGCGCCGCAGCCAGTACAACGCGCCACCCTCGTCCCCCAGCCGGTGCGCCGCATAGCCGACGCAGGCGGCCGCTTCGGCCGAGTTCCCATGGGCGGTGAGCGCCACCTCGAAGAACCGGCGAGCCTGGTCGAGCACCCCTTCGCGAAACAGGGCGCGTCCCACCTGGAGCATCAGGTCGTGGTCTTCCTGGAAACCGAGGCTCAGGATCCGCTCGAAGCAGGCCACGGCGGCAGCCCGGTCGCCGAACTTCAGCAGCACTTCACCCAGACCGGCGAGCGCATCCTCGTGATCGGCATCGAGACTCAATGCCTCGTCGAAGGCCCGGCGGGCCCAGGCGTACTCCTCACGGGCGAGTCGCGCGTACCCCATGCCGACGTGGAGCTCCACGGCGTTGGGGTACAGGCTCAACCCATCGCGGAGCACTTCGACGGCGTCGTCGTATTGTCCTTCGTTGTAGAACTGGTGTGCGCGGTCGTCGTATTCGTCGGAGCTGAGGAACGGTTCCCCAGTCATTCGAATGGGACCCCTTGGAAGGTTGGGCTATGATAAGACAGGAGCGGGAGTTGCACAAGCGGAGAGCAGGTGCCAGGTGTCAGGTGCCAGGCATCAGGAACGGGAGGTACCCTGACACCTGACACCCGATGCCTGGGACCTACCGTTACGGCTTCTTCGTCGTGTCCTGCGCGGCGGGCGTGGCCGGCTTCGCCTTGGTCGTGTCGTGCGCCATCGAACTCTGGCGTTTGCGACGATGCGTCGCCGTCTTGGGCTTCGCCTTCGTGGTATCACGTGACGCCGCCGGCGTCTGCGACGCGTGCGCGGGCTGCTGGGCGACGGCGATGGCCGGCGCGGCAATGAGCGCCAGGGTGAGCAACATCTTCCGCATACGATTGCCTCCGAGGTTGGGCACGGGGTCCACCGTGGACCCGCGTCGGCCGTGAGACCCCGCGCTACGCGGGGTCGTCACACCCTCAGGGGCGTTGGGTGGGAGGCGTCAGCCGCCGAGCCTTGGAGACGGTGGCGGGGGCCGGCCGGGGCGGCGGCGGAACGTTCGGCAACATGTCGCGCACGCGCGCGAAGGCTATGGCGCGGTTCTGCCCCCGCTGCAGCTCCAGCACGGCGGCGGCGGCGACGTCCAGCAACCGGAGGCCGCGCAGCCCCTGGCGGGCGGCCTCCACGATCAGATCCACGGAGGAGTCCTCGGTGAAGCCATGGCCCACCAGGTCGGCGACCGCGTGCAACGCCGGTCCGGTCGGCTCGCCGGGTAACACGGCCGACAGGTTCCCGACCTGGTCCGGCGAGACGCCGCGCGCGAGCGCCGCGGCGACGGCCGTCACCTCGGCGGCGCTGGACGGTTGCGACTCCCCTCCTTGCCGCAGCAACGCGAGAGCGCTGCGCAGCTGGGATGCCGACTCGCCGACCGCAGCCACGATCGTCGCGGGGGGAGCACCCTTCGCTCCACCCTCGAGGGCTTTCTGAATCAGCGGCTCGGTGGGAATCCCTTCGTGGTCCGCCAGTAAGACGATGGAGTCCAGGGCCGAGAGGGCGGCCGGAGGAACGCGACCGGCCAGGCGCGTACGCGGCTCCTGTCCCTGGAGGGCCCCCACGGCGAACAGCCCGATCAGGGCGAGCCGTGCTGCGGCGTTCACCGGGACACCGGACGCACGATGAGCAGAGAGTTCTGTCGCCCGAACCCGTCGTCCACGAACCGGCCGGCGAGCGGATCGGTCACCCACTGCTCCCCGTCCACGACGAACATGTATTCGTGCTGGCCCACGGGCAGGACCACGGCCGCGCGCCAGACGCCATCGTGATCGTCGTCGCGCAGAACCACGGCGCCGGGACGCCAGTCGGTGAACGAGCCCACGACTTCCACCGACTTGGCCCCTGGGAACCGGCCCACGAACTGCGCGATGCCCTCCTGGGAACCGAGCACCGGCGCCGGCGCCCGGCCGGGAATGATCGCCAGCGCCGCCAGCACCGCCGCTACGGCCAGGCTCCAAGCCGGACGAACGCTGATCGTCACGGTGTGGCGTTCCCCGAACCAGCGCACCAGCCGCTCGACCACGCCCGGGAGCGGTCGGCGGACTTCGGCCATCACCCGGTTCGCCACACTCGCCGGCGGCACCTCCGCCAGGAGGGTGGCGACGCGATCGAGCCGGGCCAGCTCGGCTCGCTGCGCGGGCGTCAGCACCTCCGGCGGCAGCTCTCCGTCCAGGACCCGGTTCACCAGGGGATCGATCGGCTTCATGGCTCTGCTTTCAAGACCTCGAGCAATGCCGCCCGGGCCCGATGCACCCGCATCTTGAGCGTCGGAATCCGCTCGCCCGTTGCCGCGGCCATTTCTTCGTAGCTCAATCCTTCCACGTGCTTCAACAGAAACGCCTCACGCTTTTCGGGGGACAATGTCTGTAGCGCCCGCTCCACGCGCTCCAGCTGATCCGCTCGCTCGGTCTCGGCTTCGCTGTCGCGGCCGTCCACGATCGGCGGCGCATCCTCGAGCGACACATCGCTCGACGAGCGGCGCGCGAGGTGGCTACGACACCGATTCCCGACGATGCGGTACAACCAGCTCTTCAGGCGGCTCGGGTCGCGGCAACCGGCCAGATGCCGGTACGCGCGAACGAGACCTTCCGCCACCGCGTCGGCCGCGGCGTCCGCGCTGCCGAGCATCCGGGTCGCATAACGCAGCAGCCCACCCTCGTAGCGGCGGATGATGAGCCCGAACGCCTCCGCATCACCCCCGAGAACGCGGGCGATGATATCGGCGTCGGAAGGCTCTCCCCCCCGCGCCGCTGACGACAAGACCTCGCTGGGATTCAACCGGTCACCGTTCGCGCGGCACCGCCAGGGCGTCCCGCGCCACGAGCAGGAAGCTCGACGCGCGGACGCCTTCCCCGGCCACCGCGCCGGCGAAGGCTTCGAGTGTGGCCTCGGCGCGGCGGCGGTAGTCCGGATCGCCGGTCGCCGCCGACAGACCGAGCAGCATGTGAGCCGCCCACGCGTTTGCGCCCGGCAGCAGATCATCGAGCACCGGCTTCACACGATCGTCCACGGGCGCCGCCGGATCGTCGCGCGCGGCCACGTCGTAATACCCGCCGGAGAGATCCGCGAAATCGCGGTCCATCACCGCGACCAGATCGCGGGCGATGTCCAGGTACCGGATCTTTCCCGTCGCGTTGTACGCGGCGACGCAGGCGTCCGCCACCTGCACCTGATCCTGCAACAGGCCGGTCAGGGCGCCGGCACCGGCGTGACGCACTCCCGAGCCGTGGGCGTACACGCGCCGCAGCAACGTGTCGAGAGCGGCGATGGCCCGGCGCTGGCTGACCGAGTCGCGCAACGCGTCCGCCGTCGTGATGGCCGAGGCGAGCGCGAACCCGTCGCGGTCCGCGAACAGCGCGCGCCCGTCGCCGAACGTGACGGACCGCAACAGCGCGTTCAGCTGATCCCGGCTCGCATCCCGATAGCGCGGCTCGGCGGTGAACACCCACGCCAGCGAAAGCGCCCGCGCCAGCGACGCCCGCACCAGCTCCGGCGGCTCATCCAGCACCGCCGCCGCGACGTCGCCGGAGTCGAGCAACGCGTCCAACGCGCGGGTCGCGGTCGCGCGCGACGCGCTGTCACCGGTGCGGCTGAACTCCGTGAGCAGCAGCACCGTCGCCTGGGTGGGGGCCAGACCGCGCAGTGGGCGGCCGGCTTGCCGCGCGGTCTCCAGCGCGGCGCGGACGCTGCCGATCTCGAACGCCAGGGCCTGCGGCCGGAGCACGCCGTGCGCCCCGAGCCCGCGCGACAGGGCGAGCTGTCGCACGACGGCCGCGTGCCGCAGCAGGAATTCGCGCCGCTCGCGGAAGTCGCGCGCGATGTCGGGAAGCAGCTGCTTCAGCCCCCGGCCGGTCACCGGATCGTTGGCGGGGAAATACGTGCCCCCGAAGAAGGGAGCGCCGTCGGGCGTCAGAAACACCGTGAGCGGGTAGCCGCGCAATCCGGAGAGCGCGAGGATGGCGGCCTGATAGCGCTGCGCCACGTCGGGCCGCTCGTCCCGATCGACTCGCACCGGCACGAACAGCGAATCGATCAAGGCGCCCAGTCCGGGATCGGAATAGACCTCGCGGTCCATCACTGTGCACCAGCGACAGTCTTCGGCGCCGACGTACAGCAGCACGGGACGATCGAGTCGCGCCGCGAGCGCGAACACCTCCCGGCTCCACGGTTGCCAGCTCACCGGCTGGCGGGCGGCGCGCGCCAGGTACGGCGTGGCGGTGTGTGCCATTTGATTGACCAGCGCGCCATGCTCGCTCGCGCAGGCGAGAGAGAGTGAAACGAGGGAGATGACCGTTGGCGCGCGAGCAGGCATACGAGGGGGCAATGTACAATACCCGCCCGCGCGGGCTGCGGTCCGGCCGGGAGCGCTAACGGTGCAGAATGAGCCCGATCGTGAAGCTCGGCACGGGGTAGCTCTCCCCCTCGACCATGAGACGGCGGTAGGTGTAATCCAGGCGCACCCCCATCGGGCCAACGCCCCCGACCAGGAGACCAGCCCCGACGTGGTATCCGCCGATCGCCCCGCCCCCGCCGCCACCGACACCCGCCAGCGCGCTGCCGCCGGCCCGGAGCTCGAGGCGCGCCTGCGGCGCCAGCGCGACGTTTCCAGCGAGGGAAAGGTCCGCCAACGCGATGAACGCTCCGGCCGAAAACGCCTGCGGCAGCGCATCGAACGAGAATCCCACGCCGATGCTATTGGCCCGGGAGGGACTGAACCGTACGCCGACTTCGAAGGCGTTCAGGTCTGCACTGGTCGTGGCGCCTGCCTGGAGACTGACGCTGGATTGCGCGGCGAGCGCAACCGGCGCCAGGGCGAGGGTCAACACGGCAAACGGGAGCATGGGACGCATGACGGTCTCCGGTGGAGGACCCTAGGACGTTGGGCATCCCGTCTCAAGCGGGGATCAAGGTGCCCGCGCGCCGCATCGGCACGATCCGGGCGGGTGGCGCAAGTCGTTGTCCTGTGGGACGGTGGCCCCCGGGACCGGGGCCCTGGCTCAACAGCCTGTAGGGAGGGGTGTTATAGTTGGTGCCGGTCCCGGGCCCGTGAGGCCCTACCCTGCCCCGACCTTGGAGGAGACGAGCATGGCGAAGGCTGGAAAGGTCCCGATGGCGGCCGACGAAGGCTACTGTGTGAAGTGCAAGACGAAGCGGAAGATCTCGAATGCCCAGGAAGTGAAAATGGCCAACGGCCGTCCCGCCCTGAAGGGTGTTTGCCCCGTGTGTGGCACGGGGATGTTCAAGATTCTGCCGCCCAAGTAGAACGGCCGAAAACGATAAATGATGACGGCGGGGACCTCACGGTCCCCGTTTTTTTTCTCTATTGCTCGGCCATGAATGGATAGGCGAAATCCACCGGCGGAGCGAAGTTCTCCTTGATTACCCTCGGCGACACCCACCGGATCAGGTTGAACAGGCTTCCCGCCTTGTCGTTGGTCCCGCTGGCGCGTGCTCCGCCGAACGGCTGTTGCCCGACCACCGCCCCGGTCGGCTTGTCGTTCACATAGAAGTTGCCCGCCGCGTACCGCAGGGCGACCTGGGCATCGTTCACCGCGCCGCGATCGCGGGCGAACACCGCGCCGGTGAGCGCGTAGGGTGACGTGGTGTTCACGAGCTCCAGCGTGTCCTTCCACTGGCGCTCCTTGTAGACGTGCAACGTCAGCACCGGGCCGAAGATCTCCTCGCACATGGTGCGATACAGCGGATCATCCACCACCAGGACGGTCGGCTGGATGAAGTAGCCGTCGCCGTCGTTGCAGCCGCCACCGAACAGCACCGTGACGCCCGGTGCCCGCTTCGCCTCTTCGATGTAGCTCTTGATCTTGTCGAACGCCTTCCGGTCGATCACCGCGCCCATGAAGTTGCGGAAATCGGCGGGGTCGCCCACCCGGATGCGCTCCAGCATCCCGACCACGCGCTCGCGCACCGCCGGCCAGAGACTGTCGGGGACATAGGCGCGGGAAGCCGCCGAGCATTTCTGTCCCTGGTACTCGAACGCGCCGCGCACGATCGCCGTGGCCAGCTCGTCGGGATCGGCGCTGGCGTGAGCGGCGATGAAGTCCTTGCCGCCCGTCTCACCCACCAGCCGGGGATAATCGGCGTAGTGCCGCAGATTCTTGGCGACCGTGTCCCACAACGACTGGAACACCTCGGTCGATCCCGTAAAATGAATTCCTCCCAGATGCCGGTCGGAGAGCAACGCGTCGGAGATGGCGGACGCCGGGCCGGGAACGAAATTGATCACGCCGGGAGGAAGACCGGCTTCCACCATCAGCTTCATCAGGAAGTAGTTCGAATACACGGCCGTGCCCGCCGGCTTCCATATGACTGTCGTCCCCATCAGCGCCGGAGCGGAGCAGAGGTTTCCTCCGATGGACGTGAAGTTGAAGGGACTGATGGCGTAGACGAATCCTTCCAGCGGCCGGTAGTCGAGCACGTTCCACGTGCCGGGCGCGGACAGCGGTTGCTCGGCGTGAATCCGCTCGGCGAAGTGCGCGTTGAAGCGGAAGAAATCGATCAGCTCGCACGCGGCGTCGATCTCCGCCTGATGCGAGGTCTTGCTCTGCCCCAGCATGGTCGCGGCGTTGACCGTGGCCCGGTACTTCCCCGCCAGGAGGTCAGCGGCCTTGAGGAATACCGCCGCGCGTTGCTCGAGCGTCGTCCGGGCCCAGTCGGACCACCCGGCGCGCGCCGCCTGGATCGCGGCGTCGATCTCCTTGGGCCCGGCCTGGTGCACCTTGGCGAGCACGTGCTGATGACAATGGGGCATCACGGCGTCGACGGTCTTGCCGGTCCGCAGCTCTTTTCCACCGACGATGACGGGAATCTCGATCGGGCGGGCCGACAAGTCCTTGAGCGTCCGTTTCAGCTCTTCGCGCTCGGGGCTTCCCGGCGCGTGGCCTCGCACGGGCTCATTCTGGGGGACGGGGATCTTGAACATGGCGGAAATCTAACGACGGCCTTTCACCATGAGACTGTCGGAGACCTTCGTCGCGGTCATCGGACTGACCGGCCGCGTGGAGCCGCGGGAGATCATCCCGTTCAGGTTGGCGAGCTCGAGGGCGGTCACGGCGATCACGGTGGACGCCTGCCGCAGATCCCAGTCGATGGCCTTGTCCCAGGTGTCGGACTGCGAGTGATGTGTGTGGTTGTAGCCCCGGGTGATCTGATTGAAGTTGAACCCGGGCACGCCGTAGGGCAGGAACGAGAGATGGTCGGTTCCGCCTTTGTTCGCGTCGGTGACGGTGTCCGCGTTCAACGAGCGAACCGGGGCGAGCAGGGACCGCCACAGCCCGTACAGGTCGGGCCGGCCCTGCAACGCCTGCCCGGTGATCGCACCCACGCCGTTGTCGAGCACGATGACCGCTTGAATCGAGTCGGCTTCGGCCGCGTGAGCCTCGGCGTACTTCCGGGAGCCGATCAGGCCCTGCTCCTCACCCGTGAACAGAATGAAACGGATCGTCCGCTTGGGCTTCAGGCCGGAGCGCGAGATGATCCGCGCCGCCTCGAGGGTCGCGATCGATCCCGTGCCGTTGTCCGAGGCCCCCGTGCCCAGATCCCAGGAATCGAGGTGTGCTCCGACGATCACCACCTGGCCCGGGTGCTCCGTGCCGGCGATCTCAGCCACCGTATTCCACTGGGGGACGGAATCGGTGGTCATGGCGTTGGTCACGCTCGCCTCGACCTGAGGGGTAGAGCCCGAGGCCAGCAGGCGATCCAGCATCGCGTAGTCCTCATGCGCGATGACGATGCGCGGGTGCGGATAGATCCGGTTGGGCGACCCGCTCATGTTCAGGAGGTCCTGCTCCTTGGCGGCGTCCACGAGCTGGCCCAGCGCGCCCAGGTTCTTCAGAATGAAGGGCAGGTCGTTCTGAAACTGCTGCAGCTGGGCGCGGCGTGCTGAATCCAGGCCAGGTTGCTGCTGGAACGCCGCGCGGAAGAAATCCCGCTGCCGCTGCGAATCCGCGGCGGTCATCGCGGGACCGTCGTTGTTCCAGACAAAGGCCGGCGCGGTCAGCATCACCCACGCCCCCCGGACGCGGGCCGAATACGCCACCAGGCTTTCGGGCGTGCTGGCGTTGATGCGGACCACAGGCCCCCGCACGGGCTTGCCGCC
>Ga0075434_100001062_pt1 | contig 22435 bp, 19 predicted proteins | sample RhiMethybrSRZTD3_FD_75298 | JGI IMG/M metagenome (GOLD analysis project Ga0075434, IMG submission 75298) | Populus rhizosphere microbial communities from Tennessee, USA - Rhizosphere MetaG P. TD hybrid SRZTD3 | ecosystem: Host-associated > Plants > Roots > Rhizosphere > Soil | place: USA... | reverse complement strand
CGCATTCGCAACATCGCGCTGCGTCAAGACTGGGGGTGGAATCTTCAGCTGCCGCTGCATGGGACGTTGCCCGAGGATTTTCCCGAGGCACGCCTCATGCATGTGCCGATCGATGCGGGCACTAGGCGTGCGCGCATGCCCTGGGGCCAGGAGCTCGAATTGCATCCGTTCTTCGGTAACTTTGGCGTGGCACCGCCTCGGGCCTGGGGCCGGTTGTCATCCAAAGAACCACGCGCCTTCGGCGGCAACATGGACAACAAGGAACTCGGCACCGGTGCCACGGTGTACTTCCCGGTGTTCGTCGATGGGGCGTTGTTCTCAGCTGGCGATGGCCACGCTCTGCAAGGCGACGGCGAGGTCTGCCTTACCGCCATCGAGACCGCGCTGACCGGCACCTTCGAGATCAACGTTCGTAAGGACCTGAAGCTCTCGCTGCCGCGCGCCGAGACTGCCAAGGCATGGATCACCATGGGTTTTGACGAAGATCTGGACGATGCGGTGAAGATCGCGTTGCGGGAGATGATAAGGCTCGTGGGCGAGATCAGCCGGCTGAGTGCGCAAGACGCCTATTCGCTCTGCTCGATCGCAGCTGATCTTCGCGTCACGCAAACCGTTGACGGCAACAAAGGCATCCACTGCGTTCTGGAAAAATCGAAGCTTCCGCCGGCCCGCTAGAGAGCAGCGCCCCTGCAACGCATCGAACCGTACACCCAAAGCCAGCCATCCCCTGGGGATAGCCGTAGTATTGTTCAGAAGGGTTTTGGTTTCCACTGCCCGAAATCGGAGGCCGCGGCATTACCGGAATTGAGGTCGACCTCGACGCCGAAGCAATTGGCCTTTGGTGTGGGCAGATGTTGTTTCAAGACCCAGCGTTGCGTGGCTTCGAATTCGACGTATCCGGGCCAGCTTGTCGCGTTGGCAAGCCAGCAATAGTCCACAAGCCTTGCCTCGAGCAGGTGGGAGCACACGAGACCGCCGCCGTAGGCGCCGATCTTGTAGCCCGACGCCTTCATGGTTTGCGTCACTTCCTCGAAATAGGGGCGCACATAGCGCTGCACGAACTTGCGCACCTCCGCTTCCCCGCCCGCTATCCCCGTAGCCCGCAGCAGACTGAGGAACTGTGCGTCGACACCATCAACGCCAAAGTATATGGCGCTGCCTGCGGGTTGTGAAAATGTGCGCGCCAACTCGAGAGCGCGCTTCGCGTCGCGCGTACCGCGCCCCTTGGTCATGAAGGTGCACAGGCAATCATTGTGGTGTTGGAACACGACAGCCACGCTCATATCGAGCTTGGCAATCAATCGCAGCTCCTGAAGGCTCAGGGTCTTTCCCGGCAGGGATTCGTCACTCCAGTCATAGTAACGAATGACGCTGTTAATCCCGATCGCTTTGATCTTTCGCAGAAAGTCTTCCCCCAGTTGTTGGGATGCATCGATGGCGATGTAGCCTTTGCCGCGTTCACAAATCGGTGCCGCATGGGCGCGTGTGTGACGATCGCAGATGAGCAGAACCATTGTCAGCAGGAGCACGCCTAGTAGATATGCCACCGCACCGCGTTGAAACATGTCGCTTCCTCCCCTCCCTCGTGCACTCGCCGAAGCGAGCCTGTTGTCGCTCGCTGCGCCGCTGCTGTTGCAGCATTCGGGACCGCCGCTCGGTGTGGAGCGAGATTTCGCGATCAGCCGCACGTCAGGACCATGCCAGGCTAGCGCTCCTGCCATGAGCCTTGCAGGCCGCCACGAACTGCGCCGCCAGCGCCTGGGTAGTGGCGGCGTTTGGCCTTTTGCAGGCGTTGCAACCTCGCCCGTCAACGCTTGTCGGCGGCCGAGGCATATTGCTCTTGAAGCTTGCCTTTGAGCGTCTTGCCCGCGACATTGCGCGGGAAGCTCTCGAGGATCACGACGTCGGCAACGCGCTGGAACTTGGCTCCGACGCGGGCATTGATCCACTCCAGGAGCTCCTGGGATCCCAGCTTGGCACCCGGGCGCAAGGTAACGGCCGCGATCGGTGTCTCGCCCCAGCGGGGATGCGCAACGCCAAACACGGCCACCTCCGCGAGTTCGGGATGTTGGCTGGCAACCTCCTCGATATCGCGAGGGTAGACGTTCACGCCACCGGAGATGATCATGTCCTTTTTTCGATCGACCAAATAAAGGAAACCTTCCGCATCGACATAGCCCATGTCGCCGGAGCGGAACCAGCCGTTCACCTCTGCTTTGGCGGCAAGCTCGGGTCTCTTATAGTACCCGGCCATCATCAGCGGGCCACGGCCACAGATCTCGCCGACCCCCCCAACGGGCACCTCTGCCCCGCTCTCGTCGAGAATGCGCATGTCATAGAAAGGAATCGGTGTGCCAACGGAACCCAGCTTGCGCACGGCGTCGGGTCGATCGAGCACGGTCAGCACATAGCCTTCGGTCAGTCCATAGAGCTCGCAAAAGCGGCCCGGGAGCAGTTCGTTCAAGCGCTCCTTGTACTCGCGATGCAGAGGTGCGCCAACGGATTGGAGCATCTGGAGAGATTGCAGCCGTGAGGGTGTGAAGCTTGCATCATTGAGCAGGGCGACGATCTGCGAGGGGACCATGATGGTGTGCGTAACCCGGGAGCGCTCTATTTCTTCGATGACGCGCCGAGCCTCGAAGGTTGCGTGCGTGATGTAGCTGCAGCCCAGGTACATCGCGGGCATCAAGTCCAGAAAGGCGCCATTGAACACCAGCGAGCCGGGGTGCAGGCACACGCTCTCAGGACACATGCGGAAGGATGCCGCAAACATGGTGGCGTAGCCGGCGCGCACCGCATGGGTGTGCACGATGCCTTTGGGTTCTCCGGTCGTGCCGCTCGAGTAGATGATGTTATAGGGATCAGCCCCGGCAATACCGCTCTCGGGAGGCTCAGCACTGGACGCCTTGTCAACGAGCTCGCTGTAGGCCTGGAAGCCCCGAAGCCGCCCCGAGACGCTGATCCAATGATTGGCATCGATCGTCGTCAGCTCTGCGCGGACTTTCGCCAGGACCGTCGCGAGGCTTGCCGTCGAAATCACGAGGTTTGCATCACAGTTCCGCAAGAGCGAGACGAGGCCGGCCTCTTGCAGGAGCGGGCTCATAGGCACCGCAACGAGCCCTGTCTTGGCCGCGGCCCAATAGAGCTCGAGCTGCTCCAGGCAGTTGGGCAAGATCGTTGCAACCTTGTCGCCTTTGCCGAGTCCCAGGGTGCGCAAGGCGTTGGCGAGCTTGTTAACTCTCAGGTTGAACTGCTGGAACGTATAGCGCTCCTGCTCGAACTGGATGGCCGGGTGATCGCCCCGGCAGCGCGCGTGCCTCGGCAGCAGCGTCCCCAAGTTCATGTGCAAACCCCAAATCCTCAGCCGGCACACTGTGCCACCGCGCAAGGGCGGCTGTGAAACACAATTATCCCGCGGGCATCCCAGCAAGCTCGACGGGGCGTCCTGATGGCAATGATCGCGCACGGCGTCCTCGCGCCGCGACGGGCTTGCCGCGCCGGCAGCGACCGGCAGGGGCAAGCATCAGAAAACTTATCGCGCCCCGTGGCTGGTCGCAAAAATTGACAGGGCTGCCCAAACGGCGCCAATCTGCGGGCCCCTTTGCTGGCCCGCCTCTGGAGGCCAAATGCAGCTGGCGCACACGCCTGTCCTGACTTCAAAAGTCTACGACGTCGCCGACTTTGCCGCCGTCCAGGAATTTTATCATAGCAATGGATGGACGGATGGCCTGCCCGTCGTGCCACCCACGGAGGCGGCCGTAGAGGCGTGTCTGGGCTGGGTCGGCATGCCACCCGACCAGCTGCTTGGCGTCGAGCCGGTCCGGCAACAGCCGATCACCGCCGAGAAGCTCGCCATCAACGCCGTCATGGCGGGCTGCTTGCCCATGCATTTTCCCGTCGTCGTGACCGCCTGGCAGGCCATGCTCAAGGAGGAGTTCCTATTGCATGGTGTGACGTCGAGTACGGGTGGCTGCGCGGTGCTTATCGTCATCAATGGGCCGATCCGGCATGAAATCGGCGTGAACCCCACGTTCAACGCTCTGGGCAACAGCGACCGTGCCACCTCGGTGATCGGCCGAGCCATCCGGCTGGCCCTTATCAACTTGTTGGACGTACGGCCGGGTGGCATCGACCGGTCCACCCTCGGTCATCCCGGCAAGTTCTCCTACTGCCTAGCCGAAGACGAGGAGGATACGGTTTGGCAGCCCCTTTCCGTTCAGCGCGGAGCGCCGGCGGGTGCCTCTGCCGTCACGGTCATGGCCGCGCTGGGACCGCGCCAGGTCATGAACGAATGGACCCGAGATCCAAAGGAGATCTTGGAGACGTTCGCAGCGGAAATGCGCGCGAACCAGCTTCACTATTCCATCTACGGCGGCAACTACGCCATTATCATTCCCAAGCAGCTGCGCGAGCATATTCAGGCCGCTGGCTGGACCAAGCGCCACATTGCCGAATTCCTGTTTGAGCGCGCGCGTGTGCGCCGCGGGGAATGGGCGAGCGTGGGCAAGGGTGAGATCGTGCGTGACCGTGCGGCTAAGGTGCACGCGGCGCTTGATTCCCCCGAGCATCTTCTGGTCGTGGCGGCTGGGGGTCCGGCGGGTGGTTTTGGCGCGGTCATCCCGCCTTGGATGGGGAGTCGGACCAAAGCCGTGACTGCGGTGATCGGCGCCTGCGTCGACTGCGAGGCCCCCCAAGCTTAGAATCGGGATCCTCTTATGCTAAACCAGCACCGAGACCTCATCTAGGGGATGGCTCATGACCCTGCGCGTGCTTGACCCCACCTCCGAGAGCAGACCCGTCGCGGGCCAACTGGCGCAGCGCTTAAGCTCGCTGGCAGGCAAGACGGTCGGCTTCATCTCCAATGGCAAGGAAGGTACAAAGGCGTACTTCACGCACCTTGATCGTCTGCTGCGTGAGGAGTTGGGCGTGGCCCAAGTGGTCTGGCGCACAAAGTCGAACTACAGCGCGCCGGCCGACCGCTCAATTGTCGATGAGCTGAAACAGTGGCAGGCGGTTGTCGCCGGCGTTGGCGATTGAGGCAGTTGCTCGTCGTGCAGTTTGCATGACGCCATTGTATCGGAACGGCAGGGAACTCCCGCCCTTGCGGTCATGACGACGCGCTTCGTTGGCGCCGCCGAGCTGATGGGCCGCGTGCTCGGCGCGCCCGACTACAAATTTGCAGTCATAAGGCATCCCATCAGCAGCGCCGGTGACGAGCAGCTGGCCGAGGAGGCACGCACCACCCTTGCGCAGGTTCGCAAGCTCTTGCTGCACCCCTAGGGATTGGCCGTTTTCAGTTGAGCTCGGCCACGTGCCGAGGCCCGGGGCCTGCCAGGCTGCCAGCAAGCGAAAGGCAACGCTTTCAGCGCGTCGGCGAACGCGCCAGCCGAACAAGCGGGCACGTCGCGCAACGCGCTTATTTGCTGCTGCGCGAAGATCATGCACTCCGAGTAACGTGGCCTGCCGAATTGCCCCCGGTGGCCCACGCAAACCGACACACGTGAATTGCAAGCGATGGGGTCGGCAGAGCGCCTCGAGGGGAACACTCTTGTGACTCTGAATGAACTGCGACAACAATTGCGTCGCGAACTCAGGGGCAGCAGAGATGAAGTTCGGTGTTTTCGACCACATGGACGACAGCGGCACGCCGCTCAGCCGGCAATTCGAAAACCGCCTGACGCTGGCTGAAGCGTATGATCGTTTCGGCTTTCACGCCTATCATCTTGCCGAGCACCACGGCACGCCATTGGGGTTGGCGCCCTCGCCCGGGTTGTTCATGGCGGCGCTGGCGCAGAGGACGAAACGGCTGCGCTTCGGACCATTGGTCTATCTTTTGCCGCTCTACCACCCGCTGCGCCTGATCGAGGAGATCTCAATGCTCGATCAGATGAGCGGCGGCCGCCTCGAGCTTGGCGTGGGACGGGGCGTCTCGCCCATCGAGGTTGGCTTTTTCGGGGTGGATCCCAGCCATGGTGCGCGGCAGTTCCCCGAAGCCCTTCGTGTCATCAAGCAGGGGCTAACTTCGAACGTCCTGAATTTCGAGGGCGAATTCTATCGCTTCAAGGACGTGCCGATTGTGCTGCGACCCGTGCAGAAGCCGCATCCGCCGTTGTGGTATGGCGTGGCGACGCCCGAAGCCAGCCTATGGGCGGCGCGGGAGAGGGCAAACGTCGTAATGCGAGTGCCGGCATCGGCGGCGCGGGCCATCGCCGATCGCTTCCGGGCAGAGTGGGATGGACTAGGACATCCGCAGGACCCACCGCCTCTGATCGGTCTCAACCGACATGTTGTGCTGGCCGACAACGAAGGCGAGGCACGCCGCGTAATGGCACGAGCGTATAGACGCTGGCGACGGCACATGGAGCTCTTGTGGGTGCAGCACGGGCATCAGTTCCCGCTCGCCCTGCCGCAAGAGGTCGAGCCGTTGCTCGCCGCGGGCGGCGCCTTCGCCGGCACGGCCGCTGGGGCGCGACAATACATTGCCGAGCAGATCGCAACCTCGGGCGCAAACTACTTTCTTTGTGGCGCCAGCTTTGGGGATATTAGCTTTGAGGAGGCGACGCGGACCGTGGAACTGTTCGGGCGCGAGGTGATGCCTCACTTCGCCCAGTAACACGAGAGGATACGTGCTGCACAGGCCCACGACGTCGGAGGGCGGCGCCAGTCTGGCGCCCCTGCGCAGCTGTGAAGACATAGCCGCCTTTGTTCGTGATCAAGCGCACATCATGGCGTTGCTGCGAGGTGTGACCGCGCTTGGCATCGCTGATTGCTGGGTGGGGGCTGGACTGATCCGCAACGCGGTCTGGGATTACCTGCATGGTTTTCCCACTGAGCCCAGAGCGGAAAGCGACGTCGACGTTGTCTATTACGATGACCGCGAGGCCACCCTTGAGCGGGATCTTGCGATCGAGAGGCGCCTCCTCGAGAAACTCCCCGATATCGCCTGGTCAGTGCACAATCAGGCCCGCATGCATGATCGCAACGGTGATGCGCCATATCGCGATATAGAGGATGCGATCCGGCGGTGGCCAGAAACGGCAACCGCGATTGCTGCGCGAATTTTTGCTGGCGACGTGCAACTGATCGCGCCCCACGGCATCGATGACCTCGTCGGCATGATCGTTCGTCCGACCCCCGCATTTTCCTGCAAGCTGCCAATTTACCGAAGCAGATTGGCGACCAAGGCCTGGGCACGGCGCTGGCCGATGCTCCGGTTCATCGACGGGTGATGGTCGAGCAGGCCAGTGCTGCGCGCCGATGGCTGTGCGGGGGTGGGTGAGCCTCCCGTTGCCGGGCCGTTTCATGATCCTCCGCGGCCCATCCCACCGGGTGCGGGCAGGTCCCGGCCGCACCCTCTCGCTGGACCGACCGCTGCCGAGACCCCAAAACGTTGGCCTAGGCTAGAGCTCCCGGGGGCCTCGCGCTGCCATATCCGCACCATCAAGCCATGTTTGGCTCGGTCAGCCGTATCGCCTGGCGGGGGGCCGTTGCCATGGGGCTGCACTGAATTCCGGAGGCGATGTTGCGACCGGCAACTCTGAGATTTGGGCCTTGGATCCTATTGGGCACTGGCCTCGCGTTCTATTCTGGTCTCGTGTCGCATCTGACCAACACATGGGCGCCGTGGGCAAATCTCGGCGCCGGATTGTGGACACCAGCGCCCAACCCAGCGCTGGTTGCTGTGCGCAAGGGCCTGGCCCAACTCGCCGGTCAGCCCAATGTCGCAGCTGCCTCTGCCCCGGATCTGGCGGCCGCGGCGGCATTCTATGACGCGCACGCCGGGTCGCTGCTGTGGGTCGCGGAGAGCGGCATATCCGCCGCCGGCAATGCCGTCATCACCGAGATCCGCAAAGCCGATGATTGGGGTTTGCGCGCCCGCGATTTTAGCTTGCCGCAGTTGCCGACCGGCGCGATCTCCGATGAGGTAGCTGCCGCCGCCGAGATTCAGCTGACCCTGGCGGTTCTCAAGTACGCACGCCACGCGCGCGGGGGACGCTTCGCCGACCCATCGACCATCTCGAAGCTGCTGGACTACACGCCACCCGTGCGTCCACCGAGGGAGGTCCTCGCGGACATTGCCGCCAGCAATGCTCCTGACACCTACTTGCGATCGCTGCACCCCAAACACGAGCAGTTCGAGGGCTTGCGCCGGGCGTTTTTGAAATTGCGCGGTGGCAATGGGGAGATCATCGACAAGCTGCAGGCGAGTTTGCCTCAATACCTAGGCTCCGAGATGCCGAGGACAGGCGCCACGGCAAGCGCGGGATCGGGAAACGACAGTGCGGACAAGATCGTCCGGCTTGCCCGCATCCTCATCAACATGGAGCGCTGGCGCTGGCTCCCAGCGGACCTCGGCGAGTTCCACGTTTGGAACAACGTGCCCGAGTTTCTCACGCGAGTCGTAAGAAAAAACGAGACAATCCACTCCGATAGAGTTGTCGCTGGTCAGCCCGACTGGGCGACACCTGCGTTCTCGGCAGACCTGAAGATGATCGTCTTTCATCCAAGCTGGGGTGTTCCCGACGGAATAAAAAGGAAAGAGCTGTTGCCTCTCCTGCGCAGCAGCTCGCGAGGCGACTTGATCGGGTTCCTCACTGGCGCACAATCCAGCCGCGCCGTACTCGAAGAGCACAAGCTACAAGTCTACTACCAAGGCCGTCCGATCGATGCCGATCAAGTGGATTGGAGCAATGCGAACATCGCCGCCTACGAATTCCGCCAACCCCCGGGACCAACGAACGTGCTCGGCGCGATCAAATTCATCTTCCCGAACAAACACGATGTCTACATGCATGACACGCCCGACCGTGATCTCTTTGCAAGATCGTTCCGCGGTCTAAGCCATGGCTGCATGCGGGTCGCTGATCCGCGCCGACTTGCAGCGGTCCTGCTCGCTCAGGACAAAGGGTGGTCGGAGCAGCAAGTGGGGAACCTGTTGAACGGCGCAACGCGCGAGGTGGAGCTCACCACGCGCATCCCCGTTCACATGACATACTTCACGACGATCGTTGACCGCCAAGGGAGCTTGCAGACATTCGGCGATCTCTACGGTCTCGATACCCGCATGGGCGCGATCCTTTTCAAGAAAGTCCCGTTCGTGACCCCGCGCTATGACGATGAAATAAAGGCAGTGCGGGCAAGGCAGAGCCCGGCCTCGGGCGGCGCGCCAGCCCGGTCCCTGGCCGAGGCGCTCTCAAATATCTTCTCGCCCTAATGCCTTCCGGTCGTGCGTGCTGGTGGCCACCGTGGCTACCGCTTGGCGCTTCTGGCCGGTTTCCCCTGGCTTAGGACATCGAGAGCCAGATCGCATTCGAGCCGGCGTCCTGTTTTGCGACGCGACTTGCCAGGCTTGGAGGCGTTCCCTTGCGCGTCTTTCGCCAAGGATGTGCAAGTATGGGCACGCGCGTACGCAGCCCCGGGGTTGGCCGGCCACAATGGGGAGCGCCTGGGCAATCAAAGGGTGTCGGACGCGACAGAAAGGGCAGCCGCGATGCAAACGTCGATTGATCCAGCATCGATTGCAACGTTGGACCAGGACGATCCCCTGCGCAGCAAGCGTGACGCGTTCGTCCTGCCACGCGACGTCATCTATCTTGACGGCAACTCGCTTGGCCCAATGCCGAAGGCAGCGCTGCGGGAACTCAAAGTTGCGGCGGAACGCGAGTGGGCTGAGGGCCTCATCCGCAGCTGGAATGGCGCCGGCTGGATTGACTTGCCCGCGACCCTTGGCGACCGCATTGCGCACCTGATCGGTGCCGCGCCAGGTGAGACCGTTGTTACAGACACGACCTCAATCAACATTTACAAGGCGATGCACGCCGGCCTCAATCTCAGGCCGGGCCGTTCCGTCGTCGTCGCCGAAGGCGCGGGCTTTCCGACCGACATCTACATGACCGAGGGCGTGGCCAGCGTTCGCCCGGACGTCCGGATAAGGTTGGAAGGCGTCGATGCTCCGCACGTAGAGGACCTGCTCAGCGACGATGTTGCCGTGGTGCTCATGAACCACGTGGATTATCGCACGGGCGTGCTGCGTGACATGGCTGCACTAACGGGCCGCATCCATGCCGCGGGCGCCATCGCGATCTGGGACCTCTGTCACAGCGCTGGTGTCTTGAAGGTTGACCTCAACGCCAACGGCGCCGATTTCGCCGTTGGCTGCACGTACAAGTACCTCAACGGTGGCCCCGGCGCGCCAGCGTTCGTATTCGCCGCCCGGCGCCATCACAGCAAGCTTTCGCAACCACTCACAGGGTGGTGGGGCCACGCGAACCCGTTCGCGTTCGATCGGTCCTTCAGACCTGGCGACGGCATCCGCCCGATGCTGTGCGGGACACAGCCGATCCTTTCGATGCGCGCCCTTGCCGGCGCGCTTGAGGTCTGGGACGAGGTCGACCTCGATCGGCTGCGCGAGAAGAGTCAAGGGCTCACGGATCTGTTCATTGCGCTTGTCGAGCAGGGTTGCGGCCAATTTGGCATCACCTTGGCGGCGCCACGCGAGCGAGCGATGCGCGGCAGCCAGGTCTCGTTCCGCCACCCCCATGGCTACGAGATCATGCAGGCCCTCATCGAGCGGGGCGTGATCGGCGATTTCCGCAGCCCCGACTACATGCGCTTTGGCTTTGCCCCGCTCTACCTTCGCTATGCCGACGTCTACACCACAGCGGTGATCTTGCACGACATCCTGGCGAACAGCAGCTGGCGCGCTGCACGCTTTGCTAATCGGGGAACGGTCACATGAGCAAAGGTCCCACACCGGACCCGGGTTAAGCTTCCGACACGGGAGTTCTTGCGCGAGGAGCGTACCCTGCCAGGCCAGCTGCCGGCCCCGCTGATACGCATACGAGCGAGACCGGCAGCTGCCCAGATCAGCAGTGGCCTACCGATCCCGGGCAAAATACCCCTGACCCCGGGCCATGTCGATCTTGCGGCGGTCGCTTGCCAGGATCGTTGCATGCACCCCGTGGAGTTGGCCGCCGCGGCCGGTAAGTGTGGGCTGCAGCCATTTCACCGCTCAGTGCTATCTCGCAATCCCACAGTTCGGAGTATGCCGCTACTGCGCATCTTGCTCGAGCGTGGCAAGACCCTGGTTTCAAAGCGAGTAACGGCGTCGCCATCGCTTGGCTTGCGACCCTTCCGTCACAGGCATGCTGCCCGAACGCCGAGGCTCGTGTGGGCCTCGTCGATGGCTTGGATCTCGCGGTGAAGCTCTGTGATGAACCATGCTCTGATCTCCGCAGCGATGGGGCGGAGCGCTCGGCGCGATGAGCCGAAAAGAACGCAGCGACGGCTGGTTCGGGTTAAAGTGCTGGCAGCCGGCAAAAGGGCGCTGGTCTTCAGTGCGTGGGAAACCACGGTCAGCCAGCCAAGTGCCATGCCCTGCGACAGGAGGGCGGCTTGGATCACGACGGCTTAATCCGAGAACGTCAGCGTCTTGCCCGGTCCCGTACGACCGGTCTTTAACGGGGCTTACTGCGCGGCCCAATCCGTCGGTCGTTGGCCAGCGCAAGGCTCCGGCCCGCGGTGCTCAAGCCATGCGCATAAACCCGTCTCGGCTGCTCCCAGATCGGAATTGGTACACGTCGCGGGTCGCCGGGGTGGGCACGGGGAACCTAACTCCGAGGCGCTCGGTACTGTCCCCTGCCTATTTTCGGTTGACCCACCTATTTCTGCTGACTGCGATGGCCACTTAAGGTTGGGCCCTCGCAATCCCTTACCAGGAGGGTCTTTATGTCTGCGTCAAGAATTACGTCGTTGGCCACGGGAGCTGCTGCCTTTCTTGTGCTTGGAATCTCTGCCCTTGCAGCTGCCCAGTTCGGCTTGTCCGGCCCGGGTTCGCAGTTGGGAATGCCCCAATACATGAGGGCGGAAACAAAGCCGATCGTGGAGCTTCAGAACAACGAGGGCATCTACGTCAATAAGGCAACGTTTGGCGTGCACATGGGCAAGCCGAAGGTTTCCGTACCGACAGAAGCCCTCAAAAATGCCGCGCATGAAGTGACCGAAGGCGCCATCATCGTGCGCCACGAAGGTAAACTCTACATCGTTGATGCTTCGCTCGGCACCGAATAGAGGCGAGTAGGCCATCTCGGCGAGGCCGCTTAGGCACCGGGTGCCGTCACTCGCCCGGGCCTCCTGGTTTCCTTTAGCGTTCCTGCGCGCCGTCAAGTGGTCGGCCGAGAGGACCTCGGCCTGGACTGCCGCCCTCGCAGCGCATCGTCGTGGCAGCCGGGGTCTCACCGACTGCCAGGGTGGGTGTTGGCCTCGGCTGCGATCGCCGGTGAGCCGGCTCGCCATCAACCCGGCGCTGCGTTCCCAAGCCACGCCCGTGCACCCCCTTATTGGGTGCGCGCGTCGCACCGGGCCCACGGACGTCCGTGATTGCACGCCGTCAGCCGCTTCGCAGTTGCGAGAAGACGCTCACGTAGGAGTGACGTGAGGTGATCTGGTGTGGCCCATCACGGAAGTGATAGCAAAAGCGGCCGCCAGAGCGGCTTATCGAAAGCGAACGCCCTATGGGAGGAGATTTGATGTCAAGCAAAGTCGCAGTCCGGTTTCTCGCCTTTGCCGCGCTGGGTGTCGTCGGCTTGACGGTTGCCGTGCACGCGCAGCAGGCAACAATGTCGTTTTTTGTAACCAGCGTGGGCAAGGGTGACGGGGCTAACCTCGGTGGTCTCGAAGGCGCCGACGCCCACTGCGTTGCCCTCGCCAAGGCCGCCGGAGCAACGAAGACCAGTTGGAAAGCCTATCTAAGCACGTCTGCTCCGGGCGGGGATGCCGGTGTGAATGCGCGCGACCGCATCGGCAAGGGCCCGTGGCAGAATGCCAAGGGCACGGTCGTCGCCAAGAGCGTCGATGAGCTGCACTCCGATGCGGTCAACGTCACGAAGGACACCGCGCTGACCGAAAAAGGCGAGGTGGTTAGCGGGCGCGGGGACGCGGTGAACATGCATGACATCCTCACCGGGTCCGACCCGCAGGGCCAGTATTCCACGGCCGGCGGTGACACCAATTGCGGTAACTGGACGAAGAACGGCGAGGGTTCGGCGATTGTCGGTCACCATGACCGCGCCGGGCTCAAGGAGACGCGGCACATGAAGTCGTGGAATTCCTCGCACGGCTCGCGCGGCTGCGGCCAAGACGCCCTGAAAGGCACCGGTGGCGCCGGCCTGTTCTACTGCTTCGCCGCGGAATAAGGCATGCTTGCGGGAGTGCAGGAGACCGCCAACTGAGCTTGCTGCCCTGGCGCAGGACGGCCTTCGCCAGGGTCGGCTAGTCTGCACGCAGGGCGCAGGTAGCGATTTACGCTCACGCTGTCCGCAAAGTCGCAATGCGCTCCGACACGCGGCACGCAGGCTTGCGAGCCCTACTCGGTAGCCGCGCCCACAAATTCGTCTAGGCCGCGCCATCATTCCATGCGGGCAGCTGCTCCGCGTCTTGTGGGCATGGGGCTTTCGCTCTAGTGCCGGGGCGGCGCGCGTCCTTGCAGAAAAGGCCTGCAGCCGCCTGCGGGCGTCTATTGTCCCGGCTTATTCTTAGTGACGGCTTCGATCTGCTGCTTGACCGCTTCTAGGTTGAAGGAAGCGGGATCCTGCATGGGTGGGTAATCGACCGCCGTCTTGGCGAGTTCTGCGACCTTCTGCTGCACCAACACGAAGCGCCAGAATTCCCGGGCATAGAAGTCATTCATGTAGCCGCCACCCAGATTGTTCAAGTTCTCGGAGTTGATCGAGGGCGTGCGCTCGAAGGGGTCTTGCCTGATGTTCACCATCCCCGGCATGTCGGTCGTCACCTTGCCACCGGGCCATCCGCCGGGCTGGCGGAAGAACTGGAACTTGAAATCGTCTATCCGCATAGCGCCGAGGTGCGGGCCTGCAAAGTAGAAGAATTCGTGCCGTTCCGAGGGGCCTTTGCCCTGCAGAAGAGCCGTTTGGTCATAGCCGTCGAGGTGGTTCTTATAGCTCCGGTCACCCAACTTAACGCCTTTCAGCAGCTGGTCGGTGACGTTGGGATTGCCCGCCGCGCTTACCAGCGTCGGAAACCAATCGAGGGCCGAGAAGATGCCGTTTTCAACCGCGCCGGGCTTGATCTTGCCGGGCCAGCGGATGATGCATGGGGCGCGGAAGCCGCCCTCGTAGGCGGTACCCTTGGTGCCCTTGAAGGGGGTCATACCGCCATCGGGCCAGGTGAAGACCTCCGCACCGTTGTCGGTTGTAAAGATAATGATGGTGTTGTCGGCCTCGCCGATATCGTCGATGTGCTTCATGAGTGCGCCGACCGCATCGTCGAGCTGCTTCATGCCGGCCTCCTCCAGGCCGTAATTGGTCTCGCTGTTCATCATCGCTGCATACTTCGGAGCGAGGAAGGTCCAAACGTGCATGCGCGTGGTGTTGTGCCAGAGAAAAAAGGGTTTGCCGTCAGTCTTGGCCTTGTCGATGAAACGCTTCGAATTCTCGACGAGTACCTCGTCGAACGTCGTCATATCGTACTTGGCCTTTTGCAGACCCTCTTGCATGTTGGGGACCTTTGACATGTCCGGGTACGGCGCCAAAGGACCCTCATCGATGACGCGCTGTTTGCCGACCTTGCCCCAGCGCGGCATGATCGTCTGGTCGTCATTGTCGGAAGCCCAGCTGTGTACGAGGTTGCGAGGTCCGTATTTGGCGTGGAATGCCGGGTCACGCGGGAAGGAATACCAGTAGGGGTCCGACATTGCGTCGAGATGGTACAAATAGCCGAAGAACTCATCGAAGCCGTGGACCGTGGGCAGGTACTTGTTCAAATCACCAAGGTGGTTCTTGCCGAATTGTCCGGTCGCGTAGCCTTGCGCTTTGAGCGCGCTGGCGATTGTGCAGGCCTGGGCAGGAATGCCGACCTCCGCTCCGGCCTGCCCGACCGTCGTGAGGCCGGTGCGCAGCGGAATTTCGCCCGTAATGAAAGCCGCCCTACCGGCCGTGCAGCTCGCTTCCGCGTAGTAGTCGGTAAAGATCATTCCCTCCGACGCGAGCTTATCTAGGTTTGGCGTTTTGCCCGACATCATGCCGCGATGATAGGCGCCAATGTTGAACCAACCGACATCGTCCCCCATGATGACCACGATGTTTGGTTGCTTGCCGGCGCGCACGGCGGCAGGCTGCCCCGACTGCTGGGCATCGGCCGTACCTGTGTAGCCCGCCGCCGCGACTGCCGAGGCGGCCAACAGCGAGCTTCCGCTTAGCAACAAGTCCCGCCGCTTGAGGCCTCGCTCGACGGATGCAGCGCCATTTTGAGCCTTACTGTCCGAGTTGTGGGCCATGGGATCTCGCTCCGTAACGCCGCATGTAGTTGGCGGCGACCGCTACAGGGAAAACTGCTGTACTTGCCGGTCCGATCATCCGCGTTACCGTCGCAGCGGCGAAAGCATTCGCGCTTGCCACGACGATTTTGACGCGCTGCGGACCTTCAGTCGTTCGGCTCGTTTGGACGGCCTCTATTGTTGGTCGGGCGTGCCGTCCACGAGGTAGAGTTTGCCGCCGGATCGGTAGATAATGGCGCCGTTGGAGACTTCATGACCACCTTTGGCAAGAGCCTCCGTGGGCGGATTACCTTTTGGTTTGCCCATGTGCAGCTTGTAAGTTGTCCTATTGACGTATACCCCCTCACGGTCGCCAAGTTCAGCGATCGCCTGCGACTCGGCTCGCATGTATTGCGGCATTCCCAGCTGCGAGCCGGGTCCGGACATCCCGAACTGGGCCACCGCAAAACCTGAGGCACCAAGGCTAAACCCTACTGCCGCCGCACCAATGACAGGCAAAGTCGATCGTGAAAGTGACATCGCGTTCCTCTTAGTGACCGAAGGTCCATGCTCGGCTAGAGGGCGCCCTTTTTGCGAACGGCGAAATACTCGGAACCACGGATGTTAGTTCGGTACAAAACCCGACCGAGTCATTGAGGATGCCGCCGCAGGCTCAGCACGATCGGCGCGCTAGCGCTTCTTGCCAAATCTGCGGCGATGCGCGCCCCGATGCGTCACGCCTGCGCGTGCGGTGCCGCGGCGGGCGAGGGGCATGCGTCCCGGCATGTGCGCGGGCTTGCCAATGCTGTGCAGGCGGAGCATTCTATTAGCAACACGTCTGCCCTCGGGCGGATTGGGTGCAGAACGCGCGGCAGGTCAGCGGCAACCTGGGAGGGAAGCGCATGGTAGCCCCTGGTCCAATCTGCGAAGTGTCCCCCGGCTTGAGCCGCCGGCATGTTCTTGCGCTTCTCGCCCTTGGATCTGCGGCAACCGCGTCGGAGATTGCGGTCGCCGCGAGTGACGGTCAGCTGGCCTGGGGTGTGCACGTCTCGTTGGCCCCCACATGGTTCGATCCGGCCGAGGTGTCTGGGATCATTACGGCCTTCATGGTGCTCTACGCGCTGCACGACGCGATGGTAAAACCCATGCCGGGCCAAGCCTCGGCGCCGAGCCTCGCCGAAACCTGGTCGGCCTCTGCCGACGGTCTCAACTACGATTTTGTGCTGCGTCAGGGTGCAAGCTTCCATAACGGTGATCCCGTTACCGCCGACGATGTGAAGTACTCTTTCGAGCGCTACCGTGGCGCTGCGCGCGACCTGCTTAAGGCTCGCGTCGCTGGCATCGAGGTGTCGGACCCCCGCCATATCCGCTTCAAGCTCAAGGAGCCGTGGCCCGACTTTCTCACTTTTTATGCGAGTGCGTCGGCCGCCGGCTGGATCGTCCCGCGCAAATACGTCGAGAAGGTCGGCGATGACGGCTTCAAGAAGGCCCCAGTTGGCGCCGGACCCTATAAGTTCGTCTCCTTCACGCCCGGCGTGGAGCTGGTCTTGGAGGCCTTCGACCAGTACTGGCGCAAACCGCCAAGCGTGAAGCGCCTCGTCTTCAAGGTGATTCCCGACGAGACTACGCGCCTGGCAGCCCTCAAGCGGGGTGAAATCGACGTTGCCTATTCCATCCGCGGTGAATTGGCGGCGGGAGTGCAGCAGACGCCTGGTTTGGCGCTCAAGCCGGCCGTCGTCCAGGCACCATTCTGCCTCTACTTCCCCGATCAGTGGGACGCGCAGTCACCCTGGCATGACGAGCGGGTGCGGCGCGCGGCGAGCCTTGCGATTGACCGCAAGAGCATCAACGACGCGCTCACCCTTGGCTACTCCTTGATCAGTGGCAACCCCTTTGTTCCGAACAATTTCGACTTCTATTGGCAGCCTCCCGCCCCAATTTACGATCGCGAAAAAGCCAAGCAGCTGCTTGCCGAAGCCGGTTACCCCAAAGGCTTCGACGCCGGCGTCTATAACTGCGATTCCTCCTACGCCAATATTGGCGAGGCCGTAGTGGATGGTCTGCGAGCGGTCGGCATCCGCGCTCAGCTCCGCCCCATTGAGCGCGCCGCATTCCTCAAGGCCTACACCGAAAAGACCCTCAAGAATATCATTCAGGCGGGGCCTGGGGCTTTCGGCAACGCCGCGACGCGGCTTGAGGCGCAGGTGGTCACGGGCGGCGTATTCGTCTACGGGACCTACCCCGACATTGATGCGCTCTACCGGCAGCAGGCGGTTGAACTCGATCGCGCCAAGCGGGAGGCGATCCTGCACAAGATGCAGCAAATCGTGCACGAGCGGACCATCTACGCTCCGATCTGGCAGCTCGCCTTCATCAATGCCGTCGGCCCGCGCGTCGTCGAGTCGGGCTTCGGTCTCATTGCGGGCTTCCCGTACACTGCACCCTACGAAGACCTGACCATCAAGGGGTCGTAAGAAAACCGGGCAAGCCGGGGATGCGCTGCCAGCGTGCCGGCTGGGCGTGGCTTGATTTGGCTTGGCCGCGCCGGCACGGCGACGATCGAACTCGCCTGCAGCGCAACTCTGCAACCCACGCCTCCTGACCGGGCGCCCTCGTGGGGCAGTGCCGAGCGCGACGCTCGACAGTCGGCTGACGCCTTACCTTGCTTGAGGTTTCGCTTTTGCTCTTGGCGGCGACCGCTCTCTTTTGGTCGCGACCCGACGCGCTGCCGCGAGCGCCGCTCGCGCCCATATCAGGAACTCATCGGGTTCATCAAACAGCCGCTCCGGCGCGCGCCAAAAGGAGAGATCAATTGTGTTTCCCTTCTTCTCGTAGTTGAGCGGCGGGAACGACCGAGCTTCCTGGAAAGCCGCTTGGTTATGGTCATCAACCCGGAAATAGAGCCTGTCATCGCGCACCATGCCGAACATCAGTCCATCGCAGAACAGGCCGGTCTTGCCGAACATGCGCCGCAGGGTCACGCGGCCGAGCGGCGCAAACTGCTCGCGCAGAAATTCGGCAAAGCTGTCGCTGGCTACCATGCATTGCCCCTCGTCTTAACCCACCGCTTCTCGTTGCCGGCAAGGCAGCCTAGGCTGCGCGCAGCGCCGCCTGCATGACTTGACGGTCGTCGGGGCGGCAGCAACCGGTTCCTCCCGAGCACCAGGCGGTCTGCGAGCACAACGGTTATATTACCACGGCTCGATCGCAAATCCGCTCAACACTCCACTTGCCAGCGATCGCTTGCCCGTTCTGATTAGTGATCGCCGAGACGGACGCTGGCGCCTGGGCCGGCCAGCGAGGGAGAGGGAAGCCGAGCCGAGGGATCATGGCCCAATCCATAGCTGGGGGTAGGCGCATCCAGCTTAGGTCGTCGATCCCCGAGCCGCACGACAGATGCCGCAGCTCCGCGCCAGCGGCTTCGCGCTGGGCAAGGCCTGGTCGCTTCGATCGTCAGCCTGCCGGTTTTGTCCGCAACGTTTGCCGCAGGCTCTGGGCTACCCGCAGTCCGGCGTTGATCGCCTTGATAGGCGTGATCTCCTGCCTGCCGCGCAGCGCTTTACTACTCCTTGTCGTGCTGTCGGTCGGGCACGGCATCGGCGAAGGCCGGGAGTGCCATTGCAGCGCCCTCCGCCATCAACAGTCTCGGGAAACGGCCAACATCCACCTTGAATCGCCGGGCATTGTTGAGCTGGGGCACGAGGCAGATGTCGGCGAGGCTAGGCGCCGCGCCGAAACAAAACGGGCCTGGCCGATCCGTCAGCATCACCTCGCAGGCCTCGAGACCCTCCCTATTGACCCACGCCGCCCACTCGGCAACGGCCTCCTCTTCGACGCCGAGGCCGCGTAAGCGATTGAGCACCTTCAGGTTCTGGACTGGGTGAATGTCACACGCTATCGCGAGCGCGAACGCGCGCACGCTGGCGCGGGCCAAGGGATCGGAAGGCAGGAGTGGTGGTTGTGGATAGGTCTCGTCCAGCCATTCGATGATCGCCAAGGATTGTGTCAACGCGCCACCAGAATCGAATTCGAGTGTCGGTACGAGGCCCTGCGAATTCAGCGCGAGATAGTCCGCGGCACGCTGTTCACCTTTGCGCAGGTGATGTGAGCGATGCTCGACGCCTATGCCCTTGAGATTAAGGGCGATCCTGACGCGGAAGGCAGCGCTGCTTCTGAAGTATCCGTGCAGCTTCATGGCATGCATCTTCGAGCGACATTAAGAGGCGATGTTGACAGTACTGAGCGTACGCTGTCAATTTTACCCATGCATGGGGCGGCGTTGCAGTCGTGATTTCAGCGGCTATGGGGCAAGCAATCGTCCGCGCCGGTATCGGCGCGCAAGAACCGGAGCGACCGGCCGGCATTGTCCGGTCCGAGCACCTGGCACACCTTGCTGCCAGCGCTGTCGTTGGGGCATCTCGGTCTCGCCGTCCCAACGAAGATTGGCGCACGCCTGGTGCACCGTGGCCGTGTATTGTTCCTGCCGGCGAATCGCCGCACGCTGTCAATAGGGGTATGGGGGCACGGCCATGGCGGCAGCTGTCGAGCAGATAGAGCGCAACTCAGTCAACAACACCGGTTTGGTCAGGGCGTGCTGCGCAGGGGAAGCTCGCTGCCAGCACGCTTAACGCCTGCAGCACTGGTTCGAGTTCGATGGCTCCAGCAGTGGTGACGCCGGCAACTGCGGGGCTCCGACGGGGCGGCGGAGGAGGAGGCTGACATGCAGTGGTTGAAGCGGATTGAGTTCTGGCTGGCGGTTGTGGCCGCCGTGCTTCTGCTTCAGGGCTACCTGGAGATCCGGCTTGGCGGCGACCGGCCGGCCGGCTGGTTCTTCGGGCTGGCGGGATTGGTGGTGCTGGCTGTCGCCTACTGGCGCTACCGTCTGAGCAAGCAGCAAGCGGGCCCGTAGCACTGAACGGGGTTAGCCGTTCATCCGAAGTATCACCGGACAACGGCAGAGCTGCTAACCCCGGATCGGAACGCCGGTCCGGCCAGCACCGTTAATAGGCGCCGATGCATTGCATGATCGGCACTGGAGAAGACGCGCAAGTCGCGTCCAGTGTGGGGGCGATGCCAATCTGAACCACGCCCGACGCCGATCGCGGCGTCTGGGCGTTGTGTCAGGTTCGCCCCGCCGGCAGGCAAGCCCGGGCTAGCCAGTTCACGGCATATGTTCGTTCTTTTTTTTCCGCGCAGCGGCGGCCACGCTGTCTTTACGGAACGGGCGCGAGCGCGGGCACACCTCGGCCAGGAAGTGCACGAGCGTGCCCGTCAGCGCGTCCTCCTTGAGCCCATAGTGAACGTTCATGCCGCGCTTCTCGCGCCAGACCAGCCCGGCGTTCTCCAGGACCGACAAGTGTTTGGAGATGGCCGGTTGCGACATCATGTCGACAAAGCGCTCGGCGATCTCTCCGGCCGTCATGTCGGTCTTGGAGAGATAGGCGAGAATGCGCCGGCGCGGAGCCGACGATAGCGCCTCGAATATCTTGTCGACCGACATCCGTTCTCCGCGGTCCCTTGGCAGCGCGGCAACTCGGTTGCTAGCGCGCAAAGCTGTTTGCCTACTTAACTTATTAGTTATATAGTCTATGTCAAGTGCCAGTGATGGGCTGAGCGCTAAAGCAGCAGGCCAGCAAATGCTTTCTTTGTTCTGGATCGAAGGGCGCATGCGACGCGCGCCGTATTGTCGGTGGTCGCTGCTATGGTTGCTCGGCCAGTATTTGACGGCCTTTGTCGCGCTCAGGGCGCTTGGCGGTACGCTCAGCCTCGAGCAAATGCTTGTGCATGTGTTCGTCGTGCCGCTTCGCTACCTCGGGCAGATGGTTGAGGGGCGATTATTCGCTGCGACGACTTGGTTCGTCACGGCGGCGTTCCTGTTCCAGGTCCTCACTGCCTGGGTGCTCGCCGCGCTGGCGATTCGCCGGGCAAGGGACGCCGCCATCAACGAGTGGTGGGCCGCCGCCGCGGTTCTGCCGCCACTGCAGCCGGTCTTGGTCCTCATTCTCAGCCTACTGCCCTCGCGGGAAGAGGCGGGATCGCCGCCTCGGCCCGCTCCCGATGCGCGCGCGCGCATCACGGTCGCGGCATTCGAGGGTGCGTTTGCGGGCATGGGCCTCACTGTCCTCGCAGTGGCACTGAGCACGCTGGTATTTGGGGTCTACGGCACCGGCCTGTTCGTGGCATCGCCTCTCATCATCGGCGCCGTCACCGCCTACATCGGCAATTACCGCGCCGATATAGGGGCGGGGGCGACTTGGGCCCTGGTCAAGAGCGCGGCAGTACTCGGCGGCTTGGCGCTGCTCGCTCTGGCCCTTGAAGGCCTGATCTGCATCGTCGTGATCGCGCCGTTATGGCTCCTCCTGTCGGCGATCGGTGGTTTCATCGGGCGGGCAATCGCCCGCACGGCCCATCGCCCTCCGCACAGCACGACCGCCGCGTTGGCGCTGGTCCCCCTGCTCTATGCGGTGGAAGCCATTTTTCCTGCAGCGGTTACCTTCGAAAACCAGGTTTCGATCGACATCGATGCACCGAGCACCGCGGTTTGGGGCTCGATCACCGCGATGGGCCGTATCGAGGAGCCGCCGGGACTGCTGTTCCGCTTGGGCCTCGCCCATCCCTTGAGCGGCAGGCTTGTTGGAGAGGGCGTGGGTGCCCAGCGCCATGGGGAATTCTCGACCGGAACCGCCGTCGAGCAGATCACGGAATGGATCCCCAACCATCGCTTGGCCTTCCTGGTGCTGAACGATGTGCCGACGGTGCGGGAGTTGAGCGTCTACGATCACGTGCATGCGCCGCATGTCGTAGGTTATTTTGCGACCACGGTCGCCAGTTTCGAGCTTGAGGATCGCGGCGCTCAGATGACGAGGCTCACGCTGAGATCCACGCATGTGCTTCGCTTGGAGCCGACCCTATACTGGCTACCGTTGGTGAAATGGGTGGTCGAGGAAAACAAGGCCCGCGTGCTGCGGCACATCCGAGCGCTCGCCGAGCGCGCGAGATGAAGCCTGGCTGCGCTGCGCAGGCAGCCGAGTTCTTGCGCCAGCCCACGACGTCGACTGCTGCGGAAGGCTACAAATCTGGGAATTATGTTTGGGCGGGCAGAGAAGAATAACGCCTTCAGGAAAGGCGGTTGGCGGAGGAGGATGGGAGTCGAACCCACCTGAG
>Ga0075434_100001060_pt1 | contig 22455 bp, 21 predicted proteins | sample RhiMethybrSRZTD3_FD_75298 | JGI IMG/M metagenome (GOLD analysis project Ga0075434, IMG submission 75298) | Populus rhizosphere microbial communities from Tennessee, USA - Rhizosphere MetaG P. TD hybrid SRZTD3 | ecosystem: Host-associated > Plants > Roots > Rhizosphere > Soil | place: USA... | reverse complement strand
CTAGAGCACCCACTACCGAAAAGTCTTTGACCGAGGTGTCCCACTGGTAGGCGTGTCGGGTACCGACCCACATTCACAGTGCCAAAGTCGCCGCCCGGCCTAGTCATGCGACGTTCACGAACACAAATGTCGCCATCGTCGCGCCGCGATCTCAACCGAATAGTGGTGGTTCAGTATATATCGTTATTGGGAGGCAAAAATGTGCTTTCGAGCCATAGCGGGTGCGCTTGCCGGTGTATTGGTCCTCGCGGCCGTAACGGCGACCAGCGCCGAGGCGCAACGACGAGATCGCGACGATAATCCGCGCTCGGATCGGGACGACCGTCGCGGCGACAGGGATGACAGGCGCGCGCGTGAGCGCGGCTGGGAACTGTTGGGCGAAAAGACCGTCGGATTTCGGGTCGATCGTGACGTCATCAATCTTAGTCAGAGCGAGGACTGGTTCAGGGACCGACGCTACCGGGCCTTGCACTTTTTGGCCGGAGGCAACGACATCTACATGATCGGGATCCGGCTTGTATATTTTAACGGCTTTGGCGAGGACTTCCGGGTCGACAGACTTATTCGCCAGGGCGAAGACCTACCGATGGATCTCCGAGGCGAGAGGAGCTATCTCGCGCGGATCGAAATGACCTACCGCTCGCGGCCAGATTTTCGCGGCGAGGCCGTCATCAGGGTCTACGGCGAGCCGACACGCCGTCGTGGCCCCGACCTGTCTGACGCCGAAGAGGCTGGAAGAGGAGAGGTATTGCTTGGAGAACAGCGAGTAGGGTTCCGAGTTGACCGCGACACGATCAACATCGGCCAATCGGAGGACTGGTTTAGAAACCGCGCGTTCAGGTCGTTCCGGTTTCACGCCGATGGCAATGACGTGCATATGATGGCAATCCGGCTGGTCTATCTTAACGGTCACATCGAGGACCTCCCCCTGGACCGGCAGATTAGGGCCGGTGGCGACTTACGTGTCGACCTCAGAGGGGATAGGAGTTACATCAGACAAATTGAAATGACCTACCGCTCGCGACCGAATTTTGAAGGTCAGGCCGTCGTGAGAGTCTATGGTGAGCCCGCCTCGCGCCGCGATCGCGACCGACGAGGGTAGAGCATTTACCTGCATGAAGCTCGGTGATTAGGGGCGCCCACCGAGGGATGGTTCGCATCAACCAACCATCCCTCCCTCCCCAAGCTGAGCCTGCGGAGAGGCTGCCACCTCGCAAGGCGTTGCCCGGACTCCGTGGCGCCGCGTATTTAGTGCGCGGTGTGCTTGGGATCGCGGTGGCTAATCGGGAAAGCGCCGTATCGGTGCACGTCGGTAATCGGCAAAAATCTCAACGAAGCGCACGCGGTCAGGTCAATTGGGCAGTGACCGCACGCAGAGGCGCTACCGTTCCGGTGACCCTCCAAAACTGGGTCTTGATTAGTTGGCTGACGAGCACGTTCCGACGATAAGTCAGCTCGCGTAGTGAACCCCTCGTCACCCCACTGCCGAAACTGTAGAACTGCCTCTATTCGCTCCGGCAGAGCCGGAGGCTTAGCGGGAGAGTTAGTTCAGAGCCCTGGCGCTTCCACCTTTGGCGTACCGGTGGGGCCTCCCTTTGATGTAGGGGCGCGCACCCACTTTTACATCGGTCATCTGCACGCGTCGGGGTAGATTGGCAGGGTGGGTCTAGGGTCACCCCGTTACAGTCCTTGCGATTGGCCCCGACCGCTCTCGTGAGGACGTCCTAGTCAGAGCGACGCTTCGCCCAGCGCCGCAGTGTTTCCCAGTGCCGCGCTACTTCTTTCACAACAGGCTCCCTCAGGTGGTTACCTCGGCCTCGAGCGGGCCGGTTGTTGGAAGTCGTCGCCAAGGAAGCGGCAGGATGGGCTCGGTAAATCGAGGAGCCAGAAGGCATGGAACCTGCTCCCCCGCAACAACGATATGTTCGTCGGGGACGATGACCATCGCACCGCCTTCGAAAATCTCGCTCGCGAATTCACGGAAGAACGGCTTCGCTGAGTGCCCGTTGAACGATATCTCTGAGGGCTGAAGATGAAAGTCGTTCTGTTTTGCGGAGGTCTAGGCACCCGCATTCGAGAATTTTCCGAAAGCATTCCAAAGCCGATGATCCCAGTCGGAGACCACCCGATCCTTTGGCATTTGATGAGCTACTACAGTCTTCAGGGACACAACGAATTCGTCCTATGCCTAGGATACAAGGCCGACATTATTAAGCAGTACTTCCTATCGCACGGTCGACAGGCTACCGCCGACTGCGTGGGCTTCAATGATGACATTCAGGTGCTAGGTGCCTGTCAACAAGATTGGCGGGTGACGCTTGCGGATACAGGGCTCTGGCGAAACATCGGCGAGCGGCTGTGCTCGGTGCGAAACTGTGTAGCGGGCGAGGAGATGTTTTTGGCAAATTACAGTGACGGGCTGGCAGATGCCAATCTCAATGAGCTCATCGAGATCTTCAAAAAGAGCAATAAAGTGGCCGCTCTCCTGGCGGTACGGCCCTCTTTCAGCCTGCATATGATCGACTTCGATCAATCCGGCAGCGTACTCGGCCTGCGACGAACCCAAAACGCCAACATCTGGATTAACGGCGGCTTCTTCATTTTGCGCCAGAAGGTGTTCGATTACATCGAGCCTGGTGAGGAACTGGTGGAGGCGCCGTTTCAGCGCTTGATCGAGGACAACCAGCTTATTGCCTTCAAGCATGAAAGCTTCTGGAGGCCGATGGACACCTTGAAAGATAAGCAAATACTTGAGGAGATGTACCAGCAGGGGATCATGCCGTGGCGCGTCAATGCCGCGCCTCCGCCCACCGGCATTGCGGTGCAAGGGGGAGCTCGGTGAGGTCGCTGGATCTCGCGCGTGCCGGCGAACGCCTAAGGATACTTTGCGTTGGCGCGCACGCCGATGACATCGAGATCGGCGCAGGCGCCACGATCCTAGAGCTAATTCGTCGCAGCGTGCGACTAGAGGTGGATTGGGTGGTCCTGAGCGCCATCGGGCCGCGGCGCGAGGAAGCACGCGCGTCGGCCGAAGCCTTTCTCGCCGGCGCGGTTCGGCAGGCCGTCGTGCTCGCAACATTCAAGGATGGATATTTCCCGTTTCAGGGCGCCGAGCTCAAAGATCAATTTAACCTGTTCAAGGAGTCTTGCACGCCGGATGTCATCCTCACGCACCGGCAGGACGATGCGCACCAGGATCACCGCCAGGTCTCGAAGCTGACTTGGACCTCATTTCGGGACCATGTGATCCTCGAGTATGAGATCCCAAAGTGGGACGGCGACATAGGCCGTCCGAACACGTACATGCCCGTGAGCGAGGCTGCGTTGAAACGAAAAACGGAACTTTTGATGAAGCATTTCGGCACGCAGCGATCGAAGGACTGGTTCGATACGCGCACCTTCGAAGGCCTAGCCCGGTTGCGGGGCGCTGAATGCCGTGCTCCCGAAGGCTACGCCGAAGCATTCCATGCTCGCAAGATTTTACTCGCATGAGCAGATGGTCCGCAGCTTCAGGAGAGATGTGCAAGCCAAGGGGCCGGCCTGCTTGCCTACGCCCCCGGCATGTCGTGCCAACCAACCGTCACCCCGCCTGCCTTGGTAGGTTACGGGACATGACCAAAGTTGGGCACCGGTCTGGGGGTGGGGTGCCCTGCCGCAAACCCCACACACCAAGAGCTGATCCCTCCAATCGGAATCCAGCCATGGGCGGCGCAAGTACAGGCCCTAGGATCGGCTGCGCTACTGGCCAATGTCCTTCTCGTACCAGAATATGTAGGGGCTCCGCAGTTGCTCGGCGTTGCTTGGACCCTGCCTCTTGAATTTGCGTGGTATGGTGTCTGCGCTCTTGTTTTCTTGGCGGGCGGAAGCCGGTGGGCATTTGCAACATCGCTAGCGTTTTCATCGATTCTCCTTTTTTTGGCGGCGGGCTCTCTTGCCCTCGGCGTCCGTCTACCGTTGGGACGTCTGGGTATGGTCAATGCGGCTCTGCTCGGATTTGTCTGCTACTTGTGGTTCACCCAGCAGTTGGGGACCCCGCAACTAAAGGCCGCCACCCTCGCCTTCGTACGATCGATGGCGACCGTCGTTTGGGTGTCGTTCGGATATTTCCAGCACCCGACGACGCAGGCGTGGAACGCCATCTTGGCCTGGGGTGCTGCCCTTGCTGTCTTCATGAGCGCATTGGCAATTCCATCGGTGCAGAGTAGCTATCTCCTGACAAGTGACTGGCTCAAGCATTTTGGACGCGTAAGCTATTCAATTTATCTTTCGCATCCGATCTTCATTGACCTCCTGTTACCGACCGGTAGCGCGTTCGCGTTGATAGTCGGTTCCATAGCTCTAACGCTCATCTGCTCCGGATTGATGTTCACGTGCGTGGAGCAACCCGGCGTGGTTCTTGGACGCCGAGTTGTCGGCCGGTTGCAGGCGTGGAAGGTCTCGGACCCGCAGAGGCTTTAAATCTTCGCTCTCGATGGCTGTCCAAGAAACGACTTTTTCACCGTCTTTCTCCAGCTTTCTGCGCCCCTGCGTCGCACTTTCAAACGCTGCAGTGCAGCCTGGCAGAAGCCAATCGTGCATCTCAGCGCAAATCACGCGAACAGGCTAGCGATGGTGGGTGTAGCAGGACTCGAACCTGCGACCCGCTGATTAAGAGTCAGCTGCTCTACCAACTGAGCTATACACCCATCGCCACTGGGGCGGGGGGCCGACGGCCGACCCCAATGGCGGACGATGTAGCATCGCGTCTCATGTGCTGTCCAGCCGGCCCCCGGATCCCATAAGGCCCCGTCCTTAAGCCGCTTCTCCCGGCCTAAGTACCCCGGCAGTGCGCCCGCCCCCGGCCGTGGTCACGGAATGATCAATAGGTGCTCGCGTTCGTTCAGGCTTTCCAGCACAAGCGCCGTTCCCTTAATGACACAATGCATCGGCGCCTGCGGCAGCACAAACGGCACGCCCACGCGCTCCGTCAACGCGACGTCGAGCTTCTCCAGCAGCGAACCACCACCGGTCAACACCACGCCTCGCTCCGTAACTTCACGCGCCATTGCCATCGGCAGGTCCTCGATCGCGCGCAGCACGAATTCTGCGAGCTCGGCGACGCAACCGCTCAGGGCCACGGCCATGTCCTTTGCACCCAGCACCACGCTTTTTAGTCGACCCTCGCGCAGGTCACGTCCTTTGATGTGGATCTCCACATTGCGCCCGTTGGCGTGCGTCACAGCGGTGCCGGCCTCTATCTTGATGCGCTCGGCGTTGCTCTCGCCGATAACCAGGTGATGATTGCGCCGCACATAGCGCATGATGGCCTCATCAAAGGCATTGCCGGCAACGCGTGCCGAGCGCCCCTGCACCACGCGACCGCCTTTGATGACCGCAATGTCTGCCGTGCCGCCGCCGATGTCGACGACCATTGACGCCGTGGGACCGTCGATTTCAAGGCCGGCGCCAAGCGCAGCCGCAACCGGCTCCTCGATCAAATAGACGCGGCGAGCACCCGCTGACAGCGCGGTCTCATAGACCGCTCGCCGCTCCACGGGCGTGGCGCCGGCTGGGACGCAGATAAGAATGCGCGGGCGCCGAAAACCCGTCATGCTCTTCGTGCGCTTGATGAATTGGCGCAACATCTCCTCGGTAGCGATGAAGTCGGCGATCACACCGTCCCGCAGAGGCCGCACGAGCTCGATCGGCTCAGGGGTCTTGCCGTACATGGCCTTGGCGCGCGATCCCACCGCCAAAATCACACGCTCACCACCGCGGATCTGCACCGCAACCGCTGAGGGCTCATCGATAATGATGCCGCGACCCACCACGTGCACGAGGGTATTCGCCGTGCCCAGATCAATCGCGATATCGTCGGAGAACGCGCGCGAAACCCCGGTCAGCATGGTCATTCGTGTGGCACCTGCCTGAGCCCTGCGCCCCAGCGTGCCTGGTCCTTTCCCGCAGGCCCCCCTCCAGCTGCTCGCTGCAGTATACAGATTCTCGGCCCGCACATATCCACACCTACCGAGTTTGCTGTTCCCTTTTTGTTCCAATCAGGCTACGGGAGTTGTGTGCCGCCGCGGCCCCCGATGCCGCCCCCTTCCCCGGTATCGGCTTGCCCCAGAAGCCGCCGCGGCCTCGCCCCGGCCATCCCCCGGCCGGGGCGAGTTCGCCAAAGGGCGCCAACGCGGGCAGCAAGAAAATTGCACGCTCCCGCCGGCCGCAAACCGCAAAGTGCTAGCCGCCCATTTGCGCGTGCAAGCGCCCGCGCTTGGCAAAGAGCTTGTTGAGGGCACTCAAATAGGCTTTTGCCGAGGCCACCAGGGTGTCCGGATCGGCTGCGCGCGCCGTCACCGCGCGGCCGCCTTCCTCGATGCCATCTTCGAGCCGGACGGAGACCTCAGCCTGCGCGTCGGTCCCCTCCGTCACGGCGTGCACTTGATAGAGAGCAAGCTTCGCTTTGTGGGGGACCAAACGCTGGATGGCGTTGAAGGTCGCATCCACCGGGCCGTTGCCGGTGGCCTGCACCGTTTCTTGTCGCCCATCACCCATGTCAAGGGTCAACGTCGCCGATTGCGGCCCCATCGTACCGGCGATCACCGTCAGCGCGACCACTTTGATCCGATCTTGCGCGGTCGCAATCTCTTCGTCGACCAAGGCCTCGAGGTCCTCGTCATAAACGTGCTTCTTGCGGTCGGCCAAGGCTTTGAAGCGATTGAAAGCATCCTCAAGGGCGTTGTCGCCCAGCTCGTAACCCAGCTCCTTCAGCTTGGTGCGGAAGGCGTTGCGCCCGGAGTGCTTGCCCATCACCAGCGACGTCTTTGAGACGCCGACCGATTCCGGCGTCATGATCTCGTAGGTCTGGGTATGCTTGAGCATGCCGTCTTGATGGATGCCGGACTCATGCGCAAACGCATTGCGCCCGACAATTGCTTTATTGTACTGGACCGGAAAAGAGGTCGCCGCTGCCACCAGCTTCGAGGCGCGGTTGAGCTGCGCCGCGTTGATGCCGACCTGATAGGGAAGCACATCGCCGCGCGTCTTGATTGCCATTACAATCTCTTCCAACGCCGCATTGCCGGCCCGCTCACCGATGCCGTTGATGGTGCACTCCACCTGCCGGCAGCCGGCGCGAACACCCGCCAGCGAATTGGCCACCGCCATCCCGAGGTCATTGTGGCAGTGCACCGAGAAGATGACCTTTTCCGAGCCAGGGACCTTGTCCATCACCGTGCGGAACATCTGATAATATTCCTCGGGCGTGGCATAGCCCACGGTATCCGGCAAGTTGATGGTGGAGGCGCCAGCTTTGATCGCCGTCTCCACGCAACGGCACAGATAGTCGATCTCGGTGCGTGTGGCGTCTTCCGCACTCCACTCGACATCCTCACACCAATTGCGCGCACGCGTCACCTGGAACTGCACCATCTCCAGCACTTGCTCCTCGCTCTTCTGCAGCTTGTGCTTGCGATGCACCGGAGACGTGGAGATGAAGGTGTGGATGCGGGGCCGCGCGGCATGTTTGACAGCTTCTCCCGCCCGATCAATATCGAGTTCGCCGGCGCGGGACAGCCCGCAAACCACCGACGTCTTGATCCGCTTGGCGATCTCGGAGACGGCGTAAAAGTCGCCTTCCGAGGCAATGGGGAAGCCGGCCTCGATAATGTCCACTCCCATGGCCTCCAGGAAATCGGCAACCTCGAGCTTTTCCTCGAAGGTCATTGTCGCGCCGGGACACTGCTCGCCGTCGCGCAGTGTTGTATCGAAAATAAAGACGCGGTCGGTGTTGGCGATTTGCGGGCTGCCGCGCCCAACCGTGACATGATCCCGGTTTGATTGCTGCTGAGACATAGGCGTATTCCCTTGCTTGTCGTGCCGCGCGGATAGGCGCAGGCGAGAAAGAGGATTGGGGCTAACCGTCTATCCCCTGAGCTCCCGTCCGGCGAAAGGCCAGACCTCGGTGGCTCAGGGGCCCATAAGGAGGAGGGTCAGCAGGCCAAGCAGCGCCGCGGCGGGAAACGTCCCATCCGTCACGGGGGCTGCAGCACTGGAGCGCGACTGGCTCACGGAAGGCCTACCTGCCGGTATCAAGCCGGGCCACTTAAGCCAAATTGCCAAGTGAATGGCAAGCACAATCGGCAACAACGCCAACGCCCTCGCCTTTTTTTGCCTCCCACACGCTCGCTCGCGGTCCCTACCGGCTAGGCCAAGCCGCATGGGGCAGGAGAGGCGCAACGCCTAGCTGGCCTGCGCTTTCCTCGCTCTCTTTTGGCCGGCCATCTCGGCTATGTATCGGTTTCCAGCTCCTCCTCGAACTAAAACCGATGTCCGCCCAAGCCCCCCAGATCGCTGATGAGCCGCGGCTCCTGCCCGTCATGGCCTGGGCGACCGCTTCGGTCTTCTTCTTCTACGCCTGGATCATGCGCGTGGCCCCAAGCGTCATGGTCGAGGAGCTCATGCGCGAATTCGCCGTCGGCGCCGGGGTGCTCGGTCACTTATCGGCCGCCTACTTCTATGGTTACGCCGGTATGCAGATCCCGGTCGGCCTTTTGCTCGATCGCTTCGGCCCACGCCGGCTCATCACCGCTGCGGCTCTGTGCTGCGCGGGAGGATGTGTGCTGTTTGCTGCGGGCACGACGCTCGCGACGGTGGCAGCCGGCCGTTTCCTGATCGGCGCCGGGGCCGCCTTCTCCCTGGTCGGCAGTATGGTCGTTGCCGGTCAGTGGTTTTCCCCGTCCCGGTTCGCCTTGCTCTCCGGGCTCGCCATGGCGATGGGCATGGCAGGCGGGGTGTTCGGGCAAGCCCCCTTGCGCCTTGTGGTGGAGGCCACCGACTGGCGCGCCACCTCTCTGGCGCTGGCCCTTGGCGGCGTCGTCATCGCCTTTTCGGCTTGGCTGTCGGTCCGCGACCGCTGGCGCGGTGCCGGAGGCGTGCATAACCTTTTTGCCAATTTGGGGCTCGTTCTGGAGCATCCTCAGACCTGGCTCGTCGCCGTCGCCGGCCTTGGCACGTCAGGCCCCTTGCTCGGCTTTGCCGGCTTGTGGGGCGTACCGTTCCTGCAAACGGCCTACGGCTTGGAGCGCACCGCGGCGGCGGCCCTCACCTCGCTGCTGTTCGTGGGTTGGGGCGTCGGCGCGCCCCTCTTCGGCTGGCTCTCCGATCGCATCGGGCGGCGCCGTCCCGTCATGACGGCAGGCCTGTTGTTGGAGACCCTATCGCTGACGGTTCTCGTCTACATTGCCGATTTACCGCCGCTCGTCGTTGCCGGGTTGTGCTTTCTCATCGGTTTCTTCGGCTCGACGCAGATCGTCTGTTTTGCCATCGCCAAGGAAAACCATCCGCCCCGGCTTGCCGCCACCGGTATCGGTTTTGTCAATGCGATGGTGACAGGTGCCGGCGCCCTCTTCCAACCTCTGATGGGGCTCCTTCTCGACCTTGCTTGGAGCGGGGAGACCTCGGCCGGCGCGCGCGTTTACGACCTTGCCGCCTATCACTTGGCGTTTTCCTCACTGTTGGTGTGCGGTTTGGTCGGCCTGTTGTGTTTGCGGGCCGTGCGCGAGACCTACTGTCGACCGCTGACATGAAGCGCGGCGCCCGAAGTGTCCCCGCCGCGCGCACTGGTGACACGGTGTCGAACTGAAGGCCGCTACTTCACCCCGGTGACGCGCATACTCGCGCCGGCTTCCCCATTGTGCCGGCCGAGCGCGCGCTCGAGCGCGGGACCCCACAGCCGCCAGCTCGCACGGTCATCGACCAGGGCATGACCTTCCTCGCCATAGGCAGGCAGCACGTTGAACTCGGCATTGCCGCCAGCCCCGTTCCAAGCCGCTGCCATGGCCATCGCCAATTCCGGCCCGAAGTAGCTGTCGTTCTCCGCATAAGCCCAAAAGGTCGGCACACGCGACAGGCGACCCAAAGCCGCCGTTGCGGCAAGCAATCGATCCTGTCCGCAAACGGCGTTGGCGCGACCGTAGGCGTGCCCACCGCGTCCACCGGCAAAGTTGACGACCACCCGCAGCCCCGGCGGGTTGCGCGCTGCCAAGGCCAGGGCGGCCCAACCGCCGGTCGAAACCCCCGCCACGACGAGACGCGAGGCGTCGATGAAGGATTGGCCTGCCATAAAACCCAACGCCGCCTCGATGTCATCAGCCGCAGCCTGGCCTGAGCCGAGATGGTCAGGATTGGCGCAGGTGTCATGGCCCTCGGCGAGATCCCCACCCGTGGCGCCGTGCCCGCGGCGCTGCGGCAGGACGACAACGTAGCCGCGATCCACAAACCAGCGCGACAGCCAGTAGAAAACCGGCATCGCCACGGCCTCGCGCGTGAAGGCATCGCTGCCGTGGTTGATCATGACCAAGGCCCGCCGCACCTGCCCGCCGGCCTCGGGGGAGGCCTCGGTCGGCTGAAACACCGTGGCGCGCAAGGGAACCTGCGGGTCGGCCCCGGGCAGGAGCCAAAATTGTTCGCGCATGCGTGGCCCTTCGGGACCATAGGGGCCGTAGGTCGCACCCTGCCCCTCGCGGCCGCCCGCTGCGAGCCCCGATTGCCACGGCGCTAGCATGAGACAGAGTGCCGCGAGCAGCAGCAGGCGGCAAAAACCGAACGCGCCTCGCGCGTTACAAAAGCAATCGTCCATTCCCCAATCGCCCCCCGGCGGATCGCGCCCATTGCGCTCGGATGAAGTGACCTTATCGCTTCCCGCCCTTATCAAATCACAATATTTCGCAACTGCGAACAGGAACTTGAGGACGGTGTTCAGAACCTTTGCACGTCCCCTCGAAGTGGCCTCTTGGCTTGCCGCCTTCGGAACACCGCCGGACGCCCGACGTTTGATCGGGACCACGATCACGCCCTGGAGCATAGAGGTTACTAACCGCAAAGGAGCAAGACATGCGCAAAGCCATTGTTGTGGGTAGCACAGCCATTGCTTTCGGATTGCTGAGCGGGGCGGCGCTGGCGCAAACCCAGTCGCCGTCGACCAGTCCGGGCGGCGCCATGAAAATGAGCCAGGCCGAATGCGCCGCGCTGTGGAACCGCGTGGACTCAGGCAAGGCCGGCAATCTCACGGAAAACCAGGTGAAGGCCTACGTCACCGACTTCAGCGCGCTTGATACCAACGGCGACAAGAAGATCTCCCAATCCGAGTTCCAAGCCGGCTGCGATAAGGGCTTGGTGCATAGCACAGCCTCGACCGGGGCCGGCACGGGTAGCATGGCGCCGGGCGGCAGCACCGCTCCGGGCGCGACCAACCCGACGCCGAACACGCCGAAGAAGTAAAGCTATCTAAAAAAGCGGGCATCGCCCGAACGCTTGGCTTGCGGATGCGCGGCCTCGATGCTTTGCATCGGGCGCCGCGCCTCTGCGATGGGGCCGCTCAATCCTCGACCAGAGCCTGCAGGCGCGTCAGGGCCGCGTCCCATTGGGCTGAGACGCGCGCAAGGTAGCTCTCAACGTCGTTGAGCGGCTCCGGCCGCAAGTGAAAGCGGCTTTCGCGCCCGACGCGCACGTTTCTAACGATGCCTGCTCCTTCCAGCACGCGCAAATGCTTGGCGATGGCTTGCCGCGTCAGATGCGAGCCTTGCGCCAATTGCGAGATCGAGCGCGGGTATCCCCCGACCAGCGTTGCTACCAGGGAGAGACGCGTCGCATCGCCGAGGGCCGCAAAGACCGCGGCGCGGCCCTCAAGTTCGCTGGCGGTCGACATGGTTGGCGATGTTCTCAATTTGCTCGCTCCACCCTGCCTCGTTCATGCGATAGGCCACAAAACGCCGCTCCCTTGGGATCGCAGCGAAGCCGGTTTCGCTGACGCTGAGGAGCGTGCCGCCTCCCTTCGGCTCGAGCCTGAATTCGACCCGCGTGGTGGGCTCTTTGCTGTAGTCGATGGCGGGATCGACGGCGTAGGGATGCCAGTTGAAGGCAAACAGCCGTTCGGGCTCCATGGCTTCAATCATGGCCTCCCACGTGATGTGCTCATAGCCCGGGTAGGTGATTTGGCCGCGCGCCAGCCGCCCCACCTGGAACGGCGCCTCGAGCTTGACCCTAAACCACGCGCCGAACTCGTGGTGGTCGGTCAGCGCACGCCAAACCCGCGACACCGAGGCCTTGAGCTCAATCTGCTTTTCGATGCGATCGCTCATTGCGCAACCTCCGGGTTGCGCATGAACATGCTCTCGACCGCAGCAACATGCAACCTTTTTGTTGCCTATTGCCCATTTCGCGCACGCGGCAGGCAGCTGCAAAGCGCTCCCAGAACCCCTATATATCCTTGGCGACTATATCGTCCGCGACTTTGGTCTAAATCGATGAGAGGGACTCTATGCCCCGTCTTGGAATTACGCTGGCCGTCCTAGCCCTCGCTGCCCTCTTGGCAGCCGACCTTGCCGCCGCGCGCGTCGGCGGCGGCGGCAGTTTCGGCAGCCGCGGCACACGCACCTATGCGGCGCCACCGGCCACCAACACGGCGCCGAAAACCGCAGCACCCATCGAAAAATCAATGACAAACCCCAGCGCGCCGGCGGCGGGCTCAGCCGCGACGGGCGGCTTTGCATCCCGCTTCGGCGGCCTGCGTGGCCTGCTGTTCGGAGGTCTGATCGCGGCGGGTCTTGCCAGCATCTTCGGTGTCGGCGCCTTGGCGAGCGTCTTAGGCTTTGCCTTGCAAATGCTGCTGATCGGCGGCGTTGTTTGGCTGGTGATGGCCTTTATCCGCAGTCGGCGCTCGGGCGAGCCCGTGTTTGCGAGCGCCGGCCGCGGCGGCTCAATGCCGGTGCGCCAACCGGAGCGGAATACCCTGGCCAATGGCGCCAGCTCAGCCGGAGCGGCGACGCTCAGCATCTCACAAGCCGACCTCGACAGCTTCGAGCGGCTGCTCGCCGACATTCAGGGTGCCTATAGCCGTGAGGATACGCAGCGGCTTGGCCACATGACGACGCCGGAGATGCTCTCCCACTTTAGCCAGGAGCTGGCAAACAACGCGCGCCGCGGCGTGCGCAACGAGGTCTCGGACGTAACGTTGCTGCAAGGCGATCTCGCAGAGGCCTGGCGCGAGCCCGGCTCGGATTACGCTACCGTGGCCATGCGCTACGCGCTCCGTGATACCCTCATCGACCGGTCGTCGGGCCGTGTGGTCTCGGGCGATGCTCAGCGCGACGAGGAGGTCACGGAACTGTGGACGTTCCGCCGCGACGACCGCGACCATGCCGCCGGCTGGCAACTGTCGGCCATTCAGCAGGCCTGAGGGGCGCTCACATCATGCCGAGCAGCTTTGGCAGCCACAGCGAGATCTCAGGAACATAGGTAACGACGACCAGGAAGCACAGCATCGTCAACAGCCAGGGCCAAACGGCCACGGTGAGTTCGGTAATCCCCATCTTGGCGATCCCTGAGGCAACATAGAGGTTGAGCCCAACCGGTGGGTGGCACAGGCCGACCTCCATGTTGACCGTGATCAGGATACCGAAGTGAATGGGATCGATGCCGAGCTTCATGGCGACGGGGAACAGAATGGGTGCCATGATGACGATGATGGAGGACGGCTCCATCACGTTCCCCGCCAGCAGCAACAGGATGTTGACGATCAGCAAAAAGCCGATCCAGCCAAGGCCCTGCCCGGTAATCCAATTGGCGAGGGCTTGCGGGATGTTCTCGTGCGTCATCAGGAACGAGAACAACACCGCGTTGGTGATGATGTAGAGCAGCATTGCACTGAGGTTGGCCGAGGCGAGCAGCACGCCTGGAACCTCCCGCAGGCTCAAGTCGCGGTAGACGAAGACCGCGATGAAAAAGGCGTAGACCGCGCTCATGGCCGCGGCTTCTGTCGGCGTGAAGATACCGCCGTAGATACCGCCGATGACGATGACGATCAGCAACAAACCCCAGAAGGCCTCAAGGAAGGCTTTGAGGCGCGCGCTCCAGCTTGCCTTGGGCAAGCGCGGGTAATTGTTCTTGCGTGCGATGCGCCAGGTCGTCAAGCCAAGCAGGGTTGCCAGCATGAGCCCGGGCACGATGCCGGCTATGAACAACTTGCCGACCGAGCTGTTGGTGGCGACAGCGTAGATCACCATCGGGATCGACGGCGGAATGAGGATGCCGAGCGAGCCCGACGTGGTGATGACACCCGCCCCGAAACGATTGGGAAAGCCGTGCCGCACCATGGCGGGCATCAGGATCGAGCCGATCGCCACAACCGTGGCGGGGCTGGAGCCGGAGACGGCGGCAAACAGCGCGCAGGCAACGACGCCCGCCAGCGCCAAGCCGCCATACCAGTGCCCCACCATCGCCGTGGCGAAGGCGATCATGCGCCGCGCCACCCCGCCATGGGTGAGGAAATTGCCGGCAAGAATGAAGAACGGGATCGCCATGATCTCGAAGTTTTCGATGCCGGTGAACAGTTTCAGCGCCACCGCCTCGATCGGCACCTGCGTCAGCGTGAACAAGAACGTGAGCACGCTGAGGCCGAGCGCGATCGAGACCGGCATGCCGGTCACCATCAAGGCGAACAGGAGGGTGAAAATCAGCGTGCCGCGCGCCGCGGGTCCGAGATCGACGAGCCCATACTTACCGGCAAAACACAAAGCCACCAGCAGGACCGGCACGGCGATCAACAGCTGGGAGATGAAACGGCCGCGCTGCGGATCGGGCCCACTGGCCTGCATGGTGCCGGAAACGCTCATGTCGGCAGCGCCGCTGGCTTCTGCTCCGCCTCGAGGCCTTTCACCTCAGCGGGGTCGTGCGCTGGTAACTCGCCGGTGCGCGCGTAATGCAAGGCCACCTGCAGGAAGCGGAAGCACATGAGGAAGGAGCCCAAGGGCACGCACAGGTAAACGATCCACATCGGCAGCTCGAGGTCCTGCGACACCTGCCCGATCTGGCCGATGTGCCAAACCAAATAGGAGCCAAGCGATCCGATCACCCCGGTGAAGAGCGCGCCGCACAGAAGGCCAAACAGGACCACCTTGCGCCGCCGCTCGACGCCCAGCAAATTGATGAAGACGTCGACGCCAACGTGAATGCCGGTGCGCACACCATAGGCCGCGCCGAACTTGGCCATCCAGACGAACATGTAAATGCAGAGTTCCTGCGCCCAGGTGAAGTCCCACGTGCGCGCATAGGCGTAGAACGCCGGGACGCCCGTTGCATATCGCTGGATAATGGCGAGGAAAATGATGCTGGTGGCCGCGGCCATCAGCGTCGCGATCAACACCTCCTCCAGCCGGTCGAGAAGTCGCATGAGCACCGGCGCTTTACTCCCTAGCGCGACGCGCCGGGGGCGGAAGGCCTCCAGCGCGTTCAATTGTGTCGACCGTTTGTGCCGGCTATCTTGTCATGCCGGCTTGAAATCGACCACCTTGTAGAGCGCCTCGATCGTCTGTTTGCCGATGCGCTTCTCCATCTCCCGGTGCACGGGCAGCACAGCCTCGACCCAGGATTTGCGCTCCTCGGGGGTGAGCTGATAGATCTGCACCTTACCGCTTTTCTTCATGTCCTCGAGCGCATCGTCGTTCTCTTTCTTGGCGATCGAGTCGAAATAGGCGCTGGCCTCCGCCACGGCCTTATCCAGCCCTGGCCGCACGTCTGCCGGCAACCCGTCCCAGAAGGTCTTGTTGGCCACCACCGCATAAGAAAGATGGCCGTGGTGGGAGATCGCAATGTACTTGACCACTTCGAAGAACTTCTGGGTCCAGAAATTCGACGGTACGTTTTCAAGGCCGTCGACAACGCCGGTTTGCAGGGCCTGATAGACCTCGGAAAAGGCCATCACCTGGGGGATCGCCCCCCATGCCTTGGTGGTCGCATCGAGCACCTTGGACCCCTGAATGCGCAGTTTGAGGCCTTGGAAGTCCTTGACGTTGCGGATCTGCCGGTTGGCACCCATGACATGAAAGCCGTTGTCCCAATAGGCGAGGCCCTTCACGCCTTTGCTTTCGAGCTTGGCGAACATCTGCTTGGCGAGGTCGCTCTTGGCAAACACCCTAAAGGCGGCCTCGTCGTGGAAGATAAAGGGAAGGTCGAGCGCTTCGAACTCACTGAAGCCGAGCGGCCCAAACTTCGAGGTTGAGGGCGCAAGCAGTTGCACCGCCCCCAGCTGCAGGGCTTCGAGCTCTTCCTTGTCCTTGTAGAGCGACGAGTTGGCATAGACCTCGACCTTGACTTTGCCGCCCGTATACTTCTCCGCCAACTCCTTGAACTTTTCCGAGGCCTTACCCTTCGGCGCATCGGTCGCCACCACGTGGCTAAACTTGATGACGATGGGCGCCTGTGCCGTTGCCGCCGGTATGCCCGTTGCGGCGGCCGCGACCAGCGCGCTCGAGCCCTTCAGCACTTCACGTCGGTTCATCTTGCCGTCTCCTTCACGCGTTACAATTAAAGCTTTCCGCCCGGCAGGCTTGTCCTCGCCGGTTATAGCGACCCGCACCAGCCCTGACCAACGCTACCTTCGTTTCACGTCGCGACCGCGCGCCGCGGACGGATGCGCCCTGGCATGGCCGGGGATGGGCGACGCACCGAGGCTGCGGCGACAGGCGAGCGGCGGAGCCGTATGGGCAGTGAGGCGCGGCCGGGCGCGGCGAACCGCAACCTGCGCCGAGCGATTGAGTGCGTCTAGACCTCGATGCGGCCCGCGGCCACGCGCACCGCGTGCCCGCCGATGCGCACCGTTGTGAGTTCGCCGGCCTCGAGCGTGACCGACAGGTCGATCAGGCTCGGCCGGCCCATCTCGAAACCCTGCTCGATCACGCGCTTGTGGAGGCCATCGGGCAGCTCGTCAAAGCGGTGCACGATGGCGGCGAAGGCTGCCGCCGCCGAGCCCGTGGCGGGGTCCTCGACGATGCCATGGTGCGGCGCAAACATGCGCGCGTGAAAGGCGGAGGTCGTGTGCACGGTTTGACGGCAGTAGAGAAAGGCGCCAGTACGCCCGGGCATCCCCGCCTCCCAATGGCCGCTCGAGACCTGCGCTTTGCCGATCGCCTCCAGCGACGCCACCGGCACGAAGGTGAAGGCGTTGCCCGCCGAATAGCGCGTCGGGCGGTGGTTTTCGAAGCCAATCTCGGCCGGGATCAAGCCGAGGGCAGCCGCCAGGCGATCGACCGCCGGCGGCGGCGGCAGCTCTTCCGGCAACCTCGGCGCATCGAATTCGGCGAACGGCGCACTGCCCGGGCGCATACGCACGCCGACGCGGACCAGTCCGATCGCCTCTTCCAGCACAATGAGCGCGTCGCTGGCGTCCTGCGTCACCGGCTGGCGCAATTGCGCCAACAGGCAGGCGGTGCCCACGGTCGGATGCCCGGCAAAGGGCATTTCGGCGGCTGGGGTAAAGATGCGCACGGCGGCCGTGTGGGCGCCATGCTTCGGTTTCAGCACAAAGACCGTCTCGGACAGGTTGAACTCGCGCGCGATCGTTTGCATGCGTTGGCCGTCGAGGCCGTCCGCGTCGAGCACCACGGCAAGCGGATTACCGCCGAACCGTGCGGTCGTGAAAACATCAAGAACGTGATAATCGAGGGCGGTCATGTTCAAGGGTTCTCTTGCTGCAGAGCCCGCAGATTGGCGTATTTCCTCAGCACTTCCAAGACCGCCGTCGCACAGCCGGCTTGCGGCAGATTTCAACTTCGTTTCGCGATGTTGCAGCCGGATCAATTTTTGGCCCGAGCGGGCGGCCGCCACGCGATCGCCACCCCCGCGCCACGCTGTGGTCAAACGCGGGGGCACACTCGCGGGCGCACAACCACGCGACCGACGGCGTGGTTTTGGACGGGGGAAGGAGCAGTTGCGAGCTTCGCTGCAACCCAGAGACCGGGAGGGCGCGCAGTCGCGCGCTTTCACACAGCGGCGGTGGTGATCGCCCGCAATACCATCGCCACACTGCCGGCGGAACCGCAACTGCTCCATCATCGTTTGCAGGCAGCACACACCAAGGGGATACCATTGAAAAAACTGCACTCCGCCGTGCTGGCCGCCGTTGCCAGTGTCAGTGTTGCCCAGGCCGCCGCCGCCGCCGACCTGGGCGGACCCCGCCGCGGCAGTCTCAAGGACACGCCGGTCGCCGACGCGCCGGTCGTCTACGAGCGGCCATTCTCCTGGAGTGGTCTCTATGTCGGCGCCAACGTGGGCTACGGCTGGTCCGACGTCGACTGGCAGGACACCATCGGTCCGGGTAGCCATAGTGGTAACGGCTGGCTGGCCGGTGCTCAGATCGGCTACAATGTGCAAACGGGCCAGTTCGTGTTCGGCGCCGAAGCGGATTTGTCGAGCGCCTGGATCGACGGCGGCAATGGCTGCTGCGGCCACGAGTTCAATTGGCTGGCTTCGGTGCGCGCGCGCGCCGGCATCGCCTTCAACGGTAACCGTACGCTCCTCTATGCCACGGGCGGCGCAGCCTGGGCCGACGTCGACTATACCTCGACCATCGGCTCGGGCTTTTCCAACACACATTTTGGCTGGGTCGCGGGCGGCGGTATCGAACACATGCTGACGCAGAACCTCAGCGCCCGCGTCGAATACCTGCACTATAGCTTTGACGAGGCCTCGGGAGTGGCGGGCGGCCTTGCCACCACCGTGGAGCCGACCCTGGATACCGTGCGCTTCGGCCTCAACCTGAAATTCTAAACGCGCGGCCCCTCAAGGGCCTGAGGAGCGAGGGGCGCCAGCGGCGCCCCTTTTCGCTGGCCGCCTAGAGGCATCCCGTGATGGTGCTGCCGCACTTCACGTAGTTGATCTCGTGCCACACACAGCAGGGCTCTTCCGACTTGCACACCCAGGTCTTGACCTCGCCGGAGTATTTGAGCTTGACGCGGCAGACCTTCTCGCCCTTGCCGGCCTTGGGAGCAGCCGTCGCCGCCACCGTCTTGACGCTCGATTGCTGCGCCAGCGACAGATCGCTCGTCCCGGCCACGAGCGCCAAGCCCATTGCCATCCCGGTTACCACCGCCATCACGTTTCGCTGCATGGAAAACCTCCTGGTGTCGCCAAAGGACAGAGTCGTCTGGGCCTGATACTGCCGCCGCTTGGGCGCTGCGCCTAGGGCGCCCGAGCCGCAGTGCAAGGCTATTTCGCACGCCTGCGAATCGGCTCCGGCTATTGCGGAGCGCCAGATCAGGCCATAGCCTGCCGTTGCGGCATAATTTTGCGCGCGCCCGCTCTGAAGCGGCCGGACGTCTGGAGAAGACCCATGCGCAACAGGCAAATCGAGGTCCGCCCGATCGCCGGCGCGCTCGGTGCGGAAATCCACAACGTCGACGTCAGCCAAGAGCTCGACGCCGCCACGATCGGCGACATTCGCCAGGCTTTGCTCGAGCACTGCGTGATTTTCTTTCGCAACCAGCACCTTGACGCGGAGCGCCACAAGGCCTTCACGCGGCGGTTCGGCGCCCTCTTTATTCACCCCAACTACCGCGGCATGCAATCCGATCCCGAACTCGTCGTCATCACCCGCGAGCCCGGAGACAAGCACATCGCTGGTGAGGACTGGCACGCGGACACCACCATGGTCGCCGAGCCGCCGATGGGGGCCATTCTTTATGCCGTGGAAGTGCCTCCCTATGGAGGTGACACGCTGTTTGCCAACCAGTACCAGGCCTACGAAAGCCTGTCGGAGGGCATGCAGCAGCTGTTGTCACGGCTCAAAGGCGTGCACTCGGACCGCACCGTCGCCGGTCCGCGCGCCAACCGCAACGCGCAGCGCTCCACCAAGGTGCGCGAGGACGCGGAGTGGCGCGAGACCGTCAGCACCCATCCCGTGGTGGTCACACATCCGGAGACCCGGCGCAAGCTACTCTACGTCAACCGCTCCTACACGCAAGGCTTCGAGGGCATGACGGAAGCGGAAAGCCGCCCGCTGCTCGAGTACCTCCTCGAGCACGGCCACCGGCCCGAATTCACCTGTCGCTTCCGCTGGGAGCCCGGGTCAATCGCCTTTTGGGACAATCGCTGCTGCAAGCACCTCGCCATCCATGACGCCGGACCTTTCCGGCGCGTGATGCGCCGCACCCAGATCTGCGGCGCGCGCCCACTGTAAGGCGTGCCGGAAGCGCCGCGGGCGCAGGGAGCGCCCTGGCGTCAGCCCGGTCCGCCGGTTCGAGGAGGAACCCGGATCATGGCCATCGTGCTGCAGGAGACGCTGCGCGCCGTCTTCTATGCCCCATTTTATGCCGCGCTTGCCCTGCACGCCTTCCGGCAAGAAGGGGTCGAGGTCTCCCTCATCACGGCTCCCGCACCGTCCGCCGCGGCACGCGGATTGGCCGATGGCAGCGCCGACGTGGCCTGGGGCGGGCCCATGCGCGTGCTCCATACCTATGACACCGACCCCGCATGCGACCTTGTCTGCTTCTGCGAGGTCGTCACGCGCGATCCGTTTTTTTTGCTGGGCCGCACGGCCAAGCCTGATTTCCGCCTAAGCGATCTTGAAGGCCTGCGCCTGGCAACGGTCAGCGAGGTGCCGACGCCCTGGATGTGCCTGCAGGAGGATTTGCGCCGGGCGGGGCTTGATCCGGCGAGGCTCGACCGGGTCGACGATCGCTCGATGGCGCAGAACTGTGACGCCCTGCGGCGTGGCGACGTCGACGTGGTGCAGCTCTTCCAGCCCTTCGTCGAGGAACTCATCGAGGAGCGCGCGGGCCACATCTGGTCGGCGGCCGCCGAGCGTGGGCCAACCTCCTATACGACGCTTTACGCGCCCCGCGCACTGCTGGCGGCCCGACGCAGGGAGTGCGAGGGCATGGTGCGCGCGCTCTATCGTACGCTGCAATGGGTGCATGCCGGCGATGGCAGCAGGCTCGCCGCCGCCATCGCCGACTATTTTCCGCACCTGCCGCAAGCGCGGCTCGCCAAGGCGCTCGCGCGCTATCAGGCGCTTGGCATTTGGGGTCGCAACCCGCGCCTGCCTCAGTTGGGTTACGAGCGCCTCAAGGCCGGGCTCCTGTCCGGTGGGCTGATTAAGACGGCGGCCCCTTTTGAGCGCGTCGTCGATAACAGCCTGGCCGACCTCGTGACGAACCAGCAGCTGCCGCCGCTCGCGCATTGAGGCGGCCTTGCGGCGCACGTACGGCATGCGTGGTGCGCCGCGCCTGCGTGGGCGTCAACGCTTGGCGATGATGATCTCCAGGTATTCGCTTGGCACCGCCATGCTGGCGTCGGTGCCGCGGTTCATGCTGGCGATCAGCGCGATGAGATCGCGCCGGAGGCTTTGCTGTCCTGCGGTATCGAGGGCGGCAAAAGCTTTCAGCATCGGTCCATAGTAGGCCTTGAAGATGTCGACGAAGTGCTCAGGAGAGCGATAGCGAAACACGAAGTGGCGCGCTTCCGTCTTGATCGAAGCCGCCGCCGCGCCGAACAATTGGCCGAGATGCTGCGGCGTGCCCCACAGGGCCGGGGACTTGGCGCCGGCGGGCGGCGGCAGGTATTTGCCGAGCGTTTTGAAGACTTGACCAATGAAGCCCTGCGGCGTCCAGTTGGCCAACCCGATCTTACCGCCCGGCTTCAACACCCGCAGGAGTTCGCTGGCGGCCTGCTCGTGGTTGGGCGTGAACATGACGCCGAAGGTGGAGACGACCACATCGAAGGTACCGGCCTCGAAGGGCAGCGCCTCGGCATCGGCTTCTTGGAACCTCACCGGGAGCGCTTCGGCCGTGGCTCGCATGCGGCCGCGTTCGAGCAGGCTTGGGACGTAGTCGGTCGACACCACATCGCACCAGCGGCGCGCCGCCGCGAGCGAGACGTTGCCATTGCCGGCGGCCACGTCGAGCACGTGCTGGCCCGCGCGCAGATCGAGGCTCTCGCACAGTTGTTCACCCACAATCTGCAAGGTGGTGCCGACCACGGCGTAGTCGCCGGACGACCAGGCGCCGTGCTGGCGCGCCTTTAACTCCTTAAGGTTGATGCCTGGGGGCTGCTGGTTTTGACCGATAGCGGCAGCTGCTGTAACCATGACCGTCCTCCGTTGCGCGGCTGTTGCCGTTTTTGCTTGCCTGGGCGCGACTTGCGCCCCATGAGCGTCGGAAAAGCATCCCTAGCAACCCCGCGTGGAGGCGAACGTGGGTGGCGGCGTGGAAAAGAGCATGGAAAGTGGGCGGACGCGCCGATCGGGCACCAGCTCGTGCCTCGAATTGCGCTTGCTCGGGCCACTGACGATCCGCCGCCAGGAGCGGGAGCTGGCCCTGCCGGCCTCGCGCAAGGCGCGCGCGCTGATCGGCTATTTGGCCCTGGCCACGCAGGCCGTGCCGCGCAGCCAGCTGTGCGAGCTCCTTTGGGATGTGCCGAACGACCCGCGCGGCGAGCTGCGCTGGTGCCTCAGCAAGCTGCGCGCCATCCTCGACACACCGAAAGCGGTAAGGCTGGAGAGGCGCGGCGACAGCATCAGGCTCGAGCTCTCGGATTGCTTCGTCGATGCGCTCGAGATCAGCCGCGCGACACAAGCCGGCCTTGGCTCGCTGCCTCCCGAACGCCTGCGCGAGCTTGCCCAGCTCTTCAGCGGGGAGTTCCTCG
>Ga0075434_100001058_pt1 | contig 22461 bp, 23 predicted proteins | sample RhiMethybrSRZTD3_FD_75298 | JGI IMG/M metagenome (GOLD analysis project Ga0075434, IMG submission 75298) | Populus rhizosphere microbial communities from Tennessee, USA - Rhizosphere MetaG P. TD hybrid SRZTD3 | ecosystem: Host-associated > Plants > Roots > Rhizosphere > Soil | place: USA... | reverse complement strand
ACTCTTGCCCAACTTGTGAATCACTGACCAGCCACCAGTTGCAAAATCAAAGCAGGCTTAAGGCCTTCGTCTTAATTCGCCTACAGGATTTCCTGCAGACGGTTACAGGCTACCCCTCATTGTTTCGATTCCGGTATCCGCCTACCTTGACAAGGTGCCGAAACGCCAAAGAAAAGCCTGGGCCGTAGCAGCTCCGCGGCAGTTTTCTTCGAAGCCAGCCAGGCAGCTCAAGCAGAGAAAACCGATACATGCCAGTAGCTTACTGCGTCGACCTTCCCCGGTCCGGCCCACTTTAGTGTGGATTGATGATTACGAGCCCGGGCTGGCGATTTATAAGGCGATCTTCGAGACGTTTGGATTTCAAGTTCTCACCGCATCGGGAGGGCGTTTAGGTCTGGATCTCGTAGCGTCCCAACCAGTAGACGCGGTTGTGGTTGATTACGACATGCCGGAAATGGATGGAGAGGCTGTTGCCACTTCAATTAAGCGTAGCCGCCCCAGCCTGCCGGTCGTGATGTTTACCGGCAACACCGTTGTTCCTGGCCGCGTTAGAGGCATTGTCGATGCGATTTGCGACAAGGCGGGATCGCGCGATCAGCTTCTGGCCACAATCCGAGGACTCATTGGAGACAGCAGCCCTCGTAAACCGGTAATGCCAGCATTGCATCCTGATTACCGGCACGAGCTGCAAGCGGTTGCGTGATCGCCAGAGTTCTGGAAACAAACCAAAATCAGGAGAGCAAAGATGAAGAGAATGTCACTGTCATTATGTACGGCGTTCGTGTTTTTTGTGGCGGCAGCCATCGCCCAATCTACACCGCAAACTGATCCACAGGGCACACAAGGTTCCTACCCCTCTGCCGGGCAAGGAGCCTCCGGTTCCAATGCAGGCATGCAGGGCACTGAAAATAAATCGAAAGGCGAGAAGAAGTTGAAGGGATGCATTCAGTCGCAAGGCGGCTCTTATATGCTGCAGGAAAAGAGCGGCAAGAATGTAGCCCTAACCGGCGCTGATCTGTCAGCGCATGTAGGACATGAAGTGGCCGTTCACGGAAGCTGGGAAAGCGGTGCTGGTTCCTCGAGCGCAGCTTCTTCCGCTGGCGGCATGGGATCCAGCGAGAAGGCTGGAAAGCAATTCAATGTGACCAGCGTAGATATGATCTCGGAAAGCTGCGGAGGCAGCAAGAAGAGCGGCGCTGGCACGAACAACCCTTCCAGCACGCAACCACCGCAGTAAATTTCTTTCTTTGGCCGCACGCCGGAAAAAAGGGCCCCACGCACATTGCGGGGCCCTTTGCCTTTCTGGACTGTTAAGAACGCAAACGGCGTCGCCCGAGCGACGCCGTTTGCGGGGTGTGCGATTTGCCTAATATCCTGCCGCGTCGAGATGTATTGGGCGATCCAACTGGAACCGCAGAATAGTTTCAGCAGGAACTTTCACCTGCTTGCCTTTGGTGAGAACCTGCGCAGTGCCACCCGCCGCGGCGCCAGCTGCCGCTCCGATCGCAGCACCTTTGCCGCCACCGGCGATGGCCCCTATCAATGTACCCAGCACAGCGCCCCCGCCAACCATCTCTGCCGTTCGGCGGTTCTTACCGATACCGGCTTTGCTGGTCTGAGTTACGTCTTCCGTGCTTACGCGGTAGCTCCTGCCATTGACGCTAATGGAATTAAGGTCAAGAACGAGCTGCGGGCTTCCGGTCGTGCTCCCAGCCGTGAGCTCTCGAATCACTAACTGCGCTCTTGAATCCTTTGGAATGAGCACCTCACCAGCGCCTCCAGTCACATCCTGAAGAACGGTCGCCGGGAAGGTTTGTCCTTCGGACGCGTTCTGAGAGTCGATTGCTTCATCTGTGCGTACTGCGATCTGTGTGCCGCTCGGAACGGTCATCACGTCACGATCGGATCTGCCTCGGACGCGCTCTCCGTATCCGGTGTCTTGGCCCAGGGCCATCGTAGCCATAATTAAGAGAGCGGTAATAGTGGCTGCTACAAAAGACTTTGTCTGTTTCATAAACATGCCTCGCGATGGTTGTATTGAGAAAACCGGTGAAGCCCCGGAGGTCGCTTCGGGGCTTCACAACCTGTTCAGATGGTCCAAGGCAGAGTGCGTGGGTCGTGCCCTAAACGCTGGTTCCGCCTCTGCGCATCAGCCCCATGATCAGCGTGATCACGAAGACCACGAGGAAGATGTAGAAGAGCAGCTTGGCGATTCCGGCCGCGGCCGTGGCCACGCCGGCAAACCCGAACACTGCGGCAATAATCGCAACGATCAGAAACACCAACGCCCAATAAAGCATGTCCTCTCCTTTCGACACTCTGGTCGTCAGAGCTTTTCGAACCTCACCAGATTAGGAGGGGGCCTCTGCTGTTGACGATCAGGCCATGCCTGTAATTCGAGCTTAGAGTTGCTGTAGGCCTAAGTCTCGATATTGCAGCAGATAGGTGAGTTCTGACGCTCTACCCATGCGTTTGAAAATGCAATTACGACTTACGCGGCAGACCACCGTTGCTGTCTTGCCGTGATTCCCAATCCTCCGCAGAGCCGCTCCAAACTTCGCGCATTCTCGGTCGCGTTCCCGCCCTGGTCGTTGTTGAAATATACGTAAATGTTCGACAATCGGCTGGCCCACTGCTCAATCCTCTCAGCCCACTCTTTCAGCATCTTTGGGCTATAGTTTCCGTGATACCTACCGCTCGGTCCATGAAAACGGATGTAGGTGAAGTCGGCTGTGAGTTCGATCGGCCACTTCATGTCACGCCAGTCATGAACGCAAAGAGCTACGTTGCGCTTCCGCAAGAGGTCATAAATCGCCGGCGTATACCAACTGAAGTCACGAAATTCGACACAGTACCGGTGCCCACGGGGAAGCGCGGCTAGAAACTCCTGCATCCTCTCGACATTCGCGCCCCGGTGGGGAGGCAACTGAAAGAGAATGGGGCCCAGCTTCTCCCGCAACAACTCCACGCGGGAGAAGAACAGAGCGATAGCGCTTTCCGGTTCTCGAAGCCTCTTAATGTGAGTGATGAAGCGGCTGCCCTTCACCGCGAATGTAAACCCGGCCGGCGCAATCTCGTGCCATCGCAGTAGCGCATCCTCGGTGGGAAGCTTGTAAAACGTGTTGTTGATCTCGACCGTATTGAACGAGCGCGCATACCACTGCAGCATGTCAGCGCTCGGCAACTTGGAAGGATAGAAAATTTCCCGCCAGTGCCGATAATGCCATCCGGAGGTTCCGATGATGAGCTGTGAATTCACCGCCGCCCTGAAGCCCGGTGGCTCCTGCTGCGCGATCCTGAAGTTGTGCGGCGGCCACCATGCAGCCGGCGGGCAGCGGATCGGGCCTGGCGCGCAAGTGCACTGCGCGACACGCCGGAACGGCCCTCTGTTTTCAGCGCCCGAGTAGTTGCTCGGGAGCGGCGGGATGATGTCCGCCGTCGAGAGCGAGTGCCACTGCTCTGGCTTTTCCGCGCAGACGCGCTTCCCTTTGGAGGCGGGGGCAGCTTCACCCCTGCGCGCCTCGCTTTCGAAAGCCCGATTGCGATCGCCTGCTGGGGCGAGCGCACGCCATGCTTCCCTTCCCGAACGTGATGGATCTCCTCACGCACAAATTCTCCGGCTTGTGTAGTGGGCGCTTTACCTTCGCGGGCATCCTGGCGGGCACGTTCAATGGTTTTCTTCTCCGGCATGGGAACTCCTCTTTTTCTTTTTTCTAGTTTCTCGGTATCTGTTATTCCTTCAGAGACAGCCATTTGCAGCACAATGGAGGTACTTACCTTTATTCCCGATTTTTTCTTCTACGAGGCACGGAAGCACCAACCTGCTGCAGTGGGGCTACATCTAAGCCGTCAACTAGGTGCGGTGGACCGTCCCTGGGTCTTCGCAATGGTTTCTCGACAGCCCATTTCGATACCTGGGGACGGCCGTTCTGAGCTGCGGGGTAGCTCCGGGTTGTGATCTCTGACATCAGGCGTACGATTTACCGATCTCCGTAACCCATCACTTCGAGGGTTCGAGTTGTTCCAAAGTGAGGTCTACCAATGCATTCTTGGTGGAATAGGCCAGCAGCGATGAGTAGGCCTGAATCTTTTCAGCCGAGGCGCCGTCCAGCAAATCTTCCTGCCTGCTCTTACAGATTTCCATGCCGGTAGCTAACCCGGCCCAGAAAACCACCTCTTCCATGCTCATCGTGCGTTCCGGGTCCGAAGGTAGTTCACACATACGGTGCGCAGTTTCTTCGATTTCCTCTGCGCTCATCTCCGGAATGCCATCGACAAACGAGATCATTTCGACAATCCGGCCGAAAGATTGCAAGTCGCTGAATTTCTTTTCTACTGGCATGTTGAGCGAAATCTATCTCACTGCCAGCGTGGGTGCATATCCACGACTACTGGTAACCGGTAAACAACTATCATGTAAGGCACCTAGGGTACGGCGGCGGTAAGGGAGACAGTAGGTGATCTCTTCAGGCGGCGAGACGATTAGAGACCGTTTGGGGCTTACGGGCCTGAATTCGATACGTCGGCGAGTCCTCTGTGCCCCAGCCATATTTGTAGCGCTCCTGCCCACGAAGAAAGTTAACCGTCCGCATGCCCTGCCGTATGGCATCCTCAACTACGGCACCGAGAATCTGCGTACCTGGGCTGAACCAGGCGAATTCAGGATCGAATCCCTGTAAGTAGTAGTAGGCGACTCGACGCTCAAAGAATGCGTAAAGCACCGCAATGGCACGTTCCCCAAGGCGCAAGCTGTAGAGTCGGAGAACCCCCTTTCGCACGAGCTTGGGGGACACACGTTGGTGAAAATCTTGCACCGCCGGATTGCAGAGCACACCTGGTTCTCCCGCCTCCGCCCAGCGGGTCGTGTGCAAACGAAACATCGCGCCGAGGTTCTCGTGCAGGTTATTCTCTGCTGCGATTTCGATGCGTGTCTCTCCCAGACTCCGAAGCCTATTGCGGGCGTTTCTCAAGTTCTTTCGTTGTCGTTCCGGAAGTACGCTGCTCAATTTCTCCAGCTTGGACGGAAGAGGAAGAACCGGGCAAACATTATGGACTGCCCTCGCGCATTCCCAGCCTGACGGGTTTTTGGGAAGCAGGCACGATGTCGGAGGAAGATCGCTAAACTCCACGGTATCCCATCCGTCGATACGGGGAAGCAGCTCCCACAGCAAATCGAGCGCTACTTCGGCGTAAACCGGGTCGAAGAGTACGTCCAGATAGTCAGAGATAGCTCCGCCCATCAAGCCCAGTACACGCTCTGAATCCCTTTGGTAGATAAGCAGGGGCGCTACCCCTACGAGTGCATTGCCGTGGCGGAATTCGATCAGCAGTGGGTCGCTCGGCTGAAAGACCTGTATCCATGAAAACAGCCATTCCGGGCGCTGGAATGTTGTGGCTTGCGGGCAACGTTCCCACAATTCATCCCATTCAGGCAACAGGCGCCCGACGGCCGTAATCTCTCTGAGGATGTGGGCCCGCGCCTGGGTTGGACTCAACACAGGACCTCAACCAATTCTGTGTGCTGCGTTAGTTCTAAGCCGGCGGCTTCTTTGTATAGCTGAAGGTATTTCGCAATCATCGTGTCTGACGAAAAGCGGGCTTCCGCCTCGCGCCTGCAAACGACACTATCGAGCTCGGCAGCGGCGGGAATTGCATCCGCCATTTCTGCAACATTATTCACCAGAAAACCTGTGCGGCCGTCTTGCACAAGCTCATTTAGCGCGCCCTTCCGATAGGCAATCACCGGCGTCCCACACGCCATCGCCTCCATCGCTACAAGCGAGCTGGTTTCCGGAACTAGGCTGGGAAGCAACACACATTTCGCGCCGGCCAGCAGAGATTGCTTTCTGCCGTTACCCACTGGTCCCAATAGACAGTGGCCATAATCGAGTCTTGGCCGGATCAACTGCTCAAAATAGGCCTGGTGCGCCGGATAGGGGTAAACTGCGCCCGCCAGTAACAGGCGCATTCCCGCGCGTTCTGCGGCGTCCATAGCGAGATGAAATCCCTTCTCGGGACAGATGCGGCCCATGCCGACCACATAGTTCCCCTTCTTGCGCGCTGGATGAAACCGATCCAGAGGCACACCGTTTTCGATCACCGAGTGAATAGGTGCTCGGGGCGGAGAGGCTCGCCGTTGCCATTGCGAGACACACACGCTATATGACTCAGGGCGACGCAAATGGAACGCTTGGGACGGATACCAGTCCGGCGGCAAGTGGAGCGTAACCACAATTGGAATTCCCACGTCGGGCAAGTACTCAAGGAAGTCGATTCCGTGGAGATGCACAACGTCTATTGAAAAGCGAGCGAGAACCTTTCCCAGCGCTTCACGATACTGGGCTTGCGCCCGATGCATGGCATCCTCTGTTAGGGGAGAAGTCGAAGGCGGTGTAGGGATGAGAAGTCCGCGACAGCGAGAACCTTCAGGAGCCAACACAATGGAACGGTGACCTGCGCGGACTAACCCTCGATCGAGGATGGCCAGCACTTGCTCCGCGCCACCAGCCGTGCCATCTGAAACCTGCGCCAGCGGGTAACTCACGTTGAGAACAGTTAGACGCATACTCTACCCTGACTTTGTCTTACAGCCTCGGTCGCTAACTCACGCCATCGCGCCCCGGTGGTGGGCCAGCCGAGGCATTCGTACCAAAGTCTTCCAGGATGCGGGGGACGGGCGAAATCGTATTGAGGCGCAAGGCGAAAGCGCTCGCTGTCCGAATCAAAGTTTTGCAGCAAGTGGCGCTGTGATGTGTACCGGGCCAGCATTTCCTCTTTGCGGGCGCGGCCTTCAGGCGAGAGCTGAATCACCAGCTCGGCGAGCGATTGCGATTGGTACGGCAGAAATCTTCCCGTCTCGCAGCCGCCCTCTTTGGCGTGATAGGAAGTCATTTCAATAAGCTGAGGAATGCTCGTGCTTTCGCCGTCGCACTTCAAATTGCGAATTGCGAGGTATGCGACCAAAGCAGCCGCATCGTGGTCGGGATGTCCGCCTTCATAAGGATGGGTGAGCAATAGGTCGGGCCGAAGCTGGCAAAGTAGTGCCGCAAACCAGGCAATCACCGCAGGAACTGCAAAGATGACGTCCTGATCGGCTGCGCCAAGAGATAGGATTCGCTCTGGAGGTATTCGGGCGAGGGTGAGCGCCGAGATGGCCTCTTCCCAGCGCGTGCGCGCGTAATCATCTCGCGAGCCTCTTGCGTCGGGGGACCAGAACTTGGGATTATGTGGAGCCCCGTCGGTCAGAAAGACCACCGTCACATCAGGGAGCCGGGTCAGGATTGTGGTTGCGCCGATGGTTTCATCATCAGGATGAGCGGCCAGCAGGAGCACGCGTGCACGCACGTTTGGCTTGCATGAGGCAAGACCGGTCTCGGGGTGGCAGAGTGCCGCCCAGGGATCGCGGGCCGGAGACTCGAAGCTAACGTTTGAGTTCATCATACTCAGGCTGTTTTGCAGAGAGCAGGCGTACCGCTTCGCGATATCCATGCAGGGTTCCGACATCTACGTAAGTCTCTCCACGTTTGATTCCGAGCGCCGAACCGCCGGCAGAGAGGTACGCGTTTACTAGCGTTCCTAAATATTGGTCGGATTGGCCACGTTCGCACCAAAGCGGATGCAAATCTGCGAGCGCCTGGCCGCTTAGCTTGATTGCGCCCCAAACCCACCGCGACGAGGCTCCGCGCCGTTTGACCTGGATTTCTTGCACAGAACCGGTTTCGTCTGTGACTACCGCGTCAAACAGCTCGGGGTGTGCTACGGGAAAAAGCAAAAACGAGAGTCCGCCGTCTGGCAGTAATTGAAAACCTTCTGCGGGAAACCAGACGGTATCGGGCAAGCCGATGACGACCTCGTCTTCGGGAGTGATCAAAGGCAGGGCGGTGAAAATCGCATCGCAGAGCCCATTCGGGTTCTGCTGAACCACATAACACAGGGCAGCGTCTTCAATCCGCCCACCAAAGTAGTTGACAATGTCAGTTTTTTCCGCGGAGATGACGAAACAGATTCGGGTCACCCCGGCAAGAAGCATGCGCTCGATCAGGTATTCGCAGACGGCGCGGGGACGTTCTGTCTCGCCATCCTGACGCGTGCCGACGGGGAGCAACTCCTTGGAAAACGCCAGAGGTTGAATTCTCGTGCCCAGGCCGGCGGCGGGAATGATTCCCCAGCGACGCATCATGCCGCGGCCTCCAACAGACGAAGCAGTTCCTGGCTGCGATGCTGGGCGGTGTGCTCGGATAGAACGCGTTCGCGCGCGGCGCCAGCAATCTGATCCAGTTCAGCCGGGTTGAGGGAAATGGCATCGCATACATCGGTGGAATCGGATGCAATCAGAATTTCCTTGCCCGGTTCGAAAAACTCTTCCAAACCTTCCCAGTAATCGCTGATCACTGGCGTACCGCAAGCTGCTGCCTCAAACAGCCTGCCGGATGGGCAGTAGCCCATGTCGGCCATCGCGGACCTTGTGACACTCAAAGTCAGATTTGAAGAGCAATAAAAAGCAGGATGTTCGGGAGGCGGCACATGGCGCACGAACCAGACGTTATTGCTCCAGGGAAATTCGGCAGGATACAAGGCGCCCCCGATCAAGAATTTCTTCTCGGGTGATTGGCGCGCGGGTTCGAGAAAGAACTGTTCCAGCGCGGCCTGCCGGTCGGGCGCATACGTCCCGAGGTACGAAAGATGCGAGGAGTATTGAGGATTCTCCGCAACCGGCTGGTGCAGGTCGGGATCGACACTGCCATAAAGTGCCGCGACGTTCCGAGCTCCAAGTGAATTGCGCAGCTCGTCGAGCGCGCGGCCTCCAGTGTAGCTCAGGACTAGATCGAACGGCTTGAGGCCGAATGGAGGAACATAATCGACTTTCTCTCCGTTTCGCAGCCGCTCGAGTGTTACGGGCGCATCGAGATCGTAGAAGACCCGAACCGGCACGGCGGCATTCAGCATCAACTCGGCGGCCGGAACTGCATCAGGGCAGTATGAGGTCACAATAGCCGAGTCAGCCGAAGCTATCTCTTCCCACGCTCGCTGCCTGACCTGCCCCCACTCGGGATACAGCACCAGGTCGTACGTTGAGGCGTGCTGCAGATCCCGGTGGCTGGCGTAGTACGGAACATCCTGCTCGAAAAAAACTACCTCATGTCCGGCGCGCGCGAGAGCGTTGCACAGACCGCGCCAGATTGTGGCATGGCCATTTCCCCATGACGAGCTGATGGTAAGACCAAAAATCACCAGCTTCATGGTGGGCCTTCGAACAAGAATAAGCTGAAATTCACTTCGCCGACCGCAACTGTGGCATGCGCCACGATCCACACAAAATGTGAGCTATCCGCCGATGCAAAGCAGCGGGTCTCCTAGCTTAAGTCGATTTCACCTCGAATTTAAACCTCACCCATTGGGACCTGAATTCGGGACATCGGGTAATTGTGAGTGGAATTAAGGGTATGTATTTCTTCGAAGGAAGCTCGCTGGATTCAACCGACTTGTATTGATATTCAGGCCGCATTCTCCATTTATTCCAAGACATCTAGCGCCTACTCCGTCGCATCACATGCGTCTACCTCCGGCCGGAAGTGCCGCTCTTCGTTCGTGCGCTCGATTCTTCTTGCGCGCGGGCGCTCCGGACGGACTGAGCTCAGCAAGTCCTTTGGGCCAATATGCGCTGGTTGAATATTCTGCTGATCTTTCTCGGCCTCTCCGACGCTGCGGCTGCCCAAGTCGCCTACGAAGGGCAGAAGATCGGCTCCATCGATTTGGTGGCTGACCCGCGCATTGAGGTCGAGAGTTTTCGGCCACTGGTCCAACAAAGAGTCGGAGAGCCCTACTTGGAGCAAAAGATTCAGGCCAGCATTGCAGCTTTGAAGGAAACCGGCAGCTTCAACAAAGTTGACGTGAAAGTGAAACCGGATCCTGCGGGGCTCCAGGTGACCTTCGTCCTGGAGCCTGCCTTCTACATCGGCATGCTGCAATTCCCAGGCGCTGGCAAGAGCTTCACTTACACGCGCTTGCTGCAGGTTGTGAATCTGCCGGATCAAGAAGTTTACGACAAAGATCGCATCCCCCAGGCAGCCTCAGCGCTGGAGAACTTCCTCCACACAAACGGTTTCTTCCAGGCAAACGTAACCCCGGACACGCAGCTCGATGAGGCTCACCAGCTCGCCAACATTAACTTCAACATGAAACTCGGAAAGCGCGCGCATATTGGGAATGTCAATCTTCAGGGAGCTACACCGGAAGAGAACGCACGCCTGCTGCACTCCATGCGCACCTTCCGCGCGCTGATGACTCACGCTGCATTGAAGCCGGGCAAGGCCTACAGCGTGGAGCGAGTAAATGCCGGCCTTCGTTTGCTGAAAAATCGCCTGGCCAAGGAGAAACGATTAGCGTACCGCGTGAACGTGAATCCGACGCAATACCATCCCGAGAACAACCACGTCGATATTTCGATCATTGTCACACCCGGACCAGTAGTCAGCGTGCGCACCACCGGCGCGCGCCTTTCAAATTTTCCTTTTGTCGGCGGCAGACGGAAGAAGAAGCTCATTCCCATCTATGAGGAAGGCACTATTGACCGCGACCTGGTCAACGAGGGACAACGCAATCTAATCAATTTCTTTCAGGAGAAGGGCTACTTTGATGTCCAGGTGAAGACTAATTTCAAACGCACACCCGAGGAGATTTCGCTCGTCTACGACATCAACAAAGGCCACAAGCACCGGGTCGATGACATCTCGTTCCAGGGCAATCGCGACCTCACAGATGACGAGCTGCGCGCGGGACTCGCAATCGCGCCGCGTCATTTCCTATCTCACGGAAGTTTCAGCGACGCGCTGCTGCGAAAAAGTGTGAACAACATCTCAGCGCTTTATCGCAATGCGGGCTTCGAGGAGGCCAAAGTTACTCCTGAAGTCGTCGACAACGAGCCCGAGATCGACATCTCCTTCCAGATCTTTGAAGGCCCGCGGACAGTGGTCAATTCCATGAAGGTTGAAGGGAATACCAGCATTCCGCTGAATGAACTTACGCCCACAAGCGGATTTCAAGTCCATCCCGGCGCGCCCTTCTCCCCGAAACGGCTATCCGACGACCGCGGTCAAATTCTGGCCGTCTATCTCAATCGCGGATACTTGAATGCTGAGGTGAAGGGCAACATTACCCGGCATCCTGATGACCCGCACCAGGTGGACATTACCTACGCCGTGGTAGAGCACCAGCAGGTGCGAGTGAGCGATGTGGTGTTTTTGGGCCATAAGGTGACGCGCAAATCGCTGCTCACAAAAACGGTCGATATGGCTCCGGAAACACCGCTGAGCCAGGGCAAACTGCTGGCCGCAGAGAGCGAGCTGTACAACCTGGGAATCTTCGACTGGGCGAGCGTTGGTCCGCGAAAGCAAATCACCACGCAGCAGGATGAAGAAACGCTGGTGAAAGTACACGAAGCAAAACGTAACACCATCACCTATGGATTCGGCTTTGAAATATCCCGCAGAGGCGGGAACGTACCCAGCGGAACGCTGGCGGTTCCCGGCCTGCCGACGGTTGGACTGGGGAACGCAAAAATTGTTCCCAGCGAGCGGACCTTCGCCAGCCCGCGCGGCACGGTGGAGTTCACGCGACGGAACATTCGCGGCCTTGGAGAGACAGGCTCCATTTCACTTCTCATGGCTCGCCTCGATCAGCGCTTGCTGGCCACCTACATCGATCCCCGATTCCGCCTCACGCATTGGCGATCGATGGTGACGCTTTCCGCTGAACGAACAACCGAGAACCCCCTCTTCACGGCGCGAATGGGGGCAGCTTCCTGGCAACTCGAACGCACGCTCGACAAAGAGAGAACCACCACGCTGCAGGTGCGGTATCGGTTTGAGAAAACGTCCCTCACGGACATTCTTGTTCCGCAAATCGTCTTGCCGGAAGATCGCTCCGTGCGTTTATCAACCATTTCAGGAACCTTGATCCACGACACGCGCGACAAGCCGCTGGATGCGCATCAAGGACGCTACGAGACTCTGGACTTGGGAATCACACCCGGCTTCCTCGGTTCGAGCGCCGGCTTTGCCCGCATGCTCGGCCAATACGCCTATTACAAGCCCGTGCATTCCGTCGTGTGGGCGAACAGTATCCGCTTGGGCTTGGCGAAAGCCTATGGAGATAGTGATATTCCCACCAGCGAGCGCTTCTTTTCCGGAGGCGGAACTACGCTTCGGGGATTTCCAATCAACAGCGCTGGGCCGCAGCGTACGGTCCCCGTGTGCAGCAATCCGGCTGACAAGAGTACGTGTGATCTCATCCGCGTGCCAGTCGGCGGACGGCAACTCTTTATTCTGAATTCAGAACTGCGCATCCCGTTATCGACAATCAAGGACGGGCTGGGCGTTGTTCTTTTTTACGATGGCGGTAACGTCTACGGGCCCATCAGCATAAAGCGTTTTGTGAGTGACTACAGCAACACGGTTGGATTCGGCCTCAGGTACAACACTCCCATCGGCCCAGTACGTTTCGATATTGGACACAACTTGAACCCCGTAACTGGCATCAAGGCCACTCAGTTCTTTATTACCTTAGGGCAGGCATTCTAACAATATGCAGGTGTGCAGTCATGAATTGGAAACGGATCATCGGTTGGACTGCAGCAATCATACTTGTATTGGTAGGTTTCGTATTGGTCGGCGGATTCTTTCTCCTTAGAAACCAGGGATTCCACCGCTACGTAATTGCCAAGATCGTCCAGAAGGTCGGCGAAACCACCGGTGGCAAGGTGGAAATCCAGAACTTCGATGTCCATCTCGCTGCTCTGCGGGCAAACCTGTATGGAGTAGTGATCCATGGAACCGAACCCGCCGGACAAGAACCGCTCCTGCAACTCGACCAGTTAAGCGTCGGCCTCAAGATTCTTTCAGTGCTCGAGCACAAGGTAAACGTGAACGAGCTCGTGCTGGAGCATCCAGTAGTGCATCTGCTGGTAAGCAGCGATGGAAAGAACAATATTCCGCAGTCGCAGGCGCCGAAATCAAATAGTCAAACCAATATCTTCGATCTGGCGGTCGGACATGTGCTGCTGAATCGTGGCGAGATTTACTACAACGATCGCGCCCACGCCATGGATGCAGACTTGCACGATTTGCGCACCGAGATCAACTTCGATTTTCTCCCCAAGCGTTATCGCGGCTCCATGTCATACCACGACGGCCGCGTACATTACGGAAGCCTGGCGCCCCTGGCGCACGAACTGGAGGCTCAGTTCAGCGCCACTCCTTCGGAGCTGTCCCTGAACCCCGTTGTCTTTACGATCGGCGGTTCCCGACTGTCTGTTCAGGCGAAGGTCGGCAATTACAGCAGTCCGGAGGTCAATGGTTCCTACCATTTTCTGGTTCATACCCAGGATTTTGCGGGACTTTCGAAAACCGCGTCGACGGCCGGAGATCTGGTTCTGGCCGGCAGCATTCACTATGCCAGCAAAGACAATCAGCCGTTCCTCAAAAGTGTTTCCTTAGACGGAAGCCTCAATAGCAACGCCCTCATACTCGCCTCAACCTCTGGCCGAATCGACCTGCGGGCGCTCCGGGGAAAATACCAGCTCAAGAATGGCGATCTGAAAGCACGCGATGTTGCCGTCCATCTTTTCGGCGGCCAACTGGCGGCAGAGCTGGACATGCGGAATCTCGATTCCACCCCCGCGTCAAACCTGCGAGCATCTCTGCGCGGCATCTCGATCGACGCCGCCCGAGGCACGTTGAACGTTGCATCACTCAAGCAGTTGCCGCTCACCGGAACCATCGACGGAACTACCCAGGCTGCGTGGACGGGTAGTGTGAGCAACCTAAGAGCGCAGTCCGACCTTACTATCTCCGCAGCGCTGCAGCAGGCCTCCTCAGGTGCTGGACCTTCCATCCCCCTGAATGGCGTAGTTCACGCGAAGTATGACGGCCGGCGAAGCACGCTGGCGTTGAATCAAACAGCCATTCGCACCAGGGCAAGTTCGCTTGTCGCTAATGGTGAGGTCAGCGAGAAATCAAATCTCGGGATCCAATTCAGGAGCAGTGACATCTCTGAGTTGACCGCGCTGGCGTCGGCTTTGCGTCCCCCTCAACCGGGTGCTTCGAAACCACCGCACTTGTCGGGATCTCTGGTAGCAAACGCAACCGTACGGGGGTCGCTCCGCAAGCCAAACATAAATGCAAATCTTACCGGCCAAAATCTTGCGGTCGAAAACAGCAGATGGAGTAGCTTGCGACTGGATGCACAGGCAAGCCCGTCTGAGGTCAGGCTGCAGAACGGATCCCTGCTGAATGCTACCCGAGGACAGGTCTATTTCGCGCTCACAGTAGGCCTGCAGCATTGGTCATATCTTCCTGCGAACCCGATCGCGGCGAATCTCTCAGTGCGCGAGATGACAGTAGCGCAACTGCAGGAGCTCGCGGGATTGCACTATCCCGTATCCGGCGATGTTTCGGCTGATCTCACACTTCACGGCAGTCAGCTCAATCCTTTAGGCAATGGCTCGGTTCGGCTGATCAATGGCAAGGCATTCAACGAAGAAATTCAGCATCTTACTCTGCAAACCCAAGGTACCGGCGATGCGGTGAATTCTGTTCTCAACCTGAAAGTCCCGGCAGGCGGGGCCCAGGCTAATGTAGTTCTTCATCCGAAGACAAAATCGTACGAATTGCAATTCAACGCTCCGGCGATCAATCTTGAACTGCTGGAGGCTTTGCAGGCCAAAGGCGTCGATCTCACTGGCATCCTGAAAGCCACGGCACGCGGAGCGGGAACGTTTGACAATCCGCAACTCACGGCTACGCTTGAAATCCCCCAACTGCAATATCGGCAAACGTCCATTATGGGCATCAAAGCGGACGCCAATCTCGCCAATCAACGCGCGGAACTGGCTTTCGTTTCTGGAATTGCAAATGCCACTGTTAAGGCTCACGCCAACGTAAATCTGACCGGCGATTACTACACAACCGGTTCCTTCGACACAACTACGGTTCCCGTAGCTTCACTCTTGGCCGTCTATGTTCCGACCGTCCCGACCGACATGCAAGGTCAGATGGAGATGCATGCCACCGTGAAGGGGCCACTCAGAAACACAGCTCGCATGGAAGCTCAGGTTGTGATTCCGACACTGAGTGCCAGCTATCAGAAGCTGCAGATCGCCAGCGCGCGCCCGATTCGAGTGGATTACGCCAACTCTGTCGTCAGCCTCCAGCCCGGCGAGATTCAAGGAACTGATACTTCGTTGCGTTTCCAGGGCAGAGTTCCCTTGCAGAACCCGGAACCTCTGACCCTTACCGCGCAGGGCAATGTTAATTTGCGGCTGCTCCGGTTGTTGAGCTCCGATCTAAAGAGCTCGGGCGCTCTTCTCGTTAACCTCCATGGCGGCGGCAGTACTCAGCACCCTGAAGTTCAAGGTGACATCCGCCTCCAGGATGTCGCTCTATCGACACTCACTGTTCCGGTCGGTCTCGACAAAGTCAACGGAACGCTGACATTGGCTAACAATCGTTTGCAAATCTCTCAACTGACAGGGCAGATGGGGGGTGGAGACATCTCCGCGACAGGTGGAATCGCACTCAAGCCACAGTTGCAGATGAGCGTGGCGGTCAATACCAAATCCGTTCGCTTGCGCTATCCGGAGGGGTTGCGGTCGGTTGTGGACAGCGACCTGACCTTCACCGGCAACTCGGAAGCTGCAAGCCTGGAGGGACGGGTATTGATCGACAGCCTGGGTTTCAGCAAAGACTTTGATCTTGCCGACTTCATCAGCCAGTTCAGCGGCAATGCGCCCCCGCCCGCGGGCGATACCTTTGCGGACAAGATCAAGCTCAATGTTGCGCTGCAATCCACGGCACAATTGCAGGCCGTGAGTTCCGAGCTGAGCCTCGAGGGGCAGGCCAATTTACGTGTGATTGGAAGCGCTGCGAATCCGGTGATTGTCGGGCGCACCGAGCTGACCTCCGGCGAACTCTTCTTCATGAAGCGGCGTTATCAGATCGAGCGCGCCATCGTAAATTTCACCGATCCCAACCGCACCACACCCGTGGTGAACATGCTCATCACCACTACCATCAACCAATACAACTTGAGTCTTACCGTGATTGGCCCCGTGGAGAAGCTCAGGACCAGCTATGTTTCAGACCCGCCGCTGCCGCCCGTAGATATCATTAACCTGATTGCACGCGGGCAAACCACCGAGGAGGCTGCACCGGCGAGCATGGGCGCGAATTCGGTGATCGCCAATGGCCTAGCCAGCCAGGTCAGCGGCAAGGTGGAGAAGCTTGCCGGCCTTTCCAGCCTCCAGATAGATCCTTTGCTTGGCGGCAACAATTCCAATCCGTCGGCTCGCGTTGCCCTGCAGCAGCGCGTTACCAAGAACTTTCTGTTTACCTTTTCAACCGACATCACCTCCGCCGAGCGCGAAATTGTGCAAGGCGAATATCAGATCAACAAACGTTGGTCCGTGAGCGCCACCCGCGACGCCAGCGGCGGCTTCTCAGTAGACGGCAAATTTCATTCCACTTTCTAGATCGTATGCCAGCCAGCGAGTCCGACCTCTGGGTTTTTCGCGATGCGCGCAGTCTGGTTTCGGGCAGAGTTCTTGTTCGAGAGCTGCGGCGGAGCTTGGACAGAGTGCTGGACCGTCCCACTAACGAGCCAGCGCTTGTAGAGACGCTCATTCAGGCTGGAACCCTGGAGTCCGCATTAGCCGACCTCGGTACCGCAGAATGTGAAGGCGTGGCGGCGGTTACCGACAGTCTCAGTGCCGCCTTGCTTAGCCCAGATCCCGACACGTTAAAGGGCGCCGCTTCGGCGCTCGACCAAGTGCTGGTCCCAGCCACCCTTGCGACCTCGCCACCCGAAGGTTTTTCTTATTACGCAGTGCATCCTCTGGATTTCGTAGCCGCCGCAGACAACCTTCCGTTGTCACGGTCCGATGTCGGGGTCATCGGCATTCGCAATATCGGAACAACCCTTAGCGCCATCGTCACAGCGGCTGTCAGAGCGCGAGGACTCAAGTCATCCAGAATTACGGTTCGCCCCAATGGCCACCCGTACGAACGAAACACCAGGTTTAGCCATAACCAAAAAAACTGGATCCGGGAACACCTGGATCGCGGCTCTGACTTCATCGTCGTCGACGAAGGACCTGGCCGCAGTGGTTCTACTTTCTTGTCGGTAGGCGAGGGACTGCTATCAGCCGCAGTTCCCTTGGATCGCATCACATTTCTCGGAACGCGGGAAGTCGATCCTGCGCAGCTCTGTGCTCAAGATGCAGCCAATCGGTGGAGCAAATTCCGCTTCCGAGTGGCTGGCCCGGCAAAGCTCTCGCACTTCAGCAGCTACTCCTATATCGGTGGCGGAGAGTGGCGATACGTCTTTCTTCCGACTGGCGCCGTTTGGCCGGAGTGCTGGCCCCAGATGGAGCGTCTGAAATTTCTCTCGCCCGACGGAACTCGGATTCTCAAGTTCGAAGGAATGGGCCCTTTAGGCGCAGCAGTCCGCGAAAGATCTCTGCGGCTTGCGGCCGCTGGGTTCGGTCCCGGAATCGAGGATGCGCGAGACGGATTCTCCTGTTACACGGTGATTAGCGGCGATCCCATGTCATTCCCAGAGGTCTCCGAGGACGTCGTCGATCGTATCGCGCGGTATTGTGCTTTTCGATTTTCTGAGTTCCGCAGCGAAAACAGTGAATGCGCTTCCCTTACGCCGATGCTGGAATCAAACTTGGCTCGCGAGTTTCAGGTGGAACTCAGGAATGACCTGCCGGAGCTAACCACTGAGCTACCAGTCGTCGTGGATGGTCGCATGCCACCTTACGAGTGGATCCTCCTACCCGATGGACGCATGCTCAAGACTGACGGCGCCAGCCACGGCGATGATCACTTCCTTCCAGGCCCCACCGATATCACCTGGGACCTGGCTGGAGCAGCCGTGGAATGGGACTTGCCTCCCGATGCCGTGTCGTTTCTGCTTTCGCGTTTTTACCAGCTTACCGGCAAGGATCCGCGGCCACTCTTTAATATATTCAAGTTGGCATACGCTGTCTTTCGCGTCGCGTGGTGCAAAATGGCAGTGACCACTGTGTCTCGAAGCGAAGAGGAAATTCGATTAAACAACGCTTACACGAAGTACTCTGCAGGTGTTCGAGGCGAATTGCGGCGAGGCAAATTCGACAAGTCTCCAAGCGCAAAGCGCTGGCTTGTAAATAAAACGAGCCGCGACGCTCTTAGAGACGAAGCACGACCACAAACCTGTACCCCAGACTCCACTCCGGTTCTACATGATTGCTCCGATTGATCCTGACCCTGGATCTTCGTATCTTGGACCTTTGTATTCGGAGGTGCCGTTGCGGTGAGGAGAACTTTTATGCGATTTGATTCCGAGAAAACTTTAGGTCTGCTGCGCGCAATTCTCAGGGGTGACGTGGAAGTTCGTCCCAAGCGAAGTTACTCAGGCCTTCCTGCGTTTCTTGCTGGTCTTGGCACAGGGATCGCAGTGGGCATTCTGTTCGCCCCAGACTCAGGCGAGGAAACCCGAAGCCGGCTCGCTGACCGCGCCAGGCAGGGGGTTGAGTTTGCCAAAGAAAAAGGCCAGGAATTGGGCAAACGCGCCCAGGAGAGTGTTGGTCGGGTCAGAGAAGAGGCCGATATGGGCAGCGGCTCCGCCAAGACTGCGTAACTAATCTCACCCAGGCTCGCGTACATGGTTTGCCCTGCCCCGCGATCCGTATTGTGTCTACATAGTTTCCCCTACCACCTTTGTGCCGAATCTCACACTACTTGGCCATTGGCATGGTACTTGTCAGACATTATTGTTGCCAGCGAGATAACCCAATAAACGCAGGGGTTGCAGGCGCTCTCTTCTGGCCAGGCCTGGTTCAGAGCTCCACGATGTTTTCTGGTGTGTCTTAGAGGATCAGGAATATCTGAAATGTCAAACGTCCCCCTGGCGGCCCAATCACGCGTTCGCGTACTGGTGGTTGACGACCACGAAGTCATGAGATTGGGAATCCGCAACCTGGTAGAAAGCCGCTCAGGGTGGAGTGTTTGCGCCGACGCTGCCAACGGACGAGAGGCCATTGAAAAAACCCTGCATTTTCTTCCGGACGTCGTCATCATGGATATAACCATGCCGGTCATGAACGGAATCGAAGCCTCGGCGGAGATCGCGAAACATCAGCCCAACACACCCATCATTCTCTTTTCTTTGCATTTGGCCGAGGACTTGTTTCAACATTTTCAGACCGACGCGATCAGAGGTGCGGTCGCCAAGGGAGACGCGGCCCGCGATCTCGTGCAGGCAGTCGAGACCGTGCTTGCCGGCGGCACCTTCTTCCCGCAGCGAAAGCCAGCGCCCACCCCGCATCGCTCATTCCTCGTTGGATTCACTCAGACTTAGCTCGCTCACCGGATCGGCTAGAACTCAAAATATCCTGTGCCAGTTGGACGCAAAGTACCGGCGGCGTCGCCATCCGAGAGCAGCCCTGAGACTCCTCGCAGGGTCTCCCACGCTGCAGCGGTGAGCGCCGGATCAGCGCTCACGACTTCACGAATCATCTTCCACGCGGCAACATTGAACGCACCCTCAGGCGGCGGTCCCATAGCAAGAGAGACAGAGCACTGCGGGCAGAAACAGATCCTCTGTGCCGCGGATTTCTGACGCGGCCTCACGCCCACGGTCTGCGCGAACATGTAAACCGCAACTGATTTGTGACCCGCTTCCAGTTCCCGGTTGCAGCGAAGGCAGTAGAGGTTTTCCAAGGTCGTTCCCGGCGGTTCCTTAGAAATATCGGGACGAGGCGCAGATCGCAAGTATGTAGATGGATTCACAAGCAAGGAGCCTTCAACGTGGAAATGTTGAAGCCGGTTCCCTGGAGTTTTTAGCTAAAAGCCAAAAGCATGGGAACCAACGGCTTCGCGGGAGCCGACCAAACGCTCGGAGAATCAAGCTGTGCTCTAGCCAGATACAGCGGCTCTCGTGCACTCTAAGGCAGTGAGCGCTGCAGACTCAATCAGCCGATCCGCAGCTCAGGCCCAAGATCTCTCTTTCAAATTCTTTTCACTTTCGCAGCTTCGAAAACTGCGCGGGTGTGAACAGGTAGCGGCGGTGTGTTATCGACTCCGGCGAAGTGGGATCGAATTCCTGCTGGTTCGGACCGGCAGTGGACACTGGACCTTCCCGAAGGGAGGCGTCGAGCCGGGCTTGACTCATGCCCAGGCGGCTGCGCTCGAAGCTTTTGAAGAGGCGGGGGTGCATGGCCGCATCGAAGAAAACGCCTTCACGCGCTACTTCCGCCGCAAGCGTGGCACTCGACGCCATCCTTCGTCCCCAGAAATTTCCACTCATGCGCATCTGTGTGAAGTATCGTGGCTCGACAAGCCCGCGGAAGCGGACCGAGATCCTACTTGGTTCTCTGCGGAGAAGGCGAAACAACGTCTACAGCGCGACCGCGCGCTTGACTATGGCGTGGAACTCGCTCGCGTCGTCGACCTTGCCGTCAGCCGTATCGAACGATCACTCAGTAGACGCAGGCGGATGGACTAAGTCTGAGGCTCTCTCGGATGCGAGCCAAGCGACCGGGCAATCAGCGCCAAGCCGCCGACCAGCAGGATTAACATCACAATCGTATTGAACAGGCTGGTTGGCTGAAAGTAGATGTGCATGTTGGCGATCACTCCTGCCAGGATAAAAAGTGCTCCGCCCGCAGTGAGCACCCAGCCGAGAATGTTGCGTCCGTTCCAAAAGAGAATTCCTACGCCAAACAACATCGGAAGCAGTGTGATTCCGAAAGTGTTGGTACCGTAGAAACTCCAATAGGAACCGACCACGTTCACCTGGTTCGCCAGCAGATAGCCTCCGATGCAAGCCATTGCGAAGCCGATCAGAAACTCGCCAAGACCGCCAGGTGTCCCACCAGCGTCGCGAAAAGAGCGGTTTTCCATGTGTGGGAGGATACCAAGTACCATGGCGATGTCCAACCTGCAGGATTCAATGGCGATGTGCTCCCATCAATGCTGGGACTAGAATTCGTGGAGAGGTGTCTTTCATGCCGAAGGAAAATGAATTCAAAGCAGACTCTGGCGTGGCACAAGCCGCAGAGCATGTGGCAGGAGCCTACAGGTTGCTAAAGGCTCTGCAAGAAAAAATCGACGAACATCCCGAAATCGGACAAGCGGTCAACAAACTGGAAACGGCGCTTGCGATCCTCGAAATACAGACGGGCGGAATGCTGTAACTGAATGCTGAATCTGCTTGTTGGTGAAATGGCGGAGGGGAGACTCTTGTGGCGGCTATGTAGAGTGAAGCGATGCGAGCTATTCCTGTTATCCGGTGCACTGATGTGAAGAGATCGCTGGCTTTCTACACCGGTGTTCTGGATTTTAAGAAGAAATATCCGGAGGCAAGTGACGCAGATTGGGTGATTGATTTGCTGCAAGGGGACGCGGAGATTCAGCTATCGCAGCATGCGGGCGACGGCGCATTTGGATGTGCGATTAATCTTCGTGTGAAGGATGTGGACCGTCTCTTCAGAAAATATGTGGAGCGCGGCCTGGATACCACAGGCCACGAAGATTCCCCGGTGCATCGTGGGCCGGTGAATCAGACCTGGGGTATGCGCGAGTTTTATGTGACCGATGCCGATGGCAATACGCTGCGTTTTGGTGAGCCCATACCGTAGGAGCGCGCTCCCTATGGTAAGCAGCCAGGGGTGAATGTTTCGATTCGTACTTCCAGTCAGCCCAGCCCGCGGCATCCCGGATTGGCTTACCGGCAGTATCGGCAATGGTGCGGATTTAAAAAGGAAAACGGGAGTGGCCATAATCCCACACCAAGTCGATTCCGGCGCGGGACCGAACTACTATTCGTTCACCCGACAAAGCACGCGCCGAAATATATACCGCATCCCTCTACCAGAGTAGTTTCTCAGTGTTCTCACGTCGCTCAGCCCGGCTGATCAATAGACCGTCTCAGCTATACCCTTAAGCAGCACCGGAAGACGATGCAGCACCGGCATCCGCGTGGCGCTGCAAGAACGCTAAGGTCTTGGCATTAAACTCCTCGACCTTCTCATAGAGCGGGGCATGAGCACATCCTTCAAAAATCAGCAGCTCAGAGTTGCGAATCCCCTTCAGCCGATTCGCGAATCGCGTGGAAGTGGACACATCATGTCGTCCAAACGTGATCAGAGTAGGAGCCGTGATCCGCTTCAGTTGTGCTTCGGCATCATGGCCAATCACGGCATTCGACTGCTGCATGAAGTTCGCCACAGACTGCGCCGGCCGACTCCGCACAAATTCCGCCAACGACTGGATGTATTCTGGCTTAGCGGCATACAACTCAGGCATGAGATTCTCTCCTGGAGCTTAAGTCGACAACACTGCTTCAGTTTTCGTCGTTGCAACACCTACTCCGGCCAGTTCTTTTTCAATTTTGCTGTTGATTTTGCGCTCGGCGAATTCC
>Ga0075434_100001057_pt1 | contig 22474 bp, 22 predicted proteins | sample RhiMethybrSRZTD3_FD_75298 | JGI IMG/M metagenome (GOLD analysis project Ga0075434, IMG submission 75298) | Populus rhizosphere microbial communities from Tennessee, USA - Rhizosphere MetaG P. TD hybrid SRZTD3 | ecosystem: Host-associated > Plants > Roots > Rhizosphere > Soil | place: USA... | reverse complement strand
GGGGGGGGCGTCTGGCGGGCGTCCTGTATTTGCCTGTGGCAGTCGAGCCTCAGCCTGTGCAAATTCGTTAGACTGATGTTGTGAACGAACTCGGCAGAGTCTTGGTTTGGGTTGGGGTGGGCATTGTGATGCTGGGGTTCGTTCTGATTCTTCTGGGTAAGACTGGCCTTCCTTTGGGCCGCTTGCCCGGTGACATTGTCTATCGGGGCAAGAACACTGCCTTCTACTTTCCACTCGCAACTGGTCTTCTTCTTAGTGTTGTGCTTTCTGTCGTCCTTTACCTTGTCGGACGATTCCGGCGCTAAGGCAACCCGGATCAAGTTTCTTCGGGGGCGAGCTATTGATAGGGCTCGCCTTGGCGCCCGCGCCACGCGGTGTTTCGCTACGGTACACTGACACTCCGATGAGTGCTCCCGACCAGCTTGGATTCAGTTTTCGGCCTCCGCAACGCCGGGTCTGGACGGTGCGCGACCTGGTGGCAGCGGTCCGCACGCACATCGAGCGCGAGTATTCGGATGCGTGGGTCGAAGGGGAGATTTCGAATTTCCGGGCGCAGAATTCGGGACATCTTTATTTCACGCTGAAGGATCAAGGCGGACAAATCAGCGTTGTCGTGTTCCGTTCGTCGGCGCGATTGCTGCGCTTTAGGCCGGCCGACGGGATGCAGGTGGTGGTGCGCGGACGAGTCACGATCTATGAGGATCGCGGTCAGCTGCAGATCATCGCCGAACATGTGGAGCCCAAAGGCGCGGGCGCTTTACAGATCGCCTTCGAGCAACTGAAGGCAAAGCTGGACGCAGAGGGATTGTTCGAAGCATCGCGGAAAAAACCGATTCCGGCGTTGCCTCAAAAAATCGGGATTGTGACTTCGCCGCAAGCCGCCGCTTTGCGGGACATTCTCAACATTCTGCAACGGCGGCATCATTCCGTGAGTGTCCTGATTTTTCCAGCGCAGGTGCAAGGGGAGGTGGCGTCAAGGGAAGTGGCGGCCGGGCTGCGGTATTTCAACCGGTCGCGCAACGTCGATGTGGTGATTGTGGCGCGAGGCGGTGGATCAGCGGAGGATCTGGCGGCATTCAATGATGAAGGTCTGGCGCGCGTTGTGGCCGCCTCGAGCCTGCCGGTCATTTCAGCCGTCGGGCACGAGACGGATTTCACCATCATTGACTTCGTCGCAGACCTGCGGGCACCTACGCCATCTGCGGCGGCCGAGTTGGTGATTCGGTCGCGCCAGGAGGTCGAAGATCAACTCACGGAATTGGACGCCCGCCTGCAGCGCGGCATGCGATACCGGCTCTTGATGGGACGTCAGCGACTGACCGAGTTGGCGCAGCATGGGGCGTTCGGGCGGATGATGGACTTGATCCGGAGGCGGCAGCAGAAAGTGGACGACCTGGGTTTCCGGCTGGCGCATGCGCAGCGCGGGCTGCTGGAATCGCAACGACGGCGATTTGAAAGCCTCGCCGCGTCGGTGCGCCACTATGACTTGCGGCTCGTCTTGGCGGGGATTCGGAAGGAATTGGATGCGAAGGTAGCTTCGATGGCCTCGGCTGCACGAACCTTGTTGTTGCATCGGCGCGGACGGTTCGAACGCCTCACCAGCCAGATGGAGGCGCTGTCGCCGCTTGCGATTCTGGAGCGGGGGTACGCGTTGGTGTTCGATGCCTCGGGAAAGCTGGTCAAAGATTCCGCACAGGTGAAGGCGGGCGAGGACGTTTCGGCGCGGTTGGCCCGGGGGCAGATCGTAGCGACGGTGAAGAAAACTTCGTGAAGCTGATGTGCACCTATGACCCCCACACAACTCTCATCTCCCCACCTCTGTCGTCCCCAAACTCTGTCATCCCGAGCGGAGTGGGGCGAATGCCGAACGCAGTCGAGGGGCCCTGCGTTCCCGGCGATCACCATAAGCTTCCCTACAGGAACCCCACTGAAGGGATGTTTCTTCACTGGATTACAATGAAGCTGAGCCAGGCGGTATCTTTTTTCTAGTTCCACTGAGGGCATTTGTGACGCGTTATTTCGCAACATGGCCGCACTTGTCGCTGACCAATGTCATCGATATTTTGCTGGTTGCGTTCGTGATTTACCAGTTCCTCATGTTGGTGCGGGGAACGCGCGCGGCGCCCATGCTGGTGGGCGTTGCCGCGGTGGGAATCGCTTTTTATATAGCGCGGGTCGGGGAACTTACCGCCCTCAACTGGTTGCTCAGCACTCTTCTTCCCTATGTTGTGTTTGCGCTGATCGTGGTGTTTCAGTCAGAGATCCGCCATGCCTTGGCGAACCTTGGGAGCCGCCTGACCTTCAGCCGCGTCGGTTCCGAATCCGATGCATATGATGACATCGTGCTGGCGGCGAACCTGTTCTCACAGAATCAAACCGGCGCATTGATCGTGATTGAACGAGAGATAGGGCTGCGGACCTACATTGAAAGCGGAGTACCGCTGGATGCGCGGCTCTCCTACGATCTGCTGGCGACCGTATTCCGCCCGAGTGCTCCTCTCCATGACGGCGCCGTGATTGTGCAAAAAGACCGGATTGCCGCTGCCGCGTGTTTTCTGCCATTGTCGTTGAACCCGGTGTTGTCGACCCAGTTGGGGACGCGCCATCGGGCCGGCATCGGAATCACCGAGGAAACCGATGCGATTGCGGTCATTGTGTCCGAAGAGAGCGGCGCCATCAGTTTGGCGGTGGCCGGAAATATTGAACGCGATTTGACGGTCGAACATTTGCGGGAACGGCTCAGCGCCCTTCTGCGGCGATTTGTACCCCCGACGACACTGCCGACACCAATCACAACGGTGAACGAGGAAGGCAGCGACCTGGAGCGCACGTCCAGCTATCGCAATCCGGATCAGAGCTACACGCCGGGAACGGAGCGCTAAAAATGGATTTTCTCCGCCAGTACGTGTTCGCTCATTTTGGCTACAAGGTAGTGTCCCTTGGGCTGGCCGTTGGCCTGTGGTGGGCGGTTTCGCGGGACCCGGTCGCAGCCGTCGGAATCACTGTACCGATCGAGTTCCACAATATTCCCAGCAAGCTGGAAATCAGCTCGCTCGACATTCCAGAAGCGCAAGTACGGGTACGCGGCCCGGAGCGCCTGATTCACAATCTGCGCCCGCAGGAAGTGCATGTCGAAGTCGATTTGACCGACGCAAAGCCGGGAGAGCGCACTTACGACCTGACATCACAACAAGTGCGCCAGCCACATGAGTTGGAAGTGGTACAGATCGTTCCCAGTCAGGTGCGGCTCAGTTTTGATATCGGACTGACGCGGCAGGTTGAGGTGAGGCCCCGCGTCACTGGGACGTTCGCCGCCGGATATCGGATCGCAAGTGTGGTAGCAGATCCTGCGACCATAGTCATCAGCGGCCCAAAACAACGCGTTAAAGCGGTAGAAGCTGCCACGACCGATCCAGTGGATGTGTCCGGCACGATGAATCATGCCACCTTTGTCGTGAATGCTTTTGTTCCGGATCCACTCGTGCAGATCGTACGGCCCTCTCCGATACGAGTTACCGTTCATATTGAAAGAGTCACGGCAGAATCCCCAGGGACGAAACCATCCGAATGAGCCAACCTGTAAGACAGTTGTTTGGGACCGATGGAATCCGCGGGGTGGCAGGAGAATTTCCGCTCTCTCCCGAGAGCACATTTGCGATCGGGCGCGCCCTGGGTCACGATCTCCTACGAGTCAACCCGCAGGCCCGTGTGGTGATTGGACAGGACACTCGCGCATCGAGTACCTGGATCGCGGACCGTGTGACCCTTGGATTGGTGTCGCTGGGCATTGGCGTGGAAAGCGCCGGCGTGATTACGACGCCGGGCGTTGCTTACTTGGCGCGTTCTCGGGGATTTGCCGCGGGAGTGGTGATTTCCGCGTCCCACAATCCCTGGACCGACAATGGCATCAAGGTGTTCTCGGGCGACGGTTACAAACTGCCCGATGCGCGGGAACTGGCCATCGAGCAGGAAATCTTTTCCCTGCTGCAGAACCCGCAGCCGGGAGCCGAACCGAAGACTTTGCCAGCACCGAGTCTGCCAGGGGACGCCGTGTTGCGCGAGGCCTATGTTCATTGGCTCGCGAAGAATGTGCGCACCGACCTGAGTCGTATGCGGGTTCTGGTCGATTGCGCAAATGGCGCTGCCACGGCAGAGGCTCCAGGCTTGTTTCGCGCGTGCCGTGTGACCGCGACCTTCATTCACTCCGCTCCCGATGGGAGGAACATTAACGATGGTTGCGGAGCATTGCACCCTTCAACAGTCGCGAAGATGGTCGCGGAGCAAAAAGGAGAGTTCGACCTGGGAGTTACGTTCGACGGCGACGCGGATCGTGCCTTGTTCAGCGACGCTGCGGGGAACGTAGTGAACGGCGACGCGATTCTTCTGCTGGCCGGGCGCGAGATGCGTGCGCGTGGAGCTCTCGCGGGCGATACGATCGTGGCGACCACGATGTCGAACATGGGACTCGAGGTCGCCCTCAAGCGATCGGAGATCCGGTTGCTTCGTGCCAACGTTGGCGACAAGTATGTTCTTGAAGAGATGCTCAAGACCGGAGCGACGCTGGGCGGGGAACAGTCGGGGCACATCCTGTTCCGCGATGGCGAAGCGACAACCGGAGACGGGCTGCTGACGGCCCTACGCGTGATGGAGATCATGGCGCGTACGGGACGCAGCCTGGGCGAACTGGTTGCTGATCTGAAAGTATTCCCGCAAACAATTGAGAATGTGCGCGTACGCGAGAAGGTTCCCTTCCAGCAGGTGAATGAAATTCAGCAAGCGATCACAAAGGCAGAACAAGAATTGGATGGAAATGGGCGTGTGGTGGTCCGTTATTCCGGAACCGAGGCGCTTGCGCGTGTAATGGTGGAGGCGGAGTCCGAGGAGAAAATGACGGTTCTGGCGAACGGGATCGCGGCCGCGATACGCAGCAAGTTGGGCGCGTGAGTCGGAGCGAGCGGAATCGAAGACGACAATTATGAAGGCAAAGGCTATTACCTGGGTGATTCCTTGCAACGGTCGCCTTGTCCGCACAGGACACCTACTTTCCCATGGGTGCCCTGCGCGACGACGCGCGCGTCGACAAGACGAAGGCCCATTGGTACACGGATCAACTAAAGGCATTGGACGAGCCCTCCTTACTCGAGGAAACCAAGGAGTCGTCGCTGGAATCATACCGATTTCTTTGGTTGCGAACCTTCCATCATCCTGTCGCCGTGCGCTTGGACATCAAGGGCGATGGCAGCGGAAGACTCACAATAAAGATTGCGAATGGGGCAGGTGGTTACAAGCCCGGCAAGATCGAAAACACTGCTCATTCGATGGAACGCGAACAGATTGAAAAGTTCCTAGGACAGGTTAAGAACCTCGGCTTTTGGGACCTGCCGAGCTACGACACAACGATGGGCTTCGACGGCTCGGAGTGGATCATCGAGGGCGCGAGAGATGGGAAGTATCACGTCGCAAATCGGTGGACGCCGGACAAAGGTCCGGTGCATCGGCTTGGCATGACACTCGCCATGACCCTCGCGAATTTGAAAATACCAAAGAACGAGCTTTACTAGCCGCTGGCTGGCGAAATATCGCTGTTTCAAATAGAGCGAGCCAGGCAGATCATGACATAGTAGCGCGGGCCCGGAACGTTGTGGAGATGCCATGCTGAGAAAAGCCTTGCTCGTACTTTCGCCCCTGCTGACTAGCATCATGTTTGCACAGACGGCGAGTCCGACCGCGCCGTCCGGTCCATCCCAGCCCCTTATTATCCTGATTGGCCCGCCACTCAGCGGGAAAACCACTTTCGCCGACGCGATTTCCCGCACTTACCGGATTCCAAGTATTTCGATCGAAGATCTCATTCGTGATAACGCGGCGGAACTCAACAAACTGCGCGGGGAAGGGATTTCTCTGGCCGAGATGCGGTATGACCCGGCCATGAGCCGTTATATACGGGAGCGCCTGAAGAGCGCCGACCTCAGCCGCGGGATCACCCTTGATGGTTATCCCGCAACGCTGGCTCAGGCTGAGGACCTGAGGGACATGTTTGCCGATCTGAAACTGAAACTGATTGCTTTGCGATTGCAAGTACCCGACGATACGATCCGCGAGCGGGCCAAGACTACCGGGCGCGAAAGTGATCGACCGCAGATCATCGAACAGCGAATCAAGGACTACCATCGCGAAATGGACGCGATTTCGCTTTACTTTCCCAATGCCAAGATTGTGGATATAGACGGCAGTCTTCCCGAGGCAAAAGCCTGGAATGCGATCCAGACTGTTCTTGATGAGGCAGGGATCAAGGCCGTGGCGAAGTAAAGGCTACCATTACACTCATAACCGTTTGGTTATGAGTGAAATCTGTTAAAAGCAGTTACTTCCGATTTGCCCATATTTCACCAACAATCCCGGCAGTTCGTGAAATTGGAATCGCCTGTGGCTGTTGAAAAAGGAATCAAACGAGTAATTTCTGGCAATTTTCGCGTCGGCGTCGAACGAAGACTCAATAACTTACAAACGAAATTTTGCATTTGAAACACGCGAAAAGAGTTTTTCAACAGCCACAAGCGTTTGCACTCATTTCATCCAGCCGCCTGCCATAGTCGCAGTTTGCCCGCTTGTCGCATCCTCATTTCGCCGCTAGACTTCTTCGCATGAAATTCCCGACCTACCGGACTCGCAAGCTGCTCCTTCTTTTGATCGTTGCGACCAGTGTTACCAGCCAGGCACAGGATTGGGCGAAATCGCGTCTCGACGCTTCCTCACGCCATCACGAGTACGCGTCGCTGAAGAGCGGCAACCGCACGGTGCAAGCCTTTGTGGTGTATCCGGAGACGAAAGGCAAGACCCCGGCTGTGATCCTGATCCATGAGATCTTCGGCCTCAGCGACTGGGCCAAGGAAATGTCCGATGAGCTGGCCGCGCAGGGCTTTATTGTCGTCGCTCCGGACCTGCTTTCCGGGTTTGGTCCGAATGGTAGTGGATCAAGCGGGTTTTCGGACCAGGAGGCCAGGGTCAAAGCCGTTTCCGCGCTGGATTCGGACGGGGTTTTGGCCGATCTCGATGCCGCAGCCGATTATGCGAAGCACCTTCCCGCCAGCAACGGCAAGATTGCCACGATCGGCTTTTGTTGGGGAGGTGCCAAATCCTTCGCGTTCGCGACCCACCGCAAAGATCTGTCGGCGGCGCTCGTCTTTTACGGTTCTGGACCTGCAGACGTGACAACAATCACTTCTCCCGTCTACGGATTCTATGCGGGCAATGACGCACGGATCGGCGCTACGCTTCCGGCGACAACGGCTGCCATGAAAGCGGCGGGCAAGACCTACGAACCGGTCACCTACGACGGCGCCGGCCACGGCTTCATGCGCGCCGGGGAAGATCCGTCTAACACCGTACCCGCCAACAAGACTGCCCGGGAGCAGGCGTTTGCGCGAGTGGTGGAGTTGCTTAAGAAGCTGTAAGAGTGACGAGGTAGAATCCCTGCTCTTTAAACCGGAAGCCAGGTTCCAGAATCGTTTCTAGGGAGATTTGTCGCGGATTGCCTCGCGAGTGGAGAAATATCTGGTGGCATTCGTTGCAGGGTTGGGAAGCTCGGGGTCCTTCGACTCGCCGTCGCGTTCGCTCCCGGCTTCGCTCAGGATGACAATCATAAGTTCAGATCATACCCAGAAATAAACCGCTCTGGACTACTTCATCTGGCGTTTCCAGCCGGCCATACCGGAATGTTCCGCCGCCTCACCCACCAGTCCAACAGCAGATGCGTCGGGTAATAGATCACCAGCGGCACGACAACGAGATATCCCAACAGATACATCCACCCCGGCATCCAAGGCTGCTCGCGAAAAAACGGACCGCGCGCCCAGTTCACGTCAGAACCGGGCCGCCAAAAGTAATTGATGGGCACAATGATCCAGCAAGCGAGCGTCTGGAGTTTCCATCCACGCCGGTCGTATCCCAGCCGCCAAATCGCCCATAGGAGCAGCGGCGGCGTCACTACATGAAAAAGGCTGAGCAGTCGCACGTACAAAGGCACGCCGGGATGGAACATGTATTCCGTTCCGCCGATCAGGTGCCGCCCCGTGATTAGCGCACCGAATAAGTCCGCCGTGTACAGTGACTGGAACATCATCAACCCGCAGGCTTGCCAGGAAAAAATCAGAGGACTCTCCAGCCAGAGCGCAACACAAATCAGAAAGTTTCCGATGTCACAAAAGAACAGAAAATTCTGCGCCCCGTATTGTCGCCAATAGGCAGGAACCCAGCAGACGATCCACACCGTCCATGCAATCTTCAGCCAGAGAGGGATGCGCATGCGCGCATTGTACGCGGGCCTTCATAGACACCGGCCGCCGAATGAGAACCCGCTCCGTGGCGAGCCATCGAGCGTTCGGTCGAGTCCAAGCCCACATCTTCACCGTTTCAGCAAATCCACCGGTTCCTTGACATCCTGCACGCGGAAGTACTTCCCGAGAGCCGGATATTTCCTCGCCACAGCTTCGTACATGGCATAGGCCACGCTGCGATACGAAATATGCCCTGCGGGTCCAGTGCGCAGTTCGGAGATGTAGACCACTTCCGCGAAGTCCATTTTGAAGAGCGTTCGTTTGCGGTAGCCCAGAGGAATCGCGTACTGCGCGTTCTCAGCTGTCTCATCGCCCGGCCGGCGGGTGAGGTGATCGACAGCATTCGCCGCGTGTTTCATCGCGGCTTCGTAACCCTGGTGAGCTCCTGCGGCTTCGAGTTCGGGCGGGACATCATAGCCGTGCTTCGTGGTGAAGCCCTGGCCAATCTGAATGCAGCGGCGATGGCGGTGCATGTCGCGGAAGCCGCCAATGTCCATGAGGATGTCGAAACGGAATTGTTGACCCGCACAGAAGGCCCGCAACATTTCGTCGTGTTTACCGCGATGCTCGAGGCCCATGTGGATGATCTCTCGGCGGATCTTCTCTCCCGCCGCCTGAATTGCCTGCCGGATCTGGCGATAGGAATAATGGCAGTGTTCATAAAGCAGGGTTGTCGCCAGTTCCACTTCCATGGGCTCTTCATCGAGCAAGTCGACAAGCTTCGAAGGCGCCACCTGCGTTCTCCCCATCAACTCAGCGGCTGCTTGCCGCAAGCAACGGCGCGTTTCGATCTCGTAGAGATTGGGATCGGCGTACTTCACCAGGGTCGGTGCCACTCGAACTTCGCGCAGTAACTCCTGGGCAGCCTTCGCCCCGAGTTCGGGCGAAATCTCGCGGATCTCTGAAACCAGTTTCTCGAGCGACTCCTGGTTGACGTTGTATGCCGGTGATAGCGCGGCATTCTTGAGCAGATCGCCCAGGCGACGCACTTCCTTGTGCGTATGCGACTGCAGGTGCGAGACCTGTGATTCCAATGTGCGGGCGTTGACGATCTCGCCCAGTGACGTGTTCGTTCCCAGTGGCAGGACGTAGCGCGAGATGTCGAAGGCCCGCGCTTTGAGCGTGCGCTCGTAGGCCTCTGGCTTCATCTCCTCTGGACGAGGGGTGATTTCTGCGAGGTACTGATACAGCCGGTGTGAAAGGGCCTCGTAGACATCGAAAAGGCCATCCATCGTGCTGCGATACAGGGCGCGCGCCTGGTCGTCTCCCGTGAAATCGGGAACGTAGTAGCCGCTTTTCCGGAAATCCTGATAGCGCGTCGAGCGTTCCTGGCCGTCCCAGCGCTGTTCATCAGCCACGGCGATCGCCGCCAGAATGGAAAGCTTTTCGATCGCGAGGGCGATGTGGGCCAAATCCGCAATGGAGCGGTGGCCGTACTGAAAGTAGAAGGTGTTAAGAAACTTTTCGGCCTTCTGCTGGGTGATCTCCTTGAGCGAATCCTTCATGGAGAGCGCCGAGCGCGAATACTTCGCCATGGCGTACGCCTGAATCTCGGGCTCTACGCCGTATACGGCGAAAACTTCAACGGCGGGGGAATCTTGGGAGGAACCTGCGGCGCTGATCTCTGGCTTCGTCATCAAAGGAGACATGGGAGTGCCAAAATGTTATCTGGCCCCCTACAGATCTGCAATGCGCTTCGCTGGCGAAAGCGAGGTTTTTGTACGGCAGTAACTACTCGCTGACCGGAAGGGGACGCCGCTTCAGAGCGCCGTCCCCTTAGATCACCGGGAAAGGGCCCTAAAGTCGGGTAGTGGTTACTTTTGCTACTTTTCTGTTTGTACGGAATCATATATATACTAGTTACCTGTAGAGATTGATGAGACGTTCCACCCTCATAGTTCTACTTCTCGGACTGTTGGCTCCGGGAGGGGCTTTTGCACAGCCAATGCTTTCGGCAGCGACGGGCGTGACGCCGGTTGCTGGTGGGGCAATGCCGCTCTCGTCGCTCGTCCCGACGAGTGACCAGCCGGTGCCCACGCTCAAAGCCAGCGAAGTGCTGCCTCTGATGTCCCCTGAGCTGGCGTTGGCCGCCTATCAGCACAGAGCTGCGCAGCAGGCTGCCGCGCTGGCGGCGTACTCGGCAGTCACCGTGATTCGTGCGGAATTACCGGACACATCGCAGCAGGGCGAGTATGAATTGCAGCGTAAGTTCGAAGCGCCCCACTCCTTGCAATTCACGCCGGTGCATTTCACGGGCGACGGCTTTGTGAAGAGCAACGTGATTACCCGGCTGCTGCAGTCGGAAGTCGATCATGTGCAAAAAGATGATCCGGCGCTTACCGCCATCAGCCCGGCCAATTATAAGTTTGCATACAAGGGCGCAAGCAACATCGAAAACCGGGTGGTGCACGTTTTCCAGGTGAAGCCTCAGAAGAAGCGAGTGGGGCTCTTCAAGGGTCGTATTTACCTGGACGCCTATACCGGGGCTCTGGTTCGAGCAGAAGGCAGCCTCGTGAAGTCGCCCTCATTTTTCGTGAAGCACATCGAGTTCGTGCAACAGTTTGCGGACATTCAGTCCTTCACGCTACCCATACGCATGCACTCGGAAGCAAAGGCGCGCATCGTGGGCCGGACGATTGTCGACATCGTTCATCGTGATTACCAACCTGTTCCCGCGACCAACACGCAGACTGCGAGTCAGGTTCCAGCTCTGTAGCTGGGAGCTGCAAGCTTCGAGACTCTTCCCAATAAGCGTTTTCGTTTGCATCCGAAAGTTGATCGCCTGGTAGTTCGTGGCTCATGCGCGCACTGGAGTTCATCCCTCTACAATCATTACTAAATGCACGAGGCCTTGAAGTTCATCGCGCATCGGCCTTGGCCGCTGCCTCGCGGTTCTTGGATCATGGCGCAAACCTGGCATGACCTGCTTTTTGCCCACTGGCCGATTCCGTCCGAGGTCCTGCGTCCGCTGGTTCCCTCGCAACTTCAATTGGACGTTTTCGATTATCAATGTTGGGTGGGAGTTGTGCCTTTTTGGATGAGTGGCGTGCGAGCGCGAACGTTGCCCGGTCTTCCGGGGCTTTCCCGCTTCCCCGAGCTCAACGTTCGAACTTACGTCAGCTACGATGATAAGCCGGGAGTTTATTTCTTCAGTTTGGACGCAACCAACGCTCCAGCCGTTTGGGCCGCACGCACCTTCTATCATCTCCCTTATTTCCACGCGGACATGAGCGCTGGCAGTGAGGGTGAAGAGATCAGCTACACGTCAACCCGTCGCGAAGGACATGCGGAGTTCAAGGGACGATACGCGCCTTGTGGACCGGTTCGTCTTCGCGACCGGGGCACTGTGGAGCACTGGCTCACGGAGCGCTACTGCCTCTATACCGTCCATCACGGAAAGGTCTATCGCGGCGACATTCACCACGCGCCTTGGCCTCTGCAGGACGCGTGTGCCGAGATTACGGTCAACAGTACGGCCTCGTCCACGGGTATTTCCCTACCGGATCGGCAGCCGCTACTTCATTTTGCGCGTCGCCTTGAAGTGTTGATCTGGCCTCTTCGGCAAGTAAGCTGATGTCGAGTACTCTGTGCGCCTCCATTTGTTGCCGAAGAGGCCCTGTGCTTCTATTCTCACCGTAGTCCATGCACGACCAGACTGCATTGCTGTTCGAATTGTTCGCCATCTTCGTTGCGGCCAAGGTGGTGGGCGAAATTTTCGAACGTCTCCGCCTTCCTGCTGTCTTGGGCGAAATTCTCGCTGGTGCTCTACTTGGTCCCTTTGCATTGGACTTTGTGCACCCCAACGACACGCTGCCCTCGATTACCGAGATCGGCGCCATCTTTGTTCTCTTCCACGCCGGCTTGGAAGTGAGCCCGCTGGACCTCATTCGGGTCGGCAGGAAAGCGTTGCTCGTAGCGGCCCTTGGGATCGTCGTCCCTTTCGCCTTGGGATTTGGCTACATGCACTGGCGCGGAGACATAGCCATCGAGTCGATCTTCGTGGGAGCTGCCATGGTGGCCACCAGTGTAGGCATCACGGCGCGCGTGCTGGGTGATTTAGGTGTGCTTGCCTCCCGCACCGCCAAGATCATATTAGGAGCGGCGGTCTTCGACGACATCCTGGGGATGCTATTGCTCGCCCTTATTGAGGGTCTGGCGCAAGGTGGAGCCGTGCAATGGGTGAGATTGGGCATTCTCGCCGGCGAGGCCATCGTGTTCGCTCTATTCATGATTTTCCTCGGTCCCCGCATCGTCACCCGGATTAGGCCCGGGATGGCTCGGCTCTCCACCCATAACGCTCCGCTCATCACCGCGCTGGCGGTTTGCCTGGGGCTCTCCTATGCGTCCGCCAAAATCGGAATGGCCGCCATTATTGGGGCATTTTTCGCAGGCATGATTTTTGCCGAATACTCACCGGAATGGGACCTGCTCCCGCGGGTACATGCCATCACGGAGTTCCTGGGTCCGTTCTTTTTCTTCTCCATCGGTGCGCAGTTGAATGTCCGGCTGTTCCGTGGAGAAGTGCTGGTTGTGGCATTCGTGGTCTCCGCATTGGCCATCGTCTCCAAGGTGATCGGCTGCGGGTTCCCGCTGCTCAGGGAAGGATGGAGCACTTCCCTCCAAGTGGGAGTGGGCATGATGCCACGCGGAGAAGTGGCCCTCATTGTCGCCCTGATCGGCCTCAATTCCCAGATCGTGACGCAAGCCACTTATGCAGTTGTCGTGTTCATGACCGCGGTCACGACTGTTCTCGCGCCACCCCTGCTTCGGTACCTGTTTCGAGACGAAAGGAGGCTTGCGTCGGACGTAGTCCCGACATAGGCTTGGCAGCCGGGGCACGCTGCAAGACTTCGGCAAAGTCGCAAACCACAAAAATGCTGCGTAGAGCCCGTCTGGATGCTCGCATTGCCGACTCACTCGGTATAATTTCCCCTCTCCCTTCAGGAGTGTTGCATGTCTCTCTCAGGACGCGTGGCGCTGGTTACAGGCGCTTCGCAGGGTATTGGTCACGCTTGTGCCGTCAAACTTGCCGGAGCAGGCGCGAGCGTGGCCGTGGTAGCCCGCAATCAGCAAAAACTCGACGAACTTGTGGCACAGATCAGCGCAGCGGGCGGCAAAGCAGCGGCCTTCGTTCTCGATGTCAGCGACGAAGAGCAAATCAAGTCGGTCTTCAAGTCGGTCCTGGCTCATTTTGGCAAGATCGATATTCTTGTGAACAATGCGGGCATCACGCGCGATCAATTGGTCATGCGTATGAAGCGTGCCGATTGGGATGCTGTGCTCAGTACGAACTTGACCTCGGCGTATCTCTGCATTCAGCAGGTGATTAGTTCCATGCTCAAGCAACGCTGGGGGCGCATCATCAACGTGACCAGCGTTTTTGGGCAGACGGGTCAGGCCGGGCAGGCGAACTACGCGGCGTCGAAAGCGGGACTCATCGGGTTGACCATGGCCATCGCGCGCGAGGTGGGATCGCGAAATATCACCTGCAACGCGGTGGCGCCGGGCTTCATCGAAACCGCAATGACCGCAACATTATCCGATGAGATCAGGCAGGCCGGGCTGAAAGCCATTCCGCTGGGCAGGATTGGCACACCCGACGACGTGGCCGGTGCGGTGTGCTTCCTGGCATCGGACGAGGCGTCTTACATCACGGGGCACGTGCTGAATATCAACGGCGGGATGCTGATGGGGTAAGAACAAAGGCTTTCAACCACCAAGGACACAAAGGAACGCGAAGGAAGTTCGGCTTCGAACCCTCGCTTTGGTCGGCGCCCTACGAGGCTGATTTGGTTTGTCGGTGAGCAACATGAGTGCGCACGGAACCAAATCGCTGACGATCATGCAGGCTGAGTCAGAAGCTCAGATCTCACAGGTGCGCGAGTTGTTCCTCGAGTATGCCCAGTCTCTCGGCTTCAGTCTTTGCTTCCAGAGTTTCGATCAGGAGTTGGCGAATTTGCCGGGAGATTACGCGCCACCCGAGGGTCGCCTGTTGCTCGCCGGATTTGAGAGACAGGTTGCGGGATGCGTCGCTCTGCACAAACTCGAACCGGGAATTTGTGAGATGAAACGGCTCTATCTGCGGCCCCAGTTTCGAGGTAAGGGGCTAGGAAGAGTCTTGACCCAAGCGATACTTGATGAGGCGCGGGCCATCGGCTACCAGCGGTTGCGTCTCGATACAGTCGAGCCAGTCATGAAAGATGCCGTCGGGATGTACCGCAAACTGGGATTCAAGGAAATTACGCCCTATCGTGTGAACCCCATGGAAGGGACACTTTACATGGAACTGAATCTGGAGCACACCGCGGAGCAGCCATGACACATCCACTTCGGAGAATAGCGGTCCCGATTCTTATCGCTTGCGGATCCTTCGGATTGATTCACGCACAAAGCATTCCTTCCAATCCACCTCAACCGGAGCGAGTCGCGACCATGCACGTGACCGGAACTTTCTTCGTCAAGCTGACATCAGAGACGCTTGCTGACAAGGCGGCTGACAAGACCCTCGCCCGGATGTCGATCGACAAGCAATTTCATGGTGATCTCGAAGGTACCAGTAAAGGCGAGATGCTGAGCGCTGTCACGATGGTTAAGGGCTCGGCGGGCTACGTCGCGATCGAACGTGTCACGGGTACGCTGAAGGGCCGCAAAGGAAGTTTCGTGCTGCAGCACAGTGCCACCATGGCGCGCGGAGAGCCGCATCTGCATATTATCGTGGTGCCGGATTCGGGTACTGAGGAACTTAGCGGTTTGGCAGGCACGATGAAAATCAATGTCGCCACCGGAGGACAGCATTCTTACGATTTCGAGTACACTTTCAGGCCCCTAACACCGGATCAGAACCCTCGATAAAGTACAGGAGCGGAATGTGCGACCTGCAATCCTCCGCGTGCTGTCTCTTGTTTTCGCGGTAACAAGCCTGGTGGCCGCCGCGCCTCCGGCTTGGTGGCAGACAAACTCGTCCCTCGCGAGCCGGTTGCTTGGCACCTGTCGCCCCGACGGCAACCCGACCCGGATTTAGGCCCTCATGCCATCGGCTACCTGATGTACGACCCAACCGGACCAATGTGCGAGTCTCTGGCAAACCCCAATCATCCCCGCTGGGCAGATCCGCAAAAGCCAACTACCGCTGAGCGCTTGCACTCGTTCGACGCCATGTTTGCGTACTGCGGCACATACGAACTGCAGGAAGAGAAAAGCCGAGTCATTCACCGTCCGGAAATGGCCTCGTGGCCCCGCTATATCGGTTCGGATCGGGTTCGAAATATCCGGATGGAAGGCGATCGTCTCATTCTTTCGGAGAGAGAAACGGTTCCCGGCCGGGAATCGCGTGACTACGAGATCACGTGGAAACGCGTAGTGAAGGACTAATAAGAAGGGTCTGCTCGCGTTCGAAAATCCGAACAACAAGAGTGGCGATCCGAGACGTTATAGCAGGCTCATGGAACGGCACCCTTAACTTCCTGGCCAGCACGTTGAAGAAATAGCAGCACGACCGGCAGTGGAAATCGCGACGTCAGTTGTGAGGGAATCGCTCAAACAGTTCGCGCTAAACGATTTTATGGCGTAGTAATTTCCACTTGCCAGACGGTACTACTCTGGTTACTATGCAGTCCATCTGTTGGCCTTGGATGTTGGCATTTTGCTCTCTATGAACATTGGCGAGACCATTCGAAACTACCGCCTGCAAAAAGGCATGTCCCAAGGCGACATTGAAAAACGCACCGGCCTTCTTCGCTGCTACCTTTCGCGGGTAGAGAACGGGCACACCATCCCTTCGCTCGACACTCTGGCTAAAATTGCCAGCGCAATGGAATTGCCTCTGTCGCAATTCTTTTCCGATTCGGGGCATACCAATGGATCAAAAGGCCTGCCTCAACTTTCCGAAGATGAAGTGCGCTTCCTCAGCCAGATTCGCCGCTACTCAACCAGCCTCAATGACAGCGATCGCAAACTCGTGCTGGCCATGGTGAAGAAGATGGCTGCAAGTTCAGCGAGATAGCTGTAGCTCCCGAGCTGTGAGCTTCGAGCACACCACCATAGCAGGGTCACTGCCGGTTCGGAAAACGTTGTGAGTTCACTCCCCGCTTAAGTTAGCTGGTTGTGCGACGTGCGGGGACGCTCAAGGCTCGTGGCTCATAGCTCGAAGCCGCACCATTACTTTCGTACCACTCCCTCCATGCCCGCCGGGTATCTGCTCGAATGGTCGTACCATCCCTAGACTAGTCGCAGAGGCCGAGCTGTGACCATTGACGAGGAACTGAACCACCTGGACTCGCTCCTTCGACGTCTGAAAATCGAGTACGAGGTGTTCTTCAATAATCCCACCAAGCGTCCGCCCAATGACTTGGAGTGGAAGGCGCTCGCGCTCATGCGCAAGCATTCCGATGGCGGAAAAATGAATTTTGCTCAGCGCTTCCGCTACAACGAAATGGCCCAGCGATACGCTATCTATAGCGATCTGTGGCGCAAGAAGAGCCGTATCCGCGAGGAAGGCTATCGCCGCCCGCAGGACGCTTTATTGTCGGTACAAGGAGTGCGCGCCGAAGAACATACTCCGCAGCATCACCAGGTGTACGGCGTTAACAGCCCCCGAGCCTTTACCATCGAATACTCGCCCGGCGAATCCGAGAAGGAGCAAGTCGAGCGCCTCTATAACGCGCTGGTTGCCGCCAAAAAGAAATCAGGGGAAGCCGTCACCGGAAATCTGGATTCCTTCAGTACGTTTGTAAAGAACAAGTCGAGCCAGATCCGCAAACAGTACGGCTGTGAAGTGGTCGAGTACTCGGTCGAACTGCAGAATGGGCAGGTCAAGCTCAAGGCTAAGGCAAAAAGCTAGCGGATTGCTTTTGGCCGTTAGCTAGTTGGCTCAATTTCACTTCGGTACATCCCCTTCGAGTCGTGGCCACTCACAACCCGCAATCGACGTAGGTTTGCCGACGACCAACGACTCACAGCCTACGACTGCTGTTAAAATCTTCCGTCGCCCTTCTGCAGCACATACCTTCATTCATCGAGGCGTTTCATGGCGAAGATTCAGCGTGCCATTTTGAGTGTGACCGATAAAACTGGCCTGGTGGACTTCGCCCGTCAGTTGGCCAGCCTTGGCGTCGAATTGATTTCCACCGGCGGAACGGCCAAGCTGCTGCGGGATTCGGGCATATCGGTGAAAGACATCTCCGACCTCACCGGGTTTCCCGAGATGCTCGACGGCCGCGTCAAGACGCTACATCCCAAGGTGCACGGAGGCATTCTGCACCGCCGCGAAAATGCCTCGCACCGCTCCGCCGTAGCTGAACACGGAATTCAGCCCATCGACATGGTGGTGGTCAACTTGTATGCGTTCGAAAAAACGGCGGCCAGGGAAGGTGTGCACTTCGAGGAGCTGATCGAGAACATCGATATCGGCGGCCCGTCGATGATCCGCTCGGCTGCCAAGAACTTCCAGGACGTTGCGGTGGTTACCTCGCCCTCGGACTACCGAGCCCTCGCGGAGGAAATGGCGAAGTCAGGGGGAGAGTTGTCGTCGGCTACAAAATGGCGGCTTGCGCAAAAGGCGTTCGCTACTACGGCTGCGTACGACTCCGCGATTGCATCCACTCTCGAGCGAGTGAATGCCAACGGGCACTTCGATCTGCGTCCGTCGGAAGGATTCCCGCAGACGCTGCGAATGTCATTCCAGAAAGTAACGGACCTTCGCTACGGGGAGAACCCTCACCAGAAGGCCGCAATGTATTCCGACGGCTCGGGGAAGGGCGTAGCCAACGGGCAGCAGCTGCAGGGAAAGGAGCTTTCCTACAACAACATCGTCGATATGCAGGCCGCCTGGGATCTCGCCCAGGAATTCGAAGAGCCAGTAGTTGCCATCATCAAGCACACCAACCCTTGCGGCACGGCTACGGGAAAGACCCTGCTGGAAGCGTACAAGAAAGCGCTGGAATGTGATCCGGTCTCCGCGTTTGGGGGAGTGATTGGGGTTAACCGCGTCATCGATGGCGGAACCGCGGAAGAAATGGCAAAGCTCTTCCTAGAGGTGATTGCCGCCCCCGGCTTCGACGACGATGCCAAGGCCAAATTCGCCGCCAAAAAGAATCTTCGTCTGGTGCAGGTGGTGGACTCGGATCAGAAGTGGGTTCTCAAGAATGTCTCCGGCGGAATGCTCGTGCAAGATGCCGACCTCCGGCCGCTTTCGGAAGCGGACCTGAGGGTTGTGACCAAGCGACCGCCTACGCCGGAAGAGAAGCGGGCCTTACTCTTTGGGTGGAACGTCTGCAAACACGTCAAATCAAACGCCATCCTTTACGTGCGCGCCGGCCAGACAGTAGGCGTGGGTGCCGGGCAGATGAGCCGCGTGGATTCATGCAAAATCGGTGCCATGAAGGCCCAATTGCCCCTCAAGGGAACGGTGGCAGCATCGGACGCGTTTTTTCCTTTTCCGGATGGAGTCGAAGAGATTGCCAAGGCTGGAGCGACCGCCATCATTCAGCCCGGCGGATCGGTTCGCGATCAGGAAGTGATTGAGGCTGCCGATCGCCATGCCATGGCCATGATCTTCACGGGAGTCAGGCACTTCCGGCACTGAGGGATTTGCGATTGACAAGCGACAATTGTCAACTGGCAACTTCCGACGACTTACTAGCCCCTAAACGTGCACTCACCCGTCCCTGTCCTTCCGAGGTTACTTTTGCGCCTTGTCGACGAGGCGCGTCCTTTCGTTTCCCACAAGCCTCGGAGTACAATTCAAATACACCCACGCGCGGCGGTTGAGCATCTAAATCGCTAAGACTCTTGGGCTTTAAGGGATGGAAATGAAGAGATTTTTTCTGCTTTTTATGCTGTTCACTGCGGCTACGGCTTTTAGTTTTGGCCAGGCCAGCCCAGCCACGGACGCAAAACCGTCCGCCCCGCAGCCCCCCGCGCACAAGATCGATAAAGCCGCCGCTTACTATCACTATGCCGTCGCGCACATGTATGAAGAGCAAGTCGCGGTATACGGCCGTAGTGAATTAGCCACTAAGGCGATCGAAGAGTACCGGCTTGCTATCGAGGCCGACCCCTCCTCGGAGTATCTTACGTCCGCCTTGGCCGAGCTTTACGCGAAGACAGGCCGCATCCGGGATGCCGTATTGGAAGCCCAGGACATCCTGAAGCGTGATCCCAATAACCTGGAAGCTCACAAGTTGTTGGGCCGGATCTACCTGCGATCGCTGGGCGACATGCAGTCCGGAAGCGGTTCGGGTAACGTCCTGAAGTTGGCCATCGAGCAATACGAGCAGATTGTCAAGATTGAGCCCGACAACGTCGATGACCACCTGCTTCTCGGGCGGCTTTACCGCCTCAACAACGACCTGACCAAGGCCGAAAACGAATTCAAGACGGCCGTAAAGCTGCAGCCCGACTCTGAGGAAGCTGTTACCACGCTTGCGTACCTCTACAACGAAGAAGGCGACGCGAACCGGGCCGTGCAAACTCTGAGTTCTGTGCCCGACGCGGGCCGTTCCGCGAAGATGTACTCTGCGCTCGGCTACACCTATGAGCAGCAGAAACAGTACAAGGAAGCGATCAACGCTTATCGGCACGCGATCGAACTGGATCGCGACAATTTGGATGCAATCCGCGGCCTGGCTGAGAACCTCATGAACGACGGTCAGACCGATGCGGCGCTCGAGCAATACAAAGTCATCGCCGACGCCAATCCGGAAGACGCACAGACGTACCTGCACATGGCCGAGATCTACCGCAAGAGCGGGAAGTTCGATCTTGCGCTGGAAAACCTTAAGAAGGCCGAAGGGATGGTGCAGGACTCGATTGAAGTTCCATACAACATGGCGGCCGTCTACCAGGCGCAGGGCCGTTATGACGAGGCAGCGCAAACGTTGCAGGATCTGCTGAAGAAGACCGAAAAGTCCGACAACAACTATACGCAAGGAGAGCGCAACAATCGCGCCGTCTTCCTCGAGAGACTGGGCACGGTCTATCGAGACCAGGACAAGTTTCCGGAGGCGGTGGACGTATTCCGCAAGATGATCGCCCTTGGTGACGACAACGCCGTTCGCGGATACCAGCAGGTTATCGACACCTATCGCGAAGCCAAGCAGTGGCAGCAGGCCACTGCGGTCGCAAAGGAAGCCGTCCAGAAACTGCCCAACGATCGCGGTCTGCACATGGTCTACGCCGCGCAGCTGGCCGACGCCGGCCAGCCGGACAAGGCACTGGCCGACGTGCGGTCCATGCTCAAGGGCACTCCCGAGGATCGTGAGGTCTACATCACGCTCGCGCAGATGAATACCCGCCTCAAGCGCTGGGACGACGCGCAGCAGGCACTCGATAAGGCAGAAGGACTTTCGACCAAGCCGGATGACAAGGAATACGTCTACTTCCTGCGCGGCTCGAGCTACGAGCGCCAGAAGAAGTACGAGCAGGCGGAAGAGTGGTTCCGTAAGGTGCTCGGCGTCGATCCGCAGAATGCCATGACGCTGAATTACCTCGGCTATATGCTGGCTGATCGTGGCATAAAGCTCGACGAAGCGCTGACTCTGATCCGCAAGGCCGTGGAATTGGACCCCTCGAACGGGGCTTATCTGGATTCTCTGGGTTGGGCCTATTACCGCTTGGGCAAATACGATCAGGCGGAAGAACAACTGGTGAAAGCCTCCCAGCGGATTGGAACCGATCCCACCGTGCATGATCACCTCGGCGACCTGTACCAGAAGACGGGCCGTTTGAAGCTGGCTGCTGTTCACTGGGAGCGCGCGGTGGCGGAGTGGAACCGCACTGTGGCTGTTGAGGTCGATAACGACGATTTGGCCCGGGTGCAGAAGAAACTCGAATCCGCAAAGGTAAAACTGGCCCAGCAGTCGGAAAAGCCCTGAGAACAGGTTTCAAAGTTTCAAGGTTTCAGAGTACGTAATTCAACTTTGACACCTTGCAACTCTGAAACTTTGAAACTATTCTTTTTCCGATGCTCGCCGACTACGCGGTGCGCGTGGAAAATTCGCGCGGACGCCGCCATCCCGAGCCGCAACACCGTTATCGCAACGACTTCCAGCGCGACCGGGACCGCGTAATTCACTCGCGAGCCTTTCGCCGGCTTGAGGCGAAAACCCAAGTCTTCACGCGCCGGTATTCCGATCACTTCCGCAATCGCCTGACTCACACACTGGAAGTCGCGCAGATCTCGCGCACTATCGCGGCGGCCCTTGGACTGAATGTAGACCTCGTGGAAGCGCTGGCCCTCGTTCATGACTTGGGCCATCCACCCTTTGGGCATGCCGGGGAAAAGGCTCTGGACGCGGCCATGCGCGCTTATGGCTTTTCCTTCGATCACAATCTGCATGCCCTCCGCATTGTGGAAGACTTCGAGTTGCGCTACGCGGCTTTCCGGGGACTGAATCTGACCTTTGAAGTACGCGAAGGCATCATCAAGCATTCGCGCGACTACGATCCCCAGAAATTTCATGAGCTTGCGGAGTATTTACTCGATCAGCGTCCGCCGCTGGAAGCCCAGCTCATCGACCTGGCCGACGAGATTGCCTACAACACGGCGGACCTCGACGATGGTTTTGAAGCCCGCCTGCTTTCGCTGGATGACATTCGCAATGGAGTACCGATCTTCGAGAAGTTTTATCGCGAGGTGGAAGCGTTGTACCCAGATACTGCGGAGAAACTTCAATTCAACGAGACCATCAAGCGCATGCTGGACCGTCTGGTGGGAGATCTGATCGAGAACACGCTGCGCCGGGCTACGTCTACGAAAGTACACACCGTGGACGACGTGCGCCAACACCCCGAACGGCTCGCAGCCCTGAGTTCCGAAGTGGAAGAAGAAAGGCGGACCACAAAGAATTTCCTATACGAAAATCTCTACTTCAGCCCATCGCTGGCGGAAGAAAAGGATGACGCGGAAATTATCGTGCGGAACCTGTTCGCGTATTGGATGGAGAAGCCCTCCAGCCTGCCCCATAACTATCAGGAGAAGGCAGTTGAAGAGCCGTTGGCGCGCGTGGTCTGCGACTACATCGCTGGAATGACGGATCCCTTCATTTACGAGCAGTACGAGAGGTTCTGCACGAGCTAGTGAAAATAATCATTCCTCCTTGCACCCACAAGTGCCATTTGCATCGCGGTAGTTCCATAAT